>ERZ1740072.69-NODE-69-length-56181-cov-5.281527_pt1 | contig 56181 bp, 45 predicted proteins | sample MGYA00581733_ERZ1740072 | MGnify/ENA primary metagenome ERZ1740072 (study PRJEB43018, sample SAMN04849741) | marine metagenome | isolation source: floating plastic debris | place: Pacific Ocean | collected 2008-08-30 | study: EMG produced TPA metagenomics assembly...
CCCATCAAGATGCGCCTGCATGTCCTGCTATTGGATGTAGCGGTAAAATCCTTCCTAGAAAATCCCGCTTTGGAAAAGTATTTTTTTCCTGCAGCACATTTCCCGATTGCGACGTCATCGTCAATCAACTAGAAGATCTACACACAAAATACCCCAACCACCAGCGAACCCCCTACACGAAAAAGGGGAAAAAAGGAGGCTTTGGAGGAAAACAAACCGCATCAAAAGAGCTAAAAGATCTTCTAGGAGAAAAAGAACTATCAAGAGCAGAAGCGACAAAAAAAATCTGGCAGTACATTAAAGAGCACAACCTACAAAATCCAGAAAATAAACGGCTCATTACTCCCGATGAAAAACTCGCGAAAGTCTTTGGATCTTCTGCAGCGGTCGATATGATGCAAATACCAAAAATTTTGAGTCAGCATCTAGGCAAATAATTCTTCATACAGGGATATTTTCAGAGTTTTTTGGAAAGAGTCGATTTTTTTTCCTATGAGCACCCTGCTTTTTTTCGGCTATAAAAAAACAGTTTTCCGCATCTACTATCACTAAGTTTTCTACGCCCAAGGTATAAATAGGTTTGTCTTTTGCAAAAATAAGACAAGAAGAGCTATTTTCTGCGTGTACATTGCCTTGTAAAATATTTTGATTTTCATCCTTTTGTAACGCATCGTAAAGCCTATCCCAAGAACCTACATCTGACCAGTAACAATCTAGCCTTTTGACGATGAGAGAGACATTTTTTTCCAATAAAGCGCAGTCGATCGATTGGGAGGAAAAGCTAGTAAATGCAGCTTCTAGGGCTTTCGTACCTTGCAAAACCCCTTTGTAGAGTAAAGGCGTGTGCTTTTCCATCAGATGGTAGCAGTATGCTACAGGTAAAAGGATCATGCCTGTATTCCAAAGGTATGTTTTAGAAGCAAGATAGTTTTTTGCGTTTTTCAGTGAGGGCTTTTCATGAAATTTCTCCACAGAAAAAAAAGATCCTTCATAACTTAGCGCATGCTTTAGTTCGATATAACCGTAATCGGTTTCTGGATATAAAGGAGCTGCCCCCAAAAGACCGATGGTATCTTTTGGCAGCTGTTTTTCTAAGGAGACAACCGCTTTTTCCAGCTCTTGTATTGGAGATAAAAAATGATCAGAAGGTGTAATAAAAAGAGAGGAGACCGCAATTTTTTGTTCCCGTAAAAAAGCCAGAACATAAGCTAAAGCGGCCATAGTATTTCTAGATTCAGGCTCTATAATCACCGTGCATTTATCTCTCATATGCTGCGGGATTTGCTTTTCTATAATGCGTTTGTAGCGCCTATTTGTAGCAATATAAATCCGTTGAAAAAACGGGGAAGAAAAACGGATGAGCGTCTCGGTAAAAAGTGATGCACCTTCGCCTAATGAAAGAAACTGTTTGGGATAACTTTTTTGAGATAGGGGCCATAATCTAAGACCTTGGCCGCCTGCTAAAATCAATACATCCATAGCTAACTAGAAGAAAATGCGTTTTTATACGTATCGATTTGCTTTGCAAACTCTTTTTGGAAACGCTCTTTACTAAACTTCTGCGCATGTTGGTGCACAGTTTGATAATCAAAGGAACAGGTTTCAAAACGCTGGACTGCTTTTTGGATGCTTTCGGGCGTCTGCTCACCAAAAAAGATCCCTGTTTTTCCCTCGACTACTGTTTCTCTTGCGCCCCCTTTGCCGTAGGCAATAACAGGGGTTCCTGTGCTCATAGCTTCAACAGGAGCAATGCCAAAGTCTTCTAAGGCGGCAAAGATAAACCCTTTTGCTTTTTGCAAATAAGTGCGGAGCTTAAGGCGATCTACCCATCCTACAAGAGACACATTAGGCAATTTTTTCCGAAGGACTTTTTTCCTTTCGGGACCTTCACCAATCAAAATCAACCTAGCATGAGGTAAATGGCGAAATGCTTCTGCAATCACATCCATTTTTTTATACGGAACAAAACGAGAAGCGCTCACATAGTAGTCCTGTTTTTCAGGTTCATAGGTGAAGTATTGAGTATCTACCGGGGGATAAATGACAACAGCTTTTCTCTGGTAGGTTTTTTCAATTCTTTTGGCAACATAGTTAGAAATAGCAATGAAATGATCTACTCTAGAAGATGCGCTATAATCCCATGTCCTTAAGTAGTGTAAAATCAGCATTGCGAAAAACCGTCGAATCGGTTTTTTTGATAAATAATCATGGATATAATCGTGGTATAAATCCCAAGCATAACGCATAGGCGTAAAGCAGTAACAGATATGCATCTGTCCAGGAAGGGTAAGCGCGCCTTTGGCGCAGCAGTGGGATACCGATAACACACAATCATAAGAACGGAGATCAAACTGCTCTACTGCAAGGGGAAATAACGGCAAAAGTTTGCCATGTTTTTTATAACGAAAAAGGAGCTTTTGCAAAAAAGAGGTGCGCACTTTATCGGGGGAAAGGCTTGTTTTTGCAAGAACTTTTTTATCGGCAAGTAGTGTGTAAATAGTTGTGGGGTAGATTTCATCAATCGCTTCCACTACTTTTTCGCCGCCGCCCAGTGCAATCAACCAATCGTAGACCATAGCGATTTTCAAAATCGTTCCTTTGTACATTCTAATGCGATAAAAAACTACTATGCGCGATCGTGGGGAAAATTTCTAGGAAGTTGTGTAGTCTTAAGAAAAATAGGGCGTTTTATCTGCCCTATTTTGTGAATACCAAAGCGTTTGATACATCCCTTCTTTCATAACAAGCTCTTCGTGCGTTCCTTGCTGTACAACGGTTCCCCCATCCACTACGTAGATCCTATCTGCATGGGTGATTGTCGATAGCTTATGAGCAATAGCAACCATTGTAATAGAGCCTTTTAATTGCAAAAAAGCGCGCTGTATCCACTCTTCAGAAAGGGGGTCTAAACTACTGGTAGGCTCATCTAAAAGGAGAATATCTGGTTTTTTCAAAAGAGCTCTTGCAATCGCGATTTTCTGTTTCTCTCCTCCCGATAAAACGCTGCCTTTTTCACCTACTCGGGTGTGATATCCCAGAGGAAACTTCTGGATCATTGCATCGATACCAAGGTCTTTACAAAGCGTTTGCACATCGAAGATTGTCGCCTGCGTTTCTTCAAAGCAGATATTTTCTTTAATGGTCCCATCAAACAAAATCGGCTGCTGTGATACAACACCGAATCGCTTTTTCCATGAAGATAATTGGTAAGACGAGCTTTCTATATGATCTGCTAACACTTTCCCACTTGACGGTTCATACAGGCGGAGAAGAAGATCAAATATCGAGGATTTACCAGCCCCACTTTTTCCCACGATAGCGGTAAAGCTATTTTGTACAAAAGACATAGAAAGATTCGATAATACCTCTTTTTTCGTTTCAGGATAGGTGAAACGCACCCGATCCAATCTGAAAGATTGCGGAGGCTCTAAAAGCTTGTTGTCTTTTGCTTTTTGTTTATAAGGATCTTTATCTGAGAAAAATGCGGCAAAGCGCTGTAAAGAACCTGAAGAAGATACAATCAAAGCAAGCGACTGGGCAATGATCGGTAATTTCTGCGCAAAACGGTAGCTAAGACCAATAAAAGCTGCTAAAAGAGCAAAAGAGATTGTTCCATGAATACTTGCCGCTAGTACAAGAACACCTACATGCAACATACCGATTAGCTCGAAAGAATACATCAAACAGGCGTTCCAAATGTTTACCGACTTTAGCTTAGGATAAAGCGCGTCGATATCCCGGTACGCTTTTTCCCGAAAAGAGCGCTCATTTCCCCAGATATGCATTAAGCGAAGTGTATGTACATGACCTGCAAAAGATGCGTCCATAAAGGCAGATGTTTGGCTATATTCATGCGATTTTTTTCCCGTTTTTTTGCTGACAAAACGGTATAAAACGGCGATCAACGAAAAATCGACCAGAGTAACTGCCGTTAAAAAAGGAGATACCTGCAGCATAAACCCTAAAAGGACGAGAAAAAAAACCGCTGCATTGATCAATGCATGCATATGTATAAACAACTGGGGAAAGGATCGAGAAGGAAAAGAAAGCATCTCTAGGATCTCTCCTGTATTTTTTCTTGCAGCAAACGGAAAAGAAAAGGAAAAAAACTGGCTAAGAGCCTTTTTATGCTGGTTGGATTGTAGCCGCGCTGCCATTTTAGCAAAAATATAGGCTGAGCTAAACACCCCAATAGCTCGAAATACCTGCAATAAAATCGAGGTAAAAAGGGGATAAAGAAAAGGGGCTTTTGCACCGTTCCACTGTCCAAAAGAAGGCGCCTCGCTTTCAAATAGCTCCATCGCTTTATACACGTATTGAAAACTCATTCCCTCGCAAAACGCCGCAAAAAGCGTACATGTAAAAAATGCTAGACAAAAAGGCCAGTAGATCCGTTTTTGCATGCAATAGGCAAGCTGACGAAAAAACCCTGTTGATCTTATCTTATCTCGCATACTTGCCTCTCACGATACGATTTCCAAACTCTGGTAATACCGAATCAAATCCCGAAAGCGGGCTGCATCTTCATAGCGCAGTTCTTTGGCAGCTTTTTGCATTTCTTCTTTACATTCCTGAATTTTCCGTTCAATTTCTTGTATATTTCCATGAAAACTAGGAAGTTTTTCCTCGGCAGATAGCTCTTTTGGAGCTACGCCAAAAGTTTCTTCTAAAGAAACCGCTGAGCTTTTGGTCGTGGTTTGAGGCGTAATACCAAAACGGGCATTGTGCTTTTGCTGCTCTTCTCTTCTTTTATGTGTAATGGAAAGAGCGCTTTCCATCGCTTTTGTCCGTTTATCGCCGTACATAATCACGCGGCCATCTACGTTTCTTGCCGCCCTTCCACAAGTTTGGATAAGGGCCGTTTCACTGCGTAAAAATCCCTCTTTATCGGCATCTAAAATCATCACTAAAGCCACTTCTGGAATATCTAACCCCTCTCTTAAAAGGTTGATGCCGACAAGCACATCAAAAGTGCCGAGTCTAAGGGCTTTAATGATCTCGATTCTTTCTAAGGTATCGATATCAGAGTGGATGTATTTTGCTTTTACACCAATTTCCAAAAGGTATTTGCTAAGATCTTCCGCTAGTTTTTTTGTCAGGGTAGTGACAAGAACGCGGCGGTTTTTTGCGGTTTCTTTATGGATTTCTTCTAAAGCGTCATCGACTTGATTTCCCGCTTTACGCACTTCAATGATAGGATCTAATAATCCTGTAGGGCGGATGATTTGCTGGACTAATTGCCCCTTTGCCTCTTCGATTTCAAAATTGCCTGGCGTAGCCGATACGTAAATGACATTATGAAAATGAGAATAGGCTTCTTCAAATTGTAAAGGGCGGTTATCTAAAGCAGAAGGCAGTCGAAAACCAAATTCCACAAGAGATCTTTTCCTGGAGCGGTCTCCGTTGTACATCGCATGCATTTGAGGAAGCGTTTGATGTGATTCATCGATAAAAAAAAGAAAATCTTTGGGAAAATAGTCTAATAAGCAAGGCGGAGCTTGCCCTTCTGCCCTCTGGCTAAAGTGGCGGGAATAGTTTTCAATACCTTTACAAAATCCAATTTCTTTAATCATTTCTAGATCGTATTTTGTCCGCTCTAAAATCCTTTGTTTTTCTAACAGGCGATTTTCTTTTTCGAAATAACCAGCCCTTTCCTGCAGCTCTTTTTCGATGGTATATACGGCTTTTTCTCGGATTTCTTCTGGCGTCACATAGTGCGATCCAGGATAAATATGCAGCGTTTCTATATTGCCCTTTACCTTGCCCGTTAGGGGATCGATTTCCTGGATTCTTTCGATTTCATCGCCAAAAAATAAGATGCGGTACGCTGCATCTTCTTCATAAGCAGGCACGATATCTACCATATCCCCCCGCACCCTAAATGTTCCTCTCGCAAGGGTGTAATCATTTCTTTTATAGTGCATTTCAATGAGGTGAAGGAGCATTTTGTCGCGCATGAGGCGCTTTCCTACCGATAGCTCCAAAAGCATCTTAGCGTAGTGTTCTGGAGAGCCTAAGCCGTAGATACAAGAAATGGATGCGACAATGATCACATCTTTTCTTTCCATTAAAGAACGCGTAGCGGAAAGGCGCATCCTTTCCACCTGCTCATTGATCGCTAAATCTTTTTCTATATAGGTATCGGTTCTAGCAATGTAGGCTTCTGGTTGGTAGTAATCGTAATAAGATACAAAATATTCGACAGCGTTTTCAGGAAAAAACCCAGAAAATTCTTGATAGAGCTGGGCAGCAAGCGTCTTATTATGGGCTAAGATGAGCGTAGGTCTCTGCATTTTTTGTATTACATTGGCCATGGTAAAGGTTTTTCCTGACCCGGTAATCCCTAAGAGCACCTGCGCGCTTTTGCCTTCCTTCAATCCTTGGCAAAGAGCTTGGATCGCTTTTGGCTGATCTCCTTTAGGAGAAAAAGAAGAAGAAAGTTGAAACATATTACTGCATATACCTAGTTAGCATCGCTGCAAAATAGCCGTTTTCCTGTAAAACCGCCAGTACTATGATAGCGGAAAAAACCCCCAAAAGTACAAATAAATAGGCTTTTTTACACAAAGATTGATAAGAGGGAAGCCGAAAAGCCATTAAGGTGGGATAAATGCCGAGTAAGATCGCAACAAAAATTGCGGCATATTCTAAAGCAGCGATAAACGCTTTAGGATACACTAGGACAAAAAGTAGAGGAGGGAAAAACGTCAAAAGTAGCGAACAAATTTTTCGATAGGTAGCGCTTTTTAAAGAAAGTCCATCGGATAAAAAGTCGGACAAACTCAAAGACACCCCGAGAAAAGAGGTCAAAATTGCAAAAAAAGAAAAAGAAAAAGCAGCGATTTTCACCCAAGGGCTTTGTATGATGCTAGAGATGATATTCGTGATCGACTCTGCATGAATCCAGGCGGTTTGAAAGCTGTTTTTTCCCTGCAAAGGAATGCTTCCTAATGTGACCAATTCCCAAAGAATATAAACAATGAGCGCAAGAAAACTGCCTAGAAAAATCACCCTTCTTAGCTGCACTTTATCTCCTGACAAATAGGTAGATAAAGTAGGAATCACAATATGAAAACCAAATGAAGTCAAAATCACTGGAATCGCTATTGGCATCAGCTGCGCATCTTCGTGCTGTAAAAGCTGCAAATCCATTTCGGGGAAAATTCCCATAAGTAAAGCGATATAACACAAGACTAGAGCGCTCATAAACACCCTATTGATCCAATCACAAGACCTCGTACCGAAGTAGAGAAAAAAAGAAAATAGCCCGACAAGAACCGAGGCAATCATCTCTTTTTTCACGGAAATAGCTAAAAAGCTCTGTAGAAAAAACCCCAAAGTAGAGCTTGCTCCTGCAATATACGCAGCCGTTAAAGAATAGAGAAGCAACAGATAAAGCGCCCAGCAAAGGATCTTGGCAGGTTTTCCCAGCATTTTTTCTGACATAGTGAGTAAATTCGTCTGCACCCCGGCAAATAGATGAACATCTAAAAAAATCCATGCAGTAGATAACATGCACGCCCACACAAAGATCAGCAAAAATAGTATAGGAAAAAAACCAGAAAATGCATTGGTAGTAGGCATAGCTAGCATACCTGCTCCAATTGTTGTCCCAGCCACAAGAAAACAGGCGCCAAAAAAACGGCTAATAGATGCGCTCATGAGATAGCGTTCCAAGTAGCATAGATTTGCTGCAACAAAACAAAAATGGCGAAAAAAGCAGCGAGACATAGAGAAGCTTTACCTCCCCAAACCTGGTAAGAAGAAGATAGCTTATTTTTATAGCGACCAGACCAAACGGCAAGTATAGGAAATATACCAAATAATATGACGGCGCAGATCCCCCCTGCAAATCCAATTGCCTGATAAAAAATATGGGGGTAGCTAACCGCAAATACTAAAGGGGGTACAAGAGTTATGAGGGTAAGACAAAACCGCCATAAAGGGGTAAAAGACCATTGCAAACCATCTTCTAGAAAATGCATGAGGGTCAGGCTTTGCGCTAAAAAAGAGGTAACGATCGCAAAAAAAGCAAAGCCCTTAGCAAAAGGGCCAATAAATGGAAAATTAAGAGCCACACTTGCCTCTTGTCCTTTGGAATAGATCGCATAAATGCCGTTTGAACCTGCAAAAGGAACAAGCCCCATCAAAAGAAGCTGCCATAGCGCGTAGACAAAAAACACAAGAGCGCTTCCTCCAAGGATCGTTTTTCTAACTCTAAGCCAATCTTCGTCTAAATAATCGCTTAAAGAAGGGATCATATTTTGAAACCCAAATGAAAGGACTAAAACAGGAAGAGATAACACAAGATACGAAACATCCATGTGTTGCAGATAAGAGAGTTCCACTTGGGGAAGGCCGATACCGACCATAGCGAAAAAACAGACACCTAAGCCTGCCATCAAAAACCGATTACATACATCGGCAATCCCTGTTCCTAAAAATACGATGATGCCAAAAAAAAAGACAAAAGATGCGCTCACGAAACTTTCTGGAATCGGTAGTCCTAAACTGCGATCGAGCCATGTAGATAAGATCTGGCCGCTTGCAGAAATGTAGGCGACTAAAAGCGAGTAAAATAAAAATAGGTAAAAACAAAAACAGAGGGTTTTTGCTTTTTTACCAAGAGCTATTTCCATCATAGAGAGTAAATTGACTCTTTTGGAAAACCAAGAATTCATCTCCAAAAGTAAAAGAGAGGTAAATGTCATAAATGCGCAAGCAAGAGCTAATAGCGCCATAGAGGGGAAAAAACCAGCCAGGCCTGTAACAATAGGAAGAGCTAACATACCTGCGCCAATGCAGCTTCCAGAGACAAGGAGCATGCCTCCGAAAAGGCGGTAATGCTGGATTTTCATCCGCGATTTTCCGCTTTTTGCTGAATACGAACTTCTTGATCCAATCTACCAAGTTCGTAGCCTTCATAGTCAACAAATTTAAAAAAGCGCTCAAATTGGGGCTGATGATCACAAATTTGCTTCGCCATTTCTTGAGCAATGTACCGGTAGCTAGGGTGTCCTGCAGGAGAGGAGCGGAGCTCGCAAAGCCACTGCAACGCGCGTAAATTGATATGAAAATACCAGCGGACATTATACGCCATTGGAACGATATACTGCGCTTCTTCAGGAAGCTCTTGGGCAATCACCTGGTAGGCTTCTTTAGCTGTTTCCATCGCACTGATATACGGCTTTTCTAAATCGGTGTTTGCAATTTCACTGGGAAGAAAATAGCCGTAGTTACAAGAAAGCAGCTGCCTTTCTTGCGTTAGAAGCCGGTGGCGGTGCAGGTCTCTATATACCCCGAAATCTGCTACAATTTCAAAAGTAAAGTTTGCATGCTCCAAAGCTCGTGGAGATTTATGACGTCTATTTTCTCTAGGAACAGAGGCGGCATCTAAAACGCGCATAAGATCTTCTTGAGGCATCTGCCTGCACATATTTTGCAGCTGGTCTAATGGAGCTGCTGTATATTCAAAAAGAAGAGCGCCAGCCACTTTATAAAGAGCGTCGGGATCAGACTCGATGAGTTTGACTCCAGGAGAGCTGACCGCTTCTGCATCTACTAAAGAACTTGCGGCTAGAAGTTTCAGCTCTTTTTTCACTTCTTCGGTAAAATCGGAAAAACTCTGTTGGTATTTGTGGCCTATCTCTGCTCTTCTGACAAAAGAGGGAATAACTTTTTTTAGTTCGCCTTGCATAGACTTACCCAGCTCATTGAGCTCGGCTAAATTTTGCGTATGCATTTTCTGTACTAACGACTCGAAAAAACGGCCGTTACCAAAAACGCCCATATTCGTTAGAGCAGAAGCGGGTAAAAGCCCCCGCAAACAGTCGAGTACCTTAGCTCTTAAAGAAGCTTTATAGGCTGCTTGCGAAATATGATGATTTTTAGGGAACTTTGCCTCGATGATCTCGGTTAGTTGAGGAATCATGTCGCTATAAGTCTGAAAAAGATGGTTGCATGTATCTAAGTAAAGATCCCGGTAAGCAGAGGTCATTAAGATCGGTTCTTGATAAAATGCATACTCTCCACCAACTTTCTGATCGAAGTAGATGTATCTTGTGGATTTTTCTAAGGGAGAGCCGCCAATGCGTGCATCTTCAATGTGTTTTGCCGCAATCATCGAAACGTTTTCTATTGCGAGATGGGCTCCTCCAAGTTCCCCAATCGAATCATCTCCATAACCGTCCAAAATCCGATCGTAAAAACTCTTAGCTTTTATAATAGCAAATAAATGCTCATCATTGTGCGCTTCGCCAAATTGCCCTGCAATTTCTGTAAAAGCTGTATCTTCGCTCAAGATAAATTCCTTGAGAAGAAGAGAGCGAAGACCCAAAGTCGACCGGGAGTAACGGGAAAAAAGCGCGCCTTTGATCACTTCGGGTAAATTTCTTAATACGAATACATTGCCAGTTGTACTCGACACAAATTGCTGCAAGATTTTGATCTGACTTTCAGAGAATTCTTCATAATTTGGGGGCATTTCAAAGACCTCGTCCGTAAGCTATTTCCTATAAGGTTGCCATAGATAGAAGAGACCAATCAAGGAAAAAGCCATCTAACTGAACAGAAAAGCTTAGAGAAAAAATCTAGCTCAAGGTAAATAAAGAGCAAGGAAGGATGATTTTGCCCCTATCTTTGACACAAAAACCCTCTTTTTCCATCCCAACAAGGCTGCGTAGGCTGCGCTCTAGCTCCGCTATTCGAACCTTAGTTGAAGAGACCACCTTGCAGAAAAAAGATTTTGTGCAGCCTCTTTTCCTACAAGAAGGCAAATGTTCCATAGAAGAAATCACATCGATGCCCCATGTGTTTCGCTATTCGATAGACGAAGCAAAAAAGAAAATCGCCTTTTGTCTAGAAAAAGGCATTTTCAGCTTCGCGCTTTTTCCTGTCATTTCCCACGAAAAAAAATCTTTCCATGCTAGAGAAGCTCTTTCTGAAGAAGGGGTGATTCCACAAGCGCTAATCGAGCTAAAAAAAAGCTTTCCCGAAGCGTATTTTATCGTAGATATTGCGCTGGATCCCTACACCTCACATGGCCACGACGGCTTGCTGGATGAGAGGGGAGAAGTGGCAAACGATCCCACAATCGACGTCTTACAAAAAATGTCGATTCTCTACGCTTCTTGTGGAGCTGATATGCTAGCTCCAAGCGATATGATGGATGGAAGAATCGGCTGCATACGAAAAGCGCTCGATGATGCAGGATGGCAGGCGGCAGCGCTTTTATCCTACAGCGCAAAATATGCATCTACCTTCTACGGCCCTTTTCGAAATGCGGTAAAAGCGGGGTCTTTACAAGGGACAAAAGCCTCTTACCAGCTAAATCCTGCAAATAAAAGAGAAGCGCTTTTAGAAGCAGAGCTTGATGCAAAAGAACATGCCGATATCCTCATGATCAAGCCTGCAGGCCATTATGTAGACATCATCTCATCTATCAAATCTCAGACAAAACGGCCTATAGCTGCGTACCACGTCAGCGGCGAGTATGCGATGATTTTAGCAGCTGAAGAAAAAGGGATTTTCTCTGCAGAAAAAGCGTTTTTTGAAGTGTTTTTAAGCATCAAAAGGGCGGGAGCTGATCTTATTTTCACCTATGCAATTGACTATATCCTGCCTTATTTAGAAAAGTAATGCAGCCTAATGCGGCAGAAAAGCCCCGAATCGATCTTCATATAAGGTGTCGTAAAGAGATGTTCCCGTGGCGGCAACCCCTCCTACATCGCGCAATCTAGCAGGCATCGAGTAGCCCAATTTTTTTCGGCTACTTTTGGTAAGGAAAAAGTCTAAAGGGATCGAAAAAGAAAATCCTTTATCGAAGTAGCGCTTTCCATAGACCCGGTCATTTCCATTGGTAAATGTCATCCAACGGCCCAGATGAAAGCCTGAAGAAAATGTTTTTCCAGCTTCCAGTCGAACGCCTATATCTCTCGCCAGAAACTGCCCTATACGCGCTCTACAATCTACTGCATACCGAGCTGCATTATAGTAGATAGAAAAAAAGTATTGCCTACCTACATAAGGCACATAGAAAGGAGTAAGACCTTGTAATTTCCGGATCTTTTCTTGAAAAGAAAAACCGTGGTAACTTCTTTTCAGCAGTAAAGCGCCCTCCACTCCAAAAGCCCATCTACTATCAATTGGATTGTAAAGACACTCTGCTGCAACACCTGCATAAGCCGTCTCAAAGTACCCTACACTACCTTTGAGAAAAACGCCTTTTCCTACAGTCCAGTTTTTCTGCAAAAACGCTTCATCTAAATGGATAGAGCTCGACTGTTCATAAAGCGCCGCATCGGAGCGGACATTGATGATCTGAGAGGGGTTTTCTGTATCAATTGCAATCATATCGCTGGCATTGCTCTGCCCTATATAACGGCCCGAAAGTAGGTAGTATACGCTGCCAAGATAACCATCTAATGCACCTTTAATACCTACATTGTACTGAAACTTTCCCGTTGAGCTGCCAAAGTAGGAGCGAAAAATGGGACGAAAGGTATAGAGCATCAACGGTTTTTTTCTATGATACAAGCGCTGCCCTAGGCTATGCTCTTGGCAGTCTACATCTTGTAAAGGAGACAAAACGGCTAGTTCATAAGCAGATAAAGCTCCCTCTTTATACCGCTTTAAATCCTCTTTTCTAAAAGTATACTCCTGGGTCAAAAGGCCGCCTGACTCTAAGGTTACCTTGGCAGATGCAATTGTTTTGGGAAGAAGATTTGCTAAGATCTCTTCAATACGCTGTCTGACTACTCGCTCTTTTCGGTAAGTGGTGTTGGCCACCTCAATATAAAGGCGCTCATTTTTCCGTCGAAGCGATAGTAAAGAAAAGCCTTGTTCAGAAAAGGCCGCTTCTACTTCCTGAGGAAAGTCTCTATTTTGCACAGCGCCCAAAGGTGCGTTTCGATATAAAGGGGGATTTTGCGATTTGGGAAAAAAACCCCTGGCATCTCCCAAATTATATTGCAGAGAGGCAAACGCCTCGATCTGTTGCATACCAGCTGCGCTCATCGATAGCTGCAGCTCGTCTATAGGCTTCCAAAAAAATCCCATGTTCCAAGAAGAGCCCTTCTGTAGTTTAGCGACATCATCTGCATGGTAGTCTTTGTTGACCCCGCTATATTCTAGGCCTAAAGAAAACGCGTCCATCCAAGAATTTTTCCCTCGAAAAGGAGTCCATAAAGCCGCTGCAAAAGGCCCATTAATCCTTCCCCATCCCCAGCCTAAAGAGCACTCTAGATCTACCTCTGGAAAAGTTTTTGTAGATACGGTGTAGATAGAAAAAAACCGCCTTTGGCCAATCACATCCCGAAAACCTATAGCCCAAAAGGGAAAACCGCTTTGCCCATCTTTTTCGTGTAAAAAAGACCATTTTAGGTGCATCGACCTATCGATCCCTTTTCCGGCATAACCAGATGTTTTTTCTGGAAAAGTCACATAATTGCCTCCCAATTCCAAGCGGGAAAACAATTGCAAAGAGCCGTTATACATCTGATAAGGAGGAGCGTAGGCTCCTGAAAGAACGACTAGTCCCTCCTTTGCAGGCCTTGCAGAAGGGGCGCTAAAATATCCTGAAGATCCCCACGAATTAAAAAATAGAGGCAAATGATCCCGCTTTTTTCGGTCGATATTTTCTACTACAGAAAGATCCTGTAAAAGCCTTTCGGTTGCATCATAAGGCTGGTCCAGCGAAGTACAAAAGCAGGCAGGCGCTATAAAAAAAAGACTAAAGGAAAACAAAACAAAGAAAAGTTGCATAATATAAGATGAGCGCATGAGTTTGATTTTGCCCGAACAAATGGGTTTTTTGGCAAAGAATTTATCCCAATTTTCCTAAGAGCCAAAGAGTTCTTTTAAAAATGCATACAAATATATGCACAAAAAACCGTAAAATGGATAATTTTTTCTATTTCTATACGCGGAACGTTGAAGGTTTTAGACCTATGCGATACAATTTCCCCATTAAGAAAACTTTTCGGGAATGTACACATGACTTACCTTGGCGATTTCAAAATACGAATAGAAAAAAATGACTATCCCGGTTTTTTAAAATTATGGGAAGAATACTGTTACAGCGACGAATTTGATACAGAAGAGCTGATTACGATATTAACTTTGAGTATGCACGCGCCTCTTGCCGCATCGTTCGGCACGCATGTGGAAAAAGGGCTGTTGTTATGGGAAAAAATACCCCAGAAAAAAGAATCACAAAAAGTTCTTAAGCTCATTTTCCAAATACAAAATACCCACTCAGAAAAGCTCTATGAAATTGGCATGCGTTTTTTAGAAGAAATGTATCCTAACGACCCTTTGTTTCAGGAAAAAATTCGGATGATCCACTTACGACCTGGCGAGCAGTTTAAAGGTGCTATTGGTAACTACGAGCTACTCACTCATATGAAAAAAGGCAATTTTGTCTTTCATAGTGGAGGATGGGGCGCAAGTGAGATTCTTGAAGTATCGATGATCCGAGAAGAGCTTTCTTTAGAATGTGAACATGTAGTGGGAGTAAAACACCTCTCTTTCGTCAATGCATTTAAAACGCTTATCCCAATAGAACAAGACCATTTTTTAGCTCGACGTTTTGGCGATCCCGACTTATTAGAAAAACAAGCGAGAGAAAATCCCGTTGAAGTGCTCCGCACTCTTCTGAAAGATTTAGGCCCCAAAACGGCAGCAGAAATCAAAGAAGAGCTCATCGACCTTGTCATCCCCGAATCTTCCTGGAATCGCTGGTGGCAAAATGCTCGAAACAAACTCAAAAAAGACACCAAAGTATCCTGTCCTCAGGCTCTACGAGAACCGTTTTCTTTATTGGAAGAAGAGGTGCCCCACGAAGTAGCATTTTATAAAGCGTTAGAGGAAAAACCTTCTGTAGAAGAAACCATCCAAATGGTTTACAGTTTTCTTCGGGATTTTTCCGAAACCTTGAAAAATAAAGATTTCAAGGCCTCTTTAGAAAAAAGAATCCAAGAACTTTTAGAAGCAAAAGAGCTTAACGAGGGTCAAAGACTTTCCCTACTGTTCTTTTTAGACGACTTAAAAGCGCTCAAAAAAACCTCTGAGATCAAAGAGCTCATTGAATCGATAGAAGACCCTCTAGATTTTTTACAAAAAATCGATGTGATCTCCTTGAAAAAACGGACTTTGACATTGATCCGCTCAATCCGAAGCGATTGGGAAAAAATATTCATGGACCTTCTTTTCGCTATCGAACAAAACCTTCTTAGAGATTATCTGATTCAAGAATTGAAAAACGCAGCAGGTCTTCTTGAAAAAATCCAAGAGCTTGTATCCCACCCACTATCGTATCCCGATGTATTTGTTTGGTACTTCCAGAAGATCTTAGATGGAAAAAAGCTTCCCTTTAGCGATAAGGAAGGGCTCCCTCTCTTTTTTGAAGGGTTTTTAATTCTATTAGACCATACAGAAAAGCGCCAAGAGCTGAAAGACTTGTCTAAGAAAATGCTTTCGCTCCTCTTACACAATCGGTATAAAATGGTCCGGGATATGATGCAGCTGGCCTCTATTGAACAGGCAGAAGAATTCATCCTTCTTGCGACAAAATGTGCAGCTTTAACCGACCATGATCGAAAAATTATCCACTCGCTTGCTGAAGTTGCCTTTCCTGCGCTTGCAAAGGGAAAAAAATCAGAAGAAGAAGAAGAGATCATCTGGACAACGCAGACAGGCTACCAAAAAATCAAAGAGCGCATTGAAAAAATCGCCACGGTTGAAACAGTAGAAAACGCAAAAGAAATTGAAGAAGCGAGATCGCATGGAGACTTGCGGGAAAATTCTGAATTTAAATTTGCCTTAGAAAAAAGAGAGAGACTGCAAGCAGAACTTAAAGCTCTTTCTGATCAGCTCCAATTTTCTAGAATCATCACAAAAGCAGATGTTCCCGAAGGACGCGTGGGCGTAGGATCGATTGTGGTATGCAAAAATGGAGAAGGAGCCGTTCAAGAGTTTACGATTTTAGGCCCTTGGGACGCCAATCCTGAAGAGCGGATTTTATCCTTCCAATCGAAGTTTGCTAAAGCAATGCAAGGCCTAGCTATCAATGAGAGTTTTTCTTTCCAAGGGGAGAAATTCACCATCGTAGAGATCCGAAATTATCTAGAGTCCAAGTAATCTTTGTTAGGGAATATCTCTTGGAATATTCCCAATGTGTTATAGTGGAACCATAGGAAAAAGCTCAATGAAAGATCCTACCGACTTTGTCGATACAAAAAACACCCTTTCTACCACCTTGGTGATTGCAAGCGGCAATGTGCATAAAATCCGAGAGTGTAAAGAGATCCTAAAAACGATTTTCTCTATCGATATCTTAACTCTCCGCGATTTTCCAGCCTATACGCCCCCTGAAGAAACGGGCTCTTCTTTTGAGGAAAATGCCTCGATTAAAGCGGTACATGCTGCAGAAGCACTAGGAGCATTAGTCATCGCTGATGATTCAGGGCTGGTTGTTCCTGCGCTTAACGGCAAACCAGGCGTTTTTTCTGCAAGGTACGCAGGAGTAGATGCCACAGATAGGGAAAATAGAAAAAAACTTCTATTAGATATGGAAGATCTAAAAGAAGAAGATAGATTCGCTTATTATCAATGCTGCATTGCACTTGCCTCTCCAAAAGGGTTAGAAAAATGCGTCGAGGGCAAATGTGAAGGAAAACTACTACGCCAGGAAAAAGGCGGCGAAGGTTTTGGATACGATCCTCTTTTTGTAAAACACGATTACAACAAAACGTTTGCTGAACTGACAGAGTCGATCAAAAACAGGATCTCCCACCGAAGAAAAGCCTTAGATAAAATCCTTCCCTTTCTCGAAGATCGGTTATCTAAATGAAGTACCTTGTAGATGGCTACAATGTACTTTTCCACCTAAAAGAAATAGCCCACCTACAAACAAATAGAGAAGAGCTATTAGAGGCTTTTTCTCACTCTCTTTCTTGTTTTAAAGAACGTGTAGAAATCATTTTTGATGGAACCCACTTTCTAGATGAGCAAAGCGGCCTGCAATACTTCCCTGCATTTCTAGTCGCTTTTTCAAGCCATCAGCAAACAGCAGACGAGTATATAATAGAAAAAATTGCCTACAGCAAGTCGCCCAAAAACTTGACCGTCATCACCAATGATCAAGGTCTCGCGAGAAAAGCTAAGGAACTATTGGCCCATGTCCAATCAATTACTTGGTTTTTAGAAAAAATCCGGAAAAAAAATAAGGTAAAAAAAGAAAAACCGACAGTAGACTCTGATTGGCATATGGAAAGGCTAAAAAAGATTTTCGAACAAAAAGGTCGAGAATAACTATCCATTACCCTACCGTCAAAGGGGAACTCTCTTCAAAAGATTGCCAGTCAAACTCGCGCAACATTTGCAAAACTGCTTCGGGATTTTTTTCTGATAAAACACTATCTCGAAGTTCCTTAGAGCCGGGAATTGTCCGCAAAAACCAGCTGCCAACGCGGCGCATATCCAACAGAGCTTTCTTGTCGGGCTGATACTGTACAATTTCTTGAAAGTGCGCTAAAAAATACTCTTTTATCTCTAAAATAGAGCGACTATTCACCTTTCCAGTTGCATAGAAATGCGCAATATCTTCTACGATCCAGGGCTGTCCCATTGTGCCTCGTGCAACAAGTATCCCATCTGCTCCAGTTTGGTCAAATAGGTTTTTTGCGCTGATGGGATCAAATACGTCGCCATTGGCAAATACAGGAAGAGAGCGGACAGCTTGTTTCGCTTCTCGAATGGGGCTAAAGGCCGCTTTGCCTTTATAGGCTTGCTGCCTTGTGCGACCATGAATTGTGATTAAAGAAGCTCCTGCTTCTTCCGCAATCACAGCAATTTCCCTTGCGTTGATTGACTCATCATCCCATCCTGCACGGATTTTTAAGCTGACTGGCAAGGAAGTAGAAGAAACCATTTTATGTAAGATATCGCCAATTTTTTCTGGATTTCTTAAAAGAGCAGATCCGCTGCCATCTTTTGTGATTTTATCGACAGGACATCCGCAGTTCAGATCGATCCAGTCAAATCCTAAATCTTCGATCATATGACAAGAGTCTGCCACATAATCGATGTTACTTCCACATAGCTGCGCTCCAATCGGATGCATAGAAGCATCATAATCGAGAAGGCGGTGCGTTGTAGGCTCGCGCCTAATGAGCGCATCCATTTTTACCATTTCACAAAAAAAGAGCCCGGGACGAACGGAGGAAAGAGAGCTAATTGCCATTCTACGAAAAGGATAATCGGAGCATCCAGCTAAAGGAGCATAAAAAATGTTATTGTCTAGTAGGAGGTTTCCTATAGTAAAGGAAGAGGTGTAGCGGCTCATAGAAAATTGAGTAGCAAAAACTTGAGAAATCCAAGCGCAAGCATGGCCACAAATACGCTGATATCTATTACACCTATAGGAGGAATCCTTTCTCTAAAAAATCGAAGATAGGGCTCTGTGTAATGATAGATAAAATGCATGAAAGTATATCTTTGAATTTCTGGAATCCAAGACCCCACAATCCGCACAAGAATCATGAAATAATAAACAGTAAACAGAAGATCAATCACTTGAAAGAACATGAAGATAACGCCTTTTGTAAACGACACGATTATAGCAAAAAAACAGAAAAAATCCAGCAATTACATTTTTCCAAAAAACGCCTTTACCCTCTCTATTATTAAGGTAAATATTTTTTTCTAGTTACAGGAAAGGGTGCGTCTTTTAAAATGGATAGGAATGAAAGCGTGCATATGATCGGCATCTATCGAGACGGCAACACCTTTTTTCTAGCGAAACTCGCAAGAAAGACAGACACCACCCCCACTCTTTTTTCTTTTTCTGAAACCCATGTAAAGCGCCTTTACAGCGAAGCGCGTGAAGATATAGCAACGGGTCTAGAGGCAGCTGATGTACTCATCAAACACATCCAACTAAAAGTGCCGCAGAAAAAAGCGCTTTCTCAAATCGCAGCCTACCAAATGAAGTCGTTACATGTGCTAGACGAAAAAGAAGCGATCACCTTGCCCTTCATCGAAAAAGAAGAAGGAAAAAACACCTATACTCTAACCTGCTTTACAACAGCAAAAAAATCTCTTAAAAAACACGTAAAAAAATGGCAGCAAGAAGGGATAGACCCAAGCTATGTATCTTCGAGCTCACGCGCACTTTTGCGTTATGCAGAAAAATATGGAACCGCAAAAAACTCTATGATCCTACTACATCTAGGACTTCGTAAAGTGACGTGCGTACATGTAGATAAGCGCCGCATCAAAAAAGCAAGGACTCTGCGATTAGGCCTTTCCGATTTGCTAGAAAAAGCGCGTACCTGTGGAAACGCGCCTTTATCTTCCATCCAATTTGAGACCGCCGCCTTAAATCCACCTTCAGGAAAAAAACAGGAAATTGCAGAAACAGCGGCTCAAATGAAGGCGGCTATCGTACAAGCAATCCGCTCGTTTTCTTTAGATCGGGCTCTACCACTTTTACTCACAGGTCATGGTAAACTCACCCCCAACTTCATCGATTATGTCTTCGGAGACGCGCCCGATTTAATAGACCAGATTCTACCCGACTCTCAACAAGAAAAAAACGCTGCCGACTTAAAGAAATATGCCATCAGTATAGGACTTGCTCTGGACGCCGCTGCAAGCGATGGGACCAACCTGCAATTTAGAACCCAAGAGTTCACCCCAAAGAAATGGATACAAAGGCGGTTTTGGAAGATGAGCGCCTCTTTGATGACGCTTGTTATAGCAAGTATTGGATCGGCTGTGTTTGCAAGAGCGCTCATCGAAGAAAAGCAGGAAAAATTTCTAAGAGCGCTGCATACAGCCTATCAAAAAGATTGCATAGAATCTAAGCGCAGTAACATCACAGAGAGGGTAGACAGAAACGCCGCGGATTTTCTTCACGTATGGAACGAAACACTCGATGCAGAGATGCCTAAAAAAAACTCCCACCTTCGAAAGAGAAATACTGGCCAAGCAATCAAACCGCTACCCATCATATCTTGGCTTCACACGTTACTCTCTTCCAAAACAGAGGATGTATCGATCGATAGCCTATCGACTTCTTTTACAGAAGATGGGCTTATCCAAGTCCTTTTATCCTGCGAAATCCCAGAGGATCATGTAGCAGATCTTTTTAAGGAAAAGCTACTTTCCTCCAAACAAAAAGTTGCTGTATCAAAAGGCATCTCCTGGAAAAAAACCGATCCCCCAAAAAAATTATACCAAGCTGATTTTTATCTATACCCAGGAGGGTTTTAATGAAAAGCCCTCTTTATCTACGATTAGGCAAGCTTTGGATGAAACCTAGCATCTTTTGGATCACAATCGTATCTGCTTTTTCCATTGGCTTTTTGATCTCTTTCTTCTCTGTATATTCTGTGAAAAAAAGCGCCGCTTTTTATCAAAAAGCTGCCTACATACTGAAAAAAGCAGAAACGACATACCCTCTTCGTATGCAAGAAAAAAAGAGAAAAAACCAGAGCCATTCCTCTACTTTCTTGATCGACGCATTGGAAAAAAAAGATTTTGGTCTAAGAGAAAACCACCCCCTCCTGCAGCTAGCAAATCACCCCATTTTCCAGGCGCATCCTACAGTAAAAAAAACCAAGATGCTGTTGCAAAAAAAGCGCATGCAGTTTTCTTGCGTAGAAGAAAATGCTTCTGCTCAAACGCGTTACCAGCAAAAAAAACCGATTTACGCATACCCAGAAGAAATCATCGAAGTGTTTTCTCTTTTAGACAAAGAGCCCTCTTATCAACTTGTCCAAGCTTCTTTACAAAGAGTAGCTACCCCAGGACTAGAAGATCTTTTTTCCTTTTCTATAGAACTTTTAGAACAAAAAAATAGCTAATATGAAATCTTTTTTTCCCTTATTCCTTGCATGCACCGCCTTTTGCTCTTGCAGCTCTTCTTTTGATGAGGAAGGGATCATCTGCATACAAATCAAAGATGCAAGTGGTCGATCAGAAACATTCAACACCAAAGAGAGAATCGAAAAATTTGCCCAAATCGATTTTTTCCATCCACAGCCGTATACACAGGTCACCAGAATTTTCAATAAAGAACAAAATGATCATAGCCGCTCCATCATCACTTCGTACCACCCCAACGGCAACATCAAACAATACCTTGAAGGGATCGACTCTGTTGCAAAAGGCTCCTACCAAGAATGGCATGCAAATGGCGCAAAAAAAATTGATGCTACCGTAGTAGGCGGTCCATTCAATTTGCATTATAGCGCGCAAAAAGATTGGTTATTTGACGGAACATCCAAAGTGTGGGATGAGGAAAACCACTTGCTAGCAGAAATTCAGTATGACTTAGGTATGTTAGAGGGAGTTTCCACCTACTACTATAAACAAGGAGAGATCAAAACCAAAATCCCTTATAAAAAAAACCAAATTGATGGCCTGTTTTTATCTTATTACCCATCGGGAGCTTTAAAAACCCAAGAAAGCTATAAAAAGGGGATAAAACAAGGCACATCAATAGGGTATTGGGAAAATGAACAACCTACTTTTTTAGAAGAATACGAAGAGGGTCTACTACAAACCGCAGTTTACCATGATATCAATGGAGATGTGTTAGGAGAGATTGCCAACGGATGCGGCGAAAAGATCTTATGGAAGGCAGATTTTCTCGAAAAAAAGATCTCCTACCTTGCAGGAAAGCCCGAGGGTAAAGTGATCCTTTACGCAAGTTCAGGAGATGTTTCAGGGCAATACGAGCAAAAAGATGGGCAAAAGCAAGGTAAAGAAACGCTTTTTTACCCTAGAAAAACTCTCGAGGAAAAACTTCAACCAAAACTGCAGGTCGAATGGGATAGAGATATGATCCACGGCTTAGTCAAAACTTGGTATCCTTGCGGTACATTGGAAAGCCAAAAAGAATATGCGCAAAACAAAAAAAATGGCATGTGCTGCGCTTGGTATAAAAACGGCTCTCTTATGCTATTAGAAAAATACGAAAATGATCTTTTATCAAGCGGCAGCTACTACCAAAAAGATGACCCTTCTCCCACTTCCAAAGTGAGTAAAGGCTCGGGAATAGCGGTGATATATGATGGAAAATCGGGGCAGTTCCTAAGAAAAATCGCCTACGAAAACGGAAAACCGCAAGAATAGCTCCCTACTTTTTTCTATTTTTTCGAGGATTACTAGATTGCGAAGCGTCTTTTTTTTCCTGTTTTTTTCGAGGACATGTGTAATTACCTGAGCAAGAATTTGCCTGCACGTAAGATCCTGGGTTGACATGGCGGCAAATTGAATACGACGCTCCCTGAGCGCATTTCCATACTACAATATAGGGCGTAATGGTTTCTTGATACGCATAACCTGGAATAGACAAGGGGATTTTTTTACGCGTAGACTCCCGCATATTACCTGCAGGGGCAAACGTCTTTTGGGCAACGAATTGTCCCGTTCTTGTCTGCACAATTGCGGTTAATACGTAAGGAGAGTCGTTTACAAGAAAAAGCGCATCGGCCTGTAGTACACAAGGGCAAATGCCCATGAAAAAAACAAGGCCGAATAGAAAAAACCGATCACATAGCGCAAAGAACAAGACAGCCTCCTATACTTTACCTATAAATTTATTTTGCAAAAAAGGAAAGCTTAGAACTATTCTATATTCGTATCTATCTGAAATAGAAAATGCTTACATATGAATAAATTATCTGTCTTTCTTTGCCTCTTTTGTTCCCTCTCTCCTCTTTTTTCCTGGTCAAAAGAGGTAGACTGTTTTGATGATCCCGATCTCTATTCAGAAGAAGTGCAGCTGTCTGGCTTCAACCACGCAACGAATTTTGATCTTGGTGAATACCGCGCTTTTTTAACGAAAGGGTTGTTCTTTTGGCAAGCGCAACAAGAAAATATGTCGCCAGGACTCATCCGCTCTACTTCTAGTAGCGCTCTTAATTCAGAAACAATCGAGCTAAAACAAAGCTATGAGCCCGGTTTTTCCATTGCGGGCGGCTACCGCACCCATCATGGAGACTGGCAAATTCAGTTGGGATGTACCTACTTCCGTTCTCATGTGCGCTCTCCCAATACTTCTCTTAGCGCAGACAGCGGAAAAGAAGTTGTTCCTTTCTGGGCGCATGCTAACCACGGCTTAGGCGCTTTTTTATCGGAAGAGTCCAACTGGAAATTACACAACTACATCTTCGACGGTTTTTTGTATCGCAGGTATTATGTAGGCGAACTGCTCCTATTTTCTACTCAGATAGGACTGCGCTCTTATCTTTGCAACCAGAAATTCCTGGTGAAATATGCCGGTCCCTCCACCACATTAGAATCCTACAACGCAGCAGATTCTTGGAACTTTGGTCCGAGATGGGCAGCTTCTTCCTCTTGGTTTTTAGGATCTGGCCTAAGACTTATTGGAAAAACAGGTGCAAGCCTTGCTTATGCAAAATACACCCTTTCTCATAACGAAAAAAACTCGACCAATACCACTATCTTCAAAATAAAAGACGACCGCTATCGATTAGCCTCTGCAGCTGAACTATCAGCAGGTATTGGCTGGGGCGCCTCTTTTTTTCAACAAACATTTCATCTGGATTTAGAGCTTTCTTATGACCTTCTTGCTTTATTCGGACAAAATATGATGCAGCCTCTGATCGCACCATTTGCTGTGTCTTTTGAAAAAAGCAGCCAGACACTTTATCTGCAAGGATTTACCTTTATTATGCGAAGCGATTTTTAAGAGTTGATCATGAAATACATCCCCCTTATTCCCTTATGTGTAGCAATTTTCCAATTATGTTTTTCTCCAAACATATTGGCAGCGTCCGAAGTGGATCTATTTTTTGATCCATTTGATCACTGCAAAGAAGAGCTTCTTCCCGGGTACAATAAACCGGCCAATATTGACGTTTGTAGCAAAGAGGAAAAGCTATTTTCTTCTTTCTCATTTCTGTACTTAGAAGCGGCAGAAGATGGACTGGAAATAGGATTTTTTAACCCTGATAGCGAGGAGCTATTTTCTGCAAATAACCCAAACTGATCGTTCATTAAAACCCCTTTTCTTTTAGCCCCGGTTTTCGCATGGCCATAGGTACGCATATCGATGAAGATGATTGGGATTTTTCCGCTCAATATACCTGGTTTCATAAGACCACAAAAAAAGAAGCATCGGCTCCACAAAATGCAAGCATTGAACCTCTTTGGCTATATGATATTAGCGCATCTACCCCTGCCAGGGGCCTGTCTAGCAAATGGCGGCTTACTGTTGATCTACTCGATGCAGAAATGGGTAAGTCCTACTACCTTTCCACAGAAAACATAGTCCGTCCTTTTTGGGGCGCTAGAATTGCGTGGATCGCACAAAAATTTTCCCCTTCATATCAAATTGCAGGGCAAAATATCTCTTCAAAAAACCAGATCCGTTCTTGGGGAGCGGGGCTTAGAACGGGATTAAATACCAATTGGATGATCGGTGGGGGATTCACACTTCTTGCCAACATGTCGACAAGCGTTCTATTTACCCACTACAAAGTCAAGACATCGCAACAAAGTATCGCCAATCCAAGAGAGACTGCTCTAAGTGCATCAGAAACACCTGATTATGTACGGGCAGAAACAAGCGGCGCTATGGGACTTTCCTGGGGATCGTATCTATTCAATAGTCTACTGCATGTAAACATCTCCGCTTTATATGAACTACAAACATTTTGGAAACAAAATCTATTCGGCGCAAGCTTTGGAGGTATTGCCAATCGATCTGCAAAGGGAAGCTCGGACCTACATTTACATGGATTGAACCTCACCATGCGTTTGGATTTTTAGATATACATCAGGAAGTATAGCATGCAATATTTACACACCCTCACAAAACCTTTTCTACTTAGCTTATGTTTTTTATCCCCTGTTTTTCTAAGTGGAAAAGCCCCCATTCTATCTGATGTTTGCGCAGAACACAGCGATTACAATGCGCCTTATCCTGGCGAAGATGCTGCATCATTAGATGCATACATCATAGGATCATTCACCTACTGGCAGCCTTTAGAAGAGGGTTTAGAACTAGGTCTAATCACCAATTCTAATGCATTTACCCCCACAACAAACGGCCGGGTAATCCAAACAGAATTCCAGTATGAACCAGGATTTAAAACAACGCTGCATTTGGGAGGGTTTCCCGATCACTGGTCTATGCAGATACATTACCTCTATTTTCGCACCTCTACGCAAACAGCAGAAACCGTCTCTTCTCAATCTAAGCTATATACAAACCGTCTACAAGAAGCGAATGCGGCTTTTGCAGATAGTGTACGCTCTTCTTGGAAAGCCCGAATGGAACACATCGATACAGATATTGCCAGAGCCTGCTACACAGGACAAAAGCTGCTATTTACCCCCTATTTTGGAGGTAGGCTATTGCTATTTCGCCAAACAATCAATACGACATACCAAGGCGGTCAGATCACTGCCGCGAGTAATGAAGCTTCTCAATTTGCCCGATCTCGATCTTGGGGACTTGGTCCGAAAACAGGGATCCTTTCTTCTTGGAGGCTACCTTTAGGATTTAGTATAGAAGGAGAAAACGCCTTCAGTCTACTCTACACCCGCTATAGAGTGGAGATGGAGGAAACAACAACATCTTCTGAGCAAAACCGAGGGTTTTCTCTGAACCAAGTGCGCTACGCTTTTCGGCCCCAGTACGAAATGCGCTTGGGCGGTAAATGGTCTTCTAACTGGGAAGAATCCTACGTACAAATAGGCGTCTGTGCCCTATATGAATTTTTCGTTTTATGGCATCAAAATATGTTTTCTTCTGTGCAAGTAAACCCGATTACCAGACCATCTGCTCCTTTAAATGACTTTTATCTTCAAGGGTTAACAATCAGCGCTCAGCTAGAGTTTTAATCTCCACTTCGGCAGCCTTCTCGGTAGATCTCATCGAGGACATTTGCGATCAAAGCGGTCCACCCTGTTTGATGGCAGGCGCCTAATCCCTCTCCTGTTTCTGCATGGAAAAATTCATGAAATACATAATAGGAAGAAAAATGCGGATCTTCCTGTAGTTTTAGATTGTTGCCTAAAAAAGGCTTTTTCCCATTTTTTTCTTGGAAAATAGCAAGCAGCCTTTTTGCATACATATCTGCCATTTTCTCAAATGTGTAACATGTACCTGCAAAGGTAAAAGAAAATTCTTTTCCCCAAATAGAGGCAAGCCGCCTCAACGTATCGATCAATAAATACGTCGCAGGAAACCAAACAGGTCCTCTCCAGTTGGAGTTGCCTCCTTTGATCTTAGAAGAAGAGTAGCCAGGCTCATAAAAAAGGGTATTTCAATCAAAAGAAAAAGGATGTTTTTCATGATATTTTGATAAGCTTCTCAGGCCGTAGGGCGATAAAAATTCTTTTTCATCAACAAGGTAAGATAAAAAACGGGGTAGCTCTTTTTGGGTGATCAGAGAAAAAAAATAAAACTCCCCTGAAACAGTAGATACACTCTCTACACAAGTATCGCTAAGGTCTTTACGATTACGAATCACCCAAGAAAAACTCGCAAAAAACGTGGGAAACTGTTCGATGTATTTTTTTCCAACAAGCCTACTTGCAAAAAAGGGGATGATTCCCACTAAAGAACGGACCTTTAAAGGCAGCTGATTGCCCTCTTTTTTATCCATGACGCTATAAAAAAATCCCTCCTTTGCATCAAACATATCATAAGAGCGCCAGTACCCTTTCCGTAGAGCCGCCGCAATGTAGACGTAATGCTCAAAAAACTTGATCGCCAAGTTTTCATACGCAGGATTTTTTTCTGCTAATCTTAAAGCGATCTCCATTAAATCAAAGCAAAACATAGCCATCCAACCAGCTCCATCTGCTTCATCCAAACGGTAGGCCTCTTCTTTTAAAGAGCGGTCTAGTATGGTGATGTTATCGAGACCTAAAAAGCCTCCTTCGAATACGTTTTTTCCCGTAGTATCGACTTTATTTACCCACCAGACAAAGTTGAGTAACAGTTTATGAAAACACCGCTCTACAAAAAGATCATCTCTTGTACCATATGTTTTTTCCTCTATAGAGATCAGCTTTAAAAGGGCCCATGCCTGCACAGGAGGGTTGACATCAGAAAACTCCCATTCATAGGCAGGTATCTGCCCGTTGGGATGTTGAAACTGATCAAAAAGTAAAGCCCAAAGCTGCTCTTTTGCAAAAGCTAGGTCTACTAACGCCAAAGCAACTGCATGAAAAGAAAGGTCCCAAGCAGCAAACCAGGGGTATTCCCAAACATCGGGCATAGATAAAATCCGCATGGAATTGAGATGGCGCCATTTTTCGTTGCGCACCTCTTTTCTTTCTAAAGGTGGAGGGTTTAAGGGATCGTCTCCTAAAAGCCATACATTGACATCAAAAATATAGCTTTGTAGATTCCACAAAAGAGAAGATAGAGCCGACTTCTGCAGTTTTTTCTCTTCAGCACTTGCCCATTTAGGAGCAATTTTCTCATAGTATGCGTTAGATTCTTGTCTCCTTTTCTTCAGAGTTTTTTCTACTCCTTGAAAAGGTTTTTTCTTCGGAGAATTCGTAAAGCGAAATACCCACGTTCTTTCCTCTTGAGGTTGCAGATCTACTTGGTAATATAGACAAGCCTTCGTTCCTATTTTTTCTGGAGATACTGCATGAAAATCTCCTTGTATATACCGGTGAAAAGCATCTTTTGTGTAGGTTTCTGTCCCTTTTGTCGTATTTTCTGTAAATAAAGAGACGCCTCCTAAAGGACCGTAAAGGTAATACGATCCCAATACGTAGTCCATCGAGATTTTTTTTGGGGGAAGCGTACCTTCGTCGCTTGCCAAAATCCCTAGAACATCTTTTCTTTCATCTTGTTGCAGCTGCGGTTTTTTTCCAATATCACGATTCCAAGACCAACGATTTCTAAAAGTAAGCTGAGGAAAGATATGTAAAGGAGCGGACTTAGCGGAACGGTTGATAGCTTTTAGCTCTATCACGATATCTTCAGGTCCGATCTTTGCATAAGAAATAAACAAATCAAAATAGGTATTGTCTGCAAAAGCATTGGTGTCGATGAGTTCAAATTCAGGCTCATGAGAGGATCTTTTTTGATTTTCATCCAAAAGAAGATCATAAGGAAAAGCCATAGGATATTTGTAGAGATAAGATAGATAAGAAAAACTAGGAAGGGCCTCTAGTTTATAATAGAGCTCTTTGACATCTTCTCCGTGATTGCCCTGAGGTGAGCTAAGTCCAAACAGCCGTTCTTTGATCTCTGGATCATGGCCATTCCAAAAGCCAAAACCAAACACTAAGGTTTGGTAACGATCGGTGAGGCCAGCAATAGCGTCTTCACCCCACCTGTACGCTCTACTTTTTGCATCTTCATAGGGAAAATAGCGCCATGCATCCCCATCTTTGCTATAATCTTCTCGTACCGTTCCCCAAGCTCTTTCCGCTACGTAGGGCCCCCATTTTTTCCAAGAAGCGCTATTTAGCCTTTTTTCTTCTTCTGTTTGCCGTTTCATAAACCATGCTTTTGTAGCGCATATTCTAAAGCACCTAAAAGAGCGGCTTGATCGTTCAACACAATACGAACAGGAATTTTCTCAAGGAGAGTGTGAAAGCGCCCCTTATTACAAAAAGCGCGCATAAATGCTCCCTCTTTTATGATATCCACTATATGAGGAACAATACCTCCTCCCAAATACATGCCAGAAAGAGATAAAAATTTTAACGCAAGATTGCCCGCCTCTGATCCGTAGATAGAGACAAAAATCTGCAGCGCCTCTACGCAGGTAGGAGAAGATTTTTCTTTTGCAGCTTGGGTAATCTCTTCGGGAAGATTTTTAGAAGAAGCTACTTTTTCTAAAGGCGGCATCGATTTTTTCTCCACTAAAAACCGGTAAATAGTTGCAAGCCCTGGGCCAGAAAGAACCCGCTGATAAGAAACATGGGAAAATGCGCTGCGAAGGGAGTGTAAAAGCTCTTCTTGAAGCGCATTTGTCGGAGCAAAATCCACATGCCCCCCCTCAGAAGCAAAAGGGTGAAATGCGCCGTCTACAAAAATCATTCCTGCCTCTCCCAGCCCCGTTCCTGGTGAAATCAAGGCTTTATTGCCTTTTTCTGGATCACCTGCATGTAGTGTGAGAAGATCTCCTTCTTGCAACCTAGTGATCCCATAAGCATTGGCTAAAAGGTCGTTGATCAAATGCACGCTTCCAATGCTATTTTCTTCTTGTAAAATACGACTATCGACAATCCAAGGAAGGTTTGTGGCTCTACACAGCCCTCCCTCAATAGGGCCAGCAATACCAAAGCAGGCCACATCGACTTTTTCTTCAGAAAGAAATTCTGCAACAATTGTGGAAAGGTTGGGGTAGTTTTTCGAAGGAAACTTTTGTAAAGGACAAAGGAGCCTTCCATCAGCGTCAAATAAGGCAAGCCTAGTATTTGTACCGCCTATATCTCCCGCTAAAATCCGCATGCCTCCTCCCGATTACGTGCGCTCTTATTGTTTATACAAACAAAAAGGGATTTCGTTCTCAAGGGGTATTTTGCAAAAAGGAGAAAAAAGGGTACACTACTCTATACAAAGACCGTTACTGGAAGGAGAATGGCGCATGAAAAACCAAGAACAAGAAGGGAAAAAAAAGGCGTTAGAGCTCGCTGTATCGCAGATCAAAAAACAGTTCGGCGATGGGGCAATTATGTCTTTAGGAGCGAGGATGATGCATGGTAAAGTACCTGTCATCCCCACAGGAGCCATTGCCTTAGATGCAGCCCTTGGTATCGGAGGGGTGCCTAAAGGAAGAATCATAGAAATCTACGGACCAGAATCTTCTGGTAAATCGACTTTAGCAACGCATATTGTAGCCAACGCGCAAAAACAAGGCGGCGTTGCAGCCTACATCGATGCAGAGCATGCGCTTGATCCCGCTTACGCCGCTAAAATTGGGGTGAACATCAAAGATCTACTCATCTCCCAGCCAGACTCTGGAGAAGAAGCGCTCAATATCGCAGAAACCCTTGCTAGATCAAATGCAGTAGATGTCATCATCATCGACTCGGTAGCAGCTCTTGTCCCTAAACATGAATTAGAAGGAGAAATTGGCGATCTTCACGTCGGTTTGCAAGCAAGGATGATGTCGCAGGCGCTTCGCAAGCTTACACCTGCTCTTGCTAGCAGCAATACCTGCGCCGTTTTCATCAACCAGATGAGAGAGAAAATTGGTGTGATGTTTGGAAATCCGCAAACGACAACAGGTGGAAATGCCTTAAAATACTACGCCTCTGTCCGCCTGGAAATTCGTAGTAGCAAAATGAAAGGACCTGAAGAAAACGGGATCAAAGGCGTTAGAGCCAAAGTGAAAGTAGTGAAAAACAAAATGGCGCCTCCATTTAGAACAGCAGAATTCGATGTCCTTTTTAATGAAGGCATATCCCATATCGGCTCTTTAATCGACTTGGGCGCAGATTTAGAAATCATCGATAAAAAAGGCGCCTGGTTTAGCTACCGAGAGACAAGGCTTGGTCAAGGAAAAGAAGCGGTTCGAGAAGAGTTCAAGAAAAAACCAGAACTTGCCAAAGAAATCGAAGAGCAAATCTTAGATAGGCTGATTCCAGCAAGAAAAGCTGCAGAGTTGCAAGAGGCGCAAAAATAGATTTACAAATACATGTTCGAAGAAAGCTTTTTTCTACTAGAAAAAAACGCTTCTTCGAGCATTTCTATTAGAAAAATCAAAGGAGCTGTTTCTATTTTAAGATTCTTTAAAATAGCTCGATAAGAAGCCGTCTCTTGTAAAAAGCGCTCTTCGCTTTTCTCGATTCCCATAACGCTGACCATAGTATCTGTTTCCTTTAAAAGATCTTCCTGCAAATCATCGAGATCATCAGCAATTTGAAACGCCATACCCATATGATAGGCAAGAGACTTCACTTGATCGATCAGGTTTTTGTCGCCGCCACCAAAAAGCCAGCCTAATACAAAAGAGATTTCAAATAGCGTCACCGTTTTTTGATATACGATTTTTTCCAATGTTTCTAAAGAAGAATCGGGAGAAAAAAGATCGAAAAACTGCCCACTTGTCGCGCCAAAGATACCGGCAGCATTTGTTACTGTCTCCATGGCAAGAAGTCCAACTTCTGCAAAAGAGGGATCGGTTTTTTGGATTAGAGAGGTATTTTTCGCCACATACTCATAACCTAGGGAAATCAGCGTATAGCTCGCAAGAAGCGCAGCGCTTTGTCCATAAAGCGTGTGAGTAGTGGGTTTGCCTCGCCTCATCGATGCGTTATCCATACAAGGAAGATCATCTGCAATTAAAGAAGCGCTGTGAAAAAATTCTACCGATAAAGCCGCTGGAACCACATCCTGATTTTTTTCTAAAGCCTCAGCTACAAGAAGCACAATAATCGGACGGTAGCGTTTTCCTTCGCTGCAAAGAGTGTAGGTAACCGCATCTCTAAGAGGGGTTTTTTCACCTAAACGGTGCTCTAGTGCAGCTAGCTCTAAGTTTACTTTAGAGCGAAGAGATTGGATGGTATCAATAGGAAGCATAGCTACTTTTTATACAAGAGAGAGGGGGAAATTTCGAGTGTTTTTTTAGAAAAGATCCAGGATTGATTACGCTATTGCAGCCAATCTGAGAAAAATCTCCCAAAATAGCTCCGAGTTTTTTTCGTCCTGTGGGCTTTCCTTCAAGATGGATTTCTTTTTTGTCTAACCGGACGTTAGCAAACACTACGCCTGCGCCTAAAAGCGCATTTTTTCCCACAATAGAGTCGCCGATATAGGCAAAATGCGCCGCCTGAACGCCTTCAAATAAAAAAGAGCCCTTTACCTCAGTGCTATGACCGATCATCGATCCAGGGCCAATAAAACTACCTTCTCGAACGTATGCGCTCTGTCTAATGGTAGAGCCTTTGCAGATCACACAAGGTCCTTTAATCGTTGTGAATTTTTCTACAACCACTCCTTTTTCGATGTAGATTTCAGATGAATTTTGTAAATCGACTTCTTCAGGAATAACAGAGGCAATCGTTCCTAAAGGATACTGAGATAAGATTGTATTTAGATGAGAGAGGATATGCCATACAGGAAGATGAGTATCGTAACCTTTTAGATAAACGGAAGGGGAGAAAAATTCAGAGAAATCCATACCTGAAGTATATAGACAACTCTACTGATACGCAAGAAGATCTACTTTTTGTTTTGAACAGCGCATCTCATCTATACTAAAGAAACTCTCTCTTTATACTCTTCTTCTTTTATAGGCTGTGGAAGTGTTCATAAGTACCCCATTTCTCTTGATAAAACAAGGTGTTCATAAACTGTTTATAAGTTGATCATAACCTTCAAGTTATGAACGAACTTTTTTTATGAACAATCTTATGAACAAAGGCCCAGGGGAGCTGTGAACAAGTTTTCCACAGTTTTTCCCCTCTTATTTAGCGCACTTTACTTAAATAAAATAGGACAAGAGCGGCTAAAGCGGCAAAAGAGGCAAGTAAAAATGGGGCGTACAAATACAAAAATGTCAGCACAGCAAATAAAGGCGATATCGCCATAGCAAATGACTGCATCGATTGGCTTACTCCTAGCACTTTTCCCTGCATTGCATTGCCTGCTTTTTGAGAGATGATGTTTGTGCAAATAGGCCAAGAAACCGCTGAAAACACGATAGCTAAAGAGATATTGAGTACAAGGAGCCATGAGGTCTTAGCAAATACCACAGTAAAGCAAAGCGCGCTAAATGCGCTTAAACAAATGAGTAGTATGTTTCTTGGAGAAATATAATGCATAGCTAGTTTGCTTATAATCCCTGCACCTACTGCCCAAGATACGCCGACAAATGCGATGAACATACCTAGCTCTGATGGAGAAAACGCGAAAGTATTTACCGCAATAACAGGAGCAAACTGCATGAGAAGGTTCCAAGCGATCAAAAAAAGGAGGTAGATGAGATAGATTGTTTTGATGTTTTCTGTTTGCAACGCGAGTTTAATCTGATGAAAACTCTCCAAAAAATGGAAGTGGACATCAGGTTTTTTCTCATAGGATTCTTGAAAAAAACAGGCTACAAAAACCAAATTGACGAGAGTTATCCCTGCACCAATCCAAAAGGGAAGGGCAAAAGAAAATAAGGGACTTAGAGCCGTATCGGAAAATTTTCCCCCTAAAAACGCGCCTAAAATAAACGCCGTTCCTGCGCATACAGCAAGAGAGCCAAAATGCTTGACCCGCTCTTTTTCTCCAGTACTTAAATCTGCTGCAGCTGCAAGACAAATGGATAAGTTTCCTGAAAAAAGACCTGATAAAAGCCTGCTGAAAAACAGCAGGACTAAGGCTTGATATTCCATAGCAAAAGCGGAGAGGAAAAATCCTAAAGAGGTCAGAGATATCGTGCATAAAAGTGCTTTTCTTCTGCCGTTTTTGTCAGCAAATTCTCCAATGATAGGCGCTCCAAAGAACTGTCCCAAGGGAAACGCGCTTAAAAACACCCCTAAAAGGGCGGTTCTTGCAGCGACGCTTAAATCTGGAAAATGCAGTACATCGGGATTTAAAAAATACGGCGCAAATACCGGAAAGACGATAGCCCAAGATAGATTATCGACAAAAAATGTGAAAAAAATAGCCAGTAGCCTTAGCTTGCGGACTTTTTTTTGTAGACGGCGTTCCATGCATTTCTCCCCATAATCTGCAACGTAACATGCTTTTGAATATATGTTAAATGCGCCAGTCGATTTCCGCTAAAGAATGTTCCTTTAAAAACTGATTTGCCTTAGAAAAATGCCTACAGCCAAAAAATCCTGAATGGGCAGAATAAGGAGATGGATGCGCCGCTTCTAAGCAAAGGTGTGGAGCGTTTACCTTAGCGCATTTTTCTCTTGCCGACTTGCCCCAAAGTAAAAAAACCAGGGGTTTTTCTCTTGCTGCGAGAAGTTCTACTACCTTATCGGTAAATACTTCCCAGCCTTGGTTGTGGTGGGATTTAGGTTCGTTTTTTCGAACGGTTAAAATGGTGTTCAAAAGAAGAACGCCCTGCTTGGCCCAAGGATCTAAACACCCCTTACTCGACATGGGAAGAGATAGGTCTTGCCGGATTTCTTCAAAGATGTTTTTTAAAGAAGGAGGCTGCCTTACGCCGTCTTTTACGCTGAAAGAAAGGCCGTGGGCCTGTCCTTCATTATGGTAGGGATCTTGACCGATGATCACTACCGATGTCTCTTGAAATGAGTGAAAACAAAATGCTTGAAACACCTCGCTTTCTTTAGGGTAGATCGTTTTTCCTTCTTCGTGTTCTTGAGCAAGAAATGCCTGTAAATCTTGCATGTAGGGCTTATCTAACTCTTGTTTGAGTAGCTCTTTCCACGATTTTTCCATGAACATATGTGACTTCCAAGTTACTGGAGATATAGTATATGCAAGCAGGCGTTTTTTCTGCATCTTTACAGGCACTACTTTGACGAAAACCTTCCAATCGATTACTATGTTAGCTTCAAAGAGGAGTTTTTACATGGAAAATTTAGACGAAAATAATGTGATCCGATTTAAAAATATCTCCAAGAAAAAAGAGGGTTTTTTTGCTCATTTCCAAGTAAAAGCAGTGCGCAATGGCGTGACTATATCCGCCTCTTTATCTGTGGATATCTTATCCCATGAACTGCATTTAGGCGATGTAATGGAAAAAATCATCGCAGAGTGTGCAAAAATTGGTTTAAGAGAGTTGAAAAGGGCAGATTACACATTAGAAGGCATTGAAGATCTTTCTCTGGGTGTGGCGCAGCTTGGATAGCGCGCTTGCATGGGGTGCAAGAGGTCGGAGGTTCAAATCCTCTCACCCAGATATTTTTCAGTGGTTTTCAATGAGGCTAAGTAATCAGTAGCTTCACTTCTTCTAGTAAGCCTTCAATGGCTTTTTTTTGTTTGTCTGTTGGCTTGAAATGCCGTTCATTTGCTAAAGAAGATAGCTTTTTCAATAACCGAATAGCGCTAAGAGCTCCATTAGATCCCCGTTTGTCCGATTCGGTTAGGGGAAATACATTCCGAATAATCATCAAAAGCTCTTCTTTAGATTGACCGGTGTAATATTCAATAATTTCTCTTTTATAGTTTTCAGCGATCTCTTTGGAAGCGCTTGTCTTACTCGATCTACTAGCGAGTGTATAGACAACTTGCCTTGGCATGGTATCGAGTTTTTCCTGCAGTTCTACAGGTAAAGAGGTGTAAAACAGATAGTACTGTAAAAAGTTGTAGGGAGTCTGCCGGTTGCCATAAGTGGCAATTAGCCAGGAGGTAAACGCGCCATCTTTATAAGGTTTTAACAGGTCTTGCGCCTTTTTGATGCGCTCTCCATGAAGCATAATGGCTTGGCTTGTGATCGCTTTTACTTCTGATGTGATTTGAATTAGATCTTGCAGATCGCTTTCTACGTGGCAGTCTTTTTCTTCTTTGAAGCTTTCTAATAACTCTTCTAACGACTCCTTTTCCTCTGGAAGAAGCTCTTCTATACGGAATACCCCAGAAAAGCTCGATAGGCCTCCATTGGACGTTCTTTTTGCAAGAGCGTTCATTTTTTGTTTATCTTTTGTCTTTAGCCTAAGGCTTAGTAAAGAGTTAAATTTCGCCATGATGCTGCCTTTGTGTTCTTTATGGTGATAAGCGGGCTATGATATCGCTTGTCAGTTTTTTGTAATCTTCCGCAGCCTTACTTTTCGGAGCGGTAGCAAATACAGGCCCTCCGTAAATGGCTGCATCAGAGATGCTGATGTCTCTTCGCACCTTAGGTGAAAAGATTTTTCCTGGAAAGGTATCTTCAATTACCTCTAAAAAAGATCCATTGCTTTTTCCCCTATCGTTCCAAAAAGAAAGGGAGACGCCCAAAACCTGTAGAAAATGCCTTTCTGCGATATTTTCCATGAAGATAGCTAGCCTTTGTAGGCCCTTGATGCTGTAAAACTCAGGGGTGGCGCATACAAGAGAGTTATTCGCTGCAATAAGCGAAGACTCGGTAAGCCAACATAAAGAAGGGGGCGTATCGATTAAGATGAAATCATAATCTAAAGGATCGAGGATTTTTTTCAGCCTTTCATGAGAATAGCGATCTGCTGCTAATGCTCCTGTGACTTCCACACGCTCAAGCCAGGTATCTGCTGGCACTAGATCAAGACGTTTTATGGCTGTCGACAAACAGACGGAAGAAAACTCTTTTTCTCCTTGTAAGACGGGAGCTATACTATCTTGTTCATCGGGATCAAATCCGAGGCCTGTCGTTAGATTGGCCTGCGCATCAAAGTCGATTAGAAGTACTTTTTTCCTGTGGAATGTAGCCAGGGCCGCACCTACATGCAACGTCGTCGATGTTTTTGCTGTGCCGCCTTTAAAACTGGTGACTGCAATGATTTGTTTCAATGCTCTTTACCTCAATCACACTTTGGAAGGGGTGGTGGAAAAAGGGGAAATCAGCTCTTTACCCTCCCGTTCTTGCATCACAGATGTTAAGAAAAGATCAATAGACATCTCTCCATGAACCACGTTATCTCTTGTACGAAGAGATAATGTTTTGTTGGTTTCTTCTTGATCTCCCACGGTGATGATGTAGTTGGTTTTTAGAAGCTGAGCTTTACGCACCTTTTTGCTTACCGATTCTTTTGTATCATCTATTTCTACTATCAGAGAAGCTTTTTTTAGCTTTTTTGCAAGTTCTTTTGCGTAAGGAAGGTGGCGATCAGCTACAGGAAGAATTGCTACTTGATAGCTGCTCATCCAAAGGGGAAATTTGCCAGAAAAGTGTTCGATTAAAATCCCCAAAAACCGCTCAATAGATCCGAAAAGCGCTCTATGAAGCATAATAGGGCGTTTGTGTTCCCCATCACTATCGACATATTCTAGAGAAAATTTTTCAGGTAAAGACAGATCTAACTGAATGGTGCCGCACTGCCAAAACCTGCCAATCGCATCCCGAATATGAATATCGATTTTGGGACCGTAAAATGCGCCGTCACCTTCATTTACCGTATAAGAGTGTCCCCAGTCATCTAAAGCTTGTTGTAGACCTTGCGTTGCAATCTCCCAGTCTTCATCTGTTCCCATCGACTTTTCTGGTCTTGTGGATAGTTCAAGCTTATAAGAAAGCCCAAAAGTCATATAGATATAGTCGGCAAGATGTAAGATCTTGACGATCTCTTCTTGGATTTGCTCAGGCCGTAAAAATACATGCGCATCATCTTGGTGAAATGCGCGCACTCGAAAAAGTCCGTTTAGTGCGCCTGAAGGCTCGTATCTATGCACATGACCGATTTCTGCTATTCGTAAAGGAAGCTCGCGGTAGCTGTGTACTGTCGATTGGTAAAAAAGCATGCAGCCAGGGCAGTTCATCGGTTTGATGGCAAATTCTTTTTCTTCCACTTGAGAAAGGTACATATTTTCTTTGTAATGATTCCAATGCCCCGATTTTTGCCACAGCTCTTTTGACATCATGGTGGGAGTTTTAATTTCTATGTACTCATATTTTTCCAAACAATCGCGCAAAAACTCCAGAAGGCGGTTCCATATCACTAACCCCTTCGGGTGGATAAATGGCATACCAGGCGCTTCTTCTTTAAATGAAAACAGCTGCAATTTAGGTCCCAGCACCTTGTGGTCCCGTTTTTTTGCTTCTTCAATTCTTTGTAAGTATTCCTTCAAGGCTTTTCTATCGGGAAAAGATATTCCATAAACCCGGGTAAGCATCTCTTTTTTTGCATCGCCTTTCCAGTAGGCGCCTGAGGTTTTAAGAAGTTTAAACGCTTTGATTTTACCTAAGTTTGGGATGTGGGGTCCTCGACATAAATCGAAGAACTCTCCTTGCTTGTATCCAGAAATTGTTCCTGCAAATCCTTGGATTAACTCTTGTTTATACGGGTTTTTTGCAAATGCGTTGAGCGCCTCTTCTTTTGAAGAAAATTCTAGCCTTTCAGGTTTGAAGTTTTCTTTGATAATTGATTCCATTTCCCGTTCGATTTTAGGGAAATCCTCTTCAGAGATTGTGACGTTAGCAAAATCGTAATAAAATCCCTGTTCTATGGGAGGACCTATCGTAGGTTTTGCCTCAGGCCATAGTCTAAGAATTGCCTGGGCTAATACATGGGCAGAGCTATGCCAAAACACTTCTTTTCCTTCAGGCGTATCAAAATCTTTAATCGTCACTTGATCTTGATCAAATAAAGGATGAGAGGCGTCTTTTTTTTCTCCATTAATCTCTAGATGTAGGCCATCTTTAGGTGCATTTAAATGTAGAGCCTGCAGTAGATTTTCTGCTGTGCTGCCTTCATTTAGCTCTACAGATTGTTTTTGATTTACATAAATAATCATAAAAAAGGGGTCAACTCGCTTACTAAATTCGACTTAATCTTACAATATCTTGGAAATCAGAAGAAGGGGAAAAATAGATGATCCAATCCGCAGGTATTTTCCCCGTGCAAAAAAAACAGAAACCGGTAAGATCTTTTTAACTATATATTTGATGATATTATGTTGCGCACCGGCTTTTGCTTATTTTTCCTTCCTTTTTCTTTCATATTATCTGCCCCTGTTTCTGATTCCTCTTCACCAGCTGTTTTACAACAAGGGATCTTTCTAGAAGAAAACAACTGGGGAAATGTGCAGGCGGGCTATGAAGGCAACTTTGTTTTTGACCGAAGGCTAGCGCGTTATGCAGATGGCGAAAAACGCATCGATCGCTACGAAATCTACATCCAATCGGGAGATATTCAGTTAGATTGGCAAGATAAGTTCAGTGTTTTCACCACTCTTGGCAGCGGGAAAATTGACACAGATTTTCAGATTGTTGCTAACGGATACTGCCGCCGCGCTGTACTCAAATCTGCAGAAGACTTTTCCTGGTCTTTAGGCTTAAAAGCTTTACTTGCTTCTTGGAAAAACCTACACGTAGGTGCAGGTTGTCGCTACACTACGTTAGAGCCTTTACTTCATTTTTTTTCTTTAGACGGAGAGCTAGTCGATACAAACGGGCAAAGGCTGCATTTTAGAGAGTGGCAAGTAAACGTAGGCGTTTCCTACGAAGTGGGATTTTTTACTCCTTACATAGGCAGCAAATATACCCAAGCTAGGTCGCATGTGGAGCTGCCTACATCTTCAAATGGGATTACCGAAGATGAAAAAAAACAGTTTTTTCGCAGCAGGCAAAATTTCGGTCTTTATCTAGGATGCACCATTACCCCTAGAAAGTTATTTTTTGTCACATTAGAAACGCGTTTAATCGATGAAGAAGCCGTAAGTGTATTTGCAACACTACGGCTTTAATCTTAGACTAAGCGGATCTAGAGTTCTTCGGTTAATCCTCATGAACAGTTGCTTCGCCTACATGAAATGATAAAAATCCGCTAAATTTTCTTGTTAGGTTTTGATCATTTTAGTTCGATTTTTAAAGCCTTACGCAGATCTTTTCTCAGTGTGTCGTTCGTTGTGTTGTCGGTTCATGTGCTTTTTTTTAGATTCCGAAGTTTCTAGTTTTTGCGCTAGAGAGTCTTTTCATGGCCACTTTAGCATTTGAGATGTCATTTGGCCATACGCTGTATAGTCTCTTTTACACGTTGTAACAAATGCTTCTGAGATCCCATTACTCTCTGGACTATAAGCCGGTGTTGTGCAAATCTCTAAGCCCAGGTCTCTACAGAAACAGACGGTTTCTTGAGTTGTATAACAGCTTCCGTAATCGAGTCGGACTCTAAACTACTTACTCTAGTGTTTAATTGGGACGTTTCTTTTTTCAAACGACTATTTTCGATCTCTAATGCTGCTAACCTCTTGCCCATAGATTTCATCTCGTCTTGCATATTGGATAATAAACGCATTATTGAATCGAGTTGATTATCCTTACTTTCTGGTCGTCTTTCTCCAGGAACTTTGCCAGGAACTTTGTGTGGATGATCTTTAGGCAAATGTGGTGGTTGGGTATGGATACTGCTCATTGTCATAAATAATCCTGTTTTTTAAGTGATTTTTAAAATGAAAAATAATCTACTCCTGAATGGATTTTTCTAAAAGTGTTTTTTTAATTTTTTTGAGAAAAAGCTTGGAGTTTTTGCATTTATGTTGATGATTTAATAGAACATGTCAGATGGTGAGTCCTCAAAAATCGATGAGGTGTTTTATTTCCAGCGCTTCTTCTCTTGGTGCAAGCCTTATCACTTCCGGGAATCTTGTAGATTGCTCTTCTCGCCAGGCGGTTTTGCAAGACGCAACTATAGTAAATATGGTAATGGCATGCGAACGTCTGAATATGAGTCTTATAGTTGAGGTAAAAAAGCGCTGATGAAAGTATGGGCATCTTTTAGAAAATAGCTTCCGTTTTTGTGCGACAAAATGCAAGAGGCTTATGTCTTAAACGAAATAGGCATATGTAGGAAGTTTTTTGCTGTTTTCGCGCAAAGGTTTGTCGCTGTTTTTAACCGTTTGCGCTTTTTTTGTAAGTAGGTGATAAAAAACCCAGCCCTTCCTATGTTTACAAGGAAAAGCCTTCCCTAAAAAAACCCTGAAGCAGTAAGATAATCACATTATTTTCCAAGAAATTTATTATCAGATTATTTTATGAAACACTTATTTTTTGCTTTATCTTTACTTATATTTTGCCCATTGACTGCAGCTAAGAAAGAGACTTTAGTTGCTCAAGAATCTACCAACGCAGATGAGGTCTTGTTTGAAGACAGTAGACCTGATCCCGACATGGAAGCGTTGAAAAAATGGATTCGGGAAAAGCGCCTGATTACTCTTAAAGAAACAGGCGGCGACTTATCTATTAGCGGCAATATGCGCACATCTTTTGCTAGTATTAACGAGAAAAAAGATGGCATACGTCAAAGAGGAGTGAACTCGGCGTCAGGCAGACCGTCTCGTCCCTATAACGTTGATTTTAGCTTGCTATTAGACTACAGAGCAGAGAGGACTTGGTCTTCTGCCCTTTTGAATTTTAAAAACAAAATGGCTATTCAAGATGGTACGGTCGATAAGATCCGTTTATACCGCGCTTACCTAGGAGGAAGGGTTATTGCAGGCGATACCTTTACCTTCGATGCAGAGCTTGGAAGGCGGTCTTTAGGCGATGTATTTGACTCAAAAATTCAGTTTTCCAATTTGTTTGACGGAGCGCTTCTTCGTTTTAGTAAGGCTTTTGAAGATATTGGAGATTACTACACTACCGTTGGCGTATTTTTAATCAATGCTGCAAAAGATTACTACGGCTACGTAGGAGAAATGGGATTTTTGAACATTGGAAATACAGGCCTTTTCTTAAAGGGCTCTTACATCGATTGGAAAAAATACCATCCCGATGATCCCTTAGATTTTCAATTTAATTTCCGTGTATCACAGGTTCTTATTGGTTACCAATTTACCCCGAGTTTTTTAGAAAAACTGGTTAGAGTCTATTCTGCTGCTGCTTATAACGATGCTGCTGATCCTATCAGTAAGGTATTTACGCCAGAAGTTACAGGCACGCCTACAGCAAGCCAGCAACAAGAGTTAGATCAGATCAATAAAGATCCCGATGCAAAATACAACTGGGCTTGGTATGCGGGCGTATCTATCGGCAAGGCTCGGAAACAAGGCGACTGGGCTATCGATACGAATTACCAGTGGGTTAGCGCTCAAGCGATTCCTGATTTCGATGCTTCAGGTATTGGTAGGGGTAATGCAGATGGTGTAGGTACCTACACTAGAAAATCTGCTGGATCAATTGTGGCTACCAACATCTTAAACTCTGTTGGATCTGGTAACTACCATGGCTGGGTTTTCCGTACCCTATACGCCTTTTCTAATAACATCACTCTATCTCAAAAATTTGAGCTTGCAGGCACATTAGATCAAAATATTGGTCCTAACCTCAACTATAAAAAGTTTCAGGTTGAGTTCATCTTTACTTTCTAAAAAGCTGTTTTTTAACGCAGCTCTTGAAAGTTGTATACATAATGCCTTTTTTCTAGGTAATTCCGCTTTTTCTTCTTCTTGCACTGAGCAAGAAGAAGTTTTGGCGGAGTTTGATGGCCAAAGATGGTATCGTAGGCCTTTAAGATCATTTCATCTTCATAATCTTTTTCCACAAAAATCGCGACAAAGTTGTCTTTTGTTTTCACCCGTTTTCCTCGGATGAATAACCTCTTGAGTGTGGTATTATGGTTGGTAGCAGGAGAAAGGAAAAATATGGAATTTACAAATCCTGTAATCCAAGGGAATTTTTTCATCGGTTTTGCTAAGACCACAACATCGAGTTTTTTACAGAAATAAAATAGCAGCAATAGCTCTAAGGGGCGGTACTTTTTAATCACTAGGTAACAAGGATTTTCTGGTACGTCTCCTTTCATCCTAAGGCGCGTGTAGCGCATGAGGATCTTTTCTGCAAAATAGGGGAAAAAGTAGGAGCTCATTCTAGCAGATACAATCGTATTGAATACTAAGGTTAAACACCCGATGAGTACAAAACTACCCGCTGCGGAAAACCCCCATCTTTCGTTGAAAAGATAGATCGCAAATGAGGCGCAAAGAACGCAGCTAAAGCTTAAAAAATTACTCGCTGCAATGATTTGCCCTCTTCTTCTTTGCGGACTTGCTACTTGAATAAACGACTCTAAAGGAATCACAAACAGTCCGCCGAAAATCCCCAATAGCGTCAGAAGAATGACGACCATAGTCAAAGATTGAGCAAAAAATGTGAGGAGAAAAAAGACTACGACAATGCAAAACCCTGAAAGACAAGAAAGCCCCATTTCAATCCGGTCTTTAGCGAGTTTGCCCGATAGCTTAGCCCCAATGGCGATACCTACAGCGGTTGCAGAAAATAGGTAGCCTCCTGTCACAGCGCTTAAATTTAATGATTCCATAGCAAATGGGATGACGTTCAGGTGGACGTAGCCTCCAATAAAAAGAAAAAATGAGGCTCCTAAAATCGCTGGAAATAAAAAAGGGCGTTTTGCACTTAAAGAAAGCGCTTTGTAGATATCGTAGACAAATAGCGGCGTAATCTTTCTATCAGAGCCCTGCGCTTCTGTTTTTCCTATACCTAAACTGGTGAGCGTTCCTAAGACTGCGATTACGCAGCAGACAAATGCGATGAAAAGAAAATTATTTTGCGATATTTGCATGAGAAAAGACGAAAAAACGCTGCCTAAAATCATGGCCATATACGTTAGGGCCGTAAGGCTTCCATTTGCTTTTGAGACTTTTTGTGGACTGACAATTTCTGGTATAATCCCATATTTTGAGGGTCCAAAAGCGGCGCTTTGCGCTCCCATTAAAAACAAAAGCGTGTAACAAGAGATTTCTGAATGGGTATAGATTGCAATAGCTCCAAAAGCCATCACCAAAATTTCTACAGCTTTTGTAACGACAATCACCGTTCTTTTGCTAATTTTATCGGCTAATACACCTGCTGCAGAAGAAAAAAGTAAAAAAGGGATGACAAATAAAGAGCCTGCTAATGATAAGATGGTATTTGTGTATTCAGGCCCTTTAATATGAATCAAAAAGTAGATGATGAGAAGTTTGAAAATGTTATCATTTAATGCCCCGAGAAATTGCGTCGCATTAAGTAGACGAAAAGAACGTTTTTCTGTAGTGGGCATGAACTTCATAGTTTTCCAGTACTACTAAGGTTATTTGTTTAATCATCATTTTAGATGAATTTATTTTTTTACAATTTTAATTTATTACTAACTATTTTCTATAATAACAAAATATTCAGAAAATCAACAGGGAAATTTGATCTAAACCAATAGCATGTATACGCATTTTTTGAGTAATTCTTTTGAGGTACTAGCCGAAGCGCTCCGCGTATCGCTTTTAAGTACACCCCCCTTGGAAAAAAAATGGATTGTTTTTCCCGCAAAAAACCCTCCTTGTAAGGATTGGTTGATTTTTCATTGGCTACAACGCTCTCAAGAGGCGGTAACAGGAGTAGAGTGGGTTACTATAAAAGAATTTTTTTCTTTTCTCAAGCAGTCACAAAACGGCTTTTGCCCATCACATCAAAAAAAAGATTTGCAGGAAGACGCCTTATTTTTTTCCTTATTAGACCATTTTGCAAGGGTGAAAAGTGATCCTTCTTTTCAAGAGCTAAATGACTATCTTGCCAAAGGAGATGCGCTAAGCTCCCATTTTCTTAGAAAAGAGATAGCAAGGCTATTTATGCGCTACGGCGTATATGGAGAAAGCGAGGTGCGCTCTTGGAAAAAAACGCCTCCAGCTAAGCTTTCTTGGCAGGAAAAACTCTTTGTCGATGTGTTGGAAAAAGAGGATCTTACCTGTCCTGTACTCGAAGAAGAAAAGGTAGGGTTTTCTGGTTTTTCGGTGCATCTTTTTGGATTTTCTTATCTTCCTTCGGCGTATTTAGATCGATTATTTTCTCTTGCCAAGACCGTTTTGGTATCGCAGTACCAGCTCTCTTTTTCTCCATTTTTTTGGCAGGATATGTTGTCAGACCGAGCCAAAACGCATGCGCCTATGATTTCTTCAGAAGAAGAGACGCATCACCGGCTCCTTGCGAACTTAGGCGGATTGCAAAAACGTTATTACGCCCAATTAAACCGTTATGATTTTGCCTCAAGAGAAGGTTATGTAGAGCCCCAGCTTATTGCGAGCGGAAAACGGGGTGAAACGACCCTTTTATCTTCTATTCAACAATCGATTTACCAAGCAGAGCAGCAAAAAGAGGCAAAAGCTGTAGATGACTCGATTCATATAGGCGCTTTTGCAGCATCAAAGCTTCGTGAAGTAGAGGGCTTATTCGATGCGATCCAACATTGGAAAAAGAATGATCCCTCTTTATCTTTTGCCGATATTATGGTGGTAGCTCCCGATATTGTAGAATATGTCCCTTACATCGAGTTTGTATTTTCTAATCAAGGGATCCCCTTGCATATTGCAGAGAAAAGCGCGGCATCAAATAGCGCGTTATTGCAGGGTTTTTTACGCTACCTTCGACTGATCCAATCTTCTTTTTTGTTACAAGATGTCGTAGAGTTTCTCAGGTTAGAGCCGGTATATTCTTGTTTTGGTTTGACAAAAGAAGACGTGGATGTGGTGTCTACCTATTTGGAAAAAGCAGGTATTGTTGCAGGCAAAGATGCCCAGCATCTTATGAGTTCAGGTTTTGCTATCAACAAACATCTAGAAAATAGCGCCTGCAAAAGAACGTGGAAAAGCGGATTGCAGCGGATCTTATGGAGCTTTTTGTATGAGGGAAAACCAGATCAACTGCTCGACTTTGCTACTGAGCCTTTAGATGCCATTTCTTCTGATTGTATCCCAATTTTTTCTCGGTTTCTGGAGTTTTTCTCCCTCTTAGAAAAAGATGCCGATTTCTTAGAAGAAAAAAAAGAAAGGCCTCTTTACGAGTGGGCAGAGTTTTTGCATTCTTCTTTAGATCGTTACTACCGCGTTTCTAAGAAAGGCGCGGATCCTTTATACAGCGAAATCCAAAGTCTGATAGAAAAAACGCAAACATATCGATTAGATGCGCTCCTTTCTTTTCATGCTTATGCAAAATTTTTAGAAGAGAGGCTCGAAAAAAAGCGGTTGAAAAAAACGCCCGCTTTATCCAAGGCGCTATTTTTTCAAAGTATAGGAGATGGCAGCTTTTATCCAGTACAAGCTCTTGGTTTTTTAGGCATGCAAGAAGATGCTTTTCCCGTAAAAGAGCGCGCTTCTTCTTTAGACCTTCTCAAAAGCTATGCACCTAGCCTGCAAGAAAAAAGCCGCATGCAATTTTTAGAGGGGCTACTATCTGTGGAAAAATACTTGTGGATTTCCTATCAAAGACTCTCTTTTTCTGATGGAAAAGAGCAGCCCTTGTCGTCTTGTGTGCAAGAGCTCATCTCGCATATCGAAGATCAGTATGGCGTTGCAGAAAAAGATTTGATACGAAAGCATCCTGCAGCGGCTTACCATCCTCAGCTATTCGAAGAAGATAGCCCTTATCCGAGTTTTTCTGCCCCGTTTTTTTCCGCTGCAAAAGCAGCTATTTTAGGTGGAGCAAAAAAACCAACGTTTACTTTTCGATTTCCGAAGGAGATTCCAGCCATGGTAGAAAGCGCGTCTCTTTTTCAGTTGCGTTCCTTTGCAAAAAATCCGGTAAAAACGTATGTAAACGCTTCTTTAGGTGTTTTTTTTGATAGAAAAGAAGAGAAAAATCCCTTTGAGATATCTCCCTTAGATCGTTTTCACTACAAACAAAAAGCGCAGCATCTCCCCATGCAAAAAGTGCTGGAAAAAGCAAAAGCCAGTGAAAGGCTTCCCCCAGGTTTATTCCAAGAAAATGCAGCGCTTAAACTCATCCAAGAAGCGGCGTTATGCGAAAACGCCCTTTCTTATTTCGGGCTGGAGAAAAAAGAGCTGCAAGAGTTGAGTAAACACCTTGTTTTACCTATGGGACAAAAACAGATTTCTTTAACCTGCTCTTTTACATCGATACTCGATAAAGGTAGAGGGATATTCATCGATGGGGAGGCAAAAAAAAGTCAGATGATTCGTATGTGGCCGGTAGTACTTGCATACCTTTGCTATAGCGACACTTCTTCTTGCAGCATATATTTCACCAATAAAGGAAAACCAAAATCGATGGCTATTTCCTTAAAAGATCCTGCGGCCGATCTTCTGCATTTTATCGCCTACTATTCTTTAGGAAAAAACCACCTTTCTCCTATGATCCCTTTTGTAGCAGAAGAGCTTTTATGGAAGGATGAGGCGGCGTTTTTACAAAAACTAGAGGGATGGCAAAGGCAAAAAGATCCGTATATTACATGGCTTTTTCCGTTTGTTGAGGAAAATACCATATTCGATACTACAAGCATTTGGAGGGATTGGAAACCCTATTTAGACAGCGTTTTCTCGTCTTTGAAGGAGATATTTTGATGCGCGCTTTTCACGTATTAGAAAAAGATCTTTCTATTACAGGCTACCGGGCATTAGAAGCTTCTGCTGGCACGGGAAAAACTTTTTCCATACAACATGTAGCTCTTCGTTTGATTTTAGAAGAAAAGATCCCCCTAGAAGAGATTTTACTTGTTACGTTCACCAAAGCATCGACTCGGGAGCTTAAATCGCGCGTTCGCGCCAACATAGAAGAGGTGTTATCGCATCTTAGAAAGGGAAAATCTCTTTATCCCTACGTAGGTAATTGTGAAAAAAAAGAAGCGATCCATCGATTAGAAAAAGCGCTTTTTACTTTTGATGAGGCATCTATCTATACGATTCATGGATTTTGCCACCATATTTTAAAAGAGCACGCTTTTATTTCGGGGCTTTGCCTAGAGCAAAAGCTTGTAGAAGAACAGGAGCTTATTCTTCTACAAGAACAATTTATTCGTAGAGTTTTTTATTCTATTTCAGAAAAACACCTGCACCCTGTAGAGCTAGATTGTTTATGGAAAAGTTATTCCGACTTTTCTTCGTTGAGTAAAGCTATTTTACATTGTATCGATGAGAAGCGGATGGAGCTTTCTACGGAGCAATCGGAGTTTCACGACTTTTCCCATTACTACACATCTTTTGTGGAAAAAAGCGTCGACTTTGCCCCATTTTTGTTAGAAGAAAAGGAGCAGTCTACATGGCTACCAAAAATGCAAGAAGCTTTATTGAGCTACAAAAAGCTGCATAAAACCCCTTTTTCTTTAGAGCAAGAACTGGAGTATTTTTTTGCTTTTCTGAAAGGAGATCTATCAGAAAAAGACTTTGCTTCTTGGATAGATTTGGGCATTTTACTATTTTCCTGTTTTTCCGAAGACAATCGGAATAAACGAAAAAAATGTTACTACCCCAAATTAGAAGCTTTAGAGAAAAAAGCAGAGGCTCTACTCACCCCTTTAAAAGAGCTGATTTCTTCTGCACGCATTGTCCAAAAGCTCGCAGTTTTTTTGCGCCCCATCTACGAGAAGATGTTGCAGGAGAAAAAAATTATTACCCCAGATGATCTTCTCCATCAAACAAAGGCGCTTCTTGCTAATCCCGCTTTTGTAAAGGGAGTCCAGAGCAAATACCAAGCCGTCATTATTGATGAATCGCAAGATACAGACCCTATCCAGTGGCAGATTTTCCACCGTTTATTTCAACAAGGTCTTAAAGCATTTTATCTTGTAGGCGATCCTAAGCAATCGATTTATGGTTTTAGAAGAGCGGATATCTACACGTACATGCAGGCGTTACAATCGATGGAAGAGCGGTTTTCCCTTTCCACAAATTACCGCTCAGAAAAATCTCTTGTATCTGCTTTGAACCGGCTATTTTCTTTTCGAAAAAACTGGCTTTACCTACCGAAAAAAAAACAAGTTTTTTCCTATGAAACAGTAGACCCTTTTTCTGAAGAAGATCCACCAAATCAAGAGCCTCTTTTGCAGTTTTTTCTTGTAGAAGAAAAAAGTGGACGGGGTAAATGGCCATCTAATGCAGTGGAAGAAAGCTATTTTTTTCCCAAAGTTGCACAAACAGCGCTTCACCTTAGAAAACAGAACAAACATTTTCGTATGGCTGTGTTGGTGAAAGACCGTTACCAGGGAGCCTCGATCCAAAGTTTTTTTACAAAATGCGGGATCAAATCAAGTCTTAAGTCAAGTCATCCCATCTACAAGCAACATGCATATCAAGAAACGATGACCCTTTTGCAAGCAGCTGCCTTTGCAGAAAACCCCGCAAATGTCCGAAAAGCTCTTCTTACCTCATTTTTTGGCTATCTTCCAAACGATCTTATCGAGATGCCTGTAGAGATATTTCAGGAGCTGCAAGAGAGATTTCTCGAAGGCAAAAAGATACTAGAAGAAAAAGGTCTGGCTCCATTTTTTTCCTACTTTTGGAATCAAAAGTGGAATAAAAAAATGCTGCCTTGTCGCTTGGTTGAGCAAGGCGCTTTTTTGCAGGCAAGAGCTGCTGTAGAGCATCTTTTAGAGGTAGCAAAAACCCACTTTTTTTCTATCGACACCCTAGATGAGCTAATCGACTGCGCGGAAAAACACGCAGAAAAAGCCGCAGCTGTAGAAGAAGATGCAATCGAGATCATGACGATTCATGCAAGTAAAGGACTAGAATTTGACGTGGTGTTTTCTCTAGGGTTAATGCACCGAACAAAACTGCATCCGACCGATCAAAAAGAGCTCGATGCAGAGAAATTTCGCCAGCTATATGTCGCTTTAACAAGAGCTAAAACCTATTTATATGTCCCTTTATTAATCGACTCTTCAAGGCGCATACAAGAGGGTTTTTCTACTTCAAGTATGGAGCTTTTTATATCCCACCTTTTAGGCTTTACTACTGGGTATGAAGGGGTCGAGAAGATGGAAAAATCGACTGTAGAAAACCTACTTTCTTCATTAGATATTGCTTATGTAGAGCTGGAAAAAAACGGACCTCCTCTAGCTACACCTTCTGTACCTAAAGCAGATCTTGTACTGCAAAAAGCTGCTGTAGCCGTAGAAAAACCTTTGATGGTGTATTCTTTTAGCTCGCTACAAGAAGGCGCTTTTTCTGCTGCAAAAGATGCATCTGAGGATGCTTTTTCTACTGGCGCTCCAGATAAAAATGGACTTCCTTTAGGGGCATCTACCGGAACTCTCTTCCACCAGTTGATTGAATTTGCTTTTGCGGAGTCCAACTTTTCTGTAGAAGATATCCTCAAAAAACATCTGCCGAAAAGCTGGCTTTCTTATGAAAAAGAGATGGCATCTATTTTAAAAAAGGCGTTTTTTACTCCGCTATTTAAGGGAGGCCCTACCGCCGCTTCGATTCCACCTTGTAATCGGCAAGTAGAAATGGCGTTTACTTATCGTGAGAAAGATGCCTTTTATAAAGGGGTGATCGATCTTGTTTTTTGCCATGAGGAAAAGTATTATATTGTGGATTGGAAAACCAATTATCTGGGGCAAGATCCTGCAGACTACGCCCCTTCTATACTCGAAGAGTATGCAGAAGAAAAGGGGTATTTTCTGCAAGGAACCATGTATACAAAAGCGTTGCAAAAATACCTCAAGTCTTATGGAAAAAGCCATTTAGTCGAAAAGGCATTTTTTGTATTTTTACGAGGAGAGCCTGGTATCGTAGCTACCCCGCAACTGGCAATAGGAAGCTCATGAAAGATATACCTACTAGGCTTTTACTTGCAGTAGAAGAGGGAGAATTGAGTTTTTTTTCCCTACAGGTTGCACAATCTTTTGATCCCACTTCTTTTGAAGAGGCTCTTTTTCTTGCCGCTCTTTGGGATCATTCTGCAAGAGGGCATCTATGCTTACATAACGAAAGCAACTTACGCGACTTTGGCAGCTTGGCAAAAGAGATTTCTTTAGTATTGCAAGAGCCTGCTTTTTTACAAGAAAAGCCCTACATCTGTTTTCCAGAGGAAAATGTTTCCTACCTTTGCCGCCCCGTTGCGATTTGGAATGACCGGATCTACTGGCAAAAAAACTGGCTATATGAATCGTATATTTTACAAGAGATACAAAGGCTATTTTCCGATGCGTCTTTTAGCTTAGAAAAAAAGGACACGTTCTTTGCAAGGGTAGACAGCGATCCTCATTTACGATTGGATCAAAAAAATGCGATAAAAAATGTATGCACCCGCCCTTTTTCCCTAATTTTAGGAGGTCCTGGGACCGGAAAAACCTTTACGATCACTAAATTAGTCCGCTATTTTGCCGATTGGACTGGTGCAAAGGCGAAGATCTTACTTACAGCGCCTACTGGAAAAGCCGATTATAACTTAGAGCAAAAAATTGGGGAAAAAAACAAGGAGATATCTTTTTCTTTAGAGGTAAAAACCCTCCATGCAGTTTTAGGAAGAACAAAAAACCGCTCGTTTTCTTTTGCGAGCTCGCCTTTACCTTATGATCTGATTATTGTAGATGAAGCTGCGATGATTGATGCGGGTTTAATGGCAGAGCTTCTTCTCAAAGTATCTTCATCTACCCGCCTTGTATTCGTAGGAGATCCCGACCAGCTTCCCGCTATTGAGTCGGGAAGTATTCTTTATGATTTATCACAAGATGCTTCCTGCGTTTTTTCTTTAGCAAAAGCTACCCGTTTTTCTAATCAAGCGCTCATCGATTTTTCCTATGCAATCAAAGTATGCGATCTGCAATTTATGGAACAGTGCTTGAAGGAAGAAAATAGCATTGCATGGAAATGCGCAGAAACAAACGAAGATTTAGAAAAGCAGGTGCTCTTTTCCTTAGAAGAGTATATCCAAAAGTGGTCGGAGAAAAAGTCGATTGGAGATGCATTAGATTACATGCAAAAAGTGCAGTATATTTGTCCTTGGAAAGAAGGAAAAATAGGGGTACATAGCATCAATACCTGGTGCCATACTAGTCTAGTTGCAAAGGAGCGCTCTTCGTACTTTTTTCCTGTGATCATCACAGAAAATCAAAAAGAATATCAAGTATATAACGGCATGCAAGGTGTGTTGATGCGCGCGGAACATTCTACAGAAGAGGCGATCTATTTTCCTGGAAAAGATCCGATTGTATTTTCTGCTGTGCAGCCAGAAAAAAAGCCCTCTTTTGCCTTTGCGTTTTGTCTATCAGTTCATAAAAGCCAGGGAAGTGAATTTGATGAAGTGCGGATGATTTTGCCCGAGAGAAGCGACTGCTTTGGAAGAAAAATGCTATATAGCGGGGTAACAAGAGCTAAAAAAGATCTCGCTATATTTTCAAGTAAGGATACGCTTTTTGAAGCGGCAAAAAAAGATTCCTGGAAGGATTCTTCGATAGCGCTAAGACAAAAGATCAATCAATCTTCGATGTGCACCTAGGGCATCTTATAGCTGCTATAGGAATACTAGAGCAGCAAAAAGGGCAGGTTTTCATTGTTTCTACTTCAGGAGCGTTCGTAGGTATATAGCGTTTTTTAAAGCTATTAAAGGCTTTCACAAAGATAAATACGCTCATCGATACGATAAAAAAATCGATCACGCTATTGAGAAATTTACCATATTCTACCACAGCTCCTTCTTGAACTACCCAAGAGAACCGTTGTAGATCGATTCCTCCCATCACAATACCAATGATGGGGTTGAATAAATAGCTGACAAGAGAGTCGACAATTTTGACAAAAGAAGAGCCGACAATGATCCCTACGGCCATGTCGACTACATTTCCTCGATTAATGAAATCTTTGAATTCTTGGGCGATTCCCATAGATAGACGCAATTACGCGACTTTTGCAGCGTATTTTGCTTTAGTCCTTGCGGCTTTATTTTTTTTGAAAATGCCTTTTTTTACCCCTTTATCCATTAAGCTGTATAGCGCATTTAGGTGTTTTGCCTTTGTAGAAGCCTCAGCCTTTTCTTCTAAAGATTTTTCTAAACGGACAAGAGCCGTTTTGGTTTTTGCCTTGAAAGAGCGGTTTTGAAGATTTTTCTTCACGTTTTGCTTATCTCTTTTTTCAGCGGTAGATAATTTAGGTTTTTTCGGTTGTTCTTCGCTCATGCGTCCTCTATATTGTATCGTCATCTAAAAACAATATAAGTATAATTGCCTCAATAAAAGATCGCAACTATCATGAAAAAAAAGAGACAGATTTTCCTATCTTTGCAGATAGTAACGGCTTTTTTTGCTGTTTATTTTGTGCAAATGTTCTATCAAAAATATCGTATATACACGCATTTCGATACGATCGAAAAAGTGGAGGTAGCCTCTTGGAAGCTATTGGAAGAGTCGGAAAATCGCCACCGAATTGCAATCAAATTTTTTGTACCCCCTGAAAAAAAGTCTTGCGTAGAGCTGATTCTTCCCGAAGTGTATCCCAATCACCTTGCCGCTGCAATCGATCTAAAGAAAAAAGTCTCTAGGGCAGAAACCACTTTTTTACCCGTTTGGAAAACGAGCGCAACAGTTCCAGGCGCCGCTCGTTGGACGATCGATAAGACATTTCCTTGGCAAGATTTGCGAGCTTTTTGTACCGCTTGCTTGCTTTTTGTCTACTTTTGTTTCTCCTATTCTTGGGCAGATAAGCGGTATATTTAACTTACTTTGATTTTGTAAGCTCTTTGCAGGAAGCCAAAAGAGTCTCGAAAGGCGTTGTACTTTTATTCTGAAACATGCGATGATCATGCCAACGGACATAAAGCATTATTTATAAATATCTCTTGTCTTTTTTCCTAATATCTTTAAAATCGATGCCAAAAACGAGAATTGAACTACTTTTTCCTCCTGCCTACACGAAAAGAAGAAAACCTTTGTACAAGGAAAGTCTTTTATGTGTATGAGTAAAGGATCCACTATTAGACGATATTTGGTTAAGAAAGTTTTTGTTCGCAGCATCCAAGACACCTTTTCCCGTTCCTCTGCAATTTTTTTGACCGGGTGTTTTCTTTGTTTTCATTTTCCCGTTAACTTTCGTAGGACCTCATGACCAAAACGACAGAAGAACTTAATAATCTATTCAATCCTCAACATCAACAAAAAGTAGAAGAGTTGATTGGGATCGCAAAAGATCAAGGCTACATCACATATGAAGAGATCAATGAAATTCTTCCGATGAGTTTTGATTCTCCTGAGCAGATTGATCAAGTGTTGATCTTTCTTAGCGGCATGGATATTCAAGTACTCAACCAAGCTGAAGTAGACCGGCAAAAAGAACGGAAAAAAGAAGCAAAAGAGCTCGAAGGGTTGCCTAAGCGCTCTGATGGCTCTTCTGACGATCCTGTCCGTATGTATCTTAAGGAAATGGGCTCTGTTCCTCTTTTGACAAGAGAAGAAGAAGTAGAAATTTCTAAAAGAATTGAAAAAGCGCAAATTCAAATTCAAAAAATCATCATGCGCTTTCGTTACTCTATTCGAGAAGCCATTTCTATTGCAGGCTATTTAGTATCGACAAAAGAGCGCTTTGATAAGGTGGTTGCTGAAAAAGAAATTGCCGATAAACAAACCTACTTAAATCTTCTTCCAAAACTATGTGAGTTAATGCGTGAAGAAGATGGTTATTTAGAATCGCTTTTGCGCCAAACAATGGATGAAAATACTTCGGCAAAGTCCCAAGTACAGCTTGCGGAAGATATTGAAAAATCGCGCATTCGCTCTCAGGCGTATCTTCGTAGATTTTCTTGTCGACACAATGTCATTGAAGATTTTGGCGAGGTGATTCTTGCAGCTTACGACCGTTTCTTACATCTTGAAAAAGAGATCAAAGAACTGACTCCTAGAGCGGAAAAAAATAAGTTCGCTTTAGGCAAGCTTCTTGCCGCAAAACGCAAGCTGCATAAAAGAGAGCTTGCCGCCGGCAGGTCTTTAGAAGACTTTAAAAAAGATGTGCGCATGTTGCAAAGGTGGATGGACAAAAGCCAAGAAGCCAAGAGAGAAATGGTCGAGTCCAACTTGCGTCTTGTGATCTCCATTGCAAAAAAATACACCAACCGCGGCCTTTCTTTCTTAGATCTAATCCAAGAAGGAAATATGGGCCTTATGAAAGCAGTCGAAAAATTTGAATACCGAAGAGGGTATAAATTTTCCACCTATGCTACTTGGTGGATTCGACAAGCGGTCACCCGCGCTATCGCCGATCAAGCGAGAACCATCCGTATTCCTGTACACATGATTGAAACCATCAATAAGGTTCTTCGAGGCGCGAAAAAACTGATGATGGAAACGGGTAAAGAACCTAGCCCAGAAGAACTCGCTGCAGAGCTTGGTCTTACTCCAGAAAAAGTGCGCGAAATTTATAAAATTGCGCAGCACCCTATTTCTCTGCAAGCTGAAGTAGGCGATGGTGGTGAAAGCCAATTTGGAGACTTTTTAGAAGATACGGGCATTGAATCTCCTGCAGAGGCTACCGGTTATTCAATTTTAAAAGATAAGATCAATGAAGTTTTAGAGACGTTAACAGAACGAGAGCGGACCGTATTAATCGAGCGCTTTGGCCTTTTAGATGGTAAACCAAAGACTTTAGATGAAGTGGGCGTTCGTTTCAAAGTGACTCGAGAAAGAGTGCGGCAAATCGAAGCAAAAGCGCTGAGAAAAATGCGCCATCCTACAAGGGCAAAACAACTGCAGGCGTTTTTAGATCTTTTAGAATCGGAGTAATGGAGCGTAACGGATTCGAACCGATGGCCTCAACAATGCCATTGTTGCGCTCTACCAACTGAGCTAACGCCCCGATTATGCTTTTTTTGCTGAAAATGAGCATAAGGAAGTTTGATTATAGATAAAAAGGGTCTTTTTCTCAATCTATGAGGTGGTATGCAGTCGATTTTTGCTTACGCTTTCTTGGTATTTGCTGTTCTTGCCTTAACGCATATTCCTTTAGGCCTACAAGAAAAAATCCGTTCTTATGCGATAGATGCTTTACTCCCTTACGAAAAATCCAGCTCTTTGCAGGGGATTTCTCGTAAGGAACAAGCTTTACAAGAGCTAGAAAAAGAAAAAGCGCGTCTTGTCGCAGAAAATTACAACTTACAATCTCAACTCAGCTCTGTATACGAGTGGCTTCTTTTTGATGAACGCTTGCAAGAAGAAGCAAAGCGTATGTGCGCGCTTCGGAAAAAACAGGGTGAGGCGGACCTTTATTGGAAATCCTTTTTTCAAAAACGATCGGAAGAGCTGAAATCTCTGATTGAAATGAAACTCCAAGCTCTGCCCGCAAAAGTGATTTACCGCGAGCCTTCTTCTTGGGGAAGTAGCGTCTGGATTAATGTAGGCAAAAGAAATAATGCCGCTTTGGAAAAAGAGATTATCGCAAAAAATAGCCCTGTTGTTGTTGGGAATCATCTAGTAGGTGTGGTCGAATTTGTAGATACAAGTAAAAGCCGGGTCAGGCTAATTACCGACTCTGGCCTCGCGCCTTCTGTACGCGCTCTTAGAGGAAAACCTCAAGATGAAGAGCTTCTCAAATGGGTAGATGGTCTTTTGGTCCGTTTGCAGGCAAAACCGTATGCCTATCAAACAACAATTCAAGAGCTTCTTTCTTTTAAGGAGCATTTTTCCATCCAAAAAGAAGAGCTGTATTTAGCTAAAGGGGAAATACAAGGCAGCTCAAAGCCTCTTTGGTCAAGTCAGTCAGTCACGCTGTATGGAAGGGGTTTTAACTACGCTTATAGCGACAGCAAAGGACCTTCTAGAGATTTACATACAGGCCTGCCATCTTCTATAGAGGCTGTTTCTAAGAAAAAAAGAGCCGCTCTTTTACAAGAAGGCGATCTACTTGCAACCACAGGAATGGATGGGGTTTTTCCC
>ERZ1740072.70-NODE-70-length-55776-cov-17.233431_pt1 | contig 55776 bp, 45 predicted proteins | sample MGYA00581733_ERZ1740072 | MGnify/ENA primary metagenome ERZ1740072 (study PRJEB43018, sample SAMN04849741) | marine metagenome | isolation source: floating plastic debris | place: Pacific Ocean | collected 2008-08-30 | study: EMG produced TPA metagenomics assembly...
ATTTACTCAATCTCGGTTGTAAACGGCAGTCGCATATATACACCTTGAGGATCGTTGAGCGTTTTTAGCAGGCTTAACTCTTCGCGTAGTTTCATCGCTTCTTGGGAAATGGGATCTTGCGCCCAGGGTAGTTTGGACACAATGCCTACACCAAAGAGACTTTCAATGATTTGTTCTTCCAGGCTTGGAGGCTGGGGTAGTTCTTCCACCTGCCAATCTTCCAATTCGGCAGCAGTGGCAGCGGCAGCAATGGCGGCCTCTAATCCCCCCATTTGATCTACCAGGCTGGCACCCTCAGCATCGGTGCCTGACCACACCCGACCTTGGGCGACCTGGTTGACGTTTTCTTTAGGGATTTCGCGACCGTCGGCCACCAGGGTTAAGAACCGATCGTATAAGGTGTTGACGAATTCTTGTTGTAGCTTTAGCTCAGACTCACTTTGGGGACGGCTGATGGTGTCGATATCAGCCAGTTTTGCGGTTTTGATAATGTCCCAAGTAACCCCGTTACGATTGGCAATTTCCTTAAAGTTAAGCCGTAACCCATACACACCGATGGAGCCGGTAATGGTTGCTGGGGTGGCAAAAATCTGATCGCCGGGGGCGGCAATCATGTAGCCGCCTGAGGCGGCGTAGTTACCCATGGAGACGATCACGGGTTTCTCGGCGGCCAAAAGCTCAACTTCGTGGGCGATGATCTCAGATGCGATCGCACTTCCCCCCGGACTATTCACCCGCAGCACCACCGCTTGAATATCATCGTCCTTACGAACCTGGCGCAGGGTGTCAGATAGCCCACCAGACGTAATAAAACCGGTGGCAGTGCCTTCCCCATCAACGATTTCGCCACTAGCATAAACGACGGCAATGGTGTCCCGATTCCCGATAGTGGTGTCTAAGGTTTGGCTATAGCTGTAAAGACCGATCTGAGTAAAATCGTCCTCATCCTCGTCCCAAGCGTCATCGGTTTGCTCCGTCAGCTCCCTCAGGTCGCTCAAGAGGTCATCGTAAAACGCAACGTTATCAATTAAACCAGCGGCTTGGGCCTCGGCCGCAGGCAACAGTCCCTGGTTTTCGGCAATGGCTTGAATCGCTTCGGGGGTGGTCTCCCTGGCTTCGCTGGTGGTGGTTAAAAACTCTTGCCACAGGTCCGTGAGCAGCGCCTGGGTCTGCTGCTTTTCCTCTGGGCTGCTGCTGGTGCGGGTAAAGGGCTCAATCGCCGATTTATAACGACCTGCCCTGAGGACTTGCACACCGACACCATATTTGCTCAGGGCACCTGCTAAAAATTGAATTTCGGCCCGAAATCCGTTTAGCTCCATGACGCCTGCCGGGTTCAAATAAAGAGAATCGGCCACCGATGCCAGGTAGTAGTCACGCTCGCTCCAAATTGTGTTGTTGGCGAGCACCGGTTTGCCAGAGTCGGTCTTAAACTTTTCTAGCGCCATCCGCAGCTCTTTGAGGGTGGCAAATCCAGCATTGGTATTACCCGTCAGATAGATGGCCGTGATGTTGTCGTCGGTTGCGGCGGCCTCAATGGTTTGGAGCGCCGTGTGTAGAGACATGGCGCGATAGCTGCTACCAGAAAAGGTCTCTTCCAGCACAATGCCAGGGCCAGCATAGGGCACCGCATCAACAATGTCGGTGGCCAAGTCAAATACTAAAATCGAATTTTTTTCCACATCGGGCTCGGTCTCAGATGCGGCGGAGTTGATAAAAAAGCCCGCCAGACCTAATGCGCCCACACCCAGCAAGGCGACTAAGCTGAATAGGCCAACAACGGTTCCAAGGGCACTGGCCGCCGCGTACTTGAAAAAATCTCGCATGGTGTGGGCTTAGGAGGAGGATGGGGTCTAATGGTTCTATGGTAGGCGTTGAAGCACCTGAGCGTGTTTAAGGTCCTTAAGATTCCCTTGACCGGTGCAAAATAAAGCAGTTTTAATCTCTGCGATCAAGATATCCGTCATGGTGTCGAGGGCGGCTTCTGAATGGTCGGCGGCTTTGAGAAAGGGGAGGGCCAGCCCGGCGATGTCAGCACCCAGGGCCAAGGTTTTGGCCACATGCAGACCATTGCGTAAACCACCTGATGCGATCAGGGGAATGTGGGGTGCGATCGCACGGATACCCACAATACAGTCAGCCGTCGGCAGTCCCCAATCAGCAAAAGTTTGCCCTAAGCGACGCTGTTTGACATCCTGGGCCCGCTCGCTTTCCACCCGAGCCCAGGATGTACCGCCAGCCCCAGCGGTGTCGATGGCTGAAACCCCTATTTCAATTAGCTTTTGAGCCAAGCTACCCGAAATACCATTCCCCACTTCCTTGGCAATGACGGGCACCGGCATTTGGTCACAGAGGGTTTCAATCTTGGCCATCAGACCGCTAAAGTCCGTATCCCCCCGGCTCTGGACACATTCCTGTAACGGATTAAGATGCAAAATCAGAGCATCGGCCTCTAGCCAATCCACCGCCCGCTGACAGTGCTCCAACCCATAGCTATAGTTCAGCTGCACCGCCCCCAAATTGGCCAACAATAGAGCATCCGGGGCATAGCGTCGCACATTAAACGTGTCAGCGAGCTCGGGTTTTTCCACCGCCACCCGCTGGGATCCCACCCCCATGGCCAAGCCAAATTTCTGGGCAGTGACGGCCAGGCGCTGGTTGATCAAGCGAGCCTGTTCTGTGCCCCCGGTCATGGAGGAAATTAGCATGGGTGCCCCTAGGCTTTTTCCTAAGAATGTCGTGCTAATGTCCACCTGGTCGTAGCGCAGCTCAGGCAGCCCACAGTGGATAAAACGATAGTTCTCCAGACCGGTGGTGGTCTGATGACATTGGACATCGTCCTCCAAGCAGATTCGCAGATGATCTGCTTTTCGATCCTGAATGGTGGCAGGGTTGGTTTTGTCCAAGCTAATGGTTTGACCCACGACGTACTCTCTGTATTGTTTTCTACGTCTTTAAAGTACGCCCTTGTCTGGACCAACAATCGTTAGTCAACGTTTATTCATGGGACTACTGAGAAAGTGTCCGTACCCTAGGCAATGACTGATGATTTCTTTTGTAAAGAACCCATGAAGTCAAAATTTATCTAAATTTTACCTGTGACAGGCAAATGCAGGGGTTGAGCAATTTTAGGAACAAGATGGCTAATTAACCATCTTGTTATTCCAGGGTAATGATGACGATTTGACCCGACGGAGTGACTATGGGGTGAATACCGATTGTAGCCCTGGTCATAGAGCCCTAATCAGGCATATGGCATCAGGGTAACCACTATCTAGAAAATATTTGCTGTTTTACGGAATGGATTTACCCATGGCGCACTTTATCGGCTCCAGGTAATGTATTTTCTGACCTAGCAGCATTAAAAACTATTAAACACGAACATTTATTGGAAAGGACTATGAGGGATATTGCTAGGAACTTTCAGGCAATGCCGCTGGTGGCTTGGATGGTGTGGATAGCCATAGCGACTATTGCAGCTCCGGTGATGGCCTTACCCACAGAGGCTCAATCAGCAGGATCCGAAGACATTACCCCTGAAGACATTACCCTAAGCGCTCTCCTGGCAGGCTTAGCCTCAGCCCAAGCAACTGAAGCCCCAGACTCCGACGCAGCAGAGTCTGAAGACCCAGGCTCTGACACATCAGAGCTCGACGCAGAAATAACGCCTGAAGCTGTGTCTGTCCCTGGGGTAGCCGATAGTCAGTCGGTTGAGTCACCAGCATCAATCCTATTGGTCCAGGCCAATTCCAGTGACCTGGCAGAGCCCTCAGATCCTTTTTTCTTTGACGAAAACTCCGTTGAACCCTCCGATGATGGGGTGCTTGCCCCCCTCTCGGGGACAGAGACGCTGCCAGACGGCACGTCTGGAGAGGTGGCCGAATTAGAGGATGGCCCGCTCACTCCGCCCTCACTCAAACTTCAGACCGCCGCTATTCAAGAGGGGAATGATTTTTCTGCTCGAGCCCGGGTTTACGGTCACTATTTTCTAGAGTCTAACGTTGCTGTTGTGGGCGCTGTGGACCTGTCGACCGGTGACGCTTTCTCAGATACGGATTCCACCGGTTTTAACATTAGTGAGCTCTATGTGGTGGCGTCCCCGTCCGATCTACCTAGCCTACGGGGCGCGGTGGGTTTAATTGAGCTGTCGTCATTTTTTGACCGCAACAGTTTTGCCAAAGACAGTCTGACCCACTTTATTAATCCAGTTTTTCAAACCAACCCTGCCTTGGCCACCACACAGCTAGAGTCTCAGCCCGCCGCCTTATTTCACTGGCGACCGATTGATGAAGTGATTCTCAAAGCCGCGGCGTTCTCCTCCGGTGGTTTTGATGATTTAGATTTTGATGCCGTTGCGGGTGAAGTTGGGGTCAACCTTGGCAATTTGATTGTGCGGGGTACCTACGTCAGTTCCACGGATAACGGTGACCGGGATGGCATCCGCGAGAGTTTTCAGATTAACCGTAACGGCGTCTTTGGACCGCGTGAAGGCGATCGCGAAGTGGCCTACGGTATCAACGCTGAGTGGTTTATCCCTGAGCTAAATGCCGGTCTGTTTGGTCGCTATGGCCATCAAAGAAACGCTGATTTAGATATTTCAGGTGACACTTACAGCTTTGGTGTCAATTTCCTAGATCTATTTATTGATGACGATCGCTTTGGCGTTGGCTACGGTCGTGAGCTCAGCGACGACGATCGTCGTCAGGGCGATCGCCCTGATGTATTGGAAACGTTTTACGATATTCGGCTAGCCCCCAATGCAAGGGCCGCTGTAAGCCTGCAATTTCGAGATGAATTTTCTGAGACGGTGCTTGGATTCCGCGTTCGTGCTGATTGGGATCTATTGGAGCTTTTTGATTAATCCTGTGGGGTGGCTCATGCTGCCCATTCTCCCCATTGTCTAGTGGGTAAAGCCCACCCTCCCCATTGCCCAAAAATATAAAGACACATTGTTATGAATTGGTATCGTCGCACGCTGGGGCTGTGTCTCAGTTTTAACTTACTGACTGCTACCCCTTTGGTTCTAGCTCAGCCTGCCCTGGCTCAGCTGCCTAATCTAGACAATCAGCCCACATTGGTCCGTGAGGGCTATGCGCTCTTTGAAAAAGGGTGGATTGATCCGGCCCTGGAAAAGTTTCTACAGGCGGTGCAGCAATATCCTGATTCTGTTCCGGCTCAATTGGGGTTGGCGCGGTCTTATTTCAAGCTGGGGCAAGATGCCAATGCGTTTGCCGCGTTTCGGCGGCTGACGGTTCTAGAACCCACCAATATTGAAGCCCTAAAAACCCTTGGTCTGTTGGGTAGCTATCGACCTGAGTGGCGTAGCGTAGGTATTGAGGCCCTGACAACGTTGTTGGAGCAGCCAGGGTATGGGCAAAACGGTGAGGTTAGATCGCAGCGCGCCCTGCTTTTGTTCTATGAAGGTCGCCTGGGTGAGGCCGTTGCTGACTACGATATTGCCCTAGAGCAGACACCGACCCTAGCCACCCAAGTGGGGGCCGCTCAAGTGTTTGCCTATGGCGGACGCTCCGCTCAGTCGGTTGAGCTATTTGAGCGCTATGTCAGCACCGGGCAAACTCTAAAAATCTATGAGGCCCAGGCCTATAGCTTTGCTCTTCGACAGGAAGGCCAAGCTGGCACTGCCATTGATGTGCTGCAGCCCTTTCTCAATGCCAATGGGGATGTTGCTGAGCAGGCCCAGCTCAAGGCGGAATTGGCGACGTCCTATGCGGCCAATCGTCAGTATGAGAGAGGCTTGGCCCTACTCGATACGATTGAAGGACAGCCTTTGGTGGTGGCACGGGCACTTAGGGGGATGAGTTTCTATACGGATGCTCCCGAGGTGCGACGTCGGGCCATTGCTGCCTATGAGTCCATACTGACAAGTTCAAGTCTGACCGTGGGTACAGCTCGGGAAGCGGCGGATGCCCTGAGTGTTTATCCTGGCAGTCGGGCTACCACCCTGGCGACCTATCAACAGCTGGCAGCCCAGTATCCCGATGATATTAGCCTCTATGTCCAGGCCAGCATTTGGGAACGACAGTTAGCCCAAATATCGGCCCAGGAACTGCGGCAGCGCCTATTGGCTGTCACGTTGCCTGAGAACCCCACCCAGCTGCGATATATTGCCAGCAGCTTGTCCAAGCTGGATCCTCCCGATACAGAGCTGGTGCCGTTTTATCAGGATGTGCTGGCGGCTACCTCAGCAGAGCCCTTCCTCCACTATCGTTTAGGGCAGATTTACCTACAGCAAAACAAGCTAGAGCTGGCCCAGGAACAGCTGCGGTTGTATGCGGGGGATGACCCGGCTGTGCTTCTGTTTCAGGCTGAACAAGCCCGTCGCCAGGACGATATTGACACCAGTATCGCGATTTATCAGCAGCTGATTAATGACCCCACGAGCAACAATGAAGTTGTCACGGGCTCTTTGCAGGGATTGGCCGGTATTTATCAGGGGCAAGGGCGCTATGCAGAGGCGCTGGAGCTCTATGAAGAAATCATTGCCCTCAACCCCGGTAACGATACTAAAATTTTGGGTCAAACCAGTTTGGCCTACCAGGGCAAATTTATTTCGGTTGAAACGGCGGAGTCAGTATTAGATCAGTGGTTGGCCAGCCATCCTGCGAATGAGAATCCGCCTGAGCTGTATAGCCTGGTGGGTGCCTTACCTGCTGATCCTGCCCGTAGCGACCTTTATCAGTCTCTTTTGGTGGCAAATCCAGGCTCGCTGGTGATTCGTCAGCGCCAAATTCAGGTGCTGGCGATGAGCGATCCAGATGCGGCTAACGAAGCGGCTGCCCAGCTTGTGGCTGATAACCCTGACGCTCCAGAGGTTTACCTGCTCCAGGGCCAGATTGCCCAAGATACGGGTAAGTTAACAACGGCGGAAAGGGCCTATGAAACGCTGCTAGAGCGTAATCCTGAGCAGTTTGATGCCATTGTTGGTCTGGCTGGGGTGCGGTTCCGGCAGCTACGTTATCAAGAAGCGCGCCGTCTGTATGATCAGGCAATTGCGATCGCACCCGATGACCTCAACCTACGTCAGGCCTCCATTAGTTTGACGGTGGCTCAAGATCGTCCGTTGCAGGCCCTAGAGGAAATCAATGCGCTCCAGAGCCGAGTTCCCGCCAGTGTCGGTTTAGAACGTCAAGAAAGGCTAATTAAAGAGGGCCTTTTACTACACAGAGGGTTCCAGCCCGTTTGGGAGCGTTACTAACCCGTTTTTAGTCAGTCGGTGTGATTTTTCCAAAGGAAAGTCGCCCCGGCTGGCTAAGGTTGTAATGAGATTTTAGTCCCGTATGCCAGGATAGTGGCACACAGTATTAGCCCATTGTCTGAGTTACTTTCTAAAACCATAGGGTAGGCAATTGTCATCATGCGTTGGACAGTGACTACAGCCATAGGCCAGACAAAAGGATGGATACCCATGACGTCAAGCGCGTTTTATAGACGGATTCAGCGCTGGAGTTGCTTTGCCTTACTGGGGCTGATGCTCAATGTGGCGATCACGAGCTGTTTCCTCTTGCCAGTGCGCTCAGAGGCCGCTTATGAGCTACCCACCCAGCTTCCCCCCACCGTCACCATCGCCACGGTCACAGACACGACAGATCGACCTTTTTTTGAGACCACATGGCAGCGCTATCGTGAGCGTTTTATTCAAGCCGATGGTCGAGTGATCGATTGGGAAAATGACGATCAGCGCACCACATCCGAAGGCCAAGCCTATGCCATGCTGCGGGCATTGCTGATTGACGATGCTGAAACCTTTGACCAGGTCCTCGCCTGGGGAGAACAGAACCTGGCTCGCCGTGATGATGACGGTGAGCTACTCGATCATCTGTGGGCTTGGAAGTGGGGCCCTGATGCCGCACCCGGTGACGCTAAAACATGGGGAATTTTAGATGAAAATTTTGCCACCGATGCTGATATTGATGCCGTAACTGCTTTGATCATGGCGGCACGCCACTGGCAAAAGCCTGCCTATTTAAACCTAGCTAAAACCAAACTTAAGGATATTTGGGACTTCTCTACGGACGATATTTCTCTAGAAGATGACCTTTCCGGTCGCTATCTCTTGCCCGGTCCCCTGGAGGCCTTTCACCCATCGCCAGAAACCTGGTACTTAAATCCGTCCTACGTCGCCCCCTATGCGTTTCGTCTATTTGCCCAGGTAGATCAACGACGGGACTGGTTAGCGTTGGTAGATACCGGCTACAGAATGCTAGAAGAAAGCTCCAAACTCTCAGAACTGGGGCTACCGAGTGATTGGTTTTTACTCCACAGTGAGGCCCCCCACTATCGAGAGCTGCCAGCCACAGCTCCGCTTAAGAGCCTATACGGATTTGATGCCTATCGAGTCTGGTGGCGAGTTGCCCTCGATTTAGTCTGGTTTGAGTCTGCTCCGGCGGGACATTATCTCAACGATCATCTCTCAGCCTTATTGGAGCTGTGGCAGCAGACCCAACAGCTGCCAGCCCAGATTGACCTGGCCGGTCAGGCCATGGTCGACTACGGAGCCACGTCTCAATACGCCATGATTTATCAGGCCGCGCGTCATCTCGATACTGAAGCAGCAGAATCTATTCGAGAAAACAAGCTGATGCTGGCGGACCCCAATGACTTTTGGGATGGAGATTCCGCCTATTACACTCAAAATTTGGCGTGGCTGGGTTTGTACCCCCCAGAATGGGTGTCAACCGACTGGCTCAGTTCTGCGAAATAAGCGGTAGCTGCCGGTGCAAAGGCTACTTCAATAATTCCACGGTAGCTTTATTGTCCACTGGCATCAGTTGCACATTCACCACTTCTTCTCGGGCGGTAGGGAGGTCTCTACCAATAAAGTCGGGATGAATGGGTAGCTGTCGATGTCCGCGGTCGATGAGCACAGCAAGCCGGATCAAATTAGGGCGACCGTAGTCGATTACGGCATTCAGCGCCGCCCGAATAGTACGCCCGCTAAAAATAACATCGTCCACGAGGACCACCGTTTTACCGGTCAAATCGCAGGGCATCACACTTTTAGCGGGGGTACGGGTACTAATTTTATCGAGATCGTCCCTGTAAAAGGTAATGTCCAGTTCCCCGACGGGTATTTGAATCCCTTCAAGGCGTTCCATTTGCTGGGCAATACTATGGGCTAAGGGCACACCCCGGGTGTGGATGCCGACTAGGATGAGGTCTGCTAGGTTGTCAGTCCGTTCAATGATTTCAGAGGCCAAACGGTTTAGGGTGCGGCGAATCGCCTCTGCGGAGAGAATTTCAACTACCTGATCGGCCATGGTTAAGGCGAGAAGTGATTTATAGCAATCTGCTGACTGCAGTCGGCAGATTGCGCCGCACATAGCTGATGCTATTTAAAGATTCCAGCGATCACTGATGTTGTGAACTATGTGCGCAAAGCTATATTAACCATAACGAAGAGTCCACCGTTGGCAAGCCCTAAACCATGAAATTTGTATTTTCTCCTTGGGCCGCTTGCCAGCTGCGAGCATCGTAATAAAGTTCTTCTAGGGAGATTCTATACAGCACCTCCCGTAGGTTTTCCTGGAGCCGCCGCCACAGGGTGAGGGTGACCCAATCTTCTGCTTTCTCGGGAGCCGTTACGTCTAAGGGCGTAATGGGTTCTCCCACGGCGTCTAAAATTTGCCCCAGGTAAATTTGCCCCGGAGCTTTTGCTAGGCGATAGCCTCCCCGTGCCCCTCGAACCGATTCGACTAACCCGGCTCGACGTAGTTGAATAAGTAGTTTTTCTAGATAGGGTGCGGGTAGATTTTGACGCTGGGCAATGAGTTTGACTGATGCTAAATGGGGTTTCAAACTCAGATCGAGCATAGCTTTTACACTGTAATGTCCACGGGTTGTAAGTTTCATGGTGGGGGCATATACTCAACCGAGTTTGAGGTTTAGAAAAAGGTTGAATCTGGTCTGAGGTTGACAGAATAGGCCAGGTTGAATCAGAGAAAAATTATCATAAGAAGTTGTCATAATGGTCAGACTTTGGAGAATTTCCTAAGTAAATCAATGGTTAAATCAACTCTTAATACAATTATCAAGAAATAAATTCAAACAGCGTGCACAAACGTATTTCAATCATGTATGATTCTGCTCGTTATCGGTTTTCTAAATGTGTTCATGTTAGAGATGTGGGTGAATGGCTAAACCGTCAAATTCAAATCCATTAACTGGGAAAACACTACTTAAGAAAGTTAAAGACTTAGAGCATCTCTCTAGAGAGGAAAAAGCAAAAGCCTGTGGCTATTACACGGTGACAAAAAATGATGTTGTCCGTGTGAACATGATGAAATTTATGAATGCACTGATTGATGCTGAAGGTATTCAATTAGATAGTATTCAAACGGGTAATGGTCGAGGTGGTCGTAGTGCGAGCTATCGGATTACGGTGCAATCTAATGGAAATTTATTGATTGGTGCTGCCTACACAAAGCAAATGGGTTTAAAGCCTGGGGATGAATTTGAAATTTCCCTTGGCCGCAAGCACATTCGCTTAAAGCAGCTTAATGTTGATGATGACGATGATGGTGATGGCGACGATGATGAGTAATCGCTAGTTACTATGTCGTCAGTTGACTGAATTCTTAGCTTTAATTCAGAAAAATTATGGGGTTGCCAGTAGTTTTAGATGTTGCCCTTGGGTTGATGTTTGTTTACATGGCCTTGGGTTTGATTGCTAGCGAGGCGCAGGAGATCGTTAGTACCATGCTGCAGTGGAGGGCTGAACATCTCAAGTATTCGATTGAGCAACTGTTGGCCGGGGGGCAATCTGCTGATGCTCGAGCGGCGCGCAGGTTGGCCGATCAGCTTTATAACAGCCCCATGGTGCGTGACTTAAACTATGAGGCCCAGGGGGTGATTGCGCGCTCAGCTCGGCAAATCCTCCACGGCGTTGGCTGGCTTTATCGATTGCTCAGTCGTACTCGCAATGTGTTTGGGGCGCAAACATCGGGTCCTTCCTATATTCCGTCGGAGGCGTTTGCCTCGACACTGTTGGAGACCTTGCAGTTGGAGGGGCTACAGAAGTCAGTAGTTGAGGCCCGTCTCAAGCGGTTGCTACAGGAACGAATTATGCTGCCGTTGGGGGATACGCTCCATACGCTGCGGGCAGCTATTGGGGATGGGGCGCTGCTGGATGTGGAGCTGCGCAACCTGGAAGCCTCCTTAGAAAGAATATTTTTGGATTATCGGGCAGGTCGTACTGGGCTAGCTCAAATTGCCGATCGGGTGATGGCTGAGCTGGATCATTTTGCGGATCAGGGGGCCCAGGTTCTACCCGAGAGCTATGGTGCAACTCAATCGTTTATTCGGCGGTTGGGGTATTTGCGATCGCAACTAGCCGGCGGTATGGATGTCTCCGAAGGGCTGGTTCGGCAGCTACAGCCCACCCTCAAAGAACTGCTGTCCCTATTAACCAACTCCAGCGATCGTGGCGAAGCCCGCTCCGGAGAACTGGCCTACGTACGTCAAAGCCTTGAGGGTAAACTCCCAGTGCGGCTCCAGGAAAGTTTGACCCTACTAGCTGAGCGCGTTAGCCACACTGCCGGCGGCGCAGACGATCAGCTAAAGCTGTTCCAATCCGAATTAGAACATTGGTACGACCGGGGCATGGATCGCGCCGGAGGTGTTTACCGCCGAAACTCAAAAATAGTCGGTATCTTGCTAGGGGTGGTGATTGCAGCCGCGGTGAATGCCGATACCTTTTACATGGCCAATCGACTAACCGTAGATCAAGCTGTACGCACCAGTGTGATCCAGACCATTAACCAAGTCCCCCTAGAAACCCCAGTATCTCCGAGTACCACCGGTCCCATCAGCACCGAATCCCTCCGGGAAGATCTTCAGTCCCTGGGCGATGCTGTACAAACCACGCTGTCAGACTATTCTCTTCCCCTAGGACGTTCTCCAAAACTACTAGCTACCCAGGCTGTTCTAGAAGCTGACTGGCCTCTCCCCATCCCCCGCCACTGGTTAGGCTGGGTCATTACCGGTATTGCTGTTTCCATGGGGTCTAGTTTTTGGTTCGACGCCTTACACCGAGTCATGACAGTGCGGTCGTCAGGGACCAAACCTAGCAGTACCAAATCTGGCGACTAATGAGTTGTCGGCAACCAAATGATAAAAACCGTACCGTTATCCATGGGTGATAACGACTGATGCAGGGAAATAGGTATCCATGGCGGGTGAGCGTCCCCTGCCCCCAAAGGACTGACCACTTCGATGGTTCCTCCCATTTGAGTAATTAGATCCTTGGCAATGGCCAGCCCTAAACCAGTCCCTGGGATTGTCCCCTGGGACTGTATCCCTCGGTAGCTGCGCTCAAATAAATGAACCTGATCCTCCAGGGGAATGCCAGGTCCGCTATCGCCCACAGCAATTCCCAAATAGTTCTCTTTACCCAAGCTCCCCAACAGCCAAACCCACGCCTGGAGAGGTGAATATTTAAACGCATTGTCCAGTAAATTGGCAACGACCTCTTGTAATGCCTGGGCATCAATTGCGACTAATTCTTGAGAGAAACTAGCCAGGGGCGAATGCCAAAACTGTCTATGGCGCTCGCTTGCTGCTGCCACCGTGACCGTTATGAGGGGCTCCAGCACATCTCCCAACAACTGAGGGGTTGCTTCCAACGAGCGACCCAGCGCCGGTAGCAGGGGTTTTTGAGGAATTTCAGAACTCTCTGGAAGTAAAGGCGGCGTTACTTCTCGGGCAATATCCACATCGCCGATGTCAACGGCGGCATCAAAATCAGTTACCAGTTCCGTCAACCGTTTACTCTCTCTCACAATGCCATCGGCTAGCCGGTAGTTAGGATCGTCCTGGGAAAGTCGACGCAGCATTAGTTTCCCAAATGTGCCAATGGCCGTCAGCGGATTACGAAACTGATGTAACAGATTGTGGAAGACCTCTGATTGCTCTCCCTGTAGCGCTTGCTTTGTTTTCAGTCGCTGGTGTAGCCATTGATTTTGCCGGTCTAAGAAGCAGCCCGCCGCCAAACTGACTGAAACAGTTTGCAAATACTGCTGTTCGCTGGCCTGCCAGGGACGATCCGAACGCAACATTACCAGCACACCCATAACAATTTCCTGATGTATCAACGGCACCACTAATCGTTCCATTGATGAATCAATGTCTGGACTTGTGTGCCCCACACCAGCTAACTCCCCAGATGCCACGGCATCGACCATGGACATGCCAGCCATTCCCGACGCAGGCAGAGCATCCCGTCTAATCATTGGATTCAGTAAATCGTTTAGATCGCTAGACTCTGGGATTTGAGCGATGGGTACCAGGACCGGCTCAGCGTCAGCATCAACCCCTAAGGTGAGATATATGACAGATGACACCTCGCCAAACGTGCGGCGCAATAGTTCCAGATGGGTCTGGCATAGATCGACTAATTCGGCACTGGCTGGCATGGTCTTGCCTTGATTCGGTCAATGGAGGGATGCTTGAGGTATTTCTTGTATCCGGATAAAATTATCTAAACTTTAACTTTTATCAAGATAACCAAAAAAAATGTAGGGGGCTGTGCTTCTTCAAATATTTAAGATGGTTGCCACCAACACACTTTCAGCAGATACACCACAATTTTAAGAGAAGTTGAAAATCTAAGGCACAACCGATATACTTTGCTGGGTTAAGTGTTTTTGTAACTATCAATACACGAATCCGCTATTCAAACTATCCATGGGAGGTCAAACAACTTGGCACGGAGACGCAAACGTAAAAGTCGTCGCCGCCTTGAAGGGCGTCGTATCTTAGAATCAGTTCCTCAATACAGCATTGAGAGTGGAGAAGCCAAGCCTGTAACTGCGGCTCGCAATTTTATCCATTCAGAAGGTATTCAACCACCGGCTGTACTACTGGTTAAACGTAACGAGCATACCACTGACCGGTACTTTTGGGCAGAGAAGGGGCTGTTTGGTGCTCAGTATGTTGAGGAGAACCATTTCTTATTCCCCAGTCTGCGCGCTTTGATTGGTGAAGAAGAAGAAGCGGTCTTAGGCTAAAGAAGACAGGTTAAGTGCCTTGGTAGCCCTTAACCTGTTCAAACAAAACCTATAAAAGATTACCAGGGAGGCGTGACATTTGCGCCTCCCTTTTTGGCTTATTGATGAATACTCCCCGATCAAGTCTGAGCCGCTGTACTAACTTTGACTGAAAGGTGACTGAGCCCTTAGCTGAATAATTTCATCCCGATGCCCTCGCACGGTTAGCTTGCAGCCATTGTCAACATTGTCATTAATGCGAAAAGCGATTTGCTCCTCCCGTTCAGCCTTTTTCCAATAGACGATGGCGGCGGCGGGGGATAGCAAAATCAGAATAAAGAAAAAAGCCCCATAGCTGCTAAACAAAGTGGCTAATACTAGGGCAAAGCACATTAGGGCCACGGCCGCGAGAAAAGCGAGAAAAATAGCCATAAAGACACTGGGCCTAACCAATCCCACCAGCTTTACCCAATTATCAGACTCTGACGGGTCAGCGTTTGATGATGGAGATTCTTCCATCAAGCGATAGGCACGGTTTTGAAAATAGTCAAGCAGCTTTTGACGTAAGATACCTGGTGATTGATCCGTCGAAAACTCGGCAACTTCAGTTCGATCTTTAGTAGCTGCCTTCATAAAAAAGAACAACCCCACCCCTAACAGCATGGTTAGGAAAAAGGTTGACTGACTGACTGCACTTTCCACAACGGCTATTCCTGGCAAAAACAAACAACTACTGGAGCCACAATGACTATACCCCAGTAGCTGCTCAGTAGTTGTTGCTTATGTGATCTGTCCAATGGGAGGGCAAACCGTTTAGACGTGGATTTGGTTACGAACTCATGGCTCGGCGTCGGGGAGTGGTATTGCGCTGACCCAGAATATAGCGCTGCCAAAGTTCCGCTAGTTCCCGTGCCTTGGTTTGCCAATCGGGACGCAGACGATACATCCGCCGAGGGCGACCACGACCTTCCACTTTTTTCCAGTAGCCCATGATGGCGCCCTGATTTTCTAGAAACTTAAGGGCGCTGTAGAGTACGGTATCTGACAGTCGATAGTCAGGATACTCATTCTCAATCGCGTGAATGAGTTCGGTTCCGTAGGAATCACGACGGATAAGCACTGAAAGCACGTAACAAACCGCTAACTCCTTATTCAAATAAAGAGGCGGGGGATCTTCAAAGAATTGATAAATGTCCTCGAATTTCATGGTGTATTGCTCCGGCTGCAATAGGGATGGGTTTAAAACAGCTTAATTACCGATGATTTATGACTGGAGCATTAGTAATGTCAGGCCCCACCTAATGGAGGTTAGGTCTCACCTAATGGAGATAAAAAGTAAATCTGTCAAAGCCTCTACCAGTTCAAGCTCAGTTGGTTACGGCTAATCCCTCAAGACGAGAGCCTTACACAAAAACTGGTTTGAAAATTTAAGTTAGAAACGAGCGTTAGTTAGATAGTGCCTACCCTTAGATTGTTGTAAAGACAGCAATTCACCGCCCTCACTCAGTTATTTCGTCAAAAGATTTTATTTATAATCTAGGGTTTATTTTAGACGCTATAAAATCCCTCCGGGAATAACCGCCTTATATAGTTACTATCCGCAAACAAAATATAAACTTGCTTGAGGAATTGATAATAATCGCGCCGTTAGTCTCTGGCGGATTTGGGAGCTTGGGCTAATTGTCTGAAAAATTTGAGTCAGACAGCTGGGTTTGGAATAGGCGTTGGCCATTGCGGCTGGCAACCAGTTCTAGGGCAAGGGGCCCGGTGGTGAAAATTTGCTTGCCGGCCACTGCCTCAATGTCCAGGGGCGCTCCGTAGTTTTGTACCTGGTTCAGAAAATCAATGACAGGCTCGCTAAATCCGCCCGCCACTCTGGGATTGTCTACGATGATGATGCCTTCCAAGCTAGCTTTTATTTGGGCGCTGGTGACTAATGTCCGCAGGGCTTCTACCAGGGAAGGGGTGCTGGGATAGGCGGCTTCTATGGGGATGCGGGCCAGGGTTTCCCCCTGTTCAAAAACAATACGATTCAGTTTTGCTTGTAACGAAATTTCTACGCAGGGGGGATCTTCTTGCTGGACAACGCAGGGTTCTCCAACCACGTAGTTGCCGGAAACACCGACGCGGATCACATACTGTTGGCCGTCGGTGATCACTCTGGCGGTTTCTCTGACGCTTTGCGGGCTAATGCGTAAAATTCGTACCGCTTTATCGGGTGCATCGGGCCAAATCTCATTTAATGCCAGTCGGTTTGCTTCGGCCAATAGCTGTTCAATTTCAGTTGTGGCCGCGGCTAAAGACTGGGGGCGGGTAATGAGTAGGGCTAGGGTTTGATTGCGGCTGATGGCTACATTACCTGCTCGCAATTTAATGAACTCAGACTCTAGACGTTGAATTTCGTCTTCGAGAAAGGCCTGTTCGGTTTTAAGTCTGTCTAGGGCGTCTTCCCGTTGGGCAATGGCGAGATCCCGCTGCTGTAGCTCTTGATCTCTCTGGGCCAGGGAGCGATCTCTCTGGGCAATTTGTCGCTTTACCTCAGTTTGCTGGCGTTGCAGCACCTGGCGATCTTGCTGTAAACGGCCGATCTCTCCCTGGAGTTGATCGGCCTCTTGGGAGACGATGCCCAGCTGGTTTTGAGTTTGGTCAAGACGCTGGCGAACCAGGGTTTCGCGTTTGGTGGCTTCATCTAGAAAGGTGTTTACTTCGGTAAGCTCACCTTCCGCATCAATCTTTTGTCGGGTGACTCGGTTGAGGGCTGTTTCTACATCGGCTTTGGCGGCTTGAGTATCTTCTAGGGCCGTTCGTGCTTCAGATAGATTTGCCTGGGTTTCTTCAAACTCGAATAGCCCTTTCCGTAGCTGCTCGCTGGCAACGAGTAACAACCCTAATGTGGATGCAGAAATTACACTGCCCGTCAAAATACTGACAACGGTAGCTGTCTGACGGGGGCGTAGATTAAAGAGTGACAGGCGGGCTTTGCCCACGCGCATGCCAATGCGATCGCCCAGCGTGGCGATAACGCCACCGAGGACTAACACGGTCGTAATCAGTAGTAGACCAACGCCCATCTAACGTCCATCCCATGGAGCAAAAGCCCTAGCAGGCTCTCGTATAGGTTACTTGATTGTTTGTCACAGTGGTGACTGTGGCGGCAGCTGTCCTAGGCAAACTGCTGGCTGAGGGCAACGGGATCGTGAACGGTTATCTTCTTCTTGTGAATAGATATCATGGTGTCCTGGCGCAAATCCCCCAGCAGTCGCGTGACGGTCACCCTTGTAGAGCCGATGGCTTCGGCGATGGCCTGATGGGATAGCTTGAGGTCGATGGTAATGCCGCTGGTGCTGGGAACTCCAAAATCACGGCAGAGAATTAGCAAAAAGCTGACGAGCCTGGAGCCCATATCTCGGTGGGCCAGGGTTTCGATCATCATCTCGGTTTGCAAAATACGCGATGATAGCCCCTGCAGCAGCATGATGGAAAGCTCTGGATGCTCCTCTAGGGCCTGCTTTACCTGCTCAATGGGCATGGACATGAGCTCAACCGGTGTAAAGGCTACGGCATGGTAAAAGCGATCGGAACGATTCCCCGTTAATAGGGACAGGACGCCAAAAACGCTATTTTCCCGCAGGAGTGCCACGGTGATTTCTTCTCCCGCTTCGTACACCCTGGAAAGTTTGACGGCGCCTTTCAGCAGAAAATAAACCCGTTCAGCCGGATCGCCAGGGAAGAAGATAGTCTTACCGCGCTCGTAGGTTTCGGCTACAGGGGGAAATGAGCCTGTGGATAGCTGCCTTAATAGATTGGCAAGAGGTTTCTCTGTAGTCACGGTGGTTGGGGGGTGCGATCGCAAGGGCTAATTAGTAAGATTTCCTGACTTTAGACCAATAAAACCCAAGTTCGCCGGGTTTTTTGTATATGTTTATACAAATAGCAAGGCTATCCACAAGGGGCCATTTTTCAGTATGCTCCTATGGGCCGCCCCAACGGCGTAACCGGATTAAATTAACATTCGATACAGCTCCCCACCATGTTAGACCTGACTGGAAAAAATGCCCTGGTGACCGGTATTGCAAATAATCGTTCGATTGCCTGGGGCATCGCCCAGCAGTTGAGCAAAGCTGGCGCTAATCTCGGTGTGACCTACCTCCCTGATGAAAAAGGGCGGATGGAAAAAAAGGTGCGGGATTTGACCGAGCCTCTAAATCCCAGTCTGTTTCTACCCTGTAATGTGCAGAACGATGACCAGGTCAAGGCCACCTTTGATGCGGTCAAGGAGAGTTGGGGTCGCTTAGACGTACTCATTCACTGTTTAGCCTTTGCCAATCGTGATGATCTAACAGGGGACTTTAGCGACACGTCGCGTCAGGGATTTCAAACTGCCCTAGATATCAGTGCCTATTCGCTGGTGAAACTTGCTCAGCAGGCAAAACCCTTGATGACCGATGGGGGCAGCATTGTTACCCTGACCTATCTAGGTGGTGTGCGGGTGGTTCCTAACTACAACGTTATGGGCATTGCCAAAGCGGCCCTAGAGATGAATGTGCGCTATCTGGCGGCTGAGCTAGGTCCGGGCAATATTCGTGTAAATGGCATCTCTGCGGGGCCAATTCGTACCTTAGCCTCATCAGCGGTGGGCGGAATCCTAGATATGATTCACCATGTAGAAGAAGTTGCCCCCTTACGCCGTACGGTTACCCAGGCGGAAGTGGGCAATGCGGCGACATTTCTGTGTAGCGATCTAGCCTCAGGTGTAACGGGTCAGATTTTATATGTTGACTCCGGCTATGAGATCATGGGAATGTAGCTGCTTTGGCAGTTAATTTTTTAATTGATTGCCCCGTCACGTTTATTCCTCGTAATAATTGCCCATCCCCCTATGGCAAATTGGCTTGAGCACAGCGTACATGTTGATGTGGAGGCTCCCATCGACCTGGTGTGGGCCCTATGGTCTGATTTAGAACAGATGCCCCAGTGGATGAAATGGATTGATTCGGTCGAGCTCCTGACGGATCAACCGGACATGTCTCGCTGGAAGTTGGCATCTGGCGTTTGGGAGTTTACCTGGCTATCACGTACCGTTAAGGTGGTACCCCACCAGATTTTGCAGTGGGAATCGGTGGATGGGTTGCCCAATCGCGGTGCAATTCGATTTTATGGGCATCAGCAGGGAACCAGTACGGTCAAGATGACCCTGGCTTATTCGGTTCCTAGCGTGTTGGCCAGGTTTATGGAAAACGGCTGGCTGCGACGGATTGTTGACTCCACACTACAGGCCGATTTGGAGCGGTTTCGACAAAAAGCTGAGCAGGTGGTCAAAACAGGCTGATGCCATGGCTTATTTTTTTTAATGGGCACCCATGGGCTTCGACATGCGGCAGGCGGAGACATGCTTGCAGTCTCTAAAACTGGTTACGTTATTTCAAGATGTGCTGGGTTGGGCGGCTCCGGTTGAAGGGCGTGCGATCGCAATCAGGGCTTTTAATCATCCCTATCGAGCCCACTGTGTTGCCCAACGGACCCATGCCAGAGTTTGGGAAATTAAGCTCAACACACCCGACGTCCTGAGCGTAAAACTAAAAGCTAGGCTATACCAGTCAATCAGCCGAAAATATCCACAGCCGCTGATCGTATTTACCGACCGTCAGCGGTGCCGCAGTCTCTGGTACTGGCAAAGTAGTGCTAGGGCCCAGTCGTTGGTCTTTATTCCCCATCAGCCCCTGGCCGGGTGGCACCCTCGACTACACTACCTGGCCAATTACGATCCTGCTTTGGGCGCACTCGATTTACAGCCCCAGGTCGTCGGCTACGCCGAGTTTACCCAGCAGCTGCGGCAGCACCTGGACCAGCTGAGTGACAACATTACCGGCATCGGAGATCGCTCCGATCGCCGTTGGTATGCGGCTGTGCTACTCCAGCGCTTAATCGTTATCCATATGCTGCAGCAGCGTGGGCTATTAGATGGAGACATTTGGTATCTCCACAATCAGCTGGGGCGTAGCCAGCAGCGGCAGCAGGACGCTTTTTTTCGACAAGTGCTTCAACCCCTTTGTACCCAGGGTTTCTCTCTGCCCATGCTAGAGCGCCCTCGGAGCATTAGCTGGGCCGGTCAGATACCCTATCTGGGAGATGTGTTTTATACCCATGCCCTAGAGCGACGATATGCCCAGATTGACATCAGTGATGCACCATTTGAAGCAGTGCTGGTCTGGTTTGAGTCGCCCCTGTGGCAGCAGACTGGCAATAGTTGGCAAGCAAGTACGGTTGGGTTGGCCTTTGAGCACGTGCTAACTGAGGGCACTGAGGAAGCAGGGCAAAACGAAGCGGCAACGGCAGGGGCCCTTGGTGTTTGTTGTGACCTAATTCTCAATCAATTTATGCTCCGTCATTTGGGTGTCGAACCGGGACCATCGGCCCCCGATTTTTGGGATATTCTCTTCCGTGGAGAGTCCCAGTATATGCGGCCGCTGATCCAGACAATCTTGCCGCAGTTTTCAGTACTCGATCCAGCCTGTGGTGTAGGTACGTTACTGATTGCTCTACAGCATCGGCTGGTGGATATTTACAGTGGCTTAATTGGCCAGTTAAAGCACTCCCCAGATAGCCAGTTAGACATCTGGCTCAAAGGGTTACAAGCCGAGCACCCTTCCCTACTCAAGACTATCTATCTTCGAATTTTTAGGTACGGTCTCTATGGTGTAGATATTAATCCAGTTGTGGTTGATATTGCCCGACTCCAGTTACTGCTAGGGTTGATCACCCTGGCGCAGCAGCCTCAAGATATTGAGCCCCTGCCAAGCCTCGATTTCAATATTGTTACGGGCAATAGCCTGTTGGGATTTATTCGAGTAGATGAGGCTGGGTTTGATCGGTTGCGAGCCTCAGAAACCATGCTTCAGGGGAATTTACTACAGCCTCTTGTGGCTGAAAATTATCGGACTATTCTGTCGGAGAAAAATATTGCCCTTGAGCACTACCGCTCCCAAGCCTACCTATTGGAGGAGCTGCAGCAAGGTATTCCCCATTACGCTCAGCTAGAGTACTTCCGCGATCGAATCAAATGTCTTGATGACCAGGCCCAGGCCAAACTCAATGAATTGCTGCTAGCCGAGTTTAGTCAAACCTTAGGCATTCAATTTAAAGCAGCTCAACTGCTTGAGTCACCTCGACAACGGTTGCTAGAGATTGAAGACCTCTCCGTATTGCAGCCTTTTCACTGGGGGTATCACTTTAACCACGTGCTAGCTAAATCCAGTGGTTTTAATGTGATTTTGACTAGACCTCCCCAGGGGCCATTGCGTCCTACCACCCCAGAGTTTTTCCAACGATTTGCTGATTTGACCAGCCAAAAGAATATTGATGTGGGTACATTCAAAACGGCCAAACGCTCATTGCTCAATACTGATGCTGATATCGCCAGTGCCTGGCTGTTTTACCAGAGTCAATATTCACTACTGACCGACTACTTTTATCGCTCCCCCAATTACGATCACCAAAGCCCATTGCTAAAAGGTAAACGCCAACGAACTCAGTTACGTAGACATTGGCTTTTTATTGAGCGATGTTTTCATCTTTTAGCTCCCCAGGGTATGTGTGGCTTAATTGTGTCTACTGATATTAAAGAAAGCCCTCGGGGTGTGGCGCTCCGTAGCCTGCTAGAGTCTCAGACCGATGGGGATTGGCTGATGGGTGTATCTGACACCTCCCAGGGAGCTGACCAGGGTCTGCTTTGGTTTTGTAAGCAGCAACCAGACAACGCGCTGCTCGCCTAGTTGGAATAATCAACCGTTAGCCCCAAATCCTTTTCTAGGGTCAAACAGTTGCGACCATCGCTTACCCTGAGTTCATAGTCGACGCGATCCATCAACTGGTGCAAAATTAACCAGCCGTAACCACCCTCTTGGTGGTCGCTGGGGCAGGGCGCTTGGTAATCGCGAATGTCAAAGCCATGCCCTTCATCCCACACCTTTAGGGATAGGAAACTACCTTCGAGACCCAGCCTTAAAACAACGGGGACTTCGGGCCGATCCTGATGGGCATGGCGAACAATATTGGAATACACTTCGACGATCACCAGTCGTAGTCGGCTTTCAATTTTCTGCCAATCTAGGTCGACGGTGGTCCCTAGTTCAGCCTTGAGTGAACTGAGCAGCCAATCTTCTACGACCACTAAAAACTTTAGATCACTGGGGATAGCGAGTTCAGTTTTCATAGATTAAAACGCTACCTCCAAAGACAAAATGGTTTGATCGTCATGCTGTTCACTGTCTGTAGTATTCAGTTGAGTTAGTAGACGCTTAAGATCTAGTCCAGTTGTTTGCTCCACAAGTAGCTGCCATAGACCTGTGTGGTTGAGCATTTGCTGCTGCCCATTAACGCTGACTGACGCTTCGGTAATGCCATCGCTCGCCAGTAATAACGCATCTCCTTCGTTGAGGGTCAGACGTCCTGCCTCTGCTCGCCACCTCGGTAAAATTCCTAAGGGAACGTTGTTGCCTTCCCTTAGATAAGTAGGCTGAGGCGGTATTGCGGTTCCCTGCACAACACTTTTTTGTGACCACACGAGGGGATAAATATGACCCGCGTTAGCGTAGGCCAGTTCTTTGCTCGTTGGGGTATATCGCACCAACACCATGGTGATCATGTGTTCGTTGTTGACGAGATCCGCGTTGAGGGACTGGTTGAGATTGGCCATCACTAGCTCAGGGCTGGGGGGGGAGCTAGCGGATAATTCTCGGCGCAGTAGGGATATGGCGCTGGCCATAAACAGAGCGGCGGGTACGCCTTTTCCAGAGACGTCTCCTACCGCTAGCCAAATGTCACCCTGGGGATGGATAAAAACCTCATAGAAATCACCGCCTACGGCTCGAGCTGCCTGGCATTGTGCCTGGATTTTGATACCTGGGGTCTCGGGCCAAACCTGATGGAGCAGCTTGTGCTGAATTTGTCGTGCTACTTGCAGTTCTGTGCGTATCTGCTCGGTTTGGCGCTGGACATGATTGTGAAGTTTGGCTTGGGAAATAGCCATCACGACTTGTTCAGCAATGCTATTGATTAAGGCGACTGTGGCGCTGTCCCATGTGCCAGTAATTTGGTAGAGGGCAATGGAGGCCAATGGCGTATCTTGATCAGTAAACTTGGCTGCCAAGCGGGTTAGGGCGATATTGCCATGGGGAAATTTGTCTAGAATCAGCTCTTGGCACGGTGCCCCTGTGGCTGCCAAATCTGAGATGGATTCACCTGTTTTTGCATAGGTAACGGGTTGAGGTAGCTGTCCTAGCTCAACCGCATCCACTGGATATAAAACGGCATAATCGGCTTCAAACGCTTCACCCAGGGCTTCCACAATTGTTTGCAGCGTACTGGCATAGTCTAATGAGCGTCGGATGGTTGTGGTGATCGAATTGTAGAGTTTGACTTGTCTGAGGGACTGGGATAAGTCGCGGGTACGCTGCTTCACCATACGATAGGTATTTGCAGCCTGGTCGATCACCTGGCGCAGCTCGTTGGGCTTCCAAGGTTTAGTAATGTACTTAAACACCTGACCGGAGTTGATGGCATCAACGAGGTCTTCAACATCGGTGTAGCCGGTTAGGACAATGCGGATAGTATCGGGATATTCGTCGGTGGTCAGGCTTAAAAATTCCGTGCCATTCATTTTTGGCATTCGTTGATCGGAAATAATGATTGCCATTTCGCCATGTTTGGCCAGGCATTCTAGCGCCTCTTGTCCGCTGCGGGCTCGATACACATCGTAGTTGCGTCTAAAGGTGCGATGTAGCAACTCCAGATTATCAAGTTCGTCGTCGACAACGAGAAGCTTGAGCTGTTTGTGAGTGGCAGAACTCATATCATCTTGTGGGATATCTGATGCTTGGGACATATTGGTCCAATCTTGGAAAGATAATCACCCAATTCACCCATATTTACCCATCAATAGTAGTGTGCCCAGGGAAGTCCCTGGGCAACTAGGCTCGTTTTGGCCCAAAAATCATATGTTTTTAGGGGGTGAACAATGGCTGTTGGGGTAGCCTTACACCATGGTCTGCTATGGTCTGCACAAGAAATGTCGGTCGGAGATATCGGTCGTTGAGAACTATGGGTATGTTTCGCTCTGTTTGTTTGGGATTCTCTATGATGTGTTCCCTGGGGTGGGGACTGAGAGCCTATGGGCAGTCGTTGCCCCAGGGGGTTGCCGATAGTTTAGGCCAGTTAGATCGGGCTATTTGCTTGCAGCAGTGGGCTCGGGCTATTGATATTACCAGTGGGCTGATGGCGTCATCGCATGTGTCGACTGGGTATAGGCAGGAGTTGCTGGGGTTTAGACGGCAGTTGCAACGGTGGCAAACGAGTTCCCTGCCGCCTACTGTTCAAGCCAGTTGCGATCGCACCCTATCCCTGTTCATCACCCTTGATGAACCCGAGGCTCCTGAGTCCCAGCCCTTAGATTGGGGTCGCGCCCTAGCCACCCTGGGCAATACCCGCCCCATCATTCAGCTAGATGATGGCGTTGAGCCAGCAAACGATATTATTCCGGTTGAGCTAACGGTCAACAGCCCAGAACTTTTGACGGATTTGGCCATCCCCATCGATACGACAGATGGCTTTAACGTCGTTGGCGGTGGCGTCAACGGCTACCAGCAGACCTATAGCTTTTTAGCCCGTGTGGGAGATCGCGTATCGTTGGCGCTGGACGTCACCCGGACCCACACTCGGGGTGATGCCCAACTGTTTGTCTTTGACCAGACCGGTCGCTTAGTGACCCAAAGTGACCCAGGCACCCTGCAGGCTTCAGTGCAAGACGTTGCTGTGCCTAAAACCGGCGTATATTTTGCCGTGGTGAGTCCCCAGGACGTGATGCCTGTGTTAAACCCTAGCGGGCTGATAGTAGACTGGCAAATCGCTGGTGGAACCAGCTTTGACTATACGCTGACGCTGACGGGTGTGACGCCGTATCAAACGTTATTGCCTTAGGGGTGTCTTGAGACTAACGGGTTCAGGACGTTCTAAGGGCCACCCCCCTTAGACCCGCTCTGCCAGTCGCAGTTTTGCCGAGCGGGCCCTGGGGTTGCGGCGCACTTCTTCATCGCTGGCGATAATTGGCTTTTTCGTTAGAACCTTGAGCTGTTCGTGGTTGCGCATGCCGTGCTTAACCCGCCGATCTTCTAAGCTGTGGAAGCTAATAATGGCCAGTTTTCCGGCGGGGGCTAGCCAGCTGGGAGCCACCTCGATCAGCTGCTCTAGCACGTCTAATTCTCGATTGACGGCAATGCGTAAGGCTTGAAAGACGCGGGTAGCCGGATGGATGCGACCGTGGCGATATTTGCCAGGGACGCTGGATGCGATCGCATCCGCCAGGGCCGTTGTTGTCTGGAACGGTCGACGTTCCACAATGCGACGGGCAATGCGGCGAGAAAGACGCTCCTCACCATAGTTATAAAAAATATCCGCCAGCTCTCGCTCTGACCCATGGTTAACCAAATCCTCAGCCGTCAAATCCTGGGTTGGGTCCATGCGCATATCCAGCGCTCCCTGATGGCGAAAGCTAAACCCCCGTTCGGGGCGGTCCAATTGGGGGGAACTCACCCCCAAATCTGCCAGTACACCGTCAAAGCGTTGGTCCAACGGTACAAACTCCGAAAAGTTACCCTGCCAAAACGTCACCCTATCCCCAAAGTCTGCTAGATTCTGCCGTGCCGCATCAAGGGCATTGGGGTCCTGGTCTAGGGCCATCAGACGGATGGTGGAGTCGGCCTCTAAAATCAGACGACTGTGACCACCGCCCCCCACCGTGACGTCCAAATAATAGCCGTCACGGTGGGGGGCTAAACCAGCCAAGACTTCTGCCGCCAACACCGATTGATGCACAAATGCTGGCGTTTGCTGAGCCTTTGGGTCATGGGTCACAGGGATACCTCATTGAGCGTAAGGGCTTTGACATGAGTGCCTGATTCAAAGCCTGGTGACATTGCCAGCATAGTGGCCGAAGTCGCATCATACCCTAGCTAGTCAGTGACCATGGGGCACGGTTTGTTTCCCTGCCATTTCCGACCCGTGGAAAAAATGAACAAAAAATAGGGGTGCTTTACTCTGAGATCGCTGTTTTATTCAGCTTTCAGCGAAGAATGTTGCTAAAGTAAAGCAGAGAATAATACGGCATAGTTTCTATGACACGTCTGGAAACCAGAACAGAGCCCATGGTGATCAACCTGGGCCCTCATCATCCCTCGATGCACGGTGTGTTGCGGCTCATCGTCACCCTCGACGGTGAGGATGTAATTGACTGTGAGCCTGTGATTGGCTACCTGCATCGCGGCATGGAGAAAATTGCCGAGAACCGCACGAATGTCATGTTTGTGCCCTATGTCAGCCGTTGGGACTATGCGGCCGGCATGTTTAACGAGGCGATCACCGTTAATGCCCCAGAAAAGCTAGCGAACATTGAAGTTCCAAGACGCGCCAGCTACATTCGAGTCATCATGCTCGAGCTCAACCGCATTGCTAACCATTTGCTGTGGTTAGGTCCGTTCTTAGCTGATGTCGGTGCCCAGACACCCTTTTTCTATATCTTCCGCGAGCGGGAAATGATTTATGACCTGTGGGAAGCGGCTACAGGGGCGCGGCTGATCAACAATAATTATTTTCGCATTGGCGGCGTGGCGGCTGACTTACCCTATGGCTGGGTAGACAAGTGTGAAGACTTTTGCGATTACTTTTTGCCCAAGGTTGACGAATACGAAAAGCTAATTACCAACAATCCGATTTTCCGTCGTCGGGTAGAGGGCATTGGTACGATCACCCGTGAAGATGCCATCAATTGGGGTCTATCAGGTCCGATGCTCAGAGGCTCTGGCGTCAAATGGGATTTGCGCAAAGTCGATCACTATGAGTGCTATGACGACTTTGATTGGGACGTGCAGTGGGAGACCGCTGGCGACTGCTTTGCCCGCTATGTGATCCGGGTTCGAGAAATGAGGGAGTCGGTCAAGATTATCCGTCAGGCCCTTAAGGGATTGCCCGGTGGTCCCTACGAAAACCTTGAAGCCAAGCGCATGTCAGAGGGGCCAAAGTCTGAATGGAATGAATTTGACTACCAGTTTATTGGTAAGAAAATTGCCCCGACATTCAAGATTCCTGCTGGAGAGCACTATGTGCGCTTAGAAAGTGGCAAGGGTGAACTGGGCGTGTTTATTGTCGGTGACGATAGTATTTATCCCTGGCGTTGGAAGATCCGTGCCCCCGATTTTAACAATCTTCAGATTTTGCCTAACCTGCTGCGGGGAGTAAAGCTGGCAGACATCATGGCAATCTTGGGAAGTATCGATGTGATTATGGGGTCGGTCGACCGTTAATACAGACAAGCAGGCCCAATGATATGGGAAATGATAAAAGGGCTATCGTTGCTGCGATGGTCCTTTTACGTTTGTGTCTTTATGTTGGGCATTTGGGCATTAATGATGCCTGGGCATAAACGCAACGTCAGACCCTTAGTTAAGAGGTTGACTAAACTCTACTTCGAATCAGATGGAGCTTATTTAGAGCTACTAGATTCATCATCAATATTGCAGTCAGTCACCTGATTGATAGAGTTGATATAGCCTTCGTGGGCTGTGGAGCCATCGGGATAGGTGACAAAGGCCATGTCTGCCTGGTCGAACCGGGTGCCCTGAGTATCGGCGTTATACATGTCGGCGTAACGCATGTAGGCTTGCGTAAAATCAGCTCCGGTCATATCTGCTGCCCGCAGGATCGTCCCATAGAGGCTAGCGCTTTTGAAATTGCTATTGACTAGTCGGGCTGAGCAAAGATTGGCATCCCGTAGTTCGGCATTGGTTAGATCAGCCCGTTCAAGGTTGCTATATTCCAACGTGCCCTGGAGGATCTTGGCGTTGCGCAGATTTGCCCTCACTAGGCTCGCTTCTTCTAGGTCAGCACCGCGCATATTGGTATAGCTCAAGTCAGCTTCATCCAGCTTGGCTTCACGAAATACGGTGTTAATCAGCAAACTATTGCTAAAGTTGGCCCCCCGTAGGTCAGAACCAAAAAAGTTGGCGCGGCTTAGATCTTGATTGCTAAAGTCCTTGCCCCGTAGATCACAGCTGACGCAGGTATAGTTTGGCTGCTGTGGATCGGTCATGGCATCCAAGGAATCGCCCCGTTGGGTGACAGCGGCCGGGTCGCTTGATTTTGATAGTGCCTTGTTGACCTGCGGCAATCGCAGCAGCAATGGAGCCATGGCACCAGATAAAATCAACAGGGTTAGCAGAAAATTAAGTTTCATAGGCCATGCACTGCCGATAATAGAGACGTTGTCTATAAAAAGATCAGGATTAGAGATATTTAAAACTTAGAGTAAGAGCTCAAAATAAAAATAAAAGCCCACAACATTTATAACTGTCCTACTCCTATGGACGCACACCAGAACAATCAGTCCATCGGTATAGACTTTACCTATCAAATATCTACTAAGAATTAGTTTTGATTATGCTGAATCCTGATGTTCGGATTGCTACCCTGAAGTCTGCTTTTGTACCGTCTAGGTTCATCAACCGTTTAGGATGTTTGAAATAGCAAGGATTGTTCCATGGCTTTCTCAAACTGCCTCCTGACGTTAACGGTTTTGGATGGATTGTTTAAGGGGACCATACAGACGGTAACTCAACCTTACGTTATTATTCACCGATTACAGATTAAATTCCATGGGCTCATCTCCCTTTCGTAGTATATTCCTGCCATCGCTGGTGTCATCAGGGTTAGCGTTTGCTGTCATCACGTTACCGCTATCTATGGCAAACTCAGTGCCGACTTGGGTCTCTCCCAGTCAGGCTCGTGGTGACCTGGTTAGTCCGCTGGATAATTCAGCGAAACCAATTATTCGCTACATTGGCATCGCAATTATCGGCAGTGTCGGGACTGGAATGATCACTGCAGACGTACTGCGTCGTTTTTATCGGCGGCAGCGCGCCCTGTCTGCTACCCCTGCACCTTTTGAGGAAGCTGTCTCTGCTAATGAGACACCTGTTCAAGTGGAACAGGCAACCATCAGCTTTGATGAACAGGTGGCCCCTTCTATGGGGGTCGGTAGTTCGATGACGTTGAATGGTCAGAGTTTGCTTGCTACGAAGCTTGCCCCTGGCCATACGGTTGTGCATTTTAAGGGATATACCCAAAATGGCAGCGTCGATGGTTTAGAGCTGGCACCGATTGCCTTGGATGAGCTAATGCAGCTGGATGCAGATGCTCCTCCTGTGGATATTCCGGTGCTGACGTTTTTAGACCAGGTGGATCCGGCTCATTTAGATACCGGTGATGCCATGGTCTTTGGTGTTCGCTATCAGAATAAGTATTATTGTTTATGGCGTAGCACGGCAGAGCAGTCACGGGCAATCGGATGGGCCCGTCGTCTGATTCGCCAGCATAGAGATGTTATCGTGACTCAAAACAGTCAGACACACTATTCCCTCTGGTACGTTCCTCCTAAGCATTTTAGATAAGATAGCTATCGCGCTAATCTAGCCAGGATGTGCGCGTGATTTTAGTATTTGTCTTCTTATTTGTTTTCTTATATTTAGTGACATATGGTCGATTTATCCTCCCAGGTGATTGCTGCCTATTCCCAGGGGCGACGAGATTTTAGCTACTGTGAGATGCAGGCTATTCGGTTGTCCCAATATGCTTTAACGGGCATTGATCTATGGGGCTGTAATTTGGCTGATGCCCATTTGGCTGATGTAGATTTTAGTGGCAGCAACCTGCGTGGAGCTGATTTGCAACGGGCAAATTTGAGGCGAACAAATTTTCAGGGGGCTGATTTACGCAGCGCTTGTCTAAAAGACGCCCAGGTTGAGGATGCGATTTTTCAAGATGCGATCGCAAACCAGCAAACAGAATTTCCCGAAAATTTTGACCCCCTCCAAGCTGGCATTCACTATTTAGGCCCTAATGCTACGCTAATCGACTCTAACCTCAGTCAGCGTGATCTAGGCGGAATTGACCTGAGCCATAGTGATTTGGCCGGAGCCCAGTTCACCGAGACAAATTTGCTCGGGGCCTGGTTAGTTGGAGCCCAATTAACCGAAGCCAATCTAAGCAATGCGAATCTCAACTCTAGCAATCTTTCCAATGCCAATTTACAGCGGGCAAAATTTAAAGGAACCGACTTAACTCGAGCTAATCTAACAAAAGCTACCCTATTCGGTGTTGATTTAAGTCGGACAGATCTGGTCGAAAGTTCTCTATCGGGAGCCATCTGTGACCCAGCAACCCAATGGCCTGAGGACTTTGACTGGGAATGGGCCGGGGTTTATTGTCTAGGACCCAACCAATCCCTATGGGCGGCCGATCTCAGTAATCTAGTGTTGACCGGAATTGATCTCAGTGGTGCCAACCTTGTCGGGGTCAATTTGACCGGGACTGATTTGTGGGGCGCTAATTTGCAAGGATGTGATCTGCGAGATGCTTGCCTATCTGGGGCCAATCTTTGGGGCGCTAACTTAGTAGACGCGGATCTGACGGGAGCCGAGATCGACACCGCTAACCTAGATGCCGCCATGCTGTCCTAAGGGCAAATGCCGTTGTTGATTTACTCCATCGCTCGGGTGATGGGCAACAAATCAGAATTTTTCAGATAGGGCAAACGGCTAAATGCATCTAGCCGTTTGCCCTATCTGCTGCCATCTAAACGTTTTCATAGCTTGGTGCCCATAGTTTAGTAGGGCACCAAGCTATGAAAACATCTCAACAATTAACAACGCCTCAAAATTTTCAGCCCAATTCAAGACTCTACTGAAACTCAATATAAAAATTCTTTAGGCTCTGCAGGACGATTGGTTTGTCGTTCTTCAGGAAAGTCAACTTGATAGGGCATGGGGGGTTCCTCAATCAAAATGTGACGTGTACCCCAGCCGCCATTGTAGGGCTTATCCCGTTCGCTTACCTGGTTGTCCACCGGCATTTCCAAGACCTTTTTCATTTCTAGATAACGCCGACCCTCAAGGGTAGTTTGCAACAGAGCTGGAGACACCTTTAGACCCTGTTGAGCCAAAATACGTTCTAGGGTTGTGAGCTGATCCAATGGCGTGTAAGTAGCCATCACAACAACCGTATCAAGGGGTTCCACCTGCATGTTTAAATCTGCTTGATCAAGCTGCCAAGTTTCTTTTCTCGTGCCATCCGCTGCCAGCTGTTTAAAGGCGAGTTCCCCTTGCCACCGACCGTTCTCTACCCTCACCACCTGATAATCTAAAACTGAGTAAGTGGGCTTTAATTCCACATTCTCATCGGTGGGGGCCAGCTGACGCATTGCCAATACATTGAGTTCTGTTTGGTTGGGAAAATTGGCTGTTCCCTGGAGTTCATAGGTGTGGTTGTTGCTACCTGGCTCAATGGTAAAGTCCATCTCAGCTACGGGTAACCGATTAATCAAAACAGGATTATTCGGCGTTTCAATTGAGAAACCACAGCTACCCAGCAGGCTACCTAGGCCACCAATAAGCCATAGTTTTAAGCGACGGGGACGAGATGGCGTCATTAGGCTTACAGACATAGTCAGTAAAAAATAAAGAGTTTGAATAATGAGTCAGGCTGTAAATATCCTGTTTGTGGCTGTTTACCGTTGCTGATTTAGAAGATGCACCCATGAGGTAAAGATGCAGTAAATCAGAATTTCTCAGATAAACCATCCTGAGGAGCAGCCACCGACCCTATATCAACTACAGCTTAGAGATATCTTTTGCCTTAGATTTCTCAAATAATAAAATTAACGCTATAGAAATCGTGTACGACAGATCATGCAGTTTAACAGGAAAGATTTTTTGAAGTTAAGCTAAACCAGATCAAGATTAGATCTAATAATTACGCCTCTTTGCCTATTGAGCTACCGTGAAACTATTGTTTAATCTATAGATAGAGGTTTAGATCAGGTTGTTCCTTAATTTTTATACCCGTAATTTTTACTGAAAATACATCAAGAAGACAATATTTTTAACGCTTACTTCATAGATGAATTTGCATGCCGTACGTCAGTATAGATATCCGGAGTGTGGGTGTTTGACAGTCCATGGCTCACGCAAGTTATTAGGTATAAATAGTCGAACATTTACATAGAAGAGCATATCTAAATCGTAACTTGATTCAACTTTACCGGATAGTGCTGATTACGCTTGATATTTGAAATTGGAAGCTTGTTAATAGCTTTAAGTGCCTTATTCCTTAAATAAAATAACACTAGCCGTTATAGGTGGGTCAGGGTGAAGACTAATTATGGATAATTCAACAAGCTATGGGACGAGTACTTGCAAACCATTCCTTAGCTGGTTAACACTTGATTGAAACCCTCCTAGGGTTCGTCAGGGCTTGTATATGTTTGAACGGCAAACGCCAATAATTTTATTTTTTTGACCTGGGTATCTATCTGGGGGGAGTACTTACAGCAGTGTTTTTAAGGGTTTTCAGGAAACGTATATTTATTTCGCTATTCTTAGCCGTTCTCCTGTCTGTGACAACGTTGGGCCCCAGTTTGGCGCAGGTGACGTCATCACCAGGAGCGACCGACAATGCAGCAGAGGCAGGGACTGCTGGCGATCGTCGGAACCGAGATGAAGACGGCGCGACGGCCGGGCGAGATCTTGGTCAAGATGCTCAAGCAGCTGAATTGGAACAAGAAGACGGTAGCCAATATATTTTGGAGTTTAACCGTAGCCCAGTGGTAGGAACGCGACTGCGGTTAGAAGGGATTTATAACGAATCTCGCCTCAGGTTTACTCGACCCCGCAACTGGTCGGTAAAGTCCGTCAAGATTCTGTTGCGCTATCGCCATTCTGGTGCGCTCTATGCCACACGCTCTAATCTGAATGTCATTGTCAATGACAATAATGTGGGCAGTGTGCCCCTCAATCTTAAGCAGGGCGACACCGGTACAGTTGTCTTTGAGATTCCAACCCGTATCTTGAAAGACTATAACGAGCTAATTATTGCTGGTTTACAGAACAACTCCCCAACCTGTACCCAGGATCCCTTTGACCCGTCACTTTGGACGGAAATCCTGCCGGATTCGAAATTAGTATTTGACTATGATGCTGAACCTTTTCAGTTAGATTTCAACAGCTATCCCTACCCGCTGATTGATGTTCTTAGCTTAGAGACCAACCATATCGATTATGTTGTGCCATCTAAGCAAGACCAGGCCTGGTTGACCTCCATTGCTCAGCTGCAAACCTCCTTGGGGCGCATTGCGGACTATCGTCCTCTAGAAACATCTCTAGTTGACAAGCTAGACGATGTGGCTGACGGTAACCGAGTTGTATTTGTGGGCACGCCAGAACAACAGCCTATTTTAGAAGACTTAGAGCTGCCCCTGACCATCAAAAACAAGCGTTGGTTAGATCCTAAACAGACACTCATTTCGTCTGACACTGGCATTTTGATGTGGTCCGTGCTGGAGGATAAACAATCTCCAGTTCTAGTGGCAACGGGCAATGGACCCACGGCTGTGGCCAAAGCCGTGCAGTTTTTAACCCAGTCGCAGGATCGTAAGATTGGCGCTGGTCAGGTGGTACTGGTGAATGATGTGGAAAGTATCAGCGCACCGGACATTCGTGATTGGCCCCGTTATTTACCCCTATCCGATAATTTTGAACTGGCGGATCTAGGTGGGTTTAATAATGAGCCGATTGAGGATGTGGTGATTCGAGGTGCCCATGCTCCCCCGTTTGAGTTTGACTTTAAAGCGCTACCGGACGATCGTTTCCTGCCAGGGAATGTGATGAACCTACGCTATACCTACGGTCCTCAGGTAAACCCACTAACGTCTCTAGTGGAGGTCCAGCTGGACGGTATTACGGTAGCAGGTCGTCGTTTAGACTCAATTGACGGTAAGCGCCGAGCCACCCTAAAGGTAGAGCTACCAGAGCAGCACATTACCCCTCAATCACGACTAAAGGTCTATCTGAGATTTGACCCACGGGAGCGTCGTTCCTGTAGTCGAGTGACCGATCACCAGCTGTGGGGCACTATTCACAGCGACAGTACCTTTAATTTGAATCGCCAACAGGTAGCAAAACTACCGGATTTAAATCTGCTTAAGGCCGGTTATCCGTTTGCGTCACCGCAAGATTTGTCCCGCACGGCTATTGTTATGCCGGACAAGCCATCCATAACTGAGCTGTCAGTTATGTTGGAGCTGAGCGAGCGTCTGGGTCGGCTAAGTCGCTCAGAGGCGGTGCAGGTAGTTGTTTATCCCATCAGTAATTTGCCGCTAGAGGTGAAGGAATCTCAGCATCTGGTGGCAATTGGACTGCGATCGCAATTTCCCCTGGTTGAGGCATTGGATGCGGCCGACTTTAACTTAAAGGAAGGGGCGCGTCAGTGGGGAGACAGTCAGGTGCAAACCCTGCCCGATGCTGAGGGCGTGCTACAGCAGCAGCTTTCACCTTGGAATGAATCACGGGTGCTGCTGACCATGACGGCCCAAAGCGAAGCTGGCCTGAAGCAGCTGCGAGATTTACTGGAGTTAGATTCTCTATTCTTCCAGCTGCAAGGGGACACGGCGTTGATCAGTACCAATGATGAAACCCCGTCCCCCTATGATGAAAACGCTTACAATCTAGAGTTTTTGCAACGCTCGGCCCAGCGGGATGTTCAAGAAGAAAGCACGTTTCAGAAAGCCATTACGGTGATTCAAGGTAACTGGTTTCTCCTCATCCCCGGCATTATTGTGCTGTCGTTGTTGCTCTACGGCGTTATCCAGGCCTACTTGAAGCGAAACGAAACGCTGGCTCCAGCACCAGGCGTTATGACTGATCCATCTGCGCCGGGAGAGCTGTAATTATGTCTGAACGATTGATTATTAAACATCGATTAAAAGACCTTCAGCAGCTAGTTAGTACGTATCTGTCTGAGAGAGTTCGACCTCTGCTGATTGAGGTCCTGATTATTTCGTTGCCCGATTGGTTTGACCGCAGTTTGCAGTGGCTTACTAAACAACAGCTGTTGGTGTTAGCTGTGTGTTTGACCATGTTTGCCTGGCCAATCATGACGGCGCGGCCCACGATTTTACAGCAGGGGCTGGTGGCGTTAGCGCTACTATTTGTCGGGCAAGTGCTGCTGCGACTTGAAGATCGGCAAACCAGTCGACGCGTCAGTGAATACTTACATTTACTGTTGGCAGCTCTGAGTACGATCACCACCCTGCGATATCTGTACTATCGTTCCAATTACACCCTCAACCTCGATTCTTGGCTAGATGGCTTCTTTTCGGTTTTGTTGTTTGTGGCCGAGCTGTATGCGATTGCCACCCTACTGCTCTCCTATTTCCAGACATTGAGGATTCGCGATCGCAAAACGATCCCCCTCGATCAATGGGCCCAGGAGAAGTGGCCAACGGTGGATATCTACATCCCCACCTACAACGAGGATGTGGCAATTGTGCGTAAGACGGTGCTGGGGGCATTAAATATTGACTATCCAGCGCATAAAAAGACTATCTATGTGTTGGACGATGGTCGGGCCGAAAAATATCGAGAGCGTCGTATAGCTCTTCAATCCATGTGTGCAGAGCTAGGGTGTGCCATGCTCACCCGTGACAATAACGATCACGCTAAGGCTGGAAATATCAATACGGCGCTGAACAAAACCGATGGTCAGCTCGTACTCATTCTAGATTGCGACCACATTCCCGTGCGGGGCTTTTTGCAAGAAACGATCGGTTTCTTCTTTGATAAAAAAGTAGCCTTAGTCCAAACCCCCCACTGGTTCTATAATCCCGATCCCTTTGAGCGCAATCTTTTGACCAAAGGACAGATTCCAGTGGGTAACGAGCTGTTCTATAAGGTTCTACAAAAAGGAAACGATTTCTGGAACGCGGCCTTTTTCTGCGGTTCTGCGGCGGTTATTCGGCGTAAGTATCTGCTTGATATCGGTGGTATTGCCACCGAAACAGTGACGGAAGACTGTCACACCTCATTGCGGCTACATTCGCTGGGCTATCGCACCGTCTATTACGACAAAATTATGGTGGCCGGTTTGGCCCCAGAGAAATTTTCTTCCTATGTGGGGCAACAGGTCCGCTGGGCAAGGGGAATGGCCCAAATTTTGCGAATTGAAAATCCCCTGTTTAACCGCCGACTCAATCTGCGCTTGTCTCAGCGATTTTGCTATTTCAGTGCCACATCCCACTTCTTTTTTGGGTTTCCGCGACTGATGTACGCCGTTGCCCCCAACCTTTTCCTACTGTTTGGGATTAATCCCGTAAAAGGTCTGGGGATTGAAACACTGTTTTATGCATTGCCCCATATTGTGTTGTCGATGCATGCTAACCACATTGCCTATAAACATGTGCGCTTTTCCTTCTGGAATGAGATCTATGAATTTGCCATGTCATTCCAGGCAGGTATCGTAACGCTACTGGCATTGATTAACCCTAATTTGGGGTCCTTTAACGTTACCGATAAGGGGGTTTCCGTAGAGTCGCGCAGCTTTGATATTGATAGTGTTCGCTATCTTGTTGTCTTAGGTGCGATTACGGCTGCGTCCCTGCTGACGGTGCCCATATGGCTAATTCTTAGCCCCCTAGATACCCAGGCAGTGCTGATTAATACTCTGTGGTGTGTCTTCAACCTGGGGCTGGTATTAGCAGCCTGTCTAGTTGCGTTTGAGCAACCACAACTGCGCCAGTCTCACCGTCTACCGCGCGAGTTAATTGCCAGGCTCTACAGTGACGATGGGCAAATTTGGGAAGGTACAACCATAGATATTAGTGAGACCGGTGCGCAGGTCTTGCTAGACATATGGCCCAATATTTCCGATCAGGTACAGCTAGAGCTGTTTGGTGACTATGGCGCTGTTGCTCTGCTCGATGCAGAAATCATCCGAGCCAGTGCGACCGATACGCTACAGACGAAGTTGGCCATTAACTTTGTCAATATGTCCCAGACCCAGCAGGACGACCTGGCGACGGTCATTTTCTCGGATGTGCGTAAGTGGTACTCCCAAGATCGTCAGAATTCGGACAATCCATTGCAGTCGCTGAGCTTTATTCTGCTGAGTCTAAGGCGAGCGTTCCAAGAGTTGCGTCCAGCCAACAGCGTTAAGATGCGCAAGCAGGTAGAGGTTATGAGCGACCTCAGGTGGAAGGGATGGGGGAGCTATGTTCAAGCTGCCATGATCACGGAGCTAGGGTCAAGGGATATGCGTTTAGAGCTGCTTGGCGATGCCAGTACTGCGGCCATAGCGCTTCAGGACAATAACCCGTTATTACACCTTCAGATCTATCCCCAAATAGATAGTCTCCACTCCTATGATTTGATGGCTCAAGTTGAACGTCTTGAACTCCTGCCAAAACTTTCGAGTGCCTACAACGGTGCGAATGCAGAGCCTGGGGCAAGCAGTCCAAATCAGCTATCGGACTATCGTATAGCCCTTGAACTGACCTTTCCCTTGTCCCTCGATCAGCAGCAGCAGGAGCAAATTAAAACATTGCTCAAGCAGGTTGCCTAGGACTGTTGCTAAACGCCCCCAACGCCCCTAACGTTCTTATGGTTAGGGGGCAGTTTATTCCTAAAATCCAGGGTATTACGGCTCCCCTAAATGGGGGCTTACCCGATGATTGTATCAATGGTGTCTATTGATACAATCATTGCGGGAACCCTTACTTTAAACGGGCTTTCTTCATTAAGACTTCGTTTAAGGATACGCAAGTTTACTGGTATTCTCAGTTTAGGTATATGCATCAATAATGCTGCTCTCTATGGATCTAAAACCCTTGTGGGTAGCTGTTCTAGGGGATATTTATTTTTGATGAATGTTTAGGGTAAGTGGTGTTTTTTGTAACTACATAGTCCGGACTAAGGGTTGGTTAGTGGAATTTCTTCATAGCGGCATAAACGCATAAACGTATTTCTATTGACGCAGGCATCTACCTCTACGCTTAAGAAACCATTTGTATGGTTATTAAGTCGAAGGTTTATATATCTATATTCATGGCCAATGTGCACTGGGGTTAATATCCGTTGCTCTGGTCTATCAGCCCAAAAGGGTTTTTAGCTTTTTGCTGTATCGTTAAACATTCAGTTATGAATAGTCGTTCGATTGTGGGTTATGGTGCAACCCAGAAGTTACATCCTCTAAGTTTTTTAGCTCAGCTGATTAGTCGTCAGGTGAGTGGTCACTTCAAGTTGTACTCGGGGACTAACTCATGGTCGCTTTTTCTTAGTCAAGGCAAGCTAAATTTTGCCACTGATACGGATGCGCCCTTTGATCGCCTAGATCGCCATCTCCAATCCTTGAGTAATGAGATCTCCTCCCTGGTGGGGGCTGTGCGTGTGCAGCTGCGGCTAATGTTTGAGCAGTCTCCAAAGCAGGCTCCTCTGACCCCAGATTACCAGGCGATTAGCTGGCTGGTTGAGCAGTCTCATCTAACGCAGGAGCAGGCAAGCAGCCTGATTCGTGCGATGGCGATTGAGGTGATTGAGTCATTTTTAGGTGTACAAGAGGGCAGCTACGATTTGCTGGGGCTCGATGACATTGGCGAATACCCGGTCCTATGTCAGCTAGATTTGCGACCCATTGTTGAAATTTGTCAGCGAAATCGACGCCAGAGCCTGCTTTCGTCCCCCTCGTCATCCCAGGGTATGGCACCGGCCGCGCAGTCGGTGGCTACTCCTGCCACGTCTGCGGTTTCCCCTACTGTCGCTACAGGCAACTCCCTTGCGACCCCTACGTCACCCCCTCAGTTAGGGGTTGTCAATGCAGTGCCCCAGACCGCGGGCTCGTCTAGTATGTCGGCGTCTGGCGATGTGCGCAGAGTTACCTACACGATTGCCTGTATTGACGATAGCCCAACGGTTCTGAACGCAATTCAGGAATTTTTGAATGATAAGAGTCTCAATGTTGTGCCAATCAACGACCCCGTTAAGGCGTTGATGCAGGTTATGCGGTGTCGTCCGGATTTGATTCTGTTGGATGTCACCATGCCCAACTTGGACGGTTACGAGCTATGTTCCCTGCTCCGCCGACACCCGAGCTTCAGAAATACGCCTATTGTTATGGTGACAGGCAACACAGGATTTATTGACCGAGCTAAGGCAAAATTGGTTAGATCTTCGGGTTATTTAACCAAGCCGTTTAGCCAGTCAGAGCTTTTGAAGATGGTGTTTATGCATCTACCGGCTGTGGGGTCTAGGTAATAATCAGTTAACTTGCGGATATTTTTTATGCCTTAGATTTGTAATAGTTGTTGTTATAAATCAAGGTTGATTGGACACACACTTATGGGCACACATTTAGGGGATAGCGAATAGGTCATGACAGTGATTCAAACGGCTACAGTGCTGATTGTGGAAGATACGCCCTCTGAAAGAGAGCTAATTAGCCATTATTTACAAGAGGAAGGCTATAGCGTCATTCATGCTGTAACCGCTAAGGAAGGGTTAGAAAAGGCAGTTGCCAGTCAACCTAATGTGATCGTCACGGACGTAGTGATGCCTGGAATGAGCGGCTTTGAGCTATGTCGAAGTTTAAAGCGTGCACCTGAAACTGAAAAAGTGCCCGTGGTTATCTGTTCATCTAAAGATCAGGCCATTGATCGGTTGTGGGGTATGCGGCAAGGGGCGGATGCCTATATTACTAAGCCATTTAACCGTGAGGAACTATTGAAGGTGATTAAATCGGTTTTGTAGATTGCTGGCATGCGATCGCAGTTATGAGGTGATTATTTTGTCTGCCCTATCCCTAAAGAAAGACAGGCCCGTATTAGCAAAATCATTTTTGAAATTCCAGCTGGCCACCAATGTGGTCGCCATGCTGCCTGCTCGGACCGTACAAGAGGCCGTTGTGTTACCTACTCGGCGAGTAATGGCAATGCCAAATATGCCCGCGGCCCTTTTAGGGCTGATCAACCGTCGTGGGCGTGTGTTTTGGGTCGCCAACTTAGTGCGCTTGTTAGGATTGCCTGTGCCCGATCGCCATAGCCAGCAGTACAGCCTGATTGTTGTGCAAGGTAAGTCCACACCCTTAGCTCTGCAGGTGGACTCTATTGACGGCATGGTTAGCTTTCCTCCGGAAGCTGTCCATCCCCCTCCGAATAACGTGAGCAGCATTATTTTGCCTTACCTTACAGGCTGTGTTACCCACAACGATGAAACTATTTTTATTTTAGATGTTGAATCCATGCTGCAATCATCGGTATTGCAGCCAAGCTAAGGTCTTTACTGACATAATCTAGTAGCCTTTAGCGCACTATTATATTTATTTGTTCTGATTGTTCCACGATTTTTTATTGAAACGCTATCTAAAGGAAAATTCTCATGGCCATGGATTTTGGTACAAACTCAAATACTGAGCCCAAGCCTGAGGTAGGCGCAGTGGAGGGGGCTTCCAAACAATCAGGCCTGTCAAAAAACAATCAGCCAGAAGGTGCCGTAGTGAAATCTGTAGACGACATGCAGAGTAATAACGACGATTTGAATCCCATCAAAGAACAGCGCTCGAATCTGGAGCTGTCTGCCCAGTTGGAAGAGATTGCTGCCATTAGTCGTCAGAGTCCGGCTAATCCTTCCCCAGCCAATGGAGCGGCCAACGTTACGGCCCCTGCTGCGTCGGCAGGTTCAGGCACTCAGTCTGAGGAGACTATGGCATATCGAGGCGTTCGGTATGCCCAGGGTGAAGAGCGCTATTCTCCTGAAAAGCTGACTGTTTCACAAGGTAGTTCCTTGTTGCAGTGGTTTTACGATCTTCCGGTCAGTAGCAAGCAGCTTATTGGTCTAATCTCATCAGAGGTTATATCGGTTATTGGTTTAGTTGGAGCCGGGTCGCTGTTAATTATTAGCGGTGCTCGCCAGCAATTGCTAGGCCAGTCTGCGGCTGAGCTTGCGGTGACCGGCATCCAATACGAGATCAAAGTTGACCAGATGGGATTTGGTTTTCGAGGTCAGTCTGAGAACACAGCCATCGTGGCATTGGCTGAGGGAGTTGCCAAAAATTCTGCTCAGGTGACTGCGGGGCAGCGCTCTACGGTTCAGAATATTTTGCAGGGTGAGATTGAAGCCCGCAATATTGAATATGCCACCCTTGTAGGTATTGACGGTAAGATCATCGTCAATGCTCAGACCAATCGCACCGGTGAAGAGTTTGATCCTTACGGCTTAGTCTCCCGTGTTGTATCTCAGAAACAGCAGCTAAGTGCAAATGGTCTAGTTGAGCAGAGCGAACTGCAGCGTCAGGGAGTAGAACTGCCTACCGATGGCGGTAAAGCGCTGATTCGCTATGTGGCCACGCCAGTGTTTGCCCAAGGTCAGGCCAATGAGTTGGTTGGGGTATTAATCTCTGGCGATGTGGTTAATGGGAAAACCTCGATCGTTGAAAATAGCGTGCGGGCATTTGGTTCCGGCTACGATGCAATTTACCAGTTTGAAGGGGATGATAATTTTCAACTGGCTGCATCGGCCGATTTGGATGAAGGTGAGGATGAGATTGAACTGGGTGAGGACGTTTATGACGAGGCTCTGCTGACTCTGGCTGTAGAAAACCAGGGGGAGGTCGTTTTACAACGTCTTGTTGAGCCTGGGGGAGATGCCTACGCGATGTCGGCAAAAACCTTAGATGATATCAATGGTGACCCGGTTGGTGTTCTGATTCGTGGTACGTCGGAAGCAAAACTGCAGCAGCTGATCAATAGAAGCCTGCAAATTCAGTTCTTGATTGCACTGTTGGCAATCTTGGCTGATATTTTCTTGGCTCAGCTGTTGGGACGCTCCATTGCCAATCCGATCAAACGGCTACAACAGGCTACTGAAGCCTTTGCTGGGGGAAATCGCAGGGTAAAAGCCGATGTGTTTGCCAGGGATGAGGTCGGTCAGTTAGCCGCGGCCTTTAATGATCTAACCGGCACGGTCCTTCGGTCTGAAGGCACCCTGATAGATCAAGCGAGTGATCAGGCACAGGCTGCCCGACGGTCGAGTCAGCTCGCTAGCCTAACGAGTGACCTGCGTAAGAATAATCTTGATGAAGACCGCATCTTTAGTATTGCTGTCAATGATGTCCGCAAGGCGATCGAAGCGGATCGTGTGGTCGTCTATCGCTTTGATGAAGATTGGAGTGGTGAGATTGTATCTGAATCTGTAGCCCTGGGCTGGCCTGCTGCTATTGGCACCAATATTGCCGATCCCTGTTTTGCTAAGGGCTACGTAGAGCAGTATCGCCGGGGGCGCATACAGGCAACCAGTAACATTTTCGAGGCTGGATTAACCGAGTGCCATTTAGGGCAGTTAAAGCCATTTAAGGTTCAGGCTAATTTAGTGGCTCCTATTCTCGACAGTGGAGAACTGATTGGTCTGCTGGTGGCCCATCAATGCTCTGGTCCCAGGGATTGGAGTGAGTTAGATATTAGCTTCTTTAAGCAGGCGGCCCTACAGGTGGGTTTATCGGTTGAGCAGGTGGGCTTATTTAATCAGAGGCAGCAGGCTCAGTTAGAAGCAGAGGCGCTATCTGAGGAGCGGCGACAGCGTCAAGAGACTCTTCAAATGGAGCTTTTGGGTCTTTTGGATGATGTGGAAGGTGCGGCACGCGGTGACTTAACCGTACGGGCCGATGTCTCGGCGGGAGAAATTGGTACGGTTGCCGACTTCTTCAATGCCATCATTGAGAGTCTCCGACAGATTGTAACCCAGGTAAAAACCTCAGCGGTTCAGGTAAATACGTCCCTGGGAGATAACGAGGTGGCCATGCAGGCCCTGGCCGAAGACGCCTTGAGACAGGCGGATCGGACAACGAAGACTCTAGATTCTGTTGAAACCATGACCATGGCGATTACCCAGGCGGCTGATCGAGCACAGCAGGCGGCTGTGGTTGCCCGTGAAGCGTCGCAAACGGCTGAAACCGGTGGTGTTGCCATGGATCTAACGGTACAAAATATTTTAGATCTGCGAACAACCGTAGGTGAAACAGCTAAGAAGGTGAAGCGCCTGGGTGAATCTTCTCAACAAATCTCTAAAGTTGTTTCGCTTATTAACCAAATCGCCACCCAGACAAATCTATTGGCTATTAATGCCGGTATTGAGGCGGCTCGGGCTGGGGAAGAAGGTCAAGGTTTTGCGGCTGTTGCTGAGGAGGTCGGTGAACTGGCGGCGCGCTCGGCGGCCGCGACCCAGGATATTGAGCGAATTGTGGACAGCATTCAGCGAGAGACTGCTGATGTGGTAGATGCTATTGAAAGCAGTACCTCCCAGGTGGTGGAAGGAACTCGTCGCGTGGATGAAGCGAAACAGAGTTTGGCGCGAATGGTAGAAGTCTCTCAACAGATTGATGCTTTGGTACAGACGATTTCTGCGGCTACGGTTTCCCAGGTAGAAACGGCGGCCGATGTCTCTACGCTGATGCAGGAAATATCCTTAGTGTCTGAGCGCACATCGACCTCTTCTAGGAATGTTTCGGATGCTCTACAGCAGACGGTGGCAGTGGCTAAGGAGCTGGAACTATCCATGGCTGCCTTTAAAGTAGATGAATGATGGAGCTCCGTCAGGGGCGCTTGGGAATAACGCTTAGCGTCCACGTTAGATTGGGTAACAGGCAGTCAAACAAGACAGGTATGCAACAGGTGCAGTGTCATGGCAGTTGATAAAGAACTTGAGATTAAGCTTCAATTTCTCGATGAAGCTGATGAGTATCTGCAGACGTTAGACAAAGCCCTATTGGATTTAGCGCAGACGGGTGTGTTGCAAGACAATATCAACTCGGCTCTGCGCTCGGCTCACTCCATTAAGGGGGGAGCTGCCATGATGGGGTACAGCCTGTTAAGTGAATTTGCCCACCGGCTTGAAGACTCCTTGAAGGTGCTTAAGATTCAGCGCGATGGCGTAGTGGTTGACGATAATTTGGAACGGCTGCTGTTGTCGTCGGTGGATGTGCTGCGCCGGGTGATTGAGTGCGATCGCAACCGCAGTGAACCCGAAGAATCATGGCTGAGTGGAGCGGCCATGCCTGTCTTTGAGCAGCTTTACGACATTTTGGGTGAAGCTGACCCTGAAGACGAAAATATCCTGCTGTCGTCAGATGAAAATCAAGACATTATTCCGGTGCTGTTTAGCACCGAAGTCGAAGGGTGTCTGACCCGATTAGACTCTGCCATATCTAATCGCACACCTCAGCTACGTGAGGAGGTCAGTATCCTAGCCCAGGAGCTAGGAGGCCTAGGGGAGATGCTGCAGCTGGACCCTTTCTGTAGCCTATGCGTGTCAGTGGAACAAGCAATATCAGTGGCGGACGATGCCCAGGTGATGGAAGTCGCCCAGGCTGCTCTGAATGAATGGAGGCAGTCCCAAAGCCTAATCTTAGCTGGCCAGGTTGAACAGCTTCCCACTGCTGTGTCAGGGTTAAGTTTTGAGGTGCCTGCGAGTGCTCGGACCCCAGATCTGTCCCCAGAGATTGACTCCCAAAGCTTAGACGATATTTTATTGGTGGAGCAGACCTCAGGCGATGATTGGGCCACTATCCTAGCCCAGGCAGAAAGTACGTCCGTTGACCAAGATATTTTTGCCCAGTTGTCAGATACTGCTCAAACGGCAGAATTTCTCTCTCTAGATGAGGTTGTTCAATCGGTAGAGGAAGCGGCTCAAGCCGCCGCCAACTTTCCGAGTCCAGACATTCCGAGTCCAGACATTGAACCAGACCAGACTCAGCCAGTTAGACCCATGGTTGAGTCGAATGAACAGCCAGCGGAACAGCCCCCAGCCCAAACAGAATTTCACTTTTCCAGTAAGCCAAGTACTGAGGCTAAGGTTGCCACCGACACCGATCAAGACACCACCGTGCGGGTGTCGGTGCGGCAGCTGAATGAACTTAACGATTACTTTGGCGATCTGACCATTGAGCGTCACCGACTCGATAGTGAGGTGAAGCGTCTGAGAACCCTGGTAAAGCTGCTTAACGAACGGCTGCGCTCCTTAGAAGAATCGGAAGAAGATCTGCGGGATGCCTATGACAAAACGGCCAATGATCATCAGCGGCTGCTCCCCGCTGCCAATGGCCATAATGGCTCTGCTGGGAACGCCCTGACACTGCACGACGGTGTCGATAATGGGGCGAACACATCCGGGTTTGACGCTCTAGAAATGGATCGCTATGACGCACGGCATTTGCCCTTTCGCGACATGATGGAAACGTCTGTCAGACTGCGAGAGGTGGCCGATGACCTGGAAATTAGTGTGGATATCGCGGAGCAGTCATCGCGGAATTTACAGCGTACCACCCGTCAACTGCAGCGCAATCTCAACAAGCTGCGGATGCGGCCCTTGTCTGACATTACCAATCGTTTCCCACGGGCGTTGCGGGAACTGTCATTGGAGTTTGGTAAGCCCGTGGAGCTAAAGGTGGAAGGGGATAAAACCCTGGTCGACCGTAATATTCTAGAGTCCCTCAACGATCCATTGATGCACATTTTGCGCAATGCCTTTGACCATGGCATTGAGAAACCGGAAGACCGTCGAGCGGCCGGTAAACCGGAACAGGGCACCATTACCATCAATGCCCAACAGCGCAGCAGTCGTACGATTATCACCATTCGCGATGACGGTCGAGGCATCCCGTTAGAAAAAATTCGTGCCCGGGCGCAGGAAATGGGACTGGATGAATCGTTGCTGGCCACCGCTAGCGAAACTGACCTACTCTCACTCATTTTTGAACCTGGTTTTAGCACGGCTAGCCAGGTGACCACGCTCTCTGGGCGTGGGGTGGGCATGGATGTGGTACGCAATAACTTAGAAGAGATCCGCGGCGACGTTAGCGTAGCTACCCAGTCTGGCCAAGGGTCCACATTTACCATTTCAGTCCCCTATACGCTGTCTGTAACCCGGGTGTTGTTGGCCGAGAGTAATCGTTTGCCCATGGCTATTCCGACGGATAACCTGCAGGAAATTATGGTGCTTAACGATGACGCCATTTACGAAGACGGTGGTCGCGAAATGTTTACCCAAAACGGTCAGCCGGTTAGGTTGATTCGTATGGGTAAATGGTTGGCCTTTAACTGTGCCCGTCACATTGAAAGTTTGGAGATGAGTCCTAACGTGGCGGTGCCGACGGTTCTGATATTCAAATATAACGAACAGTCGTTTGGCTTACAGATTGATCGATCTTGGGGTGAGCAGGAGGTGGCGCTGCGGCGTGTTGAAGGCAATGTCCTGATGCCGACTGGTTTTAACAACTGCACAATCTTTGGTGATGGCCAGGTGGTGCCCCTGCTGAATGCGCCGGAATTTATTCGCTGGGTGTTGAGCTGCGAGGGGTCTAATATCAGGGAAGCGTCGGTTCTGTATGGCAATCCTTTACTGAGTGGTAAGCTCAGCGATCTACAGCCCAGCTCGTCTAATCTTGGGCAGCAGCAGCCGACAATTTTGGTGGTGGACGATTCGGTGAATGTGCGACGACTCTTGGCCCTTACCCTAGAAAAGCAGGGATATCGGGTAACTCAGGCCAAGGATGGTCTCGATGCTTTGGAGAAACTGGACGCTGGGTTGAGTATCAATGCGATTGTTTGCGACATTGAAATGCCACGTCTAGATGGGTATGGCTTCTTGGCAAAACTACGCTCCCATGATCGCTGTTCCCAGATTCCCATTACGATGCTGACGTCTCGGACTGGAGATAAGCACCGGCAGCTAGCGATGAAGCTGGGGGCCAACGCTTACTTCTCGAAACCTTACCGTGAGCAAATGCTGTTGGATACCCTAGCTAATGCCGTGGGTGTTTAGTATGTCTTTAGGACATATGGAATACAAGAGCGGCGACGATGATATCGATTACTTTGAAGTTATTTGCTGCATACCAGGATGCCTTGGGACGTCCTGATGTGACGATGACGCTGCCGGCGGGGACAACGGTGAATCAGCTGTGCGATCGCATCTGCACCCAATACCCCGACCTCAAGCAGTGGCAAGATCTAACACGCTTTGGCGTTAACCTACGGTTTGTTGATGCCAATACGCCGCTCAGTGACGGTGATGAAGTGGTGTTTATTCCGCCGGTTAGCGGCGGGTAGTGAGCTATTCGGTCGCATACTGCTGAAGGATGTCGAGCGGGACCGTACCTAGGGCCGCTTCATGGGTAGAGGCAAGCACTACCTTAGGCGCCACACCCGCCTCATGGGCTTCCTTCCAGCGAGTGGCACACAAACACCAGCGATCGCCCGGTTTAAGACCGGGAAACTGATACATGGGCATGGGGGTGCTGAGGTCATTACCCTGGGCCTTGGTATAGGCCAAAAACTCATCTGTAACCTCAGCACAAACCACATGGGACCCCCGATCATTGGGGCCCGTATTGCAGGTGCCATCGCGGTAAAACCCCGTCATCGGGCTAGTGCAGCATATCTCCAGGTTGTTACCCAGAACGTTTTTAACAATTGCCATAAATTGCAGCAGGTCTAGATTTCAGCGACGGCTCGTTCAATCAGCCGCCGGGTGAGGGTTTGTACCCCCGTATGCTCATAATAATTGGTAGAAATATCCAAGAAAGCTCCGAAGTAATCCATCTTGTCGTCAGCCACATCCACAAATGTTCTGATGTTGGAGACCACGCTCTGGGGCGTAATGCCCTTAGAGTCTACAAAGTCACCCATCCAACCTTTGACCGACTCAAAACTGGCTCCGATAAAGGTGAGCTGATCGTCCGGTTTGCCGCCTGGTACGGCGTCCTTAATTGCTTTGAATGCCGGATTGCTGTTCAAATCTTTAGGGGTGAGATTGCCTAAGACAGTTTCCGTCTGCTTGATGAAATTTGGGCCGAGGGGAACCAAACCATCGAAACACACGAGGCCAGCCATGCGGATCAAAGACTCACCGCCGTAGTCCCCCAGGGCCTTAACAAAGTCTCCGACGCTGTCGCCGGGAATCCCGTTGATTTTACAGAACGCCACAATCTCAGTCACCAGCTTCATACACAGGTCAATGGTTTGGGCCTTATCGGGCTTGGGGGTTAGACGATTGACAATGGATAAAAAGGGCACATTCTCAGTGACTTTACTGGCCAGGGCTGCCTGACCCAAGGCCCGCCCCGTAGAGTCAATGGTTTGATAGAGCCACATGGCCCGCTGATACCCTTCGGACTTATCGTTGTAGAGCTGGATGGCCCGAGCCCCGATTTGCTCAATCAGAGCGGCATCACTCTCCCCCGTGACCTGGCGAATGGTGTTTTCAAAACCAACTATATTTTCCCATTCGCCAGGAAGTACTTTGTCTAGGGAGCGGAGTACAAAAACGGTGAGATTTTTCTGAGGTAGGTTGTTAACCAGCTCATAAATCGGCTTGCTCATGGGGATGTCCTTGGGATGTCTTTGTTGATGTCGCAGACGATATAGCCAGACCCAGAATGCTGGTGTTGGGGAGCGTGTTGGGTCTAACGATGGTTTAGTGGGTTTAGTTGGCTAGTTTAGCGAGACCGGCCAAATCAAACTTTTCTAGCCAGACTTCACGATCGGCTGGCGTAAAGTCAGTATCCCGAGAGAGCACTTTTACCTGTAGACGCTCGGCCACTAGCAAACTGGTGGCCGTACTGCCAACTTCGACCAGGGGATAGCCGCCCAGGGCGCGCTCACTGGTTTGATACTTATCAGTAGCGCTGGGGTTAGAGGCCGTATCCGACACTGACAACATGGCGAGGGTATTGCCATCCTGCTTTAGTTTGGCTTCTGCAAAGCCGTCCTTTTCTTGGGTGTAGACCCGCTCATATCCGTCGGTGTTGCCAGGGAAAAACTTGTTGAACTGACCGCCATCAATGACGGCTTTTTTATCAACGGCAACCGCAGGTGTTTGTTCTTCGATCTGCTCCCATTTTGCACTGTCACTTGGTTGGGATGCTTTTGACTGGTTGAGTTGACATCCGCCCACCGCCAGCAATCCGACGAGCAAGAGAGCGCCAATACCTAGGGAAACTTTACGCAACATTGGGGGTTCAAAGAGTACGTCTAGATTGATGGACCGGACCGAGACTAAAAAATATGCCGTTGCTGATTTAGGACATGAACCGGTCTGAACCGATCTGTGAGATATGCGATGGGCCGATGTTTACCCGATAAATTCATACCGGGGATCAGCGACGCCAAAAATACAGGTAAACTCTACCGCCATTTGTGGGGCACCAGGAAATGGGTGAGGATTTTGTAAGCATTCGTATCGTTTTGGGTGCAACTTTTGACAGCTGGAGGTCCATAATAGGGCGATGAATTAAATCGACGCGCAGATATGCCCAGGAAACCAAGCGAATTTATTGTCCACATGCTTTTTGATGGCGGCCATCATGAGGAAGTGAGGTTTTCATCGATTCAGGATTTTCAAAAGTGGTACAGCAATGATCTGATGCCAAAGGCGTCTTCGGAGGACTTTATTAAGGTGCCACTACCGGAGATTAACCCTGGGGAATACATGGTGATTCGCCCCTCACGATTGATCGCGATCCGAGTGGAGCCACAGTTTAGCTCTAGTGTGGAACGGTTTTAGCAGGTTGATGGTGTATAGACGATGGGGGTTGGCCGCTGCCCTGGGCGCATTGGTATGCTGCCCGCTGTCGGTGGTGGCGTTTCCGTTAGCTCGGGTGAACTGCCATGTCGAGTTTGTGGATGATGTGTGTCTGGGGTATGACGCGCAGTTTGGTCAAGATCGAAACGCGTTACTCCAGGCCATCGATTACAGCTTGGACTATTTGGCCACAGAGGCTGCGGTGACGGCCTATGACGCCTATCCCCTAGCGGGTGTTACCCATGGGCGAGTGCAGCGTAGTTTGGTGCGGTTTCGTCAGCTAGTGGCCACCAGTCATTCGGCCCAGCAGCTGCAGGAGGCTGTTAGTGAGGAGTTTGAGTTTTATCGCTCGGTGGGGAGTGATGGGGCTGGCCGGGTGGATTTTACCGGTTATTTTGAGCCCACGTATAGTGCCAGTGCGGTGCCCACGGTGGACTATCGCTACCCGCTTTACCGCAAACCTGAGGATCTTGATGCTTGGTCAGTGCCCCATCCTACCCGCCTGGCATTGGAGGGGGCGGATGGATTACAGGGGGAGCAGGGAGCCCTGGCTGGGTTAGAGCTAGTGTGGTTGCGGGACCGTCTGGAGGCTTTTTTGGTGCAGGTTCAGGGATCGGCCCGTTTGCAGCTAACCGATGGGTCGGTCATGTCGGTGGGCTATGCCGGACGGACAGACTACCCTTACACCAGCATGGGTCGGGAGCTGATTGATGACGGTATCGTGGCTGAAGCCGAGCTGACGCTACCGGTGCTGTTGGATTATTTTGAGCAGCACCCAGAGGCCCTCGATCGTTATTTGCCTCGGAATAATCGGTTTGTATTTTTTAAGGCAACCGGGGGGGCTCCCCCCATGGGCAATCTAAATGTGCCGGTGACGGCAGGGCGCTCCATTGCGACGGATAAAACGCTGATGCCACCGGGGGCGTTGGCGTTGATTAGTTTGGATCTGCCGATGCCCGCGACGGCCCAGAGCTGGCAGAGTCGGCCCGTTAATCGCTTTGTGCTGGATCAGGATACGGGTGGCGCTATTCGCGGTCCCGGTCGGGTGGATATTTTTGTTGGGACGGGGAGCGCGGCCGGACAGCAGGCGGGGCTGATCAATACGAGTGGACAGCTATATTATCTGCTGCTACGGCAGTAGGGATGGGGGTGTGGCTGTGGATAGCAAGGCTGCGATCGCAAATTTGCCGCCATAGGTCCTTGTGCTCAAAATGCCCGATAAAACAGGTGCCTTGAGCTTTGCGATAGGCAATGAGCTCTAGCAGCCGCCTTTGGTTGGCCGGATCGATGTGCTCAATGGGCAGGTCAATCACAATGACGCTGTAATCGATCGCAAACGTGCGGGCCAGATTAACCTGGTGCAGCTCAGCCAGGGGCAACTTGGCAGGAGCCCGATGCCACAGGCGTCTTGGTAGCCCGACCCAATCTAAAACATGGCGGGCGTGTGCCTCTGCTTGTTCCCGAGAAAATTCCAGAGCAATCAGCTGATGGAGGACACAGTCCATGGCAGTTGCCTTGGAACGCAGGGCTTCGCTTTGCCCCAAATACCCAATGGTGCGGGCTTGAATTTGACCTGCCTGTCGGTGGGATAGCTGGGGTAGATTTAGCCATTGCCCCTGATGCTCCACCCAGATCGCCCCAGCATCAATGCGGGTCCGACCCATGAGGGCCGCCAACAGTAATTGATTGGCCAATGGCACAGAATTTCGCAGATGAACACATTCCCCACCTTTGAGGGAAAACGACACATCTTCTAGACCGGGAAAACGATCTGTACCGGGACCGTCTGCACTTTTATACAGACGCTCTACCTGTAGTTTTATGTTGTTGTAGCGAATTTCAAACGGAGTTTCCATGGGCTGCTTGCATTGGAAATTTATGGATCGGCTAACCCTCGCCCCAGTCAAAACTGAGCGTTATTTAGACTTGCCATGCCCTCAACGTGCTGTATCGCTAGCTGGCCAGAATTTTCGACACAGACATCCCTCAGGCGACAACCTTGAGATAGCCTAGATTTGACGTTGGAAAGAACTGGTGGGCCAGGTGGTAGACCTGGAACTCTCTTCGTGGCTTAACCGTTTTACACGGCCTGTATGCAAAACCACTGGTAGCAAATATGTAACACCCATCTCAGTAGGTTACCTAAAATTGCGAATTACACCGTAGATTTACTGGGATCTTTTTGAAAACTTTAAGGTTTATATCCGGTCTTTTGTAGCTGATGTAACAATTTAAGGACGCTATTTGGACATGTCAGATGAGCGGCTGACAGAAGTGATGGTTCAAAATAGAAGAACTATGGGGAAATCGTGTTAATGTTTCCCCTTACTACATCACCACAGGGGCTCCACCCTCAGACATCAGCCGCTATGACCTACCCACTGCAACGCTTATTGACCTATGGCCGCCGCTATCGACGCCGAATTTGGTTGGCGAGCCTGGCCTCGATTTTTAATAAGCTATTTGATTTGGCTCCACCGGTACTGATTGGTCTGGCGGTGGATGTGGTGGTTAAGCAGCAGGATTCGCTAATTGCTAACTGGGGTGTGTCTAGCATTCGCGGGCAGTTTGTGTGGCTGTCGGTGCTGACGGTGATTGTGTGGGCTCTGGAGTCGGCATTTGAGTATGCCTATAACTGGATGTGGCGCAACTTAGCCCAGTCAATTCAGCACGATCTGCGGCTGGATACCTACACCCATCTTCAGTCGCTAGAGCTGGCGTTCTTTGAGGAGCGCAGTTCGGGTGGATTAATGTCTATTCTCAATGACGATATCAATCAGCTGGAGCGATTTTTAGATCGCGGGGCGAATGAGGTGCTTCAGGTGGTCACCACCGTGCTGATTATTGGTGGGGCGTTTTTTGTCATGGCACCGAAGGTGGCGTGGATGGCGATGCTGCCCATGCCGTTTATTGGCTGGGGTGCGATCGCATTTCAAAAATATCTGGCCCCCCGCTATGCCGAAGTGCGCGAACGGGTGGGGTTGCTCAACGGACGGTTGGCCAATAACCTCACGGGCATTGCCACCATCAAGAGTTACACCTCTGAGGCCTATGAGATTCAACGGGTGGGCCAGGACAGTGAAGCCTATCGCCAGAGCAATCGTCGCGCCATTGCCCTGAGTTCCGCCTTTATTCCACTGATCCGCATTTTGATTTTGATCGGGTTTACGGCGACGCTCCTTTACGGCGGGCTGGAGGCGGTGGCGGGCAACCTGGCCGTGGGCACCTATAGCGTACTGGTGTTTATGACCCAGCGATTGCTCTGGCCCCTGACCCGCTTAGGGGAAACCCTAGACCAGTACCGGCGAGCCATGGCCTCCATTAACCGGGTGATGGATTTGCTCGATACGCCCGTGGCCATTCGCACGGGGGATTATCGTCTGCCGGTGAGTAACGTGCGCGGCGATATTGTCTTTGAGGATGTGACCTTTGCCTATCACAATCGCTTGCCGGTGGTGGAACATCTCACCCTCAAGGTGCCTGCGGGTAAGACGACGGCCATTGTCGGGGCGACGGGGTCTGGTAAAAGCACCCTGGTGAAGCTACTGCTGCGATTTTATGAAATTAGCGATGGCCAGATCACCCTTGATGGCCATGACCTGCGGCAGCTGCATCTTGACGATCTGCGCCGGGCCATTGGGTTGGTGAGTCAGGATGTGTTTTTATTCCACGGCACCGTGGCGGAAAATATTGTCTACGGCAGCTTTAGCGCTACCCCTACTGAGATTGAGCAGGCGGCAAAACTGGCCGAAGCCCATGAGTTTATTCAGCAGCTGCCCCAGGGCTATGACACCATTGTGGGCGAGCGGGGGCAAAAGCTGTCTGGCGGGCAGCGTCAGCGTCTGGCCATTGCCCGTGCTTTGCTAAAGGACCCGCCGATTTTGATCTTAGATGAAGCGACATCGGCGGTGGATAACGAAACCGAGGCGGCAATTCAGCGCTCGTTGGAAAAAATTACGTGCGATCGCACCACCATTGCCATTGCCCATCGTCTATCAACTGTCCGTAATGCCCACTGCATTTACGTTATGGATCAGGGACAGCTAGCTGAATGGGGAACCCACGAAGCACTCTTGGCCCGTGATGGCATCTATGCCAACCTCTGGCGGGTGCAAATGGGGGAGCGAGTGCTGGCCCTCTAACGCCCAATAGCCGAGTAATAGCCGAACGTCTATGGGGTATGGCTGAGCTATGGGCGGCGCAACGTGCCAAAAGCCTTCAGTAGCTTGCCATAACTACATGTAGGATTATCGAGGCTACATGTAGTTAACTTATAGACTTCCCGGCACAGATCGGAAATTCCGGACTTAACTATGACGATTGGGATAGTGGACTAGCATTAACTGTTCTGACTGTTTACGTCATCAGTGCTTCTCCTTACTATTCTCTAATCACCCATGGAATACACTTGGCCTAACTCTGTAGCATCGACTGACCGACGGACTCCACCTCGATCGTCCCATCCCTGGTGGCAAACGGCCTCGGGGGTGGCGATTTTAACCGTCGGTTTGCAGGGTATGGCGGCCAATGCCGTAGGAGAGCTGCCCATAACCCTATCGGATGTGCCCGATGGCGATGGGGAAGCCATTGATGCGGCGGCCACTGGTGACCTAGAGATTGACCCCGACATTGTTGCTGAAGTGGCACCGGCCAGCCCCCAGCCCCGATTCTCGCAATTTATGACTCGGGCTCAGGGGCTAATAAAAAATGAGCCACAACAACAATCCGTTACTAACCTATCTGTTGTCCGGTTAGAAATCCATAGTCGCGATCTCCATCGTCGTTCCAATCAGGTAGAAGCTCAGCTGTTGGGGCTGCAACAGCTGTTGTCGCTCCAGTCCTATGGCACAAGTTTTGCCGATCGGCTACTGGCCGAAGATGCCACCTATCAGGCCAAGCTACAGCAGTTACAAGCCCTAGAGACCGAAATTCACGAGGCTATAGAACAGGCGGACAGCGCCACACTAAGTCAGCTAGAACGCCGTTTACAACGTGTTGATCAAGAACTACGACAGCAAGCTCAAACGCAGCTGCAACAATATGTTGAGCGTGCTCAGGCCACATCAACCCTTGGCATATGGCAGGAGCCAATGTATCGTGAATCGCTATTGTGGCTGATGGAACACACCCACGAACGCCATTTGCTAAAAGCTCGTCAGCAAACCCTGGCGCGCACATTGATAGCGGTGGCTCCAGAGTAAATTAAAGGCGTTGCTGATCCTCGGTATGATTTATCTGCGAGATACTGCCCTAGGGCATATCTCATCAATCGGTTCATCCTCTAAATCAGCAACGGCAAATTAAACGCTGTTACCGCTCAGTGTTTTTGGTCCCTCGATGTTGCCACTCAATTTTGAGACAGGCATTCATCACCACGTGCCAACCGTGGTCAATAGCCTTTAGTGCCGCCGTCTCATCGTAAATATCTAGCTGGGTCCACAGACATTTCACCTCAGACATGGTTTCTAAGGTGAGAATCTTATCCACTAGGCTTGGTAAAAACTCACTGCGGCGAAACACATTCACCACATCAATAGGGCCACGAATATCGGCCAGCTGAGCATAGCAGCGTTGGCCATCAATTTCTTTGGCGGCAGGATGGACCGGGTAAACGATGTAGCCTTGCTGACGCATATAGCGTGCTACCTGATAGCTGGGGCGTTGGGGCTTAGGAGAGTGGCCCACAACAGCGATATACTTCGTTTTGGCCAGAACACGCTCAATTACAACTGGGTCTTGGTAGGAAGTGTTCATGGTGTGCCCCATCAGGAATGACATCAAGGAATGCAACTATGCAGCTAGTTTCTCACTATCTAACATTTGATACGACTGAGGCGATTGATATTCTTGATATTACGGCGGATATTCAGCAGCAGGTGACGGCGACTGGTGTGACCCAGGGGCATGTGGTGGTGTTTTCATGCCATACGACCACGGCGCTGACGGTGAATGAGGCTGAGGAGCGTCTGCTGGTGGATATTAAAACCTATCTGCGTAAACTGGCTCCACCGCAGAATCGTTACTTGCACAATGATCTGCATTTGCGGGATGTGCCCCCAGATGAGCCCATTAATGCCCATTCCCATTTGATGGCGATGACGTTGGGTAACAGCGAAACGGTGCCAATTTTAGACGGGCAGCTGGCGCTGGGTACCTATCAGTCAATCATGCTAGTGGATTTGGATGGTCCTAGGCAGGGGCGGACGGTGTTGATTCAGATTTGTGGCGTGTAGGCGTTAACTGGTACCGTCAGGCATCGGCAGGTTAGCCAGGGGCAA
>ERZ1740072.71-NODE-71-length-55401-cov-17.178477_pt1 | contig 55401 bp, 55 predicted proteins | sample MGYA00581733_ERZ1740072 | MGnify/ENA primary metagenome ERZ1740072 (study PRJEB43018, sample SAMN04849741) | marine metagenome | isolation source: floating plastic debris | place: Pacific Ocean | collected 2008-08-30 | study: EMG produced TPA metagenomics assembly...
TGACCTATGCCATCAGCCGTGAGCAGCAGAACTCTGAAGGCGGTCGCATGTATATTCAGCATCGTATTGCTGAGTATGCTGATGAGCTGTGGAGTCTCATCCAAGATCAGAAGACTCACGTTTACATCTGTGGTCTACGCGGTATGGAAGGCGGCATTGATGAAGCGCTGACGGCGGCCGCTGCTAAGACCGGTGTTAACTGGGATGAGTATCGCCGCGACATGAAGAAGGGCCATCGCTGGCACGTTGAGACTTACTAGGTTCTACGGACTTAGTTAAGTAGCAGCAAACAAATGAATAATATGTAAAAGCCAGGTGAATCTGAAGGTTCCCTGGCTTTTACAATGGTTTGTGGTAAGTCGCGCAGGATAGCACATTGGTTTTTAAGGTTGGATTATTGGGACTGGGCACCGTGGGTACAGGCACGGCCAAGATTTTGTTAGATGCGACCCAGCGTCATCCGTTGCTACAAACCTTAGAGATTCATCGGGTGGGGGTGCGTTCTTTGGACAAGCCCCGTGCGGTTGATTTGCCAGAAACATGCTTAACCAACGATCTCGAAGCGATTGTGACCGACCCCGATATTGATATTGTGGTGGAGGTCATGGGTGGCTTAGAACCGGCTCGGTCGCTAATTTTGGAAGCGATTGAAGATGGTAAGCATGTGGTGACTGCCAATAAAGCCGTAATCTCTCGCTACGGTAACGAGATTGCTGAGGCGGCGAAAAAAGCAGGTGTATATGTGCTCTATGAAGCTGCTGTGGGGGGTGGGATTCCTATCATTCAGCCACTACAGCAGGCCCTGGGGGTTAATCGTTTAGAAACGGTGACTGGCATTATTAATGGGACCACCAATTATATTTTGACCCGCATGCAGTCAGAGGGTGGGGACTTTGAACCGATTTTGGCGGATGCACAAGCCTTAGGCTATGCCGAAGCGGACCCAACGGCTGATGTGGACGGTCTAGATGCAGCGGATAAGATTGCTATTTTGGCGTCGATTGCCTTTGGTGGCAAAATTCGTCGTGAGGATGTCTTTACTGAGGGTATTCGTCATGTAAGTGCAGCGGATGTTGATTATGCGGAAACCTTGGGGTTTGTGATTAAGCTGCTTGCGATCGCAAAACGCAACCCACCCAACAGCGACACCAATGACACCATCCAACTGCGGGTGCATCCCACCCTGGTGCCGTTAGACCATCCGCTAGCCAACGTTAACGGTGTCAACAATGCCGTCTTAGTTGAGGGTGACCCCATCGGCCAGGTCATGCTCTATGGACCGGGCGCGGGAGAAGGCCCCACAGCCAGCGCCATCGTATCGGACATCATGACCATTGCCGCCACTCTCCACATGGAGTCACCGGCCGAAGAAAAATTACCTAATCCGCTGCTGAGCAATGCCTACAGCGATTACAAAACCATTAGCCCCATGGAGCAGTTGGAAAGTCGCTTTTATCTGCGACTGATGGTGAAGGATAAGCCAGGGGTAATTGGTCATTTAGGAGAAATTTTTGGCAACCACAATCTAAGCCTCGAATCGATTGTGCAAATTGGCCTCCAGGAGAATCTGGCGGGGCTAGTGATTGTGACCCATGAAGTCAAGGAAGGCGAATTCCAGAAAGCTATTTCTGCTCTGAAAGAGTCAGCTGATGTGGATTCAATTGCCAGTGTTTTGCGGGTTTTGGGTTAGACGTGGAGACGTTCCATGGAACGTCTGTACATACTATGAAACGTCTGCACAAGGAAAAATTTGAGATCCCTGGAGCAGCTCTTTATCAGTGGAGATTAAAAGCTCAGGCTGATGCCCAAAAAGCAGATGTCCCTTTGTATGAAGTGGACTGGTTTTTACAAGGGGTCAGCCAGCTAAATCAGTCAGATCTGAGTTTGGGGCTGTACTGTGACCGGAGTTCGGTGCCATTGAGCCATTCGCTGGATTGGCTGACGCAGCAGTGGCAGCGCCGTTTGGTTGAGCGGGTGCCGGTGCAATATCTAGTGGGGGAAACACCGTGGCGAGATTTGATGCTGACGGTAACGCCCGATGTGCTGATTCCCCGGCCTGAAACTGAACTGATCATAGAGATTGTGCAGGCTTGGGTTGAGCGCCAGAATTTACTGTCTGGTCCGCAGGTGTGGGCCGACTTGGGGACAGGTAGTGGAGCAATTGCGATCTCACTCGCCAACGCCTTTCCTTCGTCCCAGGTCTTAGCTGTTGACATTAGTGCAGCTGCGTTAGGGGTAGCTCGTCAGAATGCGAGCCGTAACCAGGGGGAAAATATCCAGTTTTACCAGGGCAGCTGGTTTGATTCTTTGACAGATTGGCAAGGTCAGCTGTCCGGTGTGATCACCAATCCGCCATACATCCCGAGTCAAGTAGTAACGGCATTAGACCCCGAGGTGGCCCATGAACCCCATCAGGCCTTAGATGGCGGTAATGACGGACTCAATGACATTCGTCTGCTGGTAGAGCAGGCCCCAAAATTTCTACAGCCCGGTGGTCTGTGGATCACCGAGCATATGCAGGGACAGGCCCAGACAATTGCCGCCTTGTTAGAGGCTCAAAAAATATACGACGAGATTCAGATTCATCCAGATTTAGCCGGTATCGACCGATTTGTATCAGCCACATTCTGTCCCAAAACCTCAGACCCGGCCCCCAGATAAGCAGTAGGCCAGTTTTGATTCCATCCTGCGTAATCCTGGGAATGCATGGTTTCCCGCTAAGATAGACCCACTGCGGGCAACCCGCTTTTGTAGTCTGACCTATGGTTTCCCTGGCCCGTAAAAACCTACTCAAAGACCTGCCTCGGTTTTTAGTTGCCCAGGCAGGCATTATGTTTGCCGTCAGTCTGGTCACCATCCAAACCGGAATTCTCAAGGGCTTTACCCGTTCAACTACCCTGCTCATCGACAGCTCTGCCGCTGATATTTGGGTCGCTTCAGAAAATATTGTCAACTTTGAGCTGACCGAACCCTTCCCCTATGTGCAGGTACAAAGAGCACGGGATATTGAAGGTGTGGCGCTGGCAGAAGCCCTTACCATCGGCTCAGGACGCTGGTATTCGGATGGTAAGCTCACAACGCTGCGGGTATTTGGCTTTGACCCCAATGGTCAGCTATTTCGACCGGGTCAGGTCTCTGACACTGCAATTGAGGCCTTAAATGCCCCCTATTCAGCCCTGATTGACCGGACTAATATGCGTTCCTTCCGCATTGATGGGGTGGGGGATATGGCCCGTATTCGCCAGCTGCCAGTCATGGTGGTCGGGTTGACTCGCGATAGTCAGTCATTAGTCTCTAGCAAATTTGTGTTTACCTCGTTGGTCAATGCGAATGCTTATATCAGTTCTGGCTTTTCATCGGGGTTAACCTGCCAGCTAGGGGAGGGTGACATTACCTGTGTCAATTCCTTTCAGCGCGATGAAGATACGGGCAATGCCGAGGTGGTTGATCCAGAACCGCTAAATTCAGACGCGCCTGTAACCTATGTTTTGATCAAAGCGGCACCGGGGGAAGAGTTATCAACCCTCAAACAGCGCATAGAAAGCTCTTTGCCAGGGACAAAGGCATTTACCAAGTACGAGCTGCTTAATACCACCCAAGCCTATTGGCAAAACCGTACAGGTATTGGCTTTATCTTAGGGCTAGGGGCAATTGTCGGTGTGCTTGTGGGCATGGTGGTGGTAGCCCAGATTTTGTACACATCAGTTTCTGAAAATTTGCGGGAATTTGGCACCCTTAAGGCGATGGGCGCATCAGATTGGGACATCTATAGCGTGATTTTAGAACAGTCGCTGTGGATGGCGGTTTTGGGCTACATACCTGGGTTGCTGCTGTGTTGGAGTGTCGGAACTTGGACAGCGGCAACCCAGGGAATTGTGGTGCTCATTACCCCCATCAGCGCTGCGGGGGTGTTTGGCATTACCGTAGTGATGTGCGTTGGGTCAGCTATCTTCGCGATTCAAAAGGTAACCCGTGTAGATCCAGGTATCGTGTTTAAGGCTTAGCGTTCCAGGATATAGGCGAGATTGAGGTGTGAGTTTAATAATTAATGGTTGCGATCGCAGCACATAATATCCAAATGTCCTTTATGTCGGGCACCACCGAAACCAAGGTGCTCAAAGGCATTGATCTGGCCATACCCCCAGGACAAATCCGTCTGATGATGGGACCATCGGGTTCTGGCAAAACAACGCTGCTATCGATTTTGGCCGGTATCTTAACCCCGACAGCCGGTCAGGTACAGCTGCTGGGGCAAGAGATCACGACCCTCTCCCGCAAAGAACTGACGGCGTTTCGCCGCGATCACATCGGTTTTATTTTCCAAAGCTTTAACCTGTTTCCTGCCCTGACGGCCCTAGAAAATATTGAGCTAGCGCTACAGCTCAAGGGTTACAAGGGACCAGGCAATCAGGAACAGGCATTTGACCTGCTCAAACAAGTCGGTTTAGGCGATCGGGCCAACAATCTACCCGCAGATCTCTCCGGTGGGCAAAAGCAACGGGTAGCCATTGCCCGTGCATTGGCCGGAGAACCAGAATTGATTATGGCTGATGAACCAACAGCGGCCTTAGATTCTGCCACAGGCCATGATGTGATCGAGCTGATGCAGTACTTAGCGAAAAATAAAGGCTGTACGGTACTCATCATTACCCACGATCCGCGCATTACCGATGCCGCCGATGAGATTACTTATTTAGAAGATGGTGTATTGGCCAAGCAATCCAGCTTAGTCACAGGACTGCATTGATGAGGTTAGAAAAGCGTCTCCGTTTGACTCGGCTCAGGGAAAGCGTTGGCCAACTCTGATAAAAAGAGGCTACGCGTTAGCTCTGCTCACTCTGCTCTGCCAATTGTCTACGTGGGATAGCTGTAGCTAAACGGATACTGAAAGTGGTCTTGTGCCAAGGATATCGCTGTTATCATTTTGGCAATACTATTGATGGTTCACAGGAGTAGCACGCTATGACGGCCACTCTTATCCAAAGCCCTGACCGTGTGGTTTTGCAAAATATTAGCTGGCAAAGTTATCAGAGTCTGATTCGTGATTTTGCTCAGGAACCTGCAATTCGGCTCACCTATGATCATGGCACTCTGGAGATTCGGATGCCTCTAGATCCCCATGAAACGTTCAAAAAGCTGATTGGTCGGTTGATTGAAGCAGCAACCGAAGAGCTGGATCTAGAGATTCGTAGTTTGGGGTCACGCACCTGTGACCGAGAAGATCTTGCCAGCGGATTGGAGCCCGATCAGTGTTATTACATTCAAAATGAGCCCCAAGTCAGAGGGATTGAGCAGATTGATTTAACCCAATTACCGCCACCAGATTTGGCAGTTGAAATTGATATTACAAGCAGTTCTCTAAATCGATTTGCTATCTATAAAGCGTTAGGTGTTCCAGAAATCTGGCGATATGACGGCAGCCGTCTAGAAATACACGTCCTACAGGATGATGAGTACGTCAATCAATCTAATAGTCGGGCTCTAACGTTACTGACAGCAGCAGATATTTTGCGGTTTCTTACCTCTCATCAAACCCTAGGTGAGAACGCTTTGGTTAAACAATTTCGACAGTGGATTCGAGAACAATAACCTGACCGAGTTGCTTTGCTTACCGTTGGCGTAGCCTTTCAGATTGATATCGCTAGAGTTCAAGATGTTGCCCTATCCGGTAAAGATGACCCAACGGTATTGGCCTGGGCAGCTCAAGAACAGCGTGTATTGCTAACCCATGATGTGGCTACAATCACTAAAAATATGCCTATGAAAGAGTTGCCCAAGGTTATTCCATGCCAGGAGTTATTGAAGTACGCACCAATGCCCCTATTGGCCAAGTAATTGAAGATATTTTGACAATCCTAGAATGTATTGCGACTGGGGAATTAAAGGGCCAAATTTTATATCTACCTTTATAATCTGAGCGTTGCTGATCTTCGGGATGATTTTATCTGCGAGATACTGTCCTATGGTCTATCTAACCGATCGGTTCATCCTCTAAATCAGCAACAGCACCTTTATAACCTGACATTAAGTAGCTGTTAGTTCCTGTGCAATGCCGGTCAAGATTTCAGGTACGGAGCGGGGCTGCCAGCCCAGGTCTCGCATCGCTTTTTCACCACTGATGCGCACACAGCGGTCGTATATGTAGTGAACTAGCTCATTATTTAGGGGGGCATTCCAAGCAAACGCTTTACCGATGGGGTCTAGGAACCCACCAATGGCCCGCACTAATGGCTGCGGTGCATCGGCTGGAGCTTTAACACCAGCCGCCTGGCCCAGAACTTGAAACATTTCGCCGATGGATAGCTCCCCGGCGGAGATGATGAAATGTTCGCCGGAGGGGGCTTTTTCGGCGGCCAGCACCATGGCTTGGACGAGGTCGTCTACGTGGACAATGCCGGTGATGCGATCGCAACCCGGCCACAGCGGCAGTCTGCCCTTCAAAAACAACTTAATCACCGGTCCAAAATGAGGATCATCCGCCCCAAAAATACCTCCTGGCATCACACTCACCGCCGCAAACCCATCGGCCACATGCTGGTTCACCAGCTGCTGAGCGTTGTACTTAGTCTCATCGTAAGCAGACGAAAACCCAACTTGAGTACGCTGATAGGTCTCATCGATCACCTTGCCCGCCGTATCGCCATAGATGCCAATGGTGCTGCAATAAACCAGCTTAGGCGGTGTAGGTTGCGCCTTCACCGCCGCCAATACCGTACGGGTCCCCTCCACATTGACCCGCTCCATGCGGGCCGTGTCCACAATGCCCAAATCCACACAGGCCGCAGTATGAAACACCACATCCACAGCCGCCATCGCCTGATTTAGCGCATCCTTATCGGTAATATCCCCATAAATCAGCTTCACATCCACAGCCGCCAGCCGCGACAGGTCACTGGTGCGACGAACCAACCCAACTACGCCATTGCCCTGAGCCACCAATAGCTTGACCAAATGGGACCCGGTAAAGCCGTTCGCCCCTGTAACCAGTGCTTTCATACCTATGCGATCCTTTATCTCAACAGGCCCAGGCTGTATCGTAGCTGAAATCAATGTCTCAATAAAAGCATTGATATCCGGACCGCTCAGGCTGAAACAACCTCGAGTTGCATTGCCGACCCAGCCAACAATCTTCTCCTTGGAAAGCAGCTGATTTTGTAACCAGAGATCGTTTTTGCATAAAAAGCCACTTAAGATGTAGATACTTTAAGCACGGCTCCTTTGGATGACTAAAACAATTAATAAGTCTGATTTTGTCTTGACTCCTTACATGAAGAGCAACGACTTACGAGCCACTTATCAAGTTCTAAACACAATTTTTCCTTATATTTTTCTATGGTTCTTAGCAGTAAACGCTGCCCAGATATCTTTTTGGTTACTGCCGCCAATTATTGTTTTACTCGTGCTATTTTCTCTGCGCTGCTTTTCTCTAATGCACGATTGTGGACATTACTCACTTTTTAGCTCAAAAAAAATAAATCGGGTTGTAGGCTTTGTCCTAGGTCTTGTCAATGCCATGCCGCAATATTGGTGGTCTAGAGACCATGCCTATCACCACAAAACAAATGGTGACTGGGAACAATATCGAGGGATTGGAGATTTTTTATCAGTTAAAGAATACGCCCAGCTCTCACCATCTGACCAAAAGATGTACGGCGTCCTTAGACACCCATTGATGGTGATTCCAGGCGGTTTTTTCTACCTTGCATTTAAGCCAAGACTTATTTTTATCCTAGGGATATATGAGTTTCTCGTCGATCTAGTTTCATCCCTAAAAACCGATCCAGAGATGGACCTAGCCTCTATCTTGTCAGCCCACAAACCTAAGCATTGGTCTACGTCAGCAGAGTTTTGGGATATCTTACTCAATAATATTGTCGTGGTAGGGGGATGGATTGCTCTATGCCATTGGCTCGGGGCGGGCTTCTTTTTAAGTGTGTATTCAATTGTTCTCACATTTTCTGCCGCCATTTTTATTAATGTCTTCTTTGTGCAGCACAACTTTGATGAGGCCTATGCTCACACATCAGAGGGGTGGAACTATCTGACCGGCGCTATTGAAGGCAGTAGCTACCTAGATATACCGGCGGTGCTCAAATGGTTTACCGCTGATATCAGCTATCACAACATTCATCACCTTTCCGAAAGAATTCCTAATTACAACCTCAAAGCCTGTCACCAAGCCAATAGCCACCTGCTTACCCAGGTAAAAACCATTGGCATTGGCGATATTCTAGATTGTTCTCAATTTATTTTGTGGGATTCTGATGAGAATAAATTGGTCTCGATCAAGTCTTTTAGACCTGCGGCCCAAGTCAGCGTCTGACAGTTGCAATCGCTACTAGGCAAGTGAGCTAGAGTAAAGCCTTTTCGTAAATCCGATAGGTCTTGTAGATGGTGGCTCCGGTGCTCTCGATGATATTTCGCGATCGCATATTGTCCTCATACACCCAAGACAACTCAGCTCGTTTATAGGGAGGCTTTTTATCAGTACCGCCCTTCATGCCCAAATACACCACCGCCAGGGCCACCATTTTGCGACTATAGTCCGGTAGTGTGCAAATGGCTAAGACTCGGGCCTGATTGATCTTGCGGCGATGCCACAGGAATTTCAAAATGCCAAAAACATTCAGTTTACCCTTCACATGCTTGAGGGCAATGTTGTAGTCCGGCAGGGCCATAAAAAAGCCCACCATTTTGTTGTCCGACTCTTTTTTAGGATCTTCGGCAATTACAAAAATATCCGTATCTACTAAGGTTTGCAGCTCCCGTGCCTCCACCATAAACTCCGCTTCGGTGCGGGCGCTAGAACTCCAGTTATGGGCAAACGCAGTGGTAAACAGTTCGTAGATATGGCGACAGTCCTGCTCAAAGGCCTCACCTTTGGTGTGGATAGTCCGAAATGTAATCCCTGCCCTTTGAGCAATTTTATAGCCCCGCTCAAAGCTGTCAGGCAAAGGCTTGTCTAAGGACAAATCGTAGGCATAGGCATCTTTAGCCTGATGCCAGCCGTTGGCTTTCATGATGTCCAAATAATACTTGGGGTTATAGGGCATCATCAACATCGGATCTGACTCAAATCCATCTACCAAAAAACAGCAGTTGTTGTGGGTAGATAAATCAATGGGTCCGCGCGCCTGGGTCATCCCCTGTTGCTTCAGCCAGTTAGTCGCCTCATCCAGCAACGCTTGACCAATTTCGCTATGGTCAATGCACTCAAAAAAACCAATTAACCCGACAGGGGTATTTTCCCGTTCAATAAGTCGGTCATTGACCGCAGCCACCACCCTACCCACAGGCTGTTTCTCCTGATAGGCAATAAACTGTCGTAGCCTACCGTACTGAAAAAAAGAATTCTCTTCGGAGAATTGTTTAATCATACTGGTCTCAATGGGGGCAACCCAGTGAGGGTTATCCCTATAAACGTAGGCTGGAACAGCAATAAAAGCAGCTTGCTCTTCGGATGTAGTAACCGGCCGAATAGAAAAATTACTCATGGCTAATGTGAGTAGTAGATGGTGAGCTGTGTTTGAAATTAGACTATTTTAGCTACTAAAAAGCTAGCCTTATTTCTCTATTACCACTCACCACCTACTCCTTCCTATACTTTGGCACCCTAGGCGTACTGGGCAACCGCTCCACCCAACTTCTGACGAACAGCCACCATAGATTCTATCAACCGATCCATATCAGCCTGGGTATGGAGGGCATTGGCCGTAATCCGAAGACGGGGTTTAGCAATAAACCAGATGGCCGAAACCCAGATACCGTACTCTTCCATTAAGGCGCGGGCAAAGGATTTTGGATCTAGGTCGGGGGGTAACAACACAGGAACTACGTTGGTTTCACCAATGGCATCGAAACCGGCCGCAATTAACTTAGAGCGCAAATAACGGGTGTTTGCCTGTAGCTTAGCCACACGTTCCGGCTCGCTACGAACCAGGCGAATGCTTTCTAGGGCAGCAGCCGTAACTGGCGGCGGTAGGGAAATCGTACCAATGGATGTAGGCGATACATCCAACAGGTCGATCAGCTCACGATTAGGGGCACTAATGGCCGCGCCAGCCGACCCAGCAAACTTAGAAAACGTAGTCATAATAATGGGCACAATACCGCGCTCAATCACTGACTGAGGAGTGATCCCAAAGTGGTCGTAAATGCCTTCGCCTTTACTACCAATAGCACCGCTGGCATGGGCTTCATCCATGACCACAACACTGCCCGGATAGTCTTCCATGATGTCTAGCATGCGGGGCAGGGGCACCACGTCACCATCCATGGAGAAGACCGCGTCAGAAATCACAATGACCCGGTCGTCAGGACGCACATAGCGGCGCATCTTGCGCTCTAGATCATCCATGTCGCAGTGACGGTAGGCCTTTACCCGCACTTTGGGGCTGTGGCCAAACATCTTGCCCGAGCGATTATCCGCATTTACCACCGCAGCAATAATGCAACCGTGATTGAGCACATCACTAAAAATAATGGTTTCACGGGTATGCTGAAAGCCCTGCACGGGGACTGCTAAGTGGCAAAAGCCATCCATTAGAGCCTGCAATGCCATCCATGCATTCAGAAAAAGCTGGGTATGGGGCAAGTGCTTAAAAGCAGAGATTTCTTCTTCAAGCTGACGGTGCAAATCAATCCGACCGCTAAGCACTGAACAAGAGCTATTGGAAGTACCATAGCGGCGGATGGAATCAATAGCAGCCTGAGTTACCGCATCATCTTGAGCCATGCCCAACACGTCATTGGTACAGAATGTCAGAACCTGGTGCCGCCGACCGGTCCCTTGCTCTTCTACTTCGATCTGATTGCCATTTTTTTGATGGCAAATAAACTTGTCGGGGTATAAACCGCTTGAATGTAAACGCTGCACATAGTCATTAACGACTTCCACAATTTACTCCTCATCACCTACATTGAGCATATCAATCAACCAAGGCTTAGCCCAGCAGCCAACCCCCTTGATAATGGGTCCTGGCAACGGGGGCTTGGGTATCCCCAAGCGGGCGATTCACACAAGCATACCGTTACTAACCTCCTGAGATGGTTGGATAGAAGACTCTTTTGCCGCTTCCAAAGCAGACGAAGGAGAAACTTCTAATCGCTCATATTGTCCAACAATTACTCGCTGTAGAGCGATAATTGCCGGATTTACTTCGACGTAGTTACGCTGCGGATCGATGGAGTAGTTACGCTGCTCACTTTCCATCATCTCTACGTCTTGGTGCAAAAACTTGAGGAAAACGCTGTTCAAAATAATCTTTTCTAGCACTCTAGCTAGGGGACCACTGAGTAGCCACTGGGGCAGGGGCAATTTGAGAAACAATAGGGAAAAAGATCTTGTTTCGCGGGGGCCGACAGGTAGTCGCATCAGGTAGAGCGATGATACAGATTCTAATGCAGTAGCGTAGTGGGGATAGCGATAGCGGATAGAAACCGTGCGAGTAGCGCTGTTGCTTCCTTGCGTGCCCAGACCTAGTAGCTTACTTAAAAAACCCTCGTAAGATACCTGATAATCGGCGGCGACGCCATGCTCATCTTGTTTTAGATCCAATAGCTTGGGGTCGTACCAGCCTTGCAGATCCTTATGCAAAAATCCGTGGAACACATCCATCGTATTTTCGTTACAAATGGAGAAATGGGCCTTAAAGTGTCCCGGAATACGCACCATGAACCAGCCCGGTTCCCCGTACTGAGGCACCTCTGGTAAAGGCTGTTGCTCGGCTAGCTGAGGATCCCCCGGAAAGACCCATACAATTCCATAGGACTCGCGGGTAGGATAGCTACGGGCTTGGGCACAGGGTAATTTTTGCTCTTTGGGAAAGTAAGGAATGCCAACACACTGGCCATCACTATCAAATTCCCAGCCATGGTAAGGACACACCAAGTTGTTACCATGCACTTCTCCTCGATGTAATTCCACCCCCTTGTGTGGGCATGCATCCGCTAGGGCGCTGACTACTCCATCGGCACTGCGATAGACCGCCAAGGAAGCTTCCCAAACCTGAACAGAGACAACATCCCCTGGCTTCAGGTGGTCGGCCCACAAAACTGGATACCAGTAGTTTGGGTTGATGCCAACAGCACGGGCGCGCCGGTATATGGGTTGACCTTTGAGAACAGCAGATGATTCCATCGTCTAAGGCTAGAAATAAGGGTTGAGGCTAGTCAGTGACAGCGTTTTTACACTGTACGAGACTTATCTTGATTTTTACTGAGTAACCCCCAATAAACTCAGTTTTTGGGCTCCAAACGGGGCCCATAGTGGTAGCAGTATGACGGTAGTCAACTCGATGCTGACAATATTCAGTGACGCTTCACGAACTGTCAATGAAGCCAGGTAGGGAGATTTGAACAGTCGGCTACAACATAAACAGCCACCTCAAACGCCAGTAGACATATGCACGTAACAACGCCAACTGGGCAGGTATAAGTTTTTGCTTATGCCTAGTTATGGGTAATGTTAACATCTATTAACTTGTCGCGAACCATTGGCCTGTTGAGGTGTGTTCTTTGCAAGTGTTGCTGTGTTCTCCCCTATGACCACTGTCTATCAAAAACCGGTTGCCTCAAAACTAGGGAGGTTACCGCAAATACCGACTCGTCCACCGTGGCAGGTACTCGCTGTACTTATGGTGGCAGGCTGTTTATCCAGTGCAGTCGGAGCCATCGTTGCCCCAGTCTTTCCAGAAATTGTTGAGCAGTTTGGCCTGAACAGCCGGTGGGCCGGGGTTCTGGTGAGTACCCATACCCTGACGACGGCTTTGGCCAGTCTTGTTTTTGGTCTGCTAGCCAATCGTTTAGGCAGCCGCCGCATTTTGATCGCTTGCCTGGTGGCGTATGGAGTGTTTGGTAGTTTGGGGGCAACGGCCCAAGGATTTTGGGGAATTGTGCTATCACGGGCGCTGGTGGGAGTCGCTAGCGGCGGTATTGGCGCAGGCAGCATTGGAATTTTGAGTAATTTGTATGATGGCGAAGCCCGCACACGGATGATGGGCTATGCCACTAGTGCCTTGGCCACAGCCACCGTAATTTTCCCAATTTTGGGTGGCTGGTTGGGGTTGTATCATTGGCGCTGGGCATTTGTCCTCTATGGTTTGGGACTACCGGCGGCCTTGGCAAGTCTGTTGTTTTTGCCTCGGGGACGACGCTCTACGGCCACCTTACCCAAGACCCATGGCATCGGAAATGTGATCCGGCAAAGTAAGGTATGGCTACTGTTGCTAGCTCTGGCCACGGCATCAGCAATTTTTTATGTCGTCGTCGTTTATGCACCGCTCTACCTGAAGGAAGCAATTAACGCATCATCGCTCCTGAACGGCTGTGTTTTGGCGGCTCGCTCGGTGGGAGCGGCGGTGATTGCGGCGGTGGGGGCAGCCAAGGTCTCTAAACGATTGGGGGCTGGGGGTGCGATCGCAACTGGCTTCTTCCTCATGGCCATCTCCTTAGCCACCATTCCCAATGTCCTATCCCCGCCGCTGATGTTAGCTGCAGGGCTGATTTTTGGTCTAGGATTTGGTCTAGTCATGCCCAACTTCTACAGCGCCCTAGCCGATTTATCCCCCGACACTCAACGGTCTGGAGTATTAGCCATTGGCACTGGCTGCGCCTCTCTGGGGCAGTTTATATCCCCCTTCATTTTTGGACCTGTGTGGGCCAGTGCTGGCACACATGTGTTTTACCTAGCAGCGGTGATTGCTGCTACGGTGGGATTTCTAAATTGGCTGCGTCGTTAAGGCCAACCGCTCAATGATCCTCAAATATTCACTCCTAAAATTTCTCAAAACAGGTGCCATCCCCCTGCTGCTCACCACCGTTGCCCTGAGACAGATCGTTTTAGTGCATACGGTGGGTCTAAGCCCCTGGCATGGAGGCGGGTTTGGTATGTTCGCCTCCATTGATCGAGATGAACGACGGGTGGTGACCACCCAGCTGATTGATTGCAGTCATACCCATGATTTTGTGTTGTCACAGATTTTGACAGACTCCCCGGACGTGCTCAGCGCCCATGCCTATACCCATATCAGCACCTTTCCAACCCAGTCTCAGCTGCGTCGTACCGGTAGGCGTTTACTCTCAACAGATGCGCAAAATCCTATCGCTGAACTTCACAGCCAGAACCAGGATAAGAACTGCGATTCCAAACTTGCGCTGCAGCCATGGCGATTAAGTTATGACGGTCGGGTGATTACCTACGAGCCGCTTACAGACAGGGTTGAGGTTCAGCCATGAAGCTAGTCAAGCAATGGAACTCTTGGCTGAGTGGTCTCATGCAACCGCCCCTATATCTGTTGGTGCTGCGGCTGACGACGATTTTGCTCCTACTCCATGGGATCGATCACTGGCTCTGGACCATGCTGCCAGAAAAGCTGCTGGCGTTAGCTATGTTGCTGTACTCACCGCTTGTGCGCCAGCGGTGGATCTGGCTAGCCATGAGTCTATGCCTCGTTTTTAATAATCTGTGGCACTGGTCTAACCTGGTCAACCATGAATATCTCTACACCTACTGGGTGCTGGTTTGCACGTTAGCAATTTGGAGTTCAACCCCCAAGCAGGTGCTGCGCTGGAATGCCCGCTGGTTGATTGGTCTGTGTTTTTTATTCGCTACCCTTTGGAAATTTCTAGGTGGGGAATATTTAGACGGCTCGTTTTTGCACCTAACATTTTTGCTAGACAGCCGGTTAGCCATGGGGGCTGTGCTGTTTGGGGGGCTAGATCTGACAACGTTGGCAGATAATCGTCAGCTATTTGAAACCATGCAGGCATCAGCCGCTGTCATGGACCCACAGCAGTTGGCAACAACACCTCGCATGGCAGCTGTGAGTTTAGTGCTGTCCTACTGGACAATTTTAATCGAGGGACTGGTGGCCGCCAGCTTTTTGCTGACGGTGCCCCGTTGGCTGTATCAAAAACGGGACTGGCTGCTATTTATATTTGTGACTACCACCTATGCGGTCATTCCAGTCTTAGGCTTTGGCGCGTTACTCATGGTGATGGGGCTTATCCAAACAAAAAGCAGTTTTATTGCACGGCTTTATTTGGGTTTACTGATTTTGATGCCCCTCTGGATGCCTTTACCCCAGGCAATTTTTTGGCTGATTCAGAAATTATTTTTCGCTGCCTAAACGTACGGTGGAGGTGTTCCATGCCCCTACCGTACGTTCAATCTAGATTTAGACACTAGCCAACCATTGTGTCTGGCGATTCCTGTAACAGCCATAGGCCACTGTAGGTCATACCTGAATCATCGGGGCGGATGAGCAGAAAATGTAACCCCTTAGCGGTGGCTTTGCGTTGCTCAAACGCATTGGCAGCACCGCGAACGTCGTTATCCTCAAAGGTGGTCAAGACAAAGCGATCGCAAAGTCCCGCCTCCAAAATCAATCCGTCAGGCTGACCGGCAATATACTTCAAAAAAGCAGGTCGTACCGACTCTAGCCACTGGGCCAGCCCCATGGCGCGGCGACCGCCATCAATAACCACCCCCGGAATCAACACAGTGCTCGAAAGACCAATTTCTAGAGGCAGCAGCTCTTTGGGCACTGAGCGGATAGGAATTGATTCGTATTGGAACCGTAGTAAATCAGCGTTGGAGAGCCCCGCAAATCGCCACGTTTCCCCCCACAAGTTGTCGGGCAGCGGTACGGGGGTAGAGCGCTCAATGGCAAACGGAGAGTAGGTTTCTCCGGTATAGGTTTTGAGGTTTGGATACCAGGCGGTGCGCTGCCGTAACCACTGCTTTAGGGTGGCAACATCACGCTTGGGCACCACGGGAATATCCAATTCTCGACAGGCCACCTCTGCTAAGGTTTGCGTCTGGGGTCGAAAGACATACAGTGCTTCAGGACGGTAGCCAGCTCGATGGATAGCCCGTTTTAGCTGATGCCGTAGCCACATGGCATTAGCCTCGGGCTGGGGACAGGTTTCACCATAGCTAAAACCCATGTCGGGGGTACACAGCAGTAACTCCCATAGGGAATGGGCGTCGGTGTTTTTTAATGGACGGCGGTAGAAGTCGAGCTGCCAGGGGGGACTCATGAAATATAGAGCTGGTTAACGTAGTCAGACACCATGCGATCGCTATTAAATATGGGCGCAATGGTGCGGATAGAGGCTTTCATCCGCTTTACCCAGCCGTGGGGAATATGGTTGCGATCGCAATCATAATAAAGCCGCACAATATCCCGTTCTAGCTGAGCATAGAACGATTCTGCATCTATCGTATCCTGAACCTCCTGATCCCTTGTTTCTGCATCTTCCCCAATGGCCCAACCATTGAGATGGGGTTTATACCCCTCACACCACCAGCCATCTAAAACGCTGAAATTAATCCCCCCGTTCAGCGCCACCTTCTGACCGCTGGTGCCCGACGCCTCGAGGGGGCGGCGGGGCGTATTTAACCACAGGTCAATCCCCTGGACCATCAGCTTAGCCGTGTACATGTCGTAGTCTTCGATAAAGGCAATTCGGTCCCGCAGATCCGGATGGCAGCTCCATTCAGTAATTCGCTGAATAATCCGCTTGCCCGCGGTGTCGTTGGGGCGCGCCTTACCCGCCAAGATCAGCTGTACCGGTCGCTTCTGGTTAGAAAAAATCCGTGTGAGCCGACTGAGATCGCGAAAAATCAGATCGCTACGCTTGTAGTCACTAAAACGCCGAGCAAACCCCAGGGTAAGCACTTTAGGGTCCAACAGACGCTCAACCGCTTTAATATCGTCAGAACATTCCTTACGCTCTCGTCTGGCCTTTAGAACTCGATCGCGGGTGTATGCAATCAGTCGTGCCTTTAAAATCTGATGTCGCTGCCATAGTCGCTCATCGGGTATGTGCTCAATTTTGCTCCAGATGTCAGGGTCGCTGAGACGCTCGGCCCAATGTTTACCCAAATAATCTTGATACAGATCCTCCAGTAGAGGCGCAATCCAACTGCGGGAATGGATGCCGTTGGTAATGTAACCAATGGGCGCTTTTTTCTCCGACCGTTCAGCATATAGGTTTTGCCAGAGCTGACTGGACACCTCCCCATGGCGTTTACTCACCGCATTGGCCGAACGGGTTAGCTGTAGCGCCAGGGCCGTCATGCTAAACACATCAGGATTAGACGACTGGGCACCCAGGGCAAAAAACTCGGCACGATCTAGCCCTAACCGAGGCCAGTAGTCGACAAAGTAGTCGTCCATCATGGCCAAGGAAAACACCTGTCCCGTTGGCACCGGGGTGTGGGTAGTAAATAGGGTGCGATCGCACACATAGGGGGTCACATCCGCCAGGATGCCCCCCATTTGATCCAACTCAAACCGTGCCAGCTCTAACAGTGCAAAGGCTGCATGGACATCGTTAAGGTGATAGATGGCAGGCTCAATCCCCAGTGCCTGGAGCATACGCACGCCGCCGACACCTAAAAGAATTTCCTGGGCCAGCTGCTTGTGGGGGTCACCGCTATACAGCTGAGCGGTAATTTGCTGATCATCAACATCGTTCTCAATAATGTCCGTATCCAGCAAATACAATAGGCTGCGCCCCACCTGCACCTGCCAGACCTGGGCCTTGACCATCCGCTGACGAATCGTCACCCGAATCTTGAGCCGTTGGCCATGCTCGTTACACACCGGAATCAGCGGCAGGTTCTCAAAGTCATTATTTTTGTAGTGGGTTTCTTGCCAGCCGCTACGATTGAGCCGTTGGGAGAAATACCCTTGTTGGTATAGCAACCCCACCCCCACCATCGGCAACCCCAAATCTGAAGCAGATTTGAGGTGGTCACCGGCCAATATCCCCAAGCCACCACAGTACAGCGGCAGCGACTCATGGATGCCGTACTCCACACAGAAGTAGGCCACTGGGTTGTCGGCGGTAATACTGGGGGCAATCTCCTGGGCCCAGGTTTGGTCACGATGCAAATAGGTTTGAAACTCAGCCGATAGGGTTTGCAGCCGCTTGAGATAGTTAGGATCCTCTGCCAGCTGCCACAGACGCTCTGGTGTAATGGCCTGCATCAGCGCCACCGGGTTGTGCTGACAGTCTTGCCACAGATCGGGGGCCAACACACGAAACAGCGACCCCCGCTCCGAGGTCCAGCTCCACCAGTAGTTGTAAATAAACTGGGTTAGGGGCTTGAGCGGGGGAGGTAGCTTGGCACTAAGGGAGCGACGAAGAGTCATGATCCTTCCAGAAAAGGGTGGGAGTGGATAACAGCAGCATAGGCAATCGTGCAAAAAATTCGCACAGCTGCTGCAAAATTAACGGCGAAAGGCTGCGGTATAGTGAACCAATCTTGAACCTGGGTTTGGTAGCAGCCTGGGTTTTACAACGGATAGAGCCAGTAGTGGAGTCACCGTTGAGCAGTCAATTTAGCCCCGTGCGGCAGTGTTTCATGGCCCCAGCCCTTACCCAATTTGGTCAACAGATGTCTCACCTCACAGGGGTGCGGGCAATCATGAAAGATATCATCGAAACCCTACAGTCGGGGCAGTCCGCAGACTTTATTAACCTAAGTGCGGGCAATCCGGTGATTTTGCCAGAGGTGGAGCAGCTGTGGCGCGACTGCACCGCCGAGCTGTTGGCCAGCTCAGACTATGGCGAAGTGGTCTGTCGCTATGGGTCTAGTCGGGGCTATGAACCTTTGATTGAGGCCATTACAGCCGATTTTAACCAACGCTATGGCCTCAGCCTCCAGGCTAAAAATATTCTGATTACCCCTGGGAGTCAGTCGCTTTATTTTTTAGCCGCCAATGCCTTTGGTGGCTACACGACCGAGGGCCAGCTTAAAGAAATTATTCTGCCCCTGAGCCCCGACTATACGGGCTATGGCGGTGTCTCCCTCTATCCTGAGGCGGTACGGGCCTACCGCCCAACCCTAGAGATAGATGCGGCAGCCCACCGATTTAAATATCGGCCGGACTTTAGCCAGCTAGCCATCACCGAGCAGACTGGGTTTGTTCTATTTTCTCGACCATGTAATCCCACGGGCAATGTCCTAACTGACGCGGAGGTGCAGCGGATTGCCAGCCTGGCAGCTGACGTCCCCGTCTTTATTGACTCAGCCTATGCCCCACCGTTCCCGGCCCTCAATTTCACTGAAATGACCCCGGTACTCGCCCCTAATGTGGTCCATGGTATTAGCCTTTCAAAGGCAGGGCTGCCCGGTGAGCGGGTGGGGATTGCCATTGGCGATGCCGCTACGATCCAGGTACTGGAGTCATTCCAAACCAACCTGTGTATTCACTCTTCCCGCTATGGTCAGGCAATTGCGGCCCGCGCCATTGCCTCGGGGGCCCTGACCGAAATTGCCAAAACCGTCATTCGCCCCCACTACCAACAAAAGTTTGCGGTGATCGAAGCCACCCTGGATGAGGCGATGCCCAATGTGCCCTGGTACCTGCATCGGGCCGAGGGGTCGATCTTTGCTTGGCTCTGGCTCCAGGATCTGCCCATGGATGACCAAGCGTTTTACCAGACCCTCAAACGGTATGGGGTGATTGTTGTGCCTGGCAGTCCATTTTTCCCAGGCCTTCGAGATGACTGGGACCATAAGCATCAGTGCTTTAGGATTAGCTTGACCGATACGGCAGAGCGGATTGCGATCGCAATTCGCCGGCTGGCTAGTCTGACTGAGGACGTCTACCGCCAAGGCAACACTTAATCACATCATTCCCGTCCCATCGCTCCCTATGCCTTCTACCCCAACACCTTCAGCCGAATGGCTTCCCATTGGCCGCATCGTCGGTCCCCATGGTCTTAATGGCGAGGTTCGCGTCTATCCTGATAGCGATTTCCCACAACGCTTTGAGCAACCTGGCGAACGCTGGTTACTCAAACCAGGAGCAACCACCCCCTCCCCCATAAAGCTGATCAAGGGACGATTTCAAGACGGTAAAGGGCTTTATATTCTAAAACTGGCTGGCATTAACCATCGCGACCAGGCAGAAGCACTGCGGGACTCCCAGCTGCTGGTGGCGGCTGACGACCGTCTCCCCCTTGACCCCGGAGAGTTTCATGTGGGCGATCTGATGGGATTGGCCGTCATCCTCCAAACCACAGGGGAGCAAGTCGGTACGGTAACCGATGTTTATCGAGCCGGTAATGATTTACTTGAAGTGGCACTGACCCCACAAGACGCGGCAGCAGACACCTCCCAAGCTCAGCCACGCACCGCACTCATTCCGTTTGTAGAAGCCATTGTGCCGGTGGTTGACTTAACCAATAGTCGAGTTGAAATTACTCCACCCGATGGCCTAATTGACTAATGTCGCGGACTAATATTGCGCTCGGTATCGTGCATGCTCAATCCGGCCAAATGGGCTTGGCTGGTAAGCAATAGCCGAATTCGCTCTAGGGTCTTACGGTCGTTGATTTGCTGCTCTTGATAACCCCGCTGCCATACGGGAGCACCCGGTATACCCCTCACCAGGTTAATGCGCTTAGCCGCCGCCGCTTTGAATCCTGCCACAAATGAAGAGAGGGCACGGGGTTTGGGCGGACTTTGCCCCAAACCATAGGACGATGACTGGGCACCGTCAACCACAGCTACCAATGCCCTGACACCGTTAGGCAGCACCGTCCATAGGTCGAGTTCAATGTCACGCTGGTGAGCCACGGCTATCTGTCGCCATTCATCCGCCACAATCTGCCCGGATGGTGTGAGCTGCGTATGCTCACCTAGCACTTCACCCAACAAAGACTCTTCCTGGTGAGTTAAGAGATGAACGTGATAAACCCTGGTGCTGGGTTTGGATAGCCCCAACTGGAATGTACTAGCCAACCTTCCCTCAGTGCCGATCGAGGCATTGCGTTATCTTCCGTTGGTCTAGATTTCCCTAATGCTGGTATAAATTCTCGCCAGCCAATAACGTAATTTACCCGTGTAGTGACGTCCATTAGAACACCTCTGCACGGGTAAACCTAATCAAATCAAACTAGTCTAAATGGGCAGAGCGAGACTCGAACTCGCATGACCAAAGGCCGCCACATTTTGAGTGTGGTGCGTCTACCAATTTCGCCATCCGCCCGTAGCGTAACTATTATAGTGGATGCTGCGCGTTTCTAGTAGCTTTTGATAATCTAAGGTGCTGTGCCACTGGGTAATTTCCTTAGCCCGCAGCACGGGCACAGGATGGGTGAGATCTTGGGTGCGCATCTGCTTTAGAAGAGCTCCCAGCTGATCGTGGCCTAGCTCTTCATAGGCATTGGCCTGGGATAAAAATGCATCCAAATTGAGTTGGGGGGAAAGGGTGGGAGAGCCCCCTGCGAGCTTCATCAGCACCGAGGCTACCACCCGAGCGTCTTGGCTGACCAATAGGGCAGCGCGATCGCACGTAAACTCAGCGCAGCGTACCCATTCTAAAATCTGGCTTTGCAGGTTTTGGGCAAGGGCAGGACCCAGGGGGAGCTGGCTAGCCGCCAACGCAATCAAATTAGCCAGGGTCAGATACACACCGTGATCGCACTTGAGGTGCCCCAGTTCATGGCCAATCACCGCCTGCAGCTCTTGGGCATTGAGTAGCTCTATCAGCGAAGTGTGCACCACAATAAATGGCTGCTTACCCCGCATGGCAAAGGTATAGGCATTGGGCGCCGGATGCTGCTTTACATAGAGCTGTGGATGTTCTATGTCCAACACTTGGCAAGCTTCCACCAGCAGCCCATAAATGTCAGGCAGCTGCTGCGGCCCGACCAACACACTGGTAGCAATATTTTCTAAGTAGAAAAATTGTTCTGCTGTGGGTCTCAGCAATGTGCGCACTGCCAACCCCAAACCGGGCAGCTGCTTGAGAGACTCAGTGGCTTGCAAATCTAGTGGATGACGAAAATGGTTGGCCCGTAGCCCGGTCAAAATAGACTTTTTATCCACGCCATCCACCTTTCTAGTTGCTGTGCCTGCTAATTACCAGTGTAACGGGCTAAACCACAACGGGCTGAGATTGGATGTCCGCCGAAGCAGCGTCCTGGCCTTGAACACGGCGTAACTTAGCCCCCACAGCAGAGAGCTTAGCTTCAATGTTTTCATAGCCCCGGTCTAGGTGTTGGAGACCGTGCAGCGTGGTCTTACCCTCAGCCGCCAAACCTGCCACCAGTAAAGCCGCCGCCGCCCTCAGGTCAGTGCCTGTGACCGGTGCCCCTGAAAGGAAGGGCACACCCCGAATAACAGCAGCGTTACCCGTCAGGCGAATGTCGGCCCCCATGCGATTAAACTCAGCCACGTGTTGCAACCGGTTTTCAAAAACCGTTTCCGTAATGACGCTATTGCCCTCTGCCAGGGTGGTCAGGGCCATAAACTGAGCCTGCATGTCTGTCGGAAACCCAGGGTGGGGACGGGTTTCAATCTCAATCGGCAAAATGCGCTCACCGGGCACAATACGCACCCGGTTATGACCTTCCATTTCAATTTTGGTACCGGCCTCAGCCAGTTTGGCAATCACCGGAGTCAGGTGCTCTGGAATGATGGGCGACAGACTGATGGGAGATTTAGTCATGGCCCCCGCCAGCATAAAGGTACCGGCCTCGATGCGGTCTGGAATAATGCCGTAGTCGGTGGAATGCAGACTGGGCACACCGGCAATGGTAATGGTGTTGGTACCGGCTCCGCGAATACGAGCCCCCATGGCCCGACAGAAGTTTGCCAGGTCTAGCACCTCGGGTTCCTGGGCAGCGTTTTCAATCACCGTTTCACCTTCTGCCAAGGTGGCAGCCATCATCAAGGTTTCAGTGGCTCCAACGCTTGGGTAATCCAGGTAGATTTTGCCCCCTTTGAGGCGACCACGACTGCCAGGCACATAGGCATGGACGATACCATGGTCCATGTGCACTTCAGCACCCAGGGCCTGCAAACCTCTAATGTGCAGGGCGACGGGGCGGGCACCAATGGCACATCCCCCTGGCAGAGGAATACGCGCCACCCCTAGACGGGCCAGCAGCGGACCAATGACAAAGAAACTGGCTCGCAGCTTACTGACAATTTCGTATGGGGCTCGGGAATGACTGATGGAACTGGCGTCTACATCTAGAGTATTGCCGTTATGGGCCACCTTGACCCCCAGAGCTGTAAGCACCTCAGCCATGCGGCCAATGTCTACTAAATTTGGAATATTGCGAATCCGACAGTCCTGGGAACAGAGGATTGTGCCCGCCATGACCACTAGAGCCGAGTTTTTGGCTCCACTCACGGGTACATGGCCGCTGAGGGGCTGTTTTCCCCAAATTTCGATCACAGGTGCAGACTCGCTGGAGGAGCGTTTATCAGCCTGAAGTGAGGTGTTGATGGTAATGTCCTCCGAATTCAATAAAGTAAGACTCAGCCAAACAAGAACACAAAATCAACGCTCTAACGAGCTTTGTCAATATTCGTGATGATTCTACCTGAAACTACTGATTTGTTAAGTCATATTAATATCCTTTTGTGCCTGAGCTAACACCGTCATTCTGCTGAAAATCTAAAAGTAGGTGTTTACGGTAAAAATTAGGGGTTGACGAATCACCCTGATTGCTGAAGGATCATAAGTCACAGCTGCTGACACAGCTTTAAGCGGAACTGGCGGAATTGGTAGACGCGCTAGATTCAGGTTCTAGTGTTCGCAAGGACTTCCGGGTTCAAGTCCCGGGTTCCGCATCTTTTAATTACTCTGAGAGTGGGGCAAGGGGCCTACCAAAATTTGCCCTCTAATGTACTTAGGAACGCGCTTTTCCCAGGGCAATGGCGCCGTAATCATTCAGTTTTTCTTATTTATTCAGACTTTTTTATCGATTATTAAGCGAATGCTCAGAAAATCAGCATCGAACCAATCGATAATTTAGAACTTGCTCGGGGTTAACGCCATCATTGCCCCTCAGGGTCGCTATTGTGCGGCTGGTAAGTTAGGCTACATCGTGCCCCACAGCAAGGTCTGGATGTTAGAGAATTCTGCTGCGATTACCAGTACTAAAAACTCCATAGCTAAACAATTTCGTAAGCTCCATCAGGCAAAAGAGCGGCGGCGTCAAAACACGTTTTTGTTAGAGGGAACCCATCTGTTGCAAGAAGCCTGTGCTGTTGGGTATCCCCTCAACCAGATAGCGGTGACGGAAGCCTGGTGTCGTAACCACGGTGCACTACTGGAACAGTTTCAGCATCTGGATGCAGACATACATTTGGTCAGTGCCAATGTATTAGACAGCATGTGTACCACGGTAAGCCCGGATGGTGTAGTGGCCACGGCCCAACGGATGGTCAGCCCTGCTGTTACTGACGCCTCGGTGTCGCTAGGGGTAGCTCTGGAGCGCCTACAGGACCCAGGTAACTTAGGAACGGTCATTCGGACAGCGACAGGGGCAGGGTGCGATCGCATCTGGCTCACCACCAACAGCGTGGATGTAGACCATCCCAAGGTGCTAAGGGCGACAGCGGGGCAATGGTTTCGTCTCACCCCTCAGACGGTTCCCAGCTTAGCTGACCTGGGCTCGCTGGATGTGCAGCTAGTGGCCACCACACCAACGGCCTCCTTGGACTACTGGGACTTGGATCTGCGGCAGCCAACCGTATTTTTAATGGGGAATGAAGGGGCGGGACTATCGGAGCAGAGCATGACCCTGGCCACCCATCGGGTCAAAATCCCACTGGCGGCGGATGTGGAATCGTTGAATGTTGCGATCGCAACCGCCTTACTCCTCTATGAAGCCAAACGTCAGCGTCGACAGGGCTAACGCTTAGTCTGGGTATTTTTTGTCGTTGGGTTAGGGCCAGACTGACTCAAGGGTCGTGCTCTATCCGGGTCAGAGTCAGAGGTACCCTCATCTAAAACGACAGTTTCCGTGGTATCCCCCAACAGCTCATCTAGATGCTCTAGGGACTGCATAAAATCGGCAACAGCAGACTGTCTTAGCTGACGTTTATCCATAATCTTGCCTCGCTAGTCGACCCCATTCACGGCCATAGGGTTAGCCATTGAAACCGGCACAGGGCCCTTAGTAATGAGAATTGTGAACCTAACTCTAGCCAAGATGTTCCAAATTCAGAAAAACCTAAAAAACTGAACGACTTTAGTAAAGAGCATCGCCCCCTAGGAACAGGCTCCAAACATATAGATTTTTCTACAGGGAATAGGGACAGACATTGAATTTAACAAATTTGCAACTAATTGCTCAATATTCAAGTTGTCTAATATCCACAATCTAGTTGAGAATGGACTTTGCCCCTAGGTTACCCATGTCGTTGGCTGAGGGGTCGCTAATGTGCTGAAACAGGAGATAGTTGTGAGTTCATCCTTTGATTACGACCTAATCATTGTGGGTGCCGGTGTGGGTGGCCATGGAGCAGCGTTACATGCTGTCAAAAGTGGATTAAAAACCGCCATTATTGAAGCAGCTGACATGGGGGGCACCTGTGTCAATCGAGGATGTATTCCGTCTAAGGCTCTACTGGCGGCATCTGGCCGCGTGCGAGAACTGCGAGATAAGCACCACCTACAGTCCTTTGGGATTCAGGTGGGAGATGTGCAATTCGAACGCTCAGCCATCGCCGACCATGCGGGCAATTTGGTCAGCAAAATCCAGGGTGATCTCACCAACAGTCTGACTCGCCTGGGTGTAGATACCATTCGCGGCTGGGGCAAACTGGCCGGAGCCCAAAAGGTAACCGTGGCCACGGCTGACGGGGAGAAGACCTACACCGCCAAGGATATTATGCTGTCGCCGGGGTCGGTTCCCTTTGTACCACCGGGCATTGAAACCGATGGCAAAACCGTATTCACCAGCGACGAAGCCATTAAGCTCGACTGGCTCCCCCAGTGGGTGGCCATCATCGGCAGCGGCTACATCGGGTTAGAGTTCTCCGATGTTTATACGGCTCTAGGCTGCGAAGTCAGCATGATTGAAGCGCTCCCGCAGCTGATGCCCACCTTTGATCCAGACATTGCCAAAATTGCTAAGCGGGTGCTGATCGATCCGCGCGATATCGATACCCACGTGGGTGTGATCGCCAAAACCGTTACCCCTGGCTCACCGGTCACAATTGAGTTAGCCGACTTAAAAACCAAGGAAACCGTCGAAGTACTAGAAGTCGACGCCTGTTTGGTGGCCACCGGACGGATTCCAGCCACCAAAGACATGGGCTTAGAAAGTCTGGCCATCGAAACCGATCGGCGGGGCTTTATCCCGGTTAACGAACGGATGGAGGTGCTGCGAGACGGGGAACCCATCCCCCACCTTTGGGCCATTGGTGATGCCACAGGCAAAATGATGCTGGCCCATGCGGCGTCGGCCCAGGGCGTAGTCGCCGTGGAAAATATGTTGGAAAATAATCGAACCGTCGACTACCGCAGCATCCCCGCCGCCGCCTTTACCCATCCAGAGGTTAGCTTTGTCGGTCTAACAGAGCCCGCTGCCAAGGAACTAGCAGACGCAGAAGGCTTCAAAATTGGTTCTGTGCGTAGCTACTTTAAGGCCAATTCCAAGGCCCTGGCGGAGAATGAATCCGATGGGTTAGCCAAGGTGATCTATCGCAAGGATACGGGGGAGATTTTGGGTACCCATATCATCGGCATCCACGCGGCGGACCTGATTCAAGAGGCGGCCAATGCCATTGCCCAAGGGCAGACGGTCAAAGAGCTGTCGTTTATCGTCCACACCCACCCCACCCTATCTGAGGTGTTGGATGAAGCCTTTAAGCGGGCCGAGGTAACGGCATGAAAATAAGACGGCGTCCCCCGAATCCGACCGTATCGGTCGATACGCTGCGCTACCAGGTCAATGTACCCAATAGCGAGCCGCAAAATATCCTGGAGAAAATTGTTTGGCACAAAGAAGCTGAGGTGGCGCGGCTGCGCGAAAAAACGCCCCTTGCCTCTTTACAGCGGCAGGCGATGACAGCGGCTCCACCCTTAGATTTTGCCGCTGCCCTTCGCCAGGGCAAAACAACGCCAGCGGTGATTGCGGAGGTGAAGAAAGCCTCTCCGAGTAAAGGGGTGATTCGAGCAGATTTTGACCCGGTTGCGATCGCAACTGCCTACGAGAAAGGCAGTGCCACCTGTCTGTCTGTACTCACCGACGCAGAGTTTTTCCAAGGCAGTTTTGATTATCTGGCTCAGATACGCCAGACCGTAAAACTGCCCTTACTCTGCAAGGAATTTATCATCTACCCCTATCAGATCTATCAAGCCCGCATCCATGGGGCGGATGCTATTCTCCTGATTGCGGCTATTCTGTCAGACAAGGACCTAGGCTACTTTATACGCATAGCTAAAGCTTTAGGCATGACCGCCCTGGTAGAGGTCCACACCGCTGAAGAACTAGAACGGGTGTTGACTATCGAACACGTTGAACTGCTAGGTGTCAATAACCGCAACCTTGAAGACTTCTCGGTAAGTTTAGACACTACTCGTGATCTGTTAGCCCAAGCATCAGCCAGTGCACGAGCCGATCAGATTACCTTTATTAGCGAGTCTGGCATCCATCAGCCAGCCGATGTGGCTCAGGTCACTAAGGCTGGGGCTCAGGCCATTTTAGTGGGCGAATCGCTGATGCGGCAGTCCGATCCCGGTGCGGCCATTGGCCAACTCATGGCCTAAGCGACCGTAGGCCATTCATTTTCTACCAGTTTCAGGTTCCTTACTCTGATTTTCCGACTATGGATCGCCCTATCCCCCTACCGTCTCACATTCACTACGAGCTCCTACTGCGACTCTTAGAGCGTGAGACGGCGGCCGCCATTTATCAACACTCTCCCCAAAAGGAACAGCTCCACGAATTAATCATTACCCTGCGTAAGGCCATGTCCCAGCAAAAACAGCTGGAAGCAAGCTGTAGAGTATCCGAACTACCGGTGGAGTATCACTGGTCACTCAATGAAAAACCGGGTAGCTAACATCCTCTTGCCCCCATAACCACAAATATAAATGCCCTCTTGAGCTTCGAAAGTTCAAGAGGGCATTTATATTGTTAACTGACTGTCTTAATTTGGTAATCCCAAACAGCTCCTATCCTTAAGGATGAAGCAGCAGGTCAGGAAAGAAACGGTTAAATTCAATCAGAATGCCAGCAGTAATAAGCATCCAAACTGTAGCTACTACAGGAGCTGTAGCAAGGTATTTTACTAAGCCTTCGGGCATGGGAAAGTATCCTGAATACAAAACGTCTAGAAAAAGACTAAACACTCATCAGCATGACCCGTCTCGATTCGAATTATCAAGACTAAGCCATACCCAAGGAGCATCACCTAACGAGGCGAGACGGTAATTTCATCATCTTTGGCAAACATTGCACCAGACGCCATGTCTTTAAATGCAGCCAACGGCCAAGCGGCACCAGCCAAAGAAGACTTGATAGCCAAGCCAGTGTCGATGATGATTTCCATTTCCTCGGGCTTTTTGGCAGAGCGAGACGCAATCAGATAAGAACGACCAGCCCAGCCAATCCAGCCAGCGATGTACAGAAACAGAATACCGGGAATTACAAACTCACCCAGGTGAGCCAAATCACCATCTACCACCAGGTGGGGTAGACCATCTTCGCCACAGAGCAAGCTGGAGTTAGCATAAAAATCAAAACGTGCTTTAGCACCGTCTGTTTTGGCCGCAGAGGCACGTTGTTGGAACGCAGCCGACTCGCCACAGGGGGTCAAACCAGCTACATTGTCTCCAGCCAAGCTGGCAGAAGCGGGTGCCGCGAAGCCACACCAGAGGCAGATTACTAGAGCCAGAGCAAACAACCGTCGCATAGAGTGTTTCCTTTGTGTTTTACAAAAGACAAAAAATACACGTACTGATTAGACGAATCTAGCAATCTGAGAAAACCCTATATTTCAGAGCGTCTCAAATTGGATCTTCCCAAGAATCAGCAACGTAAAAAATTAAATTCAGAAAATCTCTTAACTTAGAGAACCAGCGGTAATGTTGCCTTGCATAGCTAATAACTAAACCCGGACGCCTACCAATGGCCTAACGCAGCGTTTAAACCTAACCAACGTGAACTAAATTAAGGATCTAGCTGACTCTCAGGGATCATACCTTTCTGCCAAACCCCGGCAGGGTAATTGATCACAAGACTTTACATGCTGACACAATTGACCCATGGCAACGATTCTAGCAATTGAAACTAGCTGCGATGAAACCGCAGCGGCGGTGGTAAGTCATCGTCAGGTGCTCAGCAGCGTAGTCGCTTCCCAGATTGATTTACACAGTCGCTATGGGGGCGTTGTCCCAGAACTAGCCTCCCGGGAGCACCTGTTGACCATTGGGGACACCGTCAAGGAGGCGCTGCTGACGTCCCAGCTAGGGTGGACCGATATTGATGCAGTGGCCACCACCTGCGCCCCAGGTCTGGTGGGTGCTTTATTGGTGGGCATGAGCGTGGGTAAAACCCTATCGATGGTGCATCAAAAACCCTTTTTAGGCACCCATCACTTAGAAGGGCACATCTATGCAGCCTATCTAGAGCACATGGATTTACAGCCGCCCTTTTTATGTCTGCTCGTGTCTGGCGGGCATACCAGTCTGATTCGTGTCGATGGCTGCGGTCAGTACAGCGTACTTGGCAAAACGCGAGATGATGCAGCGGGTGAAGCCTTTGATAAAGTTGCCCGATTGCTGGAGCTAGGGTATCCCGGTGGCCCCATCATTGACCGACTAGCCCAGCAGGGGAACCCCCGGGCATTTAGGTTGCCAGAGGGTAATATTTCGCTACCAGAAGGGGGATATCACCCCTACGATGCTAGTTTTAGTGGTCTGAAAACAGCAGTTCTAAGACTGGTGGAACGCCTTAAGTCAGAGGGGGTTGATCCGCTGCCCTTAGCCGATATAGCGGCCAGTTTTCAAGACGCCGTCGTCAGGGCACTCACGAAGCGTGCGGTGCGCGGTGCCCAAGATCAGGACTTGCCTGCCATTGTTTTAGGGGGCGGTGTTGCAGCCAATAGCGGTCTGCGTCGTACACTCTCTGAAACCGCCGCCGCCCATGGCATTAGCGTCTATGTACCATCGCTCAAATTTTGCACTGACAATGCGGCCATGGTGGCCTGTGCGGCTAGCGATCACTTTGATCAGGGGCATCGCTCTAGTTTGGACCTTGGTGTTTATTCCCGTCTGCCCCTAGAGCGTGTCTCAGAACTTTACTAGTCACCAGACAACCACTGACGGACCTGGGTCTCTAAGGCTAGTGGCTGCTCTAGCATCGCAAAGTGACCACATTGCTCAAACTCAACGACAGCCTGTTTTCCCTGATGAAAAAATCGATGAAAACTAGCCAAATGATTGACATAGCGAGGCTCCATCACCGTATCTTGTTCTCCGGTAATAAAATATACCGGCTGTGAGAGCTGCGAGACTATTTGCGGTAGCTGGTGAACCTCTTTTTCAGTGGTAGAGGCTAATAGTGACTGAGTAGCTGCGTCTGGATCTGCGCGCAGGAAATCTAGTAACCGCTGCTGCCCCCAGCGATAGCTTAGGGTTTGTCGCACCATGATGTTGGCAAATACCCAGGGTAATAGGGGCAGATGCTGCAACCACTGAGGCCGCCACTCCACCATTTGTTGACCCGCGGTGCGAAATTTTTCAAACGCGTTATGGATATATATGCCGCCGCCTGCATTTACACAGATCACACCCTTGACCCGCTCTGGAAATAAGTAAGCGGCCCACAGGGCGATGCTACCGCCCAGGGAATGCCCCATCAGCCATACATCATTCAAATCGAGAGCATCTAACAGCGCATTCAAATCATGGGCATAGGCGGTCAGACCATAGGTTGACGTCTCTAGAGCCGAACAACGCTTGGACAGCTGCTGAGTAGAATCACCAAACCCACGCAAATCATAGGCAAGACAGGCAATATCTGGGGCTAGCTGCTGCATTAGGGGCTGCCAATAGGTCCGGCTTAGCAGCCAGCCATGCACACACACCAGGACCGAACGATGGGAAGTAGAAAATAAGTTAGGAGTGAAATCATAGACATGGGGCACTCCAAAGACAGGTGTCACCACCATGGGGAAAATAGAATTCGCACAACGACATTCAAGCTTGAACCAGTCCCATATAGCCTTTCAAAGGCTGAGTTAGAGCGGATATTGACACGAGCGCCGAAGAAACCCGGTGGCATATCTAGTAAAGTCCACCCAACAAACGTTCACGCATGCCATCAGCAATTTTATGGCCTAAATATTCTGGGATTAAACTTTCGTTTGGACCCAATAGGTACAAAATCAGCCGGGTACGACCACGCCATACCAATAGATTAGCATTCACCACCAGCAGATCTTCCTGCCAAATGGCGTACATGACTTTGTAAAATAGCCCTGGCTGGTTGTCTGCTTCGATCAGTAAGGCCGGCAGATGAAAAACCGGATCGACATAAAATTCAGTTTCAACTTTTTCTAAGCCCGCATTGAGATTAAACTCAACGCTGAGCATTTCTTCTACTTCATAGCGCCCGGCTAGTGCTTCTCGAATAGCACGACAGGTGTTGTCAGCGGTCTTATCGCTTAAGGCTTTGCCCCCACGGGAGACGACCAGCTTAACAAACACCAACATGGGGGGATAGATCTGGCCATAGAGGCTCAGGCTATGAATGGTCAGCCCGTAAGCCGCAAGAACGCCAAAGATATCACTGAGTAAAAAAGATTGATTACGGTAGGCAAAATGGAGGGCGCTACGGTTCCCTTCTGGTTTAATCTCAATGACTGCTTTTTTCGTTTTGTATAGCTGATAGGCAAGCCGTAGATTTTGCAGCTGAATTTCGCTGCTGACAAATTGCTCATAAAACTGCGGGAAGGCTCGGTTGAAGCGCTTCAGCAACTCTACTGTTGATGTCTTTAATCCGGCTGCCATAAATATTCAGAAACTGCATCAGTTGTACCGGTTCACTGGTTTGGTGTGCTGCATATGTCAGCTCGACAGATGCCTCATCAATCCGATTGTCGCCCCAAATTTGTCTAAAGTTCGTCTAATATAATGCGGCCCCAGGTAGCTCATGATTAAAGGACCACCTATGTTTGCTAGCAAGTCTACCGATTGGTGATGAAATTTTGGTTGATTCTAAATCAATGTTTTTACCCTCCTAGGAAAGGATAGACCTATACTGCTAGAGTTAAGACAGAGTTTATATTTCCAACCGTTTTGTATGCATGGGTTTCTGGAAAAGCTTATTTAGTCCAACCGAGGCTTCATCAGTGCCCACGCAAGCTGTTTCTGATGATTATGCGATAAACGCGGCAGGTCCTGACCAAACGGCTCGGATTGTTTTCAGCACAGATCGCAATATTGATCTGTATGAGCTGGAGGAGCTTTGTGACGCTGTGGGCTGGTCGCGCCGTCCCTTACGTAAGGTCAAAAAGGCTATTCAGCATAGCTTTTTAGTGGTAACGATGTGGGAACAGCAAGGAGCCCGCAAACGGCTGATTGGGTTTTCCCGTGCCACATCGGATCACGCGTTCAATGCAACCATTTGGGACGTCGTCGTGCATCCTAGTTTTCAAGGCAGGGGATTGGGCAAAGCCTTGATGGCGCAGCTGATTAAGAAGCTGCGTAGCGAAGATATCAGCAACGTCACGCTGTTTGCCGACCCTCATGTGGTCAATTTTTATAAAAACTTAGGATTCATGCCCGATCCTGAAGGGATCAAAGGTATGTTTTGGTATCCGGAATAGCTATTGACACAGCTGTTTGGCCTCGGCAATCCACTGGGCTACTTGGGTGGTATCGGGGCTAAGATCGGCCCGCTGCATTAGTTTTATCTGTAGGCGTTTGAGTTGCTGGTGGAGCTGAGCCACAGGCAACAGGGACAGCTGCTGGGGCGAGCTGATGCCAGCATGGAGCAGTAGGCCACAGTATTGACAGCCGACACTTGGAATACAGGCGAGTTTGGCTAGGGCAGTCCATTTATTAATGTGCTTGACATGGGAGTTGAGTTGCTGAGCTAGCTGCAGACGAGCTGGCTGGCTGCGGGTAACTTTAAGCAAGTCAAGCGTGGTGGCAATATTTAATGCTCTCAGCTGCTGCTGCTGTTCGTCAGAGATACCTGGCAACTGCTCGATGGCCCAGTTATGAAGCTTAGAGGAGTTTGGTGGGGTTGATGGCATGGCGCATGACGTTGGAACCCGGTGGGGCAAACGGGGTATAGTTGTGTTAGATTGTTGACCTGCTACACTAGGACTTCCGTAGAAAAGACGGTCTAAGTGCCTTTAATAGCGGTTTAAACGGGATGTAGCGCAGCTTGGTAGCGCGCCTGCTTTGGGAGCAGGATGTCGCAGGTTCGAATCCTGTCATCCCGATTGTATCGGTTTCATGGCTTTAGCTTGATGGTTTCTCTGTTGGGACCGTTGAATTTTGTTCGGGTGATGCAGTGGTCAATTTTGGAAATGGCTCCCTCACCGTCAGAGTGTCTAAGCTGTGTTAGATGATAGCAATGGGCAATTGTTAGTTTGGCCCCATCAGGAGGTAGGTATGAAGTTAATGTTGGGTCGGTTACTGTGTGGCTTATTAGGTGGCGGCTTGCTTACAGCTATGCTGCCGATGTCTCCTGCGATCGCACTTTCAGAAGATGAGCTACTCGAGAAATTTTCGGCCGTGCCTGTGTTTGTGGTAGCTGACAGCGCTGGCGGATATGTCACCTCACTGGTCGATCTACCTAATGACGGGATGGGGAATATAGCCCTGTTGAGAGTCTTCTTTAGCGAAGATGATGTTCGTAGTTTTGTGGAGCAGGTTCGTGAAGACGAGCCTAGGTTCAATCAAGGGGGGTCAGTCGGTGTAATTGATCTGGCAACCGTCCATCTCCTGGCAAAAGAACAGCGGGAGACACCCCTAAAGCTAGTGTTTATTCCTCAAACAGATGACCTGGAAGCAGCTCGAGCGTTAGACAGTGACTTTGGGGGCACAACCTCGTCATCCCTGGTGCCGTTGTTTGCTTTACAGGATGCAGCTGGAAATTACCTACCGGTATCGTTTGGCTCAGAGCCCGAGGAACCCGTATTTTCCATGTTCTTTTCGAAGCAGGATGCGGATAGCGTCTTAAGCGCACTGCAATCGTCAGGTTCAGATGTGAGTCAGCTCAATATTGGTGTGGTGTCGTTGGCTGATCTCTCTAGTGATTTACTGGGTAGAGATGATGAGTCATTTGAGCGCATTCAGTTTCTGCCAGACTCCGAAGTCATCAACCATATTCAAAATCTAGAGTTGGAATAGGCACTGGGGACTGATTGCCCAATAAGTTCCTATGGCAGGGAATTTATAGTAGAGGTCTGGGGCAGTGAGTGGAGTAAGTCGTAGATACGATGGGCCATGGCCAGTTTCGTAGCCGTATTCAAGGGTACTTGACGTCCTTGGATATCTAGAAATACACCGTGGTTGCGATCGCACCCAAATCCACTCTCTGGCTGATCCACCGGGTTGGCCACAATGGCATCTAAACCTTTGCGCTTGAGTTTGCCTAGGGCGGGCTCAATGATATCGCCAGTTTGAGCCGCAAACCCCACCAGGGTTTGATCGGCTCTTTTGCTAGCGGATAGCTTTGCCGAAATGTCTGGCACAGAGTCCAGGGGCAGGGGGTTGGGCAAATCGGCCTTGGCTAATTTTCCAGTCACTTGGCCTTGGGGTCGCATATCGGCCACAGCGGCAGCCATGATGATCCAATCTGCTGCATCGCTCTGGACCAGGAGGGCGGCTTCCATATCAGTGGCGCTGACCACCGCTGTCGTTTGCACCCCGTCGGGAATGGTATCGCGGAGGTGGCTCTCCATAGGGCCATGGACCAGGGATACGTGGGCTCCACGATGGATAGCTGCGGTTGCCAGGGCAATTCCCATGCGACCGGTGGAGGGATTGCCAATGTAGCGAACCGCATCGATAAATTCTTGGGTGCTACCGGTGCTGATAAGAATGTGCTTGCCCCGGAGGTCGCAGCGACCGTGGGTATGCTGTAGCGAGTCTAGGGCCGCCAGGATAGTTTTGGGTTCAGCCATGCGTCCAGTGCCGATGCGATCGCATGCCAACCGCCCAGCCGCCGGACCCACCGCATGGTAGCGTTCATCCGTTAAAACCTGCTGCCAGTTGCGCTGTACAGCCCGCTGGAGCCACATATCCGTATTCATTGCCGGTGCCAATAGCACCGGGCATGTGGAAGCCAAGACCGTATTGGTCAGCAGATTATCCGCTAAGCCATGGGCCAACTTACCCAGTGTATTTGCCGTTAAGGGAGCAATTACGAAAACATCTGCCCACTCAGCCAGCTCAATGTGTAGCGGTCGAGCCTGGTCAGCAGACCAAAAATTGCCATCAGAATAAGCAGCATGACGGGCAAGGGTGGCAAACGTCAAAGCCGAAACAAACGCCTCAGCCGCCGGTGTCAAAATGACCCGTACATGACTCCCGGCTTTGGCCAGGGTTGATACCACCTCACAAACCTTATACGCCGCAATACCGCCACTAATACCAACAAGAACCTTGTCAGCTGGCAACGTATCCGCCATTAAGCTTCGTCAAAGGCTTCCATATCCAGTAAATGTAAATACGAGTCCACCAGCTCCGGGCGTTGAAAAGCGACCGACCGCAGTCGATGCCAATCTTGCAACCCTTCAAAAGCTGTGGTGTATTCATCTTGCTCTAGACGCTGTGCCAGCTGGTCAACGTCTTCTTGAGTGACATCAGCAATGGGCTTAGCAGAAACTTTGCTTGTACTTGAAACCATGGATGCTGGCTCCTTTGGGCTGGGCGCTATCCAATAGTGTATTCGGTGTTGTATCGACTGTCCCGGAGTACGCCTGAAATGTTACACCAGGTTTTCACAGAACTTTCTAGCTGCATCCAGTACCTGCAAACTAATTTCATGCCCCATGTTGAATTCGTGATAGTCAACATCAACTGACAATGTGGCAAGCTCAGCTTTATTTTGGTGCGCTTGGGCAATGGGAACCACTGGGTCTTGAGCCCCATGGACAAGCAAAATAGGTCGGGGGCTGATGGGCGCTGATATAGGACCGTGACTATAGCCACTGAGAATCATCATGCCAGCGACAGGTAGTTGCATACCCACATCTAAAACCATGGCTCCCCCCTGGGAAAAGCCACCGAGAATTATTTTTTCTAACGGAATATCTGTTTTATCGGGTAGGGCAGTGAGCCAGCTGATCAGCAGCTGACGACTTTCCTGTAGGTCTGCTTGATGGGTAAACGGTTGATCGAAATCAAAACTATCAGGCAAGGCATACCACATGCGTCCACCGGGGGCACCCATGCCGCTCGCTAATTTGTGGGGGTGGGGTGCATCGGGAAACACCATTTGGTAGTTGACTAGCTGCATATAGGTCGCAATACCAGCAACGTCTTGGGCATTAGCGCCCCAACCGTGGAGAAGTACTAATAAATGGCTTGCGGTAGCGTCACCAGCGGACAGGGCACGAAGTGACATAAGCAGCAGTTTAGAACAAGAAGGTCGCTAAGGATTCTACCGTAGACCGAGAAAATCATGGTCTACTCTTCATTAATAGGCAGGCGCTAACCGCTCTAGGTATCTGGAATAACCGTAACGTTCCACAAATGAGGCCTGAGCCTAATAGCCCTTCATAAGCTATAGGAGCCCCATGAGAACATATCAGGTGGCGTTTCTGTAAGCGTGTGAACCACATAAATTTCATCAATACTCTACAAATCCATAAAGTCCACTGCATTTGAAGCTATGGATGCCCTCTGCTTATCCGATGGGCAGTCAACTTTTCATCGCGTAATGCTATGCAGTATTCCTTTTTCCGAAGTGTGTTCTTAAAAGCGACCGTGCCCCTTGCCCTAGCGTCCCTTGTTTGGCAGGCCCAGCAACTGCCAACCCGTGGAAATGCCCTACCTCGGTCAACCGTTTCCCAATCCAAGGTTAACCAAACCCAGGGTTGGAATTCGGTACTGCATGTGGCGCGTCTTGTGGAAAGCAGCCAGCGCAGCACCAATCTTGTGCTGCAGTTAGAGGTACTAAATAAGCCCCAGACCACCTATGCCAATGCGGTTTACCAGGTGTTTGCTAGAACCCGTGGTAACAGCGAATGGCAAGAGATTCATACAAATCGAGGGGCACGGCTAATGCCCGGTAACGGCGGTAAGTTCGTGCTTGAATCGGAGGTCATTTCCATCGCCGAGCTAGAACGGGAACTCCGTGATGAATTGGGTGAAGATCTACGCATTGAAGATGTAGAGCTAGACTGTGTCGTCAGTATTCGCTATGACCTGGCTGGTGGTGGTCGTGATTTACGCGAAAAAATCACCTATCGACAGAGCTACCGTGAGATCAGCACAACTTCTACAACTGCGATTGTCCGTACTTCCACATCAAGTACTGTCACAGCCAGTAGTACGTCCTCGACAGAAACTGTGGTGTCTGGTCAAACCTCCAATCGTCAAACAATTCTGACATCGGGTGGGCATGACGACGATGACGACGATGACGACGGCTGGGAAGGTGGTGATGACGATGACGACGACGACGATGATGGAGATAATCGCCGCCGCCGTCGGCAAGGCTCAAATTCTCGAACGGAAGTGAGTGGCAGTCGTTCATCTCGTAGGCGTACAGAGATTCAAAGCCAGGTCACTCGTGTTTGGGAGTCAGTGTTGCATGTGGCGCGTCAAACAGGCAGCATTCAGCAGAGTCGTAATCTGGTGCTGCAGCTGGAGATCTTAAATAAGCCTCAGACCACCTATGCCAATGTGGTTTATCAGGTATTTGCTAAAACCCGTGGTGGTCGTTGGCAAGAAATTTATACCAACAGTGGTGCCCGGCTAATTGAGGCGGCTGCGGGCAAATATATTCTGAAATCTGAGGTAATTTCCCTGACTCAGTTAGAGCAGGAACTACGGGCAGAGCTGGGCGACGAGCTGCGTCTGGAGGATGTAGAAATTAGAAGTGTGGCGAGTATTCGCTATGACCTCGCTGGTGGCGGACGAGATATTCGGGAAACATTTTCCTACACCCGCAGTTACACAAGCATCGTAACCACAACGGTCACTGAGATTACTCAAATTGTTGGGTCGTCGACGGTGGTGGTGGATAATCACTCAGATGACCATGGCGATTGTCGTCGGTGCAGTGGCGACGACGATGACGACGATGACGACGACGATGACGACGATGACGACGATGACGACGACGATTAAGGTTGGAGCACTAACCTCACAGTAGTAGTACGTCGCACTACTACTAGTTAATGAGTAATGATGAGTATCCTCTGGGTGAAGTCGTTGACAACGCCTGGGGGATGCTTTGGTATGTAGGCCACTACCGGTGTGTATCCCGTTGCCCTTTGTATGTTTAGAGAAGGAAGCAGAAGGAGTCTTGGCTGCGCTTGTGAGTTCTGCCTGACTGCTCACGTTTACACTGATCTACCCAATTCGAAAAACTCCCCTTCGCGTTTTACCCTAGTAAGGTTGATCAACCCAAGAACGCAAAAACCCCATGACACGCTTAGCGCTGCTTAGTGCATCTGACAAAACAGGAATTGTCGATCTGGCCAAGGCTCTGACCACAGAGTTTGACTTCGATATTATCAGCAGCGGTGGCACTGCTCGCACCCTTACCGAAGCTGGAATCCCCGTCACTAAAGTATCTGACTATACGGGCTTTCCCGAAATTTTAGGGGGGCGTGTCAAAACCCTACAGCCTCGTATTCATGGTGGCATCCTTGCCCGTACCGATAATCCCAGTGATCAAAAGGACCTGGCCGATAACGACATTCGTCCTATCGATTTAGTCGTTGTCAATCTCTACCCGTTTGAACAAACCATCGCTAAGCCTGACACCACCCTATCGGAAGCCATTGAGAAGATTGATATCGGTGGCCCCACAATGCTGCGCTCGGCGGCCAAAAACCATACCTATCTGACTGTACTGTGCGACCCAGCGCAGTATGAAGGTTATCTGAGCGAACTGCGGGCAAATAACGGTCAGCCCTCGTCAGAATTTCGTGCTGATTGCGCCCGCCAGGTTTTTTGGCATACGGCTACCTATGACCAAGCAATTGCCACTTACCTGACTGAGCAAGCAGGCGGTGCCACCAGTGAGCGCTTTGCCCTTAGCGGCAGCCAAAAACAACCCCTGCGCTATGGCGAAAACCCTCACCAGCCAGCGGTGTGGTATCAAACCGGCAGCCAGCCCAGTGGTTGGGCCGCTGCCGAAAAGCTCCAGGGCAAAGACCTGAGCTATAACAACCTGGTGGATCTTGAAGCCGCCCGCCGCATTATTGCTGAATTTCCCGCCGCCAATGGCCCCGCTGCCGCTGTGCTTAAGCACACTAACCCCTGCGGCGTCGCTATCGGTGAGTCCATGGCATCCACCTATAAACGGGCTTTTGAAGCCGATAACGTATCCGCCTTTGGCGGCATTGTCGCCCTCAATCAGGAAATTGACGTTGACACCGCTGAGGCCCTAACCCAAACATTCCTAGAGTGCGTTGTCGCCCCCAGCTGTGCCCCAGCGGCCCAGGCAATATTGGCACAAAAGAAAAATCTGCGAGTACTGGTGCTGCCAGACCTGTTGAGCGGTCCTAGCCAAACGGTCAGAGCCATTGCCGGTGGCTTCTTGACCCAGACAGCGGATGACTTTCAAGAAGATATAGCCCAGTGGCAGATTGTGACCGAACGTCAGCCTAGCGAAGCTGAGCTAACTGAAATGCTCTTTGCCTGGCGCGTGGCCAAACATGTGAAGTCTAATGCCATTGTGGTGACTAACGAAAGCACCACCGTGGGAATTGGGGCAGGCCAAATGAATCGGGTGGGCGCTGCCAAAATTGCGTTGGAGCAGGCGGCAGAAAAATCCCAAGGGGCCACCTTGGCCAGCGATGGCTTCTTTCCTTTTGATGATTCGGTTAAAACCGCTGCTGCTGCTGGCATTAAAGCAATTGTGCAACCAGGCGGTAGCATCCGCGATCAGGATTCGATCAAAGCGGCAAATGAACTCGGGGTGATTATGGCCTTGACAGGGACACGGCACTTTTTGCATTAGGGCTTGAAACGCTGGGTTTGATTTTGCTCCCCCAGCTTTCGGCTCAGCTTAGCCCACCCAAGTCTATTTTCACTGTGCGAAACAACCTGCTAAATGCATTTAGCAGGTTGCCCTAGTTCAGAAGTAAGGGGTGAGCGACGTCGAAGCTCGAGCTACCTAATTCCCCTTCAACCATTTCTGTCCCTTTAGGCGTCGCAATACATATAGAACCATTAGATCTAGCGTAATGCGGCGCTCATCCCCCATGAACTGCTCAATGGTGCTGGGTGTCGCTCCATTGGTGGAAAAGGAATAAATTTTTGGACCTTTAATGCTGTCTTCTAGAAAGACAATATTGAACTGACGCTCGCCGTTTGCCCAACGACCAATCACTTGGGGATAGCTGTCTTTGTCTATACCAACGATGTTGATGGGCTGGGTTTCAAAGGAAATTTGCAAATCGTCCAGCCCTTCTTCTTTCTCTAAAACTGTTTTCACAGCGGGCAAAAAGTGCTGCTCGATAAATTCAGCAAACGGTTTGTCTTCTAACTTGGGCGGTTTAGCTTTTTTAGCTTTTGCCGGTGCCTTAGCAGGTGCTTTATCATCGGGCTTTGCCGCAGGGGCCTTAGGAGTCGACTCGTCTGCCATGCTTGTGTCTGTTTGTTTGAGCTTGGAGGGTAGACCACATTCCAAACCAGGTCTTTCCCATATTAGTAAACCTTGTCCATATCCAGAACTGTAGTTTTTCTGTCGGGGAAGTTCCAGGTTTAACCTGACAGATGAAATAAGCGGGAACGCTCCCATGGAAGAGCAATTCCAACGGAAGCGTTCAGGGCTTAATCAGTTTTAGCTGGTGACGAACTGGCCTAGGTCATGACGCCAGCAATGGCCTGTCGGACAGTCGCTGCATCAGCCTTGGATTCGCTCATGGGCTCCAAACCAATAGCTTCTAAATCAGAGTCCACCATCAGTTTGACTAATCCTTCAAAATCGATGGAAGGCTTCCAACCCAGCTTGGCCTGGGTATTGGTTGGATCACCAATGAGGATATCGACCTCAGCAGGGCGCAGATAGCGTGGGTCAAACTTAACGTAGTCATTCCAATCAAGGTTGACGTAGTTGAAGGCAATATCTAGAAACTCTTTGATGGTGTGGGTTTCACCGGTTGCGACAACATAGTCACCGGGTTCATCCTGTTGCAGCATTAGCCACATGGCACGGACATAGTCTTTGGCATAACCCCAGTCCCGCTTAGAGTCAAGATTGCCGAGGTAAAGGTCTTTCTGACGTCCTGCCACAATGCGGGCAACCGCGCGGGTAATTTTACGGGTCACAAAGGTTTCACCGCGGCGAGGTGACTCGTGGTTAAACAGGATGCCGTTGCAGGCAAACATGTTATAAGACTCACGATAGTTAACGGTTTGCCAGTGGGCGTAAACCTTAGCGCAGGCGTAGGGGCTGCGGGGATAGAACGGGGTGGTTTCTTTCTGGGGGATGTCCTGCACCTTGCCGTACATCTCAGAGGAGCCTGCCTGATAGAAACGGACTTCGCAGTCGGTGCGTTGCTGATAATCACGAATGGCTTCCATTAAGCGTAGGGCTCCCATGGCAACCGTATCGACGGTATATTCTGGAGAGTCGAAGCTTACTCGCACATGGGACTGGGCGCCAAGGTTATACACTTCATTGGGCTGAACCTCTTCTAGGATACGACGCAGCATAGTGCCATCGTTGAGGTCGCCATAGTGTAGAAATAAACGAGCATCCTCACTGTGAGGATCGACGTACATATGATCGATACGATCAGTATTAAATGTTGAGGTCCGACGAATAATGCCGTGGACTTCGTAGCCTTTTTCTAATAAAAGTTCTGCCAGGTAAGACCCGTCTTGGCCCGTAATCCCTGTAATTAATGCACGCTTAGTTTGCGTCATATTGTCAGCTTCCTTTTCCTTATCTATAAAAAAAGAGCCCGCGATATAGCTCTAATTAACCCAACATGTATCTTCCAAGCTAATGATTCAGCCTACTTGATAGGGCTGTAGTAGCTGGTTTATAGCCGTAGAATTGAAGCAACCTTTCAGACTATGAAAGCTCGCTTTAAGGGATTTGAGTAGGCTTAGTATGACAGTTAGGTAAGTTTATCTACGGCTATCTACTTAACCAATCAGTGAGTTTAGGACTCCTGGATGCAACTACTATGCTTCCCACTTTGCATCACCATTGCAAAACGCTATTACGTAAGGAAGTTTGTTTTGGGTACCTATCACCTGTGTCAAGATTTTTTGTATGGGGGATGGCTAACCTGAGACAGCTATCAGGCTCTGCGATCTCGTTCAATATCGTAAATAGCTTTTTCCCAGCACCACTGTTCAGACCGGTCGGGGTTTTGCGATCGCACCCGCTCCACCAATCGGCTCGCCACCGATTGATTACCATTCACCAACCGCATCAGTCGCTGCCGGGTGGCCCGTGGCACCCCAGATGGCCCCGTCGGTAGCGACGGGACCGCAAATCGAATCGGCAAACGATACCCCGTCAGCCAGCAAAAGACCGCCACCACCAACACCACAGCAAAAATGACTGAAAAGATGGATGACATGGTCTATTTTCCCCCGCGTTATATCTAAACACCCATGGACCTAGCCGTTACCGACAGCCAATCAATTTTAGAATTTTGGTTTGGCTCACCCGCAGGCAACTATCGCAAACAATGGTTCCGCAAAGATCCCACATTAGATGCCCAGATCACGACCCGTTTTATGGACGTTTACTGGGCCATGGTCGCCTCGCCTCCAGATAGATGGCTGAGCACCGCCAAAGCAAGCCTAGCGCGGATTGTTGTCTTAGATCAGTTTGCCCGAAACATGTTTCGAGGTACGCCCCAGAGTTTTGCTGCCGACCCCCAAGCCCTGGCCACAGCGGACCTAGCACTTGAGAAAGGGTACGACACACAGCTGCTGCCCGTGGAGCGATTGTTTCTCTACATGCCGTTTGAGCATAGCGAACACCTGACCCACCAAAATCGTTCCGTAGCCTATTTTGAGTCCTTGGTTCTAGCGGCACCAGACCTGAGCCATTGTCTCGACTATGCCCATCGCCATCGAGACGTGATCGCCAAATTTGGTCGCTTCCCCCATCGAAATGAGATTCTGGGACGTCAGAGCACCGAAGCGGAGTTGGCGTTTCTCAAACAGCCAGGGTCTCGATTTTAGAAACGTTCCCTAGGTAGAGACGTTCCATGGAACGTCTCTAGCCACGTCCTATAGGATTAATACCCCTTAGGTGTTTTTCTCGTATTCAATTTCAACCGTCATGTGCACATTACCCCTGGGTTGAAAATCACCTTTGATTTTGAACGTCAGCGGATCGGCCACGGCCAAAAAATCATCCATAATCTGGTTGACCGATTCTTCATGGGAAATGTAGCGATCGCGATAGCCATTGATATAGAGCTTAATGGCTTTTAGCTCTACAACCTTTTCGTTCGGGGTGTACGTAATGTAAATAGTGGCAAAGTCAGGATAGCCAGAGAACGGACACTTACAGGTAAACTCTGGCAGAGTGATGTTGACGTCATACTGTCGACCAGGACGAGGGTTGGGAAACGTAATCAGCGCATTTTCCTCGATTGCCCGCTCGCCATACTTAACAGCATCGACCGGTGGGTTGGGGGGAAGGGACGTATCAGCCATGGTGGGAAGCTCTAAAAAAATTAAGTTGATGGAACTAAGTTGATGATTTTGGAATAAACAGGGTACAACTAAGCTGGCTATTGGCCAAATCCTTCTAGGATGCCAATCTGTTGCATCTGCCAGGTTAGTTAGGACAATGAATGTTTTCTGAGAGCCTGTAATATACGACAGCTAACCTGACGCGCCCAACCGTTCTAATGCATCAGGTCTCACACACCAGGCCGTGCACATCAGGACAGGTGCCCTAACAAAAAGCAGGCGTGCTTCACTGCAATTGCTCGTATCGAGCAAACGGCTTGATCAACCAGCCCTGATTTAGCTATTCAAAAGAACTTAGGGCAAGTACTTGACGAATGACGTTGACGTTGCTCTAATTTGAACGTCCCGAACGGGCAGTTTCTCGCCTGTTTCCAGACTAGCTGCTGGCCGCCTTTGGAAAACCAGCCTAGGGCAGCTGATTTGTGTTTCTATTGGAGATTTTTTGGAACTGCTTATGAATCCTTCCCACAATTCTGACTCTGGTAGAAGTCCAGTGAGATCAGATGCTAGCTATTCACCCTCGGTGCCCGTATCGGTCTATCGCGAACTGGCTGCCGAACTACAGGCCACTAAGGCCATGGTGGATTCACTGAGCGCGCAAAACACCCATCTCAACAGTCAAAACCATCTGTTGCGTCAAAATATTCATCAGATGGTGCAGGTCGCCCTTCAGCTAGGTCAACATGCCGGTGTAGCCCACCCAGCCGAAGCTGAGATGACCTTCTCCTCCACCCAGCCCACCCACCAGCCCTTAGAGCTCCATCCCCATCCCCAGTCAGAGCGACAGACCGTGCAGCCGATGGCTCCTCTTGAAAACGAGCCCCGAGTTCCCCGGCGACCCAAACCTAAGGCCGCCCTCTCCAAAGTATTTACAGAACACACCGGCGAAAATCGTCGCTACAGCCTGGAATCATCAGCCAGTGGCAGTTTGAGTACGCTGTGGTTAATTGTCTCCATTGCCATCATTATCTTGACGGCCTTTGGCGCCGGCTTTTTGATCATGCGTCCGTTGATTGGCGATCGCTAGCCGATTACCGGTCAAATTCGCAGAGTTGACTGATAAGAACTACCGCTAATATTTCTAGAATCTATGGTTCTAGAAAGTCATGGGTTGCTTTGATCAGGTTCTACTCTAAAATTAACTACGCAGCAGATGGGTCATATCGTATCGATTGTTACGGTGCGAAGTCTGCGTAACTCGCTAAACCTTGATATCGTGGCCCAAGCTCATTAGTTGGTCCGGTGTGTGGAGCTATAAATTCGCATGAAAAAAATCGAAGCCATTATTCGCCCATTTAAACTTGACGAAGTTAAAATCGCGCTGGTGAATGCAGGCGTGGTTGGTATGACGGTCTCTGAGGTGCGAGGGTTTGGCCGTCAGAAGGGTCAAACTGAACGGTACCGAGGCTCAGAGTACACCGTTGAATTTTTGCAAAAGCTTAAGGTTGAAATTGTGGTGGATGACGACCAGGTGGATGCCATTGTGGAGCAGGTGATTGCGGCCGCTCGTACTGGGGAAATCGGTGACGGTAAGATTTTTGTAACGCCGGTTCACGAGGTTGTGCGTATTCGTACGGGTGAGAAAAACTCTGAAGCAGTTTAGTGCCGTCTGAGACGTCGTTAATTAACAACTTTTTATCGGGCTATGGGCGATTTGGGGTCAACCTGGGGCTAGCGCGTATTCAGCGTCTGTTAGCTCGTTTGGGTAATCCCCAGAACCAGGTTCCGATTGTCCATATAGCTGGAACCAATGGCAAAGGCTCTGTCTGTGCCTATCTGGCGTCGGTGCTGTCAGCCGCTGGTTATCGGGTGGGTCGCTATACGTCACCTCATTTGTTGGACTGGAATGAGCGCATTTGCATCGGTCAAACGCCCATTACGAACGAGGCGCTATGGGAGCATTTGACTACCGTAGCGGCGGCGATTGAAGCCGATCGTACTGAGGCAGAAGCCGAGGTAGAAACCCCCACCCAGTTTGAAGTGTTTACAGCGGCGGCCTGGTCTTACTTTGCGGCCCAGGCGGTGGATATTGCCGTCATTGAGGTGGGTCTGGGGGGACGCTTAGATGCCACCAATGTCTGTCCGGACCCACTGGTGACAGCCGTTGTGTCCCTTAGCCGAGAGCACTGGCAGCGTCTGGGACCCACCCTGGCCGATATTGCTAGGGAGAAAGCTGGCATTCTCAAACCAGGACGCCCTGTAGTCATAGGCCCGCTTCCGAAGTCTGCGGATACGGTTGTACGTCAGCGGGCGACGCAGTTAGGGTGTCCGCTGTATGAGGTGGCTCCTGCCGCCATAGAATCTGGGCGGTGGCGCAGCGGTCTGGAGGGTGAATTTATTGATTATGAGTCTGGACTGCTGGGGGAACATCAGCGGGTGAATAGTGGGATTGCGATCGCAATCCTCCAGCTCCTCCAACGCCAGGGTTGGACCCTACCCACCACCGCCATTCAACAGGGTATGGCCACCACCCAGTGGCCAGGGCGTCTGCAGTGGCTTACCTGGCAGGGGCAGCGGCTCTTAATTGACGGGGCCCACAACCCCGCTGCGGCCCAAATGTTGAGACGCTATGTTGATCAGCTACCCCAGCCCGTTACCTGGCTGATGGGCATGCTCGCCACCAAGGATCATGCAGATGTCTTTCAAGCGCTGCTACGCTCAGGCGACACGCTACATCTGGTGCCTGTGTCTGGGCACCAATCAGCCGATACGTCTGAGCTGACTCAATTAGCCCAGGCCGTCTGTCCAGATTTAACCTGCTATCGCCATGAAACCCTTGAACAGTCTCTCGCGGCCATCGGTGAGGCCGACACGACTACCAAGGTTCTCTGCGGTTCCCTATATCTAGTGGGAGAGTTCCTGGCTCAACATCACATCGATACCACTGGGTGAATGGCACTGGGTGAATGGCCCTTTAATTCTCTTACCCAATTTCCGCCCAACTCATCATCGGTTATCCCATTCATCCGCCGCATCGGCCACCGCCTGATCCACGGTTTTATCCCCGAGCATGGCAGCCTGTAGGTTGTCATAAACAATCTTTTGGAGCTTTTTCACATCCTCAAGCGCAGGAATCAGCACCTCCGCATCGTCTAACTGACTGGCGCTAACAGCTCGGGCCACTTCTATTGGTGTAGCATCGGGGGCAGGCTCAGCCAGGCTACTCGTGGCCGCTGCCGCGGTCGATGGCAGTACATTGGCCGCCTGAGCAAAGGATAGCTGGTTGTCATTGTTGGTGACATATAGGGCAAATTTCACCGCAGCGTCTGGAGCGTCTGTGGAGCGGGGCACCACGAGATTCATCGCCGCCACATTTTTCTTGCCTGTTTCTCCTGTGATTTGAGGCGCAGTCTGGGTCGCCGCCGCAATATCTGGCGCATTGTTGGCAATGTTATCGAGAGATTCGGCCCCAGAAGATAACAACGCTGTTTCCCCTGACTGATATAGCTCGATAGCGCGACGGTGGCCTTGGGTTAGCACTTCACGGGGCAACAGATCTTGCTGATAGAGATCGGTCCAATATTGAAAAACAGCTTTGCCCTCAGGAGTATTAAAGGCGGCATTGCCCGCGTCATCCACCAGGGGCACCCCCATCTGGATAAAAGACTGCATAACATCAGCGGCATCTTCGGGCACAAAGCTGATGAAAAAGGCGTATTTACCCGTTTTCTCTTTGATCTGTTTCGCGGCAACGGCCAGTTCTGCATAGGTGGTGGGGGGTTCGCTCAGCCCCGCCTGCTCCAACAGATCGGCATTAAACAGCGTCACCCGCGTGGTCAGATACCAGGGAAAGCCAAAGCTATCGCCATTGAGCGTAGTAGCCTGCCAGATTTTGGGGAGATAGACGGCCTGCTCCTCAGGGCTAAGTTTGTCGTCCAGGGAGAGCCAAGCATTACGACTCGCCAACTGGGAGGCAAAGTCAGGGTTTAGATTGACCACATCGGGGGCTGTCCCGGCGGAAACCGCTGTCAAGATTTTGCTTTGCATGTCAGACCAGGGGACATCCACCCACACCACATCCACATCTGGGTTGGCCGTTTCAAAATCGGCAATTAGCTGGTCAAAATAGTCGGTAAATTTTGGCTGCAGCTGCATGGTCCAAAATTCTACTTCCTGCTTACCAGATTGTTGGCCAGCAGTCTGACTACCACCACCACAGCCTGCCACCGCCAGGAGTATCCCAGCAGTTGTCCCAGCTGCCATACGTGCTAAAAAGTGCCGACGTTGAAACAGTTTCATGATGAGTTGTACGGGTCAAAAAAAGGGGGTTAAGGATGTGTTCCGCCACTTTAGACCAAGACGGTCGTAAGTGGGGCTTTCTGCAAAGGAGCCCCTAGACAAACAGCGCGCATCGGCTGAGCTGACGCTAATGCACCGTTACCCGACTCGCACAATCCCGCGCCCGCGCCCTGGCCTCTGCAACGGTAGTCCCCAAGGCTAGGGCCACCCCCATGCGACGGTTTTTGTGAGCACGGGGTTTGCCAAACAGCCTGAGCTTACTACTGGGTACGCTCAGGGCCTCGGCCACACCGGTAAATGTGGGACTATTGCTCGACTCGGTGGCAAGAATCACCGCTGACGCCCCAGGGCGAATTTGCTCAATGTCACCAATGGGCAGTCCGGCAATGGCCCGGACGTGTAATTCAAATTCCGACATGTTTTGGCTCACCATGGTGACCATGCCGGTGTCATGGGGGCGGGGGCTGACCTCACTGAAATAAACAGTCTGTTCCTGACTGGGGTCCCCGGCAATAAATAGCTCTACACCAAATAGACCGACGCCACCTAGGGCATCGGTGATGGTCTTAGCAATTTGTTGGCATTTCTCCAGGGTGCTGGGGTTGAGGGCACAGGGCTGCCAAGATTCGCGGTAGTCCCCCCCTTCTTGCCGATGTCCGATGGGGGGACAGAAGTGGGTAGCAGCAGCTTGGGAATTAGACAGCTGCGGCTGGGACCGCACCGTCAGCAGGGTGATTTCAGTATCAAACTCGACAAACCCTTCCACAATGACCCGAGGGTCTTTGCCGCGACCGGCTTCAAAGGCGTAGGTCCAGGCAGCATCAACATCGGCAGCAGTTTTGACCAGGCTTTGACCTTTGCCCGAGGAGCTCATGACGGGTTTGACAACACAGGGTAAGCCAACGGTTGCGATCGCATCTCTATAGTCCATCTCCGTCGCCGCAAACCGATAGGGAGAGGTGGGCAAACCCAGCTCTTCAGCCGCCAGCCGTCGAATGCCCTCTCGATCCATGGTCAGCCGGGTGGCCATGGCAGTGGGAATAACTGTCCAGCCCTCCGCCTCCAGCTCAATCAGGGTGTCCGTTGCCAGCGCCTCAACTTCCGGCACAATCAGGTTTGGACGTTCCTGTACCACCACCTGTCTCAGGGCGTCGCCATCCAACATGCTCAAAACATGGGAGCGATGGGCCACCTGCATGGCTGGCGCATTGGCATAGGCATCCACCGCGATTACTTCAATTCCCAAACGTATCGCCTCCAGGGCCACCTCACGCCCTAATTCTCCAGACCCCAACAAAAGCAGACGTTGACCAGAGCCAGAGAGGGGAGTGCCCCAGGCCATATTCACCTGCTGATTTGCCACTTTTGACATGGTTATTTAATAAAAATCCAACTTTTTTTTAGAAATCGTGTGATCAATTTAGCCAATTGCGTGTAATATCGCTCGTAAAAAATCAATTACATTCCTTTTGGAGGCTGTTACTCTGCCAACGGTGAGAGTAACTAGTTGAGTGTTGATGCCAAAATCTACTGTCTGGTCTAATCCCCACAAAGCAATTAACAATTTGCAATGAAGGGTGTTAAATAGGGCGTAAAAGCTCCCCAAGCCAAACTAAGTCAAAACTTTCCGTTACGGAGGCGTTTTTTTACAGCCAATTTTTCTGCTTTCGCAAGGTAGAAAAAAATCAAATTAAAAAATGTACGTTTTGTGAGCTTTTTAGGGCAGTATTGACACCAACCTCTAGATTCTTTGGCGATAGCTAGCCATTCCCGCACAAATTGTGTACGATGCGTTAGCAAAAAAAACAGACAAAACCTACAGGATTGCCAAACCCAATTGTTCGGCCTTGCCTACCCCAAATAGTTTGGCGTTTGCCTAACTTAAATTGCCTTCCACAACCGGATAACTTTGTGACCGGATAACGCTGTGAATAGTTTAAAGTCGCTATTTTCAAGAAAAGCCCCAGGCGTTGGTGTTGAAATCACGCCCGAACGGGTCAACATCGCCCGCCTGCGAAAACAAGGGCAGAAGTTAAAGTTAGAAACTCTTGCCTCTGCTGAAATTCCAGAGGGCATTTTTGAAGAGGGTCAAATTATTGATACAGCCGCTATGGCTGACGCTATCCGGTCTGCTTTAAGTGAAAGCAAACTAAGGGTCAAACGCGCCACAACTGCTGTTCCTGGTCGTGCAATCACTCGGGTAATTCCAGTTCCCGCCGAGCTGGATGACAACGAACTGCGTGAAATGGTGCTCAATCAAGAAGCGAGTTTATATCTGCCTTTTCCCCGAGAAGAAGCCGATGTTGACTACCAAAAGCTGGGTTTCTTTGTCGATGAAGACGGCATTGAAAAAGTTCAAGTCCTGTTAGTAGCTGTCAAAAAAGAAGTTACTAACGCTTACATGGAAACGTTCCAACAAGCAGGGCTCAACCTCGATGTTGTTGAAACCAGCAGCTTCGCCCTCATCCGAACCATTCGTGAGCAGCTGCGGCAGTTCACCCCCCAAGAAGCGGCGGCCATTGTCGACATTCAATTTGAAAGCACAGAGATCTCAATCGTTGTTGACGGCATTCCACATTTTTCACGCACGGTACCCATCGGCACATTCCAAATTCAAAGCGCCCTTAGTCGGGCCATGAATTTACCCCCCACACGCAATACAGAACTGTTGCAGGGCATGACCGTACCGGCCACCCCCATGGACAGTATGGGGGCACCCCAAATGTCTGGCGGCACTAACCCAGGGACCGCCGCCATGCTGAGGGTGTTGGGTGAGCTGTCCGATGAACTGCGACGCTCCATTGACTTTTACTTAAATCAGGGGGAAGACATGGAAGTTGCTCAGCTACTGCTGGCAGGACCCGGTAGCGCCATTGGCCAGCTAGACGAATTTTTTGCCCAGCGATTAAGTCTACCGGCTAGCCCCATCGACCCCATTGAGTCGCTATCGCTAGAGATAGGGGATGAGATTTCTGAAGCCCAGCGCCCTGGGCTGGCAACAGTTCTTGGCTTGGGTCTGCGGGAGGTTTAGGACATGTACAGCATTGATATCAATTTTCTCAACGATCGCGAAGAACGTCCTGTTTTAGCGACACAATCATCGGCAGTTGTCAGACAGCCCTCCAGCGATCGAACCCCCATGGCCATTGGTCTTGGTGTGATGGTGGCGGCGTTGGCTGGTGTAGGAGGATTTTTTGGCTTACTAAAATACCAAGAATCCACGCTGCAAACTCGTCAGGCTGAGTTAGATGCCCAGCTGACCGAGCTACAGGCAAAGTTAGCCCAGGTTGATCGGATTAAAGCAGAGACCGAGGCAGCCCGCTCAGAGAGTCGCGCTTTAGCCGGAGTATTCACCAAGATTCGTCCCTGGTCAGCCATCGTACAGGACATTCAAAATCGAATTCCCACCCGAGCTCAGTTAGCAAGGGTGACTCAAACCGCTGGTGAACCTGTAGCAGCCACACCAGAGAGCGACCCCGTCCCCCCCGAAGCAGGCGGCATTAGCATCGATGGCACGGCCTGTTCTTTTGATGATGTCAATGATTTTGTTCTGACGCTAAAAAACTCTCCTTTTCTGGAGAGTGAGACCGTCAAGCTCAATACATCTACCCTGGGCAGCTCAGTGCTAGGCCGTTGTCCGGGAGAGGCTCAGCGTGATGAACCCACCGAGCTGGTAAATTACACCATTGCTGGCAATGTCAAAAGTGTGTCTACCGAACAGTTTGATCGACTGCTAGCTGAGCTCGAAAATCAGCAGGCATCCGTTGGTCTTTCCTCTAGGTTAAAAGCCCTTTTAGAAACAGGAGTGCTCGAATAATGACATTAAGCGGAGACTTTATCCCAGCCGAAGATGACCTATATGATGAGCCGTTAAACCCTGTTGTCTTTGGCATTGAGCTAACCCCCAAGGTTTTGGGCATCTTAGCTGCCCTGGCCGGTATCGGTTTAGCCATATTCCTGTTCCAGCGGTTTGTGCAGCCCGTACGTCTCAGCAATCAAGCGCTCAGGGCCACAATTGCCGAGAAAGAGCAGCAGCTAGCCACCCAAGCCGAACGGCTAGAAGAAATTGCCAAACTTGAGGAAGAACGGGAAGCAGCTCTGATACAGCGTCGCAACGTCTACTCTCTATTTTCAGACGAGTCCTCCATGGATACGCTGCTGATAGACATCAACCAGCGAATAAAGAACAGTAACGCATCCATCGGCGCGGCCCGAAATCAGATTACAGCTCGTGGAATTCCCCCCATTCTGGTTGAGGCGCAGCTGAAACAATTTGTCCCCAGCGGAGAAACTGTAATTCAAGACAGCAGCTTAGGCGAAGAGGTCAATGACATACTGAAGCGCCAGACCTATAGTGTTGAATTTGCCGGAGATTTTGCCCAAACCCAATCAATCTTGAGCAATGTCGAACGATTAGAGCCCCTGCTACTGATCCGAGACTTCTCCTTGGCCTCCTCTGAAACAGTCACTGAGACTGTTCTCAACAGCCAAGGCCAGGTAATAGGGCAGCCCAAACAGCGGATAAATTCCACATTTCAAGTGGATGCGCTGATTCCAACGGGTGATCCTTCGGCACCACCAGCGATAGCGCCCCCCCCACCGGTGGAGGGGGAAACCGTGGAAGAACCGCCCCAGTAGGCAACCTTGTTTGTAACCCTATCCAATTCCCCAAGATTTCAGCCCCTAGGCATTGATGTACGTTAATTAAGATTTAAGGAGTGAACTGTGAAACGCTTTTTCAAACTTGGAAGTTTAATGGCTGGCGGAGCTTTGAGCGTCCTCACAGCTCAGTCTGCTGACGCCGCTGCTACAGCCATTCAAAACGTTGAACTCAACACGACTAAGACTGGTATGGAGCTGAGGCTTTCCACCAAAGGTGGCGACACTCCTCAAATCTTTGCGGTTAGTCGAGACAATGTCTTACAGGCAGATATTACTAATGCTCAGCTAGCCCTCCCCAGCAGCAAGAACTACAGCAAGCAAAATCCTGACCCTGCCATTAAGTCAATTCAGGTAGAAGCCCTGGATGACAATACGGTGCGATTAACCATTAAGGGCACTGATAAAGCACCCATTGCTAATTTGGAAAAGGTTAATGGCCAAGGGCTGCTAGTCAGCTTGGACACCCGCCCCAACGCCACGCCCCAGCCCAGTGAGCTACCTGAGACCATTGAAACCATTACAGATGAGTCTTTGCTACCCGCCCATCTGGCCCAGGCAGAAACAGACACTCCGGATGTCTTAGTTCCCAATCCTGAGGTAATTATTGACGGCAATCCCGTCACATCTCCCACCTTAAACGGTGCGCCTCCATTTCTGCCCCAGGCCGTTCCCCCTCCGGTGGGAGACATTGCCGTCTCTGAAATCGACTCCAGTCTAGATGTGATTGACTTGGGCACGGCTGAGCGGGTCCCTCGCTTGGTACTCAGGGATGCAACGGCCCGTGAAGCGCTGTCATTACTTGCGCGCGCTGCGGGGCTTAACTTGGCGTTTACTGAAGCTGGCGGTGGAGAAGGCGCAGCAGCGGCTGATACTAAGGTCACCCTAGACATTGAAGATGAACCGGTGCAAAACGTGTTCAACTACGTTCTGCAAATTTCTGGGTTAGAAGCTAATCGGGTGGGTCGAACCATTTTTGTGGGTCCCAGACTACCCCAATCGGCGCGAAATCTAACCGTGCGAAGCGTACGTCTCAATCAAGTTGATGTGGCCAGCGCTGTGAACTTTTTAGTGTTCATGGGAGCTGAGAGTGCCTTTACAGATGTCCAGGAAATCGAAACGGTTGAATCAACCATCGATGTCGGAGAAGAAGTTGAGCAAATTGAAAGAACCGAGTTAGAAACCAGCGTTGATGTTCTGCGGGCCGATTATGGAGATTCTCCACCCCTATTACGAGGATTACAGGTTATCGGTGACGCCCGTACCAGCTCTGTGACGCTAGTAGGCAGTCCTCGCCAGGTTGAAATTGCCACCACCCAGCTAGTGCAGCTAGATTTGCGTCGGCGTCAGGTTGCTATTAATTTGCGCGTTGTAGACGTCAACCTATCTGCGGAGGAGAATCTTGATGCTAGCTTCTCCTTTGGTATCAACGATTCTTTTGTCAATCAGAACAATGGCATCTTAGGGCTAGCCTTTGACAGTGCTAACCCCTTTAACATTGCTAGAAACTTTGTTGCTCAACTCAATGCCTCTATTGTGAATGGCAACTCTAAGATCATCACCGATCCAACACTGATTGTTCAAGAGGGTCAGGACGCTTCGGTTAACTTAGTGGAAGAGGTAATTAATGAAAGTGTGACTAACGCTGTCATCAGCGATAGCGGCATCGTCACTAACGAAAGAGAAGTTGAGTTAGTAGATGTAGGACTGACATTAGCCATCAACGTTGACCGCATTGATGATAATGGATTTGTTTCCCTTTCAGTTGCACCCACCATCTCTTCGCCGGGGGCACAATTCAACTTAGGGGGTGATGATTTTGTTATCCCAATTTCAACCCGAGCCCTATCGTCTGGTCAGATTCGTGTGCGTGATGGTCAAACCCTAGTGCTGTCTGGCATTATCCAAGATACTGATGTCGCATCAGTAACAAAAGTCCCCATTTTGGGCGATCTGCCCATTATCGGTGCCCTATTCCGTGACACCACCACCACCAATGAACGGCAAGAGCTGATTGTGCTGCTGACACCGCAGATTTTAGATGACTCGGATGCTAGCATCTACGGCTATAGCTATACCCCTGGAGAAGACGTGCGAGAACTATTGGGCGAAGATGAATAATTTTCGTTAGTCTCCATAACATCAAAAAATCGCCCCAGGCCTTTCATAAGAGGACCTGGGGCGATTTTTTTGTTCTTTAAAACACAATTCTCAATGGGCAATCCTATGAATTTTCCTAAAAATCGCTGAAATCCATATAAATTCAATGTTTTATAGATCTATATCGACTAGGGACCCCTTAGAATGGGTCAGAGAAAACATGAGGCTCCAAGGGTTTCAGCGATCTGTTGAGATTTTCCTTATGTTTCTTTAACGATTTGTCCAACGATGGGCATGGTTCATTCATTGGTTTTAATCTGCGAGGAGACAAAGATGAATAAAGGTGAACTTGTAGACAAGGTATCTGAAAAGGCCTCTGTTACCAAAAAACAGGCTGATGCAGTCATTTCTGCAGCAATTGAATCAATTATGGAAGCGGTTTCCAGCGGTGAGAAGGTAACGCTGGTTGGGTTTGGCTCCTTTGAACCCCGGCACCGCAAAGAGCGTGAGGGTCGTAATCCTAAAACTGGCGATACTATGGTGATCCCAGCTACCACTGTGCCTGCCTTTTCCGCCGGTAAGCTATTTAAGGAAATGGTTGCCAAGAAGTAGTTAGGCTATATGTAATTCGATTGATAGTGTCGCTACGGCGCTTGAGTATTGAGGATGATGTTTGGGATGTTTCTCCAGCGCTCATCTCGGTACTTTTAGCGATAGCGGCACTTCTTTTATGGGGCTAAACCGATGGGGCTAA
>ERZ1740072.72-NODE-72-length-54357-cov-5.720581_pt1 | contig 54357 bp, 51 predicted proteins | sample MGYA00581733_ERZ1740072 | MGnify/ENA primary metagenome ERZ1740072 (study PRJEB43018, sample SAMN04849741) | marine metagenome | isolation source: floating plastic debris | place: Pacific Ocean | collected 2008-08-30 | study: EMG produced TPA metagenomics assembly...
CGCGATGAAATAAGTGGAATGGGTGATCTCGGGCACCGCGCGCCCCGCCGGATCCGCGTCTATGATCTTGTGGCCTGCTATGGCCGCGGCATAAAAGGCGACCGCAGTGTTTGACCCGCCCATCTCGCAAGGAACAGTGCCAAAAAACGGCCGCCCCAAAAGGGTCTGGAACCGCTCATAAGCCAGCAATATGGGCGCGCCCTCGATGCGGGGCAAACGGTCATAACCCGCTTCTTCGTCGGCAGGCAGGTCCGAAATCGCGCCCAGCATGTAGGGCGTGCAAATGAGCGCGTCATCAGGCACGTCGTCCAACGCGATCAGATCAAACGTCTTGCCGCGCGCCAGTGCATCGTCAATCAATTCAATCCCTTCGGCGAGGTCCCCGCCCCCGCCTGTCCCGAGGATTGTGGCCCCTGCCAGCAGGTCCATGAGGTCTTGTCGATCAAGCCGGGTCATGAGGGCGTGGGCACCTGCATCTCAGACACCCCATCGGGCGAGGTATCTCTCGATGATCTCATCCATGCGCGCCTTGCCAAAGCTGGGATCATGGCCCCCGTGCACCACCCGCACAGGCAAGTCGCGCAGGCGGCGCAATGTGGCGGCATAGTCCTCAACACTCATCCCCGGCCCCTCATAGATCAGCGGCCCGTCATAGATGGCATCGGCCCCGAACAAGGTGCCGCTGTCGCGGTGAAACAGGCCCACCTGCCCCGGCGAATGCCCCGGCAGGTGCAAGACTTCTCCCTGCCAGTCCCCCAGATCGATCATATCGCCCTCGCCCACCAGCCCGGTGGCAGGCGCACCGCGCAATGTGTAAGCGGCGATGTCATAGCCCGCATGCGGCAGCGCATCGATCAGGACAGGCCACAACTCGGGATAGCCCGCATCCGCGAAAAGCGTGCGAAAGGCATCCGATATGCCCGTCGTGTCCAGACTGTAGGGGGTCGGATTGGCCAGCTCATCGGCTTCAATCGGATGGACCAGCCGGATGTCAAATTCGTGCACGGACCCGATGTGATCCACATGGGTGTGCGTGGACAGACAAATCAGCGGGCGCTCGGGGTCAGGGCGCAATCCATCGATGACAGGGCGCAAGGGGGCGACACCCATGCCGCTGTCAATCAACAGATCTGCATCAAGCCCCAGAACCAGATGCATGTTGGCCGAAAAGATCGGGTGCACGCGCGGTTCGGTGATGAGCCAGAGGTTCGGTTCGAGTTGGAAAGTGCGGAACCACTGCGCGTCGACATCCATGGGCTTTTCTTCCTTCGTGAGGCGGCGTTGGCTTAAAGCCTAGTCGCGACCCCGGAAGGATGACAACGGATTCTGGCGCTCGACCGTAAAACCTGCGGGCGCACAGCGGGCAAAAGCGGTCTGCGCACCAGACTGCACGGATTTCAGGCGGAGGACATCTGCCGCCGCAGACCAAAGACACCTCCCGACCGCTCAGATATCCAGCGTATTCTCACGCTCCCAGGTCGAGAAATGCGAGGCATAGGCGTTCCATTCCTGCTCTTTCATCTTGACGAAGGCGGATGAAAATTCCGGCCCCATCAACGCCTTGAGGCCTTCATCACTGGCCAACGCCCGGATGGCATCCAGCAGGTTCAGCGGCAGGCGCGGCGCGTCCTTGATGAGGTGCCCTTCGGCGTACATATCGATGTCGTGGCGCTGGCCGGGATCGGCCTTGTCACGCAGGCCCGACAACCCGGCGGCGATGATGACGGCCTGCAGCAGATAAGGGTTCGTCGCCCCGTCGGGCAGGCGCAATTCGAACCGGCCCGGGCCGGGGACGCGGACGCGGACGCGGACCATATGGGTGCGGTTGTTGCCGGTCCACGTGACCGTATTGAGCGCCCATGTAGCCGTCGAAACTGTCGCAGGCGCATTGATGCGCTTGTAGCTGTTCACCGTTGGATTGGTGATCGCCGCCAGCGCCGTGGCGTGCCGCATGATCCCGCCAAGGAAGTGTTGACCCTGCGCGGACAGGCCCAGTTCGTGCCCTTCATCCACAAAGGCGTTGGTGGTCCCATCCATGTCCCAGACCGAGATGTGGGCATGACACCCGTTGCCCGTCAGCCCTTCAGTCGGCTTGGGCATGAAAGTGGCGCGCAACCCCTCCTTGGCCGCCTCATCCACAAGGGTACGCAACACATTGCCGAGGCCTACGCGACATCCGCACCCTCCATCACGCAGTTGGACGCAACCCACGCCACTTCAGGACGCCATGGCAACTGGATGACCGGGGACGGGTCCGGCACGGCCAGCATATCGGGATGGGCGGGCGTCATATCCAGCCATGTGGCAAACCCGGCAAAGCCCGCGCCCTCTTCCTGCATCTCCGCAATGGCTTGCGTCGGCACCAACTTGGCCCGTTGCCCACCGAACAGATCGGTGAAGGAGATCATGAAGTGTTTCACGCCCGTTTCGGCGGCAAAGGCGGCTAGCTCTGTTGTCATCTGGTGTCTCGCTTTTGTCAAAATCTGATGGGTCCGGCCCCGTCCACACCGAGTGACGACAGGCCGAGCGTTGGTCGATCCCCGCAGGCAGATCGCACATCCCCGGCACGCGTTCGGTGATCTTCTGACCCAGCAACATGCCCGCGCCTCCAGGTTTCGCGCCTTGGCCCACGACAATCTCAATCGTATCCGCCCGGCGCGGATCGTCCGGGTTCATCCCATAGCGCGACGGCAGGTATTAATAGACTAGCTTGTCCGAATGCCCGCGCTCTTCCTCGGTCATGCCGCCATCGCCTGTGGTGGTCGATATGCCCGCCGCCGACGCCCCGCGCCCCAACGCCTCTTTGGCCGGGCCAGAGAGTGAGCCAAAGCTCATCCCCGTAATCGTGATCGGGATCGCCAGTTCAATCGGTTTACTTGCAAAACGCGTGCCAAGTGTCACTGATGTCTCACATTTTTCGCGGCACCCTTCCAACGGATAGCCCGACATCGAAGCCCCCAGAAACAGTGGGTGTAAAAATGAGGCACCTTGCGTTTGGCCCCACCGTCGCGAATATCGTAGATGCCGGTGGCCGCCGCCCGGCGGATTTCCGAGTTGATGTCATCGCTGAACGTGGCCGAAGGGCGCGGGGTGGTGCGGGGAATGTCGTTCATCTGATCGCCCTCAATACGCCGACGCATTGGCGCGGCTTTGCAATGTGGTGAGCGAAGGCGAAATTGCACCGTTTTCAATCTTGGACAGCATGCCCGCCGAAATCCCCGTCTTGTCGGAAAGCTCCGCTTCGTTAAGGCGCCGGCCCTTGCGTCACCGGTGGATGTCCCGACCCAGTGCGCGTTCAAGACTGTTTTCGCGCTGGGTGCGAATGGCATGCGGGTCTTGTTTGAGACCCAGACCCGACAGTGTGGCGGATTTACGTGTCATCGCCTGTCTGTTTGTTCAAACAGAGTATTGCGGGCGCGCCCGCGAGGAACGAGGCCCGGATTAGCCGTCCGCACCGATGTCTGCCGCATCGGCAAGCCGTTCAAGAAGCCAGTCGCGAAACGCCTCGGCCCCGGGAACACCTGGCGTAGCACGCAGGAAGTACCCTTCATGGCTTGCCAAACTGGCGGCATGCGCCCGCACCAACTGCCCCGAACCCAACGCGCTTTGCGCCAGCATAGCACTCACAAGCGCCACCCCGTTGCCATGGACGGCCATATGCAGCGCCGCGCCATAGGAATCGACAAAAACCTCCGGCTGCATCACAGGGCCAACCACCTCGCGCCATTTGTTCCAGCCATCCGAGGTCCCAACAGATTCAATCAGTGGCAATTCCTCCAGCGGACCGTGCAGTCCGGGGGCCTTCAGGGCAATTAGCCCCCCCGGTTCCAGCATGACACCCGCGCGCCCGACCTGACTGCGCGATCCAAAGGGAATTTCGACATCTGCGCGCACCGTGTTGTAATCATCCGGCCATATAGTGCCGACAAAGCGCAGTCGCAGGTCCGGCATGCGCGCCTTGAACTCGGCCAAATGTGGCGCAATCACCCATTGGGCGACGCTCACCGAACTGGCGATGGTAAGTAGGTTTTTGGAAGGCCCCGCTTCGAACCCGCGTGCAGCCTCTGCGAGTGTTTCCAGAGCATTGCCGACCTGCGGCAGCAGTGTGCGCCCCTCATCCGTCAGCGACAGCCCGCGTGCACGACGCACAAAAAGCGTCACGCCAAGGCGCGTTTCCAACGCTTTAACGTGCTGAGAGACGGCGGATTGCGTCATCCCCAACTCTTGCGCGGCAGCCGTGAAACTCAGACAGCGGGCCGCCGCTTCAAAGGCACGAAACCAGGTTAGGGGAGGAAGGGATTTTGCCATGCACAATGCAGCCATTAGAAGAACTTATAGCTTGACCTGCAAAACCTGCGTTTGTCAAACGGGGGCTGGCGATTGGATACTGCTGTGCAACCATCCTTGAAAGACATCCAATGCAGCCAGACATCCGAAAAATTGTGACCTATGACGAAGAGGTGCTGATCGAAGGGTTCCGCAAAGCGGACCAACCTTGGCGAATGTTTGCGGTGGCCGCGGTTGTGCGAAACCCGTGGGCCGGGCGTTATGTCGACGATCTGAAACCGGAGATTCAGGCATTTGGCCCTGTGTTGGGCGAGATGATGACCGCGCGGATGATTGCGCTTGCCGGATCAGGCGACGCGATTGAAGCCTATGGAAAGGCCGCGGTTGTGGGTTTGGACGGAGAGATTGAGCACGCCTCGGGCCTTATCCACACGTTGCGCTTTGGCAATCACTTTCGCGAGGCTGTGGATGCCAAATCCTACCTTGCTTTCACCAACACGCGCGGGCCGGCCAATGCGCCGATCATGGTGCCGTTGATGGACAAGAACGACGCGGGTCGGCGCTCGCACTACCTGACCATTCAGTTTTCCATTCCCGACGCGCCGCGCGCCGATGAGGTCGTCGTGGTGTTGGGTGCTGCCACCGGCGGGCGGCCACATCACCGCATTGGCGACCGGTATCAAGACCTCAAGGACCTCGGCCATGACCTGGACAACCCGGCCGCGGTCTAAGTTCGGTCCCCTCGCCGCGATCACCGCGGGCGATGGGCCGACCGTCCTGCTGATCCACGGCGTCGGCCTCCGGGCCGAGGCCTGGGAGGCACAGATCGACGGCCTGGCCCACGATTTTCGCGTCGCCGCCATCGACATGCCAGGGCACGGAGAAAGCCTACCGCTACCGGGCACACCCAGCCTGACAGACTACACCGAGGCCGTCGCCGCATGTCTTGAAGGGCCATCTGTGGTTATCGGTCACTCATTTGGGGCAATGATCGCTCTCGATCTCGCGACCAAACATCCCGAGCATATCGTCGGCGTGGCTGCGCTCAACGCGATTTACAGGCGCGATCAGGCTGCGCGCGCCGCTGTCATCGCACGGGCCCAAAGCCTTGATGGCCGCAACTTGGCCGACCCGGCGCCGCCCCTGTCCCGCTGGTTTGGCGACACCCCCAGCCCGGCACGAGCGGCGTGCGAAAGCTGGCTACGTCACGTTGACCCGGCAGCGTACAAAGCCTCCTACACCGCCTTCTCCCACGAGGTCGTACCAAGCGACGCCGCTTTAAGAGCATAGAACTTCCCGGCCCTTTTTATGACCGGTGGGCAAGAGCCGAACTCGACCCCCGCCATGTCCCGGGCAATGGCGAATTTGGTCCCAAATGGACAGTACGCCACGATCGAGGATGCCGCTCATATGATGCCGATGACCCATAAAGCGGCGGTAATGACGCGGATCACGTCTTTCGCTGCGGAGTGTTTGTCGTGAACGCCCCCGACCCCCGAACCCTACGTAACGCCTTCGGCGCATTCATGACGGGCGTGACGGTCGTTACTGCCCGGCGCGCGGATGGGGCACCTGTGGGATTTACGGCAAATTCGTTCACATCTGTGTCGCTAGATCCTCCTTTGCTGTTGGTGTGTCCGGGAAAGTTTCTGTCGAGCTATGAAGCCTTTGCAAGTTGTACGCATTTCGCCGTCAGCGTGCTGGCCGAAGGTCAAGAGGACATTGCGACCATCTTTGCCAGCTCCAAAGCCGACCGCTTTGCCCAGGTGCCATGCGATGAAGACTTACATGGCGTCCCGGTAGTCAGAAGCGCTGTTGCGCGGTTTTCCTGCAGTGTGAACAACCGGGTCGAGGCTGGCGATCACAGTGTCCTTTTTGGAAGGGTTGAGGCCTTTGAACACAATGACAGGGCCGGACTTGGCTATGTCTCGGGTCGATTTTTCAGCCTTGGCACCGAACGGGCCGCCCTTGATCACGTCGAAGGGCTGACGATTGCAGGTGCGATCGTTCAGGACGGCGATACCGTGCTGCTGAACCGCACGCCTAGGGGTCTTGCACCGCTATCTTGCACACATACGGATCGCGGAGCATTGCTGGACCACCTGCGCGACACGTTGGCCACGATGGGCGTGTCGGCCAAACTCGGACACGCCTTTTCCGTGTTTGACGAAACCGACGGGCGCGCACATCACAGCTACTTCCTCGCTCAAGGCTATCAAGTCCAGCCGCACGAGGATGTGCTAACCGTGCCTATCGATGAGCTGCCTTCACAGACTTTTGCCAGTCCAGCCCTCGAAACCATGATGCTGCGCTTTGCCCGTGAGGCGCGCAGCCGAAACTTTGGCCTCTATTTTGGCGACACCGAACGCGGTGCCGTCCACGCCCCGACAGACAGGATGTAAACAATGGAATTCTCTCTTTTTGCCCATATGGAACGTCTGACCCCCGGCCAGGATCATAAAGATTTGCGTCAGGAATTGATCAGTCTGGCGCAAATGGCTGATGATGGCGGCATGCGCGCGGTGTGGACGGGCGAGCATCACGGGATGGAGTTCACCATCACCCCCAACCCGTTCCTGTCGCTGGTTGATCTGGCTGCGCATACCAAAAACGTACGCCTTGGCACGGGGACCATCGTGGCCCCGTTCTGGCATCCCATCAAGCTGGCGGGCGAAGCGGCAGCGGCCGATCTGATCACAGATGGACGGATTGAGCTGGGAATCGCGCGCGGTGCATATTCCTATGAGTATGAACGGCTTATGCCCGAGATGGACGCGTGGGAAGCTGGACAGCGCATGCGTGAAACAACGCCGCTTTTGCGCAAGCTTTGGGCTGGGGATTGCGCTCACGAGGGGGAATTCTACGCCTTGCCTGTAACGACGACTGCTCCACAGCCGGTCCAAGAAGACGGCCCGCAGTTCTGGATCGCGGCGCGGGATCCCAACAGTCACAGCTTTGGCGTCGAAAACGGCTTCAACATTCAGGTGACCCCGCTCTGGCAGGGCATTGAAGAGATCGAAAGCCTGATGGGCAAGTTCAACGACGCCTGTGCCGCCTATTCTGGCCCGCGCCCCAAGATCATGCTCTTGCACCACACCTATGTGGGAGCGGATGGTGACGACGTGAGCCTTGCCGCCCAGCAACTGTCGCGTTTTTACTGCTATTTCGGGGCGTGGTTTCAGAACAAAAAGCCCGTAAGCCAGGGCCTGATCGAAACCTTGTCCGACGAAGAACTGGCGGCCAACAAAATGATGTCGCCCGAAAACATGCACCGCGATCTGACCATCGGAACGGCGCAAGAAGTCATCGACCAGATCAAGCGTTACGAAGACCTTGGCTATGATGAATATTCGTTCTGGATCGACTCGGGCATGGACTTTGAACGCAAACGCGCGTCCCTTGCCCGCTTTATCGATGATGTAATGCCCGCCTTTGCCTGAGGATCCCAAGATGAGTGACCTGCCCCACTACCAACTGTTCATTGATGGCGCGTTCTGTGAAGGCAGCGCGGGTCAGGTTATGGCCACGCAGAACCCCGCCACGGGGCAAGACTGGGCGACCTTTGCCTGTGCATCTGCCGCAGATGTGGACCGCGCCGTGGCTTCTGCGGTTCGTGTGCTGGACGATCCTGCATGGCGGGACATGACTCAGACTGCGCGAGGCAAGCTGCTCTATCGATTGGCCGATCTGATTGAGCAGAACGCGCAAGACCTTGGGGCGATTGAGACAACGGACAGTGGCAAACTGCTGGCCGAAACATCATCGCAGACTGCCTACGTCGGGGATTACTACCGCTACTATGCGGGCCTCGCTGACAAGATCGAGGGCGCGGTGCTGCCCATCGACAAACCCGACATGCACGTGTTCACCCGCCGCGAACCGATTGGTGTTGTCGTCGCCATCGTGCCTTGGAATGCGCAGATGTTCCTGACGGCGACCAAGCTGGGCCCTGCGCTTGCGGCTGGATGTTCAGTCGTGCTGAAAGCGTCTGAGGTGGCCCCTGCCCCCATGCTCGAATTCGCTCGTTTGATCGCGGCTGCCGGGTTCCCTCCCGGGGTGGTGTCGGTGATCACGGGAGATGCAGAGAACTGTGCGGTCCCCTTGACCCGGCACCGCGACGTGGACCGCATCGCGTTCACCGGTGGACCAGAAACGGCGCGCCATGTGGTGCGCAACTCGGCTGAGAATTTTGCCGTGACCTCGCTGGAATTGGGGGGCAAGTCCCCGATTGTTGTGTTTGAGGATGCTGACCTCGATGGCGCGGCGAACGGGTTGATCGCAGGCAACTTCGGTGCCTCCGGTCAAAGCTGCGTGGCCGGGTCGCGCGGGCTTGTGCATCGCCCCATCCTCGAGGACCTGATCGCCCGGATTACGGAAAAAGCCAAAGGCATTGTTGTCGGTGACCCGTTGGAACAGGCGACACATGTCGGCCCGCTTTGTACCCATGCTCAAGTCGCGCGGATCGAGGACACGCTGACCAAGGCAACGGCCCAAGGCGCAACAATCCATATGGGCGGCGCGCCGCTGGATCGGCCCGGCAACTACATGGCCCCCACCCTCGTGGAATGTGCGGGGCCCGACACCGAAACCCTGCATGTTGAGATGTTTGGCCCCGTGATGTCCCTGATCCCCTTTGACACCGAAGAGGAGGCGATTGCGCTGGCCAACGACACGCCCTTTGGTCTTGGATCGGGCGTGTTCACGCAGAACCTTTCACGAGCGCATCGCGTTTCGGCGCGGCTAAAGACGGGGATATGCTGGGTGAATACCTACCGCGCCATTTCGCCCATCGCGCCGTTTGGTGGGTATAATCAGTCCGGCTATGGGCGCGAGGCAGGGCTTGACGCGATCCACGACTACACGCGCACCAAAACCACGTGGATCAACACCTCGGACAGCCAGATGGCCAACCTATTCGTCATGCGCTGAGCGCCTCCTGCCACATCAAGGAAGAGAATTTTCATGCGCCAATAAATTTTGTATACTTTATGTATGCAATCTTTGGGGCTGCCATGACACGATTCTCAAAAGACGACTGCCTTACCGATCTGCGCCGCCGGATCCTGTCCACGGACCTACAACCGGGCCATGATCTGGACGAGGTTGGGCTGGCCGAACGCTATGGCATGTCGCGCACACCGCTGCGCGAGGTGCTGCAACGGCTGCAGGGCGAAGGCTATGTGGTGATGTCGCAAAACCGCGGGGCCAAGGTGGCCTCCATGGACATCCCAGTGCTGCGCACGTTCTTTCAGACCGCACCTATGGTCTATGCCAACATCGCACGGCTCGCATGCGAAAACCGGACCGGGACCCAGCTTGACGCGCTCAAGGCCGCGCAGGTCGACTTCACCAAAGCCACCAAGGGCGGCAAACCGGACGAGGCAGCCCTCGCCAACCACCAGTTCCATGCCACCATCGGGCACATGGCGCACAACGCCTATCTGGTCGCCGCGCTGGACCGTCTGCTGATCGATCACACAAGGCTCAGCCAGACATTCTATCGCCCCGCCTCACCATCCGAGACGATGCTGGTGCTCAAGGCCGCTGAACAACACGACGCCATGATCGCAGCCATCGAGGCGGGCGAAGGCGCGCTGGCCATCGACCTCACCATCCAACACTGGGACCTCAGCCGCGATCGGATGGAGCGTTTCGTGCGCCCCAACCCGCTGCCTGTGGATGTGATCCCCCGCAAGGACCGCGAAAATGCAGTTTGAAGGCATCTATACCCCGCTCGTGACACCCTATCACGACGATTTCACGCTGAACGAGGCCGCACTGGCCCAGACTGTCGATCTGCTGGTGGAGGCCGGTGTCGCCGGGATCGTCGTGGCCGGGTCCACGGGCGAATATTACGCACAGACGACCGAAGAACGGCTGGACATGATGACCCGTGCCGCAAGCCTGATCGCAGGCCGGGTGCCGATGATCGTGGGCACGGGTGCGATCCGGACCGAAGATTCCGTGATGTTTGCCAAGGCCGCCAAGGCGGCTGGCGCGGACGCGCTGCTGGTCGCCACCCCACCTTACGCCTACCCCACGGGTCGTGAAATTGCGCTGCATGCGCTGGCGATTGACCGGGCGGCGAACCTGCCTGTGATGCTCTACAACTACCCCGGCCGGATGTCGGTGGATATGGACGAAGATACGCTTGATCGGGTTGGCCGCTCCCCGAACTTTTGCGCGATCAAGGAAAGCTCGGGTGACATCAATCGCCTGCATATGCTCGCGCGTGACTATCCGCATATCGCGCTGTCCTGCGGGATGGACGATCAGGCGCTTGAGTTCTTTGCATGGGGCGCGCGCTCCTGGGTCTGCGCCGGATCAAACTTTGCGCCCGAGGCGCATATTGCGCTTTATCAGGCCTGCGCCGTCGAAGGCGACTTTACCAAAGGGCGCGCGATCATGTCCGCGATGCTTCCTCTAATGCGGGTGCTCGAACAAGGCGGCAAGTTTGTCCAATGCATCAAATACGGCCTGACACTACGCGGCATTGATGCAGGCCCACCCCGCAAGCCACTGCAACCGCTCAATAAAGACGACAAGCGTGCATTGGCCGAAGTGATCGCCACCATGAACACCGCCATCGCGCACATTACGGGGGACGCCCAATGACCGACCTTTTGACCCATGCCGAATATGTCGCCCTCGCCGACGCACTGGACCCGCCGCGCAGCCCGTTTATCGATGGCAAGTACCAGCGCGGCGCGGGGCCGATGATGGCATCCGTGAACCCCGCAACGGGTGCGGAGATCGCCCAGATTTCGACGGCAGACGCATCAGACGTCGATCTGGCCGTGAGCAAGGCGCGCGAGGCCTTCGATCAGGGCCATTGGTCGAAACTGGAGCCCGAGGCGCGCAAGGACGTGCTGATCCGCCTGTGCAAGTTGATGACGCGCAACCGTCGCGAACTGGCGGTGATGGAAAGCGTGGAGTCCGGAAAACCGATCCTTGATTGCGAGACGATCGACTTGGCCGAGACGATCCATTGCATCAAATGGCACGCCGAGGCTATCGACAAGATCTATGACCAGACGGCGCCGACCGGGGACGGCGCGCTGGCCATGATCCTGCGCGAACCTGTGGGTGTGGTGGCCGCTGTGCTGCCGTGGAATTTCCCGCTGATGATGCTGGCAGGGAAGATCGGACCGGCCCTTGCGGCTGGGTGTTCCGTCTTTGGGAAACCCGCCGATCAGACCAGCCTGACCGCCCTGCGCGGGGCGGAACTCGCGCATGAGGCGGGCATGCCGCGCGGTGTGTTGCAGGTGCTGCCCGGTGATGGGCCGTCTGTGGGTGAGCCTTTGGGACGGCATATGGATGTCGACATGGTCAGCTTTACCGGCTCGACCGAGACCGGGCGGCGCTTCCTGCGCTATGCCGCTGACAGCAATCTGAAAAAGGTAGTGCTGGAATGTGGGGGCAAGAACCCTGCGGTCGTCTTTGATGATGCCGAGAACCTCGATCACGTGGCCGAACATGTGGTGAATGCGGCGTTCTGGAATGCGGGGCAGAATTGCTCTGCTGCGTCACGGCTGATTGTGCACAAGGCTGTCAAACCTGCGCTGATGGAGAAGATCGAGGCGCGATTGCGCGACTGGAAAGTGGGCGATCCGCTGGATCCGGGCATGCATATCGGAGCGCTGATTGATGCGGGTCACTGCGCGAAGGTGCGCGGATATCTCGGGGCCAAGGGGGATGGGCCCTACGTCGAACCTGTCATCTTTGAGGTGGCCAAGGACGACCCGAAGGCGCGCGAGGAGATCTTTGGCCCCGTCCTGTCCGTTATCGAAGTGGCGAGCAATGAAGAGGCGGTCGCGGTGGCCAACGACACCGCTTATGGCCTTGCCGCGTCGGTGTTTTCTGCCAACGGGCGCAACGCCATCCGCGCCGCGCGTGACATCCGTGCGGGCACCGTCACTGTCAATTGCTATGGCGAGGGTAACATCGCCACACCCTTTGGCGGCTACAAGCAATCCGGATTTGGCGGGCGCGACAACGGGGTGCATGCCCACGACCAGTACACAGAACTCAAAACCATCTGGATCGACCTGAACGATCCCCGCGACGGGGACAACGTAGCGTGAGCGTAGAAGCTGTTGGCACCGTCCGTCGCGGACGCGGCGCGCGAAAGGCAACGCGGCAAGCCCGCGACATTACGATGCTTCCCGCGCTCAAACGCAAACTGCCATTGACCGAGCCGATGAGCCCCGAGCAGGTGGAAAAGATCGACGCCGCGTCGATGGATATCCTCGAAAACGTCGGCGTCGTGTTCCGAGATCCCATCGCACTTCAGGATTGGACCCGTGCGGGTGCAAAGGTGGTGGGCGAAACTGTCTATCTGGACCGCGCAATGGTGCGTGAGCTGATCGCGACGATCCCCGAAACCTTCACCTACCACGCGCGCAATCCGGCCAATAACCTGCCCTTTGGTGCCGATCACAGCATCTTTGTGCCGATGACCGGCGCACCCTACTTGCGTGATCTGGACGACGTGCGGCGCAACCCGACGCTCAATGATCTGGCAAACTTTCACAAGCTCAGCCACATGCTGCCCAGCATGCACTCATCCGCGCATCACATCGTGGAACCATACGATCACCCAATCAGCCAGCGGCACCTGCGCATCACGTATTCTTCCATGAAGCATTCGGACAAGACGTTCATGGGCATGACAACCTCGCCCAAGAATGCAGAGGATGTGCTGGACATGGCCGCGATCCTGTTTGGCGACGAGTTTCTTGAGACTCACCCCGTGGTGACAGGCAACTGCAACGGCAACTCACCCCTTGTATGGGACGAATCCATGCTGGGCGCGAGGCGCGCGCTTTGTCGACGCAACCAGCCAGGGCTGTGCTCTCCGTTCGTGTTGGGCGGGGCGAACACGCCCGCCTCCACGCCTGCCACGGTCGCGCAACTCAATGCCGAGGCGCTGAGCGCGCTGGCCTACACACAAGTCATCCGCAAAGGGTGCCCTGCGATCTACGGGCACTACCTGTCCACCGTGTCGATGAAATCCGGCGCGCCCATGGCTGGCACGCCCGAGATTTCCCTGATGAACTTCATGATCGGGCAAATGGCGCGGTATTACGGGGTGCCGTGGCGCACGTCGAACACGTTGGGCGGGGCCAAGACCTTTGATGCCCAAGCAGGCTATGAATCCGCCATGACGCTCAACGCGGTGATGATGGCGGGGGCCAATTACATCTGGCACTCGGCGGGGTGGAACGAGGCGGGCATGCACTGTTCGACGGCCAAGTTCATCGTGGATGCAGAAATGTGCGCGATGGCCTACCGGATGGCCCAGGGGATCGACTGGAACGACTTTGACGCTGCCATCGCCGCTGTGCCTGATGTGGGCCCCGGCGGGCATTATCTGGGCCACCCGCACACGCTCGAGCGCTTTCAAAAGGCCTTCTTCATGCCTGAAATGTTTGACAATAACTCGATTGAGCAATGGCAGGCAGAGGGTGGGATCGAGATCACGGAACGTGCGCTGATCCGGGCGCGGGTGATGCTGAATGAGTATGAAGAGCCGAAACTGGATGAAGGTATAAACGAAGCCCTGCTGGACTATATCGCGCGGCGTGAGCGCGAGATTCCAGCCGCAGACGCCCTCAATCAGGAGTATTGAGATGCGGGTACGCCGCCTGCCGCGCGATCCCGGTCCGGCAGCGTGGAACCGGCTGCTGGCGGACCGGGCTCCGGCAAATCGTCTTGAAGCGTCCATCACCGCTGACTGGCTGATCATAGGCGCAGGCTACGCAGGGCTCGCGGCAGCACACCGGCTGTCCAAAGAAGCGCCGGGGGCACGCATTGTCGTGCTGGACGCAGTGCGTGTTGGGGATGGGCCTGCCGGTCGCAATTCGGGCTTTATGATCGATCTGCCCCACGATCTGACGTCGGATGCCTATGGCGGTGCGCTGGACGGCGACATCTTGCAGACAAGGGACAACCGGCAGGGCATCGCGCATGCCGCTGCCATGGTCGAAGAGTTCGGTTTGAGCGACGAGGCATTTGCGCGGTCGGGCAAGATCAACGGCGCGGCCACAGCCAAAGGGGCGGCCCACAACGCGGATTTTGCCAGACATCTGAGCGTGATGGGCGAGCCGTTCGAGATGCTGGACGCCCAGCAGATGCAGGAGACTACCGGCACATCGTTTTACCAAAGTGGTCTGTTCACGCCCGGATCGGTCATGATCCAACCCGCCATGTTCGTGCGTGGGGTCGCCGCAGGCCTTGCCTCGAACCGCGTGACACTCCACGAAAACAGCCCCGTGATCGCGTTGGAACGCCATGGCGACTGGGTGGCGCGCACCCCCAAGGGGCAAGTGAGCGCACCCCGCGTGATCATGGCCGTGAACGGGCATCTCAACAGCTTTGGCTACATGCAGGGACGGCTGATGCATGTGTTCACCTATGCCTCCATGACCCGCGCACTGAACGCCGATGAGGTGGCGCGCCTTGGCGGACACACCATCTGGGGTCTGACGCCCGCCGATCCTATGGGCACTACCGTGCGCCGCATTTCCGGCACTGGCGGCGACCGGATCGTGATCCGCAACCGTTTCACCTTTGATCCTACGATGGAGGTGGACGCGCGCCGCATTGCCCGCGTCGCCCGCGACCATGACCGCGCCTTTGCCGCCCGGTTTCCGCAACTGAACGGGGTCGAGATGGAGCATCGCTGGGGCGGGCGTCTGTGCCTGAGCCGCAATGGTGTGCAGGTGATTGGCGAGCTGGACGAAGGGCTCTACTCCGCATGCTGCCAGAACGGGTTGGGCACGGCCAAGGGCACGCTGGCAGGTGGATTGGCGGCCGATCTGTCGATGGGCATAACGTCGCCTGCGCTTGAGAGGGCCTTGGCCGCTGACGCGCCAACACGCCTGCCCCCGGCCCCGATTGCGCAGATTGGTGCCAATATGCACATCCGCTGGGCGGAAATGCGGGCTGGGAAGGAACTGTGATCCGCACTATCCCATAGGCATCTCACGCCACAGAGGGCAACCGATGCAGATCGACACATCAAAGGAAGAAGATCAGAGCAACGCCGCCGACCGCCGCGCACAAGGCGAATTTGTACGAGGCGTCAGCGGGTTTCGCGATGTGATCGGGCAAAATGCTGCCTACCCGGCACAACCGGGTCGCTATCATTTGCATGTCGCGCTCAACTGCCCGTGGTGTCACCGGGTGACGCTGGCGCGCAACGTGTTGGGCCTGCAGGGCGGCATCACGCTGGACGTCACCTTTCCCAACCGAACGGGTGAGGATGACGCGGCTGGGCCCAACCTGTGGGAATTTGCGCCGGATCGCGTGGCAAGTGCCACGGGCGCGCCGCTGCCTGAGTGCACGGTTGAAACCGCGACGGGTCGCGGGTTGCGACTGGTGCGTGATCTCTATGCAGCCGAAGGGTCAGAGGAACGCTCCGTTCCCGTGCTGTTCGACAAGAAGACGCAGACCATCGTGTCCAATGAAAGTGCCGAGATCGTGCGGATGCTGGGCGTGCAGGCACGCGCACTTGGCAGCATGCTAGAGGGCGCCGACTTACCTAACTTGTATCCTTTGGGGGATGCGCATGCGGACCTGCGCGCAGAGATTGATGCGTTGAACGCAGACATCTACGTCGCCATCAACAACGGGTCCTACAAGGCCGGGTTTTCGGGCAAACAGGATGTCTACGACGCCGCCTTTGATGCTTATTTCGAGATGCTGGCGCAGTTGGAAGAGCGGTTGAGTGACGGACGCCTCTACCTCACCGGCGCGACATTCACTGAGGCCGATTTACGTCTGTTCCCAACGCTTTACCGCCATGACCCGATCTATTACATCAGGATGAAACTGAACGGCGCGCGCATATTGGACTATCCCAACCTCTGGCGCTGGCTGTGCCGGGTTTACGCCTTGCCCGGAGTCGCTGAAAGCGGCTCGCTCCTTCACTGCAAGCAGGGATATTTCGGACGGTCCTGGAACAACGTGGTGCCCAAGGGGCCGACGCTTCCGATGCCCTACCCGGAAGCGTATCAGCATCCCGAATTGGCCGATCAATAACAACGTTTACGGCAACGGCGCCTCGACAGTCTCCGTCAACGCCGTGCGATAGGTGTCGGGCGTCATCCCCGAAATCTCCAGCACCAGCTTGCGCCGCACGGTCTCTGCAAAACTGGTGCGGCCCTCCGCGGTGACCATGAACGCGCCGGGGCCGCCGATGATGCGGGTTGCGTATTCCTCTTCCAGATTGGCACCTGCCCGCCGGCCATCCTCAGGGCGCAGGATCGGGAGCGCGTTGATGGTGATGCCTGCCGCCAGCACTGCGGACCGGGCCTCGGCAATGCCGGGGCCGGACGAGTTGCGGATGCTGTCGCCGGAAAAATCGATCACTGCGCGGGGTGCAAAAATGTCATTCTGTTCGATCAGCCGTTTGGCATCCAACAGCGCGCCACCGATGGCGTTGCTGCCATAGGCCTGACGCGGTGGACCGATGAGGGCCGTGGCAAAATCCTCGGCCGTCTCCGGCCCGTCCACGATCATCCATGGCACCACGACGGCGGTGTTGCTGGCCCATTCGACATAGGTCACCGCCACGTTCCCGTAGATTGAGTTCTGGATGGCCGCGACCACGGCTGGGTCGGTCATAGCCAACGCATAGCCCTGACGCTGGAACACCAGCTCTTCGGGGTCAATCGACCCGGACGCATCGGCCAAAAGCACCAATTCCAACCCCGCTTCGCGCTGGGTTTGTGCAGCCAGCGGTGTGGCGAGAAGCAGGCAAAGCAAAAATCGTGTCAGCATGGGATCAAGTCTGGAACCAATCCGGTGCTGAGGCAAGGATTTCGGGCCAGCGGTGCATTCAACAACGTCGTGAAGGTCGATTCATTGGCAGTGCCCTAGGAACGCTCCTGGCGCGCAACCGGCAGTATCTCACCTTCAATCAGCGCTTTGAGGTCGCCAAAATAGCCCCCACTGCGCGCAGGACGTGTGGGATCAGAGGTAATGGCCACAGTCAGGCCCAGATCCGGCGCAATGCAGATGATCTGCCCGCCATATCCACGCGCCAGCGCATAAGAACTGCTGCCAGCGCGCGCCAGAAACCAGCCATAGCCATAATCCATCCCCGAGAAGGGAGACCGTGTGACCGGCCGCAAGGACCGGGCCACCCACGCCCGGCTCAGCACTTGCGTGCCGTCCCACGCCCCGCCCTGACGATACATCTCGCCAAAACGCACCATGGCCGGAAGGCTCAGCGCCATTTCGTTGCCCCCCAGATAGCGCCCTTGAGGGTCCCGCGTCCATGCAGGGACTTCGATGCCTAAAGGACGCCCAAGACGCGCGCGGGCAAGACTGAGCAGGCTCTGTCCGGACACCTCGGCCAAAACCGCGCCCAAGACGTGAAAAGACCCGGTGGAATAAAGCATCCGCGCACCCGGTTCAGCGACAAAGGGGCGCGACAGCGCGTTCGCCACCCAATTGGGCCTGCTGACCCAACCGCCATAGTTGTCGCCCGACGTCCGTTCGAGCCCCGCCTGCATCGTGACAAGGTTTTCGACAGTGATCGCGGCGACACGCGGATCAGCGCCACGTGGGATCAGACCCGGAGCGAGGTCGGCCAGTGTGGACTCAAGCGATGGGATTTCACCACGATCCAGAGCAGCCCCCGTCAGCGCGGCGACGATGGTCTTGGACACGGACTTGATCGGCACCAGCCGACCAATCGCGGGCCCGCGAAACTGCTCGGACACCACGGCGCGCCCGTTGTGGTGAATGGCGATGGCATGGCATTGTTCCAGAGCAGCGGCGCGCGCAACGACCGTTTCCCATGTTTGCACCTGTGCCAAAACGGGGCTGGCGCAGAGCGCGGCAGCACTGGCGATCATGTGGCGGCGGGTGACGTGCGGCATGGTTTGGCTCCGATCCGTTCGCGAAGAACATAGTGGGCACCGCAACAGGCACCAGTCACAATGGCGCGTGGTGCAGATTTCGAAGAGGAAACCATCGCCTGTCTTGTGCCCCGCGCCACTCCCTGTCAGTTTCGCGCGAAAACGGGGGGACATCATGGCACTGTTGGACGAAGATCGGCTGTTTCCGCCCGACCCGGGCACGCGCGGCATCGCGCGCGACCTGTATGCCCAGATCAAGCACCTGCCGATCATCAGCCCGCATGGGCACACGGACCCCCGCTGGTTTGCCGAAAACGCACCGTTTGCCAACCCGGCCGAGCTGTTTGTCACGCCCGACCATTACGTGTTCCGGATGCTGCATTCGCAGGGTATTGCCCTTGAGGACCTCGGGGTGCCGCGCATTGACGGTGGCCCGGTCGAGACGGATCCGCGCAAGATCTGGCGGCTCTTTGCCAAACACTACCACCTGTTTCGCGCCACCCCGTCCCGGCTGTGGATCGACCATGCGTTTCAGGAAGTGTTTGGCGTGACGGAGAGGCTCGCCGAGCACAATGCCGATGCGATCTATGACCAGATTGCAGCGCGGCTGAGCGAGGATGCCTTTCGCCCGCGCGCCCTGTTCAAACAGTTCTATATCGAAGCGATTGCGACCACTGAAAGCGCGCTGGACGATCTGCGCTGGCACAAGATGATCAAAGACAGCGGCTGGACGGGGCGCGTGACGACCACCTACCGCCCCGACGCGGTGGTGGACCCCGAATTCGACGGCTTTGCCGGCAATGTCGCGCAACTGGGCGCATTGACGGGCGAAGATGCGACCACCTGGACCGGGTATCTCGCCGCCCACCGCACACGGCGCGCGTTTTTCAAAGACCACGGGGCCACGGCCAGCGATCACGGCCACCCCACCGCCCAGACCGAGGATTTACCACAGGCCGAGGCCGCAGCCCTGTTTGACAAGGCCTTGCAGGGCAAGTGCAGCTTAGAAGACGCCGACCGGTTCCGCGGCCATATGCTGACCGAAATGGCCCGTATGAGCCTTGAGGACGGGCTGGTGCTGCAAATCCACCCCGGGTCTGCGCGCAACCATTCCGGAGAGGTCTTTGCCCGGTTTGGCCGCGACAAGGGCTATGACATTCCCACTCGGACGGATTACGTCACCGCGTTGCGCCCCTTGCTGAGCGCATATGGCGGGCGCAGCGATCTGACGGTGATCGTCTTTACACTCGATGAAACGTCCTATGCGCGCGAACTGGCGCCGCTTGCCGGGGTGTATCCGGCCCTGAAACTGGGCCCGCCCTGGTGGTTCCACGACAGCTATGAGGGCATGATGCGGTTCCGCGAAATGGCGACGGAGACGGCTGGGTTTTACAACACGGTTGGCTTCAACGACGACACACGCGCGTTCTGTTCGATCCCGGCGCGCCATGATGTGGCGCGCCGCGTGGACTGTGCCTTTCTGGCCGGGCTGGTGCAGACCGGGCGGCTAGACTTGGAAGAGGCGGTGGAAGTTGCCCACGATCTGACGTATCTGTTGGCCAAGACGGCATATAAGTTATGACGAAAATGTTTACTTTACAAATAGGTATGAGGCAAAGGTGATGTCGATATGACACGTCCCGCATCCGGTATCGTGCACCTTGGCCTTGGGGCGTTCTTTCGCGCCTTTGGCTGTGTTTATGTGGCCGACGCCATGGCGGCCTCTGGCGGGGATTGGGGCATCATCGGAGTCTCTTTGCGCAGCCCTGCCACGCGGGACGCGTTGCGGGCGCATGACTTGTCCTATGCCTCGGTCACCTTGGCTCCAGAGGGCGAGGATATCCGCCAGATCGATGTGCTCAACGACGTCCTTGTCGCCCCCGAAGACCCCGGCAAGGTGCTGGCCGCCATGGCCGACCCTGCGATCAAGATCGTTTCGCTGACTGTCACGGAGAAAGGATACTGCCATAACCCGGCCACTGGTGCGTTGAACCCTGACCATCCGGACATTCAGGCCGATCTGGAAAACCCGCTGCCCGTCTCGGCCCCCGGCTTTCTCGTCCGGGCCTTGCAGATGCGACACGTGGCGGGGCATGCCCCCTTTACCGTGCTGAGTTGTGACAACCTGCCCGACAATGGCAAGCTGGTGCGCTCTGTGGTGCTGGACCTTGCGCGCCGGGTTGATCCCGATCTGGCGGACTGGATTGCTGCAGAGGGGCGGTTTCCGTCAACCATTGTGGACCGCATCACGCCTGCGACGACACGAGATGACATTGACCGGATTGCCGCACGCACGGGCAAGCCCGGCGGTGCGCCCGTGCTGCACGAACCCTTTGCCCAATGGGCGATTGAGGATGATTTCGTGAATGGCGCACGCCCCGATCTGGGGGCGGCGGGGGCCGAAATGGTTGCTGATGTGAGCGCCCATGAACAGATGAAACTGCGGATGCTGAACGGAACCCATTCGGCTCTGGCCTACACAGGGTATCTGGCCGGGCACGAGACGATCGCAGCCACAGTAGCCGACCCGGTGTTCGCGGCATATGTGCGCCGCCTCTGGGCCGAGATCATGCCAGCCGTGACCCCGCCCAATGGTGTTGAAATGAAGGCCTATGCCGACGCGCTGTTTGACCGCTATGCCAACCCCGCGATCCAGCACCGCACATGGCAGATCGCCATGGATGGCAGTCAGAAACTGCCGCAACGCCTGCTTGGGACCATGGCAGACAATATCGCAGCGGGCCGGCCCATAGAAGCACTCAGCCTCGGCGTGGCCGCCTGGATGCGGTACGTAAGCGGCTCGGATGAGGACGGTCAGCCCATTGACGTACGCGACCCGCTTGCGACACACCTCTTCGAAACCTCAGCCGCGCAAGGCAGTGTCGAGGACAATGTGGCCGCCCTCATTGCACTCGAAAAGGGCTTCCCCCCCGCACTGGCCGCACAACTGCGCGTTCCAGTCACGCAAGCCGCAACGCGCCTCTGGTCGCTCGGCGCGCGCAACAGCATCGCAAAGGACACTCCATGATCGAAAGCTGGCGCTGGTACGGCGATCTGGACACGATTCCCCTGAGCGATATCGCGCAGACCGGGGCCAATGGGATCGTCACCGCCCTGCACGAAATCCCTTACGGAGACATTTGGCCTACCGACACCATCGCCGCGCGCAAAGCCCGTGTGACAGAGGCCGGATTTGACTGGGTGGTTGTGGAAAGCCTTCCGGTGCATGAGCGGATCAAACGGGGTGACGGCGATCTGTCCGGGTTGTTTGCCAACTACCGTCAGTCCATGGCCAACCTCGCTGCAAACGGCGTGCACACGATCTGCTACAACTTCATGCCGCTTCTGGATTGGACGCGCACGGACCTCGCCGCGCCGGTGGCTGGTGGGGCGACCTGTTTGCGGTTTGAGGCGACGCGCATGGCGGCCTTCGAAATCCACATTTTGGGACGTAGCGCCGCCGAAAATGACTATCCCGAAGACGTGCAGGCCAAGGCCGCTGTCTGGTTTCAGCGGGCGTCAGAGGCAGATCGAGAAGCGTTGCTGGCCTCGATCATGGCCGGCATGCCCGGGGCATTTGATCGCTACGATGTGGCGGGGTTGCGCGATGCACTCAGCGCATATGAAGGAATCGGCCGGGACGTATTGCGCAGCAATTACAAACGTTTCCTAGATGAAGTTATCCCGACAGCCGAAGAGCTGGGCATGCGGTTGTGCGTCCATCCGGATGACCCGCCGCGCGACATTCTGGGCCTGCCGCGCATCGTCTCAGATGGGGGTGATCTGGATTGGGTTCTGCAAGCGCATGACTGCCCGGCGAATGGGATTACACTGTGCTCAGGCTCGCTCGGGGCAAATCCGAAAAACGACGTACCTGCCATCGCCCAAAGGGTCGCGGACCGCATCCACTTTGCGCATCTGCGTAATGTGGCGAAAGACCCGGATGGGTCATTTGAAGAGGCTGCACATCTTGAGGGTGACACCGATATGGTCGCTCTGGTGCAGGTCTTGCTGGACGAACAAAAACGTCGGCGAGACCTTGGGCGCGCCGACGATATGATCCCATTTCGCCCGGACCATGGACATCACATGCTGTCCGACCTCACCAAAAAGATGATCCCCGGCTATCCCCTGATCGGGCGCTTGCGGGGATTGGCCGAACTGCGCGGCGTGATCAGCGCGCTGTCACACGCGCCATAGCGTTTCTCAGGTGCGGGGCGGCAATCACCACTGCTGCGACCAGTCCCAGGGCGACAACCGCAGCCGCCGGCGAAAACGCCGTTGCTTCGTGATGTGTATGCGGTGCCAGCGAGGGGTGTGCCAGCGCAGGTGACGCTGCGACGGCGGCAATCAGTGTGAGCATCGGTTTCATATGTAATCCTTTCCGGATGCAGGGTGGTTTTGGAGAAAGCTGCGCAAGTCGGTGACCTGCTTGGCTTCAAGAGAGACGTAGATCAGGCCCATATTGGTGCGTTCGGTCACCATCTCGCCCGGATAGGGCATGTAGCTCAGCTCACGCGACCCGAACGAGGGCGAGGCCGTGCCGACCTGCCATTCGGTGGTGAGCGTCACATCGACCAGTTTCATCTTGGGCCCGCCACCGGGCGCGCCGATTTCCAGCGGCACACCGGCGATCCGCAAATAGGACATCTTGTCTTTTGCAGCCACAAACCCGTCGATGAACTGTTCGGTTAGAACCTGTAATTCTGCTGCATCATCAACGGTATGCATGTGGGAATGCATGTGGTCTGGATGGTCATGATTGTGCCCCGGGCCATGGCTATGCCCGTGGTCATGGTCGTGGGGATGGCTGTGCGGCCCGTGCGCGTGATCATGTGGCATTGGACCACCGCTTTCCTTCAAACTCGCCGTGGGGGATTTCGACTGGCTTGTCCATGTGGCGTTTGTGATCGCCCATTTTGCCAGAGGCGACGAGGCTGCCGAGCACGTCGACGATCACACGCGTGCCCATGAGGGCTGTGATTTCGGACTGGTCATAGGGCGGGGCCACTTCGACCAATTCCATGCCGCAGATGCCTTCGGCGGCGACCTTGGACACCAGCGCCAGCGCCTCGCGCGGCAGGAAACCGCCCGGTTCAGGCCACCCCGTGCCGGGCACGAACCCGCAATCGATGCTGTCGATGTCAAAGGACAGATAGACCATGTCGACCCCGTCCCACGCCATCTCCAGCGCCATCTCGACGGTCTTGTCGATGCCCATCTTTTCCATGTCGCCCATGGTGATGATGTTGGTTTCGCGTTCGCGCGCCACCTTTACCGCCTCGCGCGGGACCTGCCAGCCGCCGATGCCGATCTGAACAAGGTTCTTGGCGGGCACGTTGTCCATGTTTGTTGCGTGGAACCATGGGGTTGTGTGCATGCGTTCATCCAAGTCTTTCTCTTGAATGTCCGCGTGCCGGTCAAAGTGGATGATCCCGATTTTCTTGGATGTGCATTGCGCAATGCCACGCACGCAAGGGAACCCAATCGAGTGATCGCCGCCGATCATGATGGGCAGTGAGCCAGAGGAGGCCACATGGCTGACCGCCCGGCTGATCTGGTCAAAGGTCTTTTCGATATTGGCCGGAATGGTGAAAACATCCCCCGCGTCACACAGCGTCATCTGTTCGCGCAAATCGACCGCCATTTCATAGTTGTAGGGCGTGTAGAGGGCAGAGATTTTGCGCACCCCCTGCGGTCCAAACCGCGTGCCTGCGCGGTAGGTCGTGCCGCCGTCAAACGGGATGCCTAGCACCGTGGCGTCATAGTGCTGCACCTCTGTGACATCCTCGGCATACGGCGCTTTGAGGAATGTGTTGATCCCTGCGTAGTGGGGCAGTTCACCACGTGCGAAGGTCGGAATCGACTTGTCTTCGATGCTGTCGGCACCGGTCAGGCCCATGCGCAGCGCCCATTTGCGTTCCTGATCCCAGCCGGTTTCGGGCAGATCTCCCTCGGCCTGCATTGCCTTCCAACCGCGCAGTTTGGTCAGGTCCGGGTGGTGGTGCCGCGCCTCTGTGCGCGCGTGGTCGCGCGGATGGTGCGAGCGTGTGCGCTCAGTGTTCTTCAAGAACATGGGTTTCCTCCTTGAGTGTTTGGAACGGGATGCCGCCGTTGCGGGCATCAAAATCGTAGGTGATCGTGGCCCCGTTCAGGTTCGGATCCTGCGGGTCCCAGCGGGGTTTGTCGAAGACCAGAACCCGGTCGCCCAGCTTGAACGCCTCTTCAAGATCGTGGGTCACCATAAATACGGTCATCCCCGTCTCTGTCCGCAAGTCCGTCAGAAAGTCGTGCATAGCGATGCGCGTCCCGGGGTCCAGAGCGCCAAAAGGTTCGTCCAGAAGCAGGACGCGGGGCCGCGCAACCAGCGCCTGCCCGATAGCAAGGCGTTGCTGCATCCCGCCGGACAGGGTTGCGGGATATTGATCAGCGACGTGATCAAGGCCAATCCGGGCCAGTGTTTCATCCGCGCGCGCCAGTGCCGCCTTTCGCTCAGCACCCCAGAATCGACCCCACCCCCGCCGAAAGGATTCACCAGCCATGACATTCTCTCGGATGCTCATATGCGGAAAGACGGAGTAGCGCTGAAAGACGATACCGCGATCAAGGCCGGGTTCGCGTGCGGGCGGTGCACCTGCGATGCTGATCTCGCCGCGTGTCGGGCGCTCCTGTGCTAAGAGCAGGCGCAGGAAGGTGGACTTGCCACAACCCGAAGCACCAACGATGGAAATGAACTCGCCTTCGTCCACATCGACGTTGACCCGCTCGATGATCGGACGCGACCCATAGGTTTGGAACACGCTGCGGACGGTGACAAAGCTCACAAGCCCTCCTCCGCCCATGGGAAGAACTTACGCGAGGCATAGCGCAGCGCCCAGTCGATAAGGAAGGCCAGAATCGTGATCCAGATGACGTAGGTCAGGATCACGTCCATGGCGAGGTAGCGACGGACCAGAAAGATGCGGTAGCCAAGGCCTGCATCGGACGCGATGGCCTCGGCCGCGATGAGGAACAGCCAAGCAGGCCCCAGCGACAGGCGCACAGATTGAATCAGTCGCGGCATGATCTGTGGCAGGGCCACACGGATGGCGATGACCCATGTGGAAGCCCCGAGCGTTTGCGCCTTGACCAGCAGTTCCTGGGGGATTTCGATGGTGCGCTGGCTGAGGTCGCGGATGATGAAGGGCAATGTGCCCACAACGATCAGCACCACTTTGGACAATTCGCCCAGCCCGAACACAATAAACAGGATGGGCAGCAGCGCCAGCGGCGGGATCATGGACAGAACGGCGACGAACTGGTTGAGCGTGCTGCGCACCAGCGGCAGCAAGCCGATCAGCAGGCCAAAGAGCAGGCCCAGACTGGCCGAAATGCCGATCCCCAACCCAAGCCTTTTGAGGCTCGCCCATGTGTCGAGCCAGAACAGGATGTCGCCTGTGCGCCTGTCCCCTTCTGTGGTGAGGCGGACCACTGTGTCGCCAATGGTGCTGGGGGCCGGCAGCAGCTTGTCCGATGGGTTCGCCGTCAGCCGGAAGTCTGATCCGATCGCATAGGCAATCAGCACCAGCGCAAAGGGCAGCAGCACAAGGAACGCGGCCAGAGCCCGGCCCGGAATGATATTGATCAGACGCATATCAATGGCCCGCCACATGCGTGCGCAGCGGGCCAACTTTCATCACAGCGCGCCGTCAGCGGCCATTTGCATATACGTCGTGTCGTAGCGCAGTTTGACATTGTTTGGATCGCCCGTGACCGTGCCGTCGGGGTACTCGACGCCAACGAAATCGGGGGATGGCGCCCCCTCGCCCAGTATCCCGTTTTCAAACAGGAACTCGGCCACGCTGACCATGGTGGTCTTCAACTCTTCGGATTCGGTGAAGGCGACGGCTTCCGCGGGGGTATAGAACATCTCGGTCGCGGCCAGTTGGGCCTTGTAGCCTGCAAGGTCCGTGCCCGAGGCTTCGGCCATGGCGGTCAGCACTTCTTCGTCGCCCGAGGCCATCAATTCCATCACTTCGAACCATGCGCCCGCGACGGCTTTGCCGAAGGCCGGGTTGGCCTCAAGCACTTCGGTGTTGGCCCACATGATGTCTACGATTTCGCCGGGGATGTCCGAACTGTCATAGACGCTGTTGGCATTCGGGTCCTGCAGGATTTCAGCCGCCATGGGGTTCCATGTCACCAGATGGGTGACGTCGTCCGTGGCGTAGGCGGCGATCATGTCGGCGTCGGATGTGTTCACCAGACCCTCAAGGTCACGCTCGGACAGGCCCACGCTGGCCAGCGCGCGCGCCAGCAGGTAGTGCGATACGGACAACTCAACGAGGTTCACCGTCTCGCCCTTGAGCGATGTGATATCGCCCTCACCCTTGATGATGATCGCATCATTGCCGTCCGAATAGTCGCCCACGATCAGCGCCGTGGTGTCGACACCACCGCCCGCAGGGATAGACAGCGCGTCCATGTTCGTGGCCCCGACGGCGTCAAAAGCACCAGCGGTGTATTGATTGATCCCTTCGATATAATCGTTGATCTGCACGATCTCGACGTCGATTTCGTATTTGTCGGCCCACTTGTCCATGATGCCGCTGTCTTCCAGATAGCCCCATGGCGTCCAGCCCACATAGATGGTCCACGCCATCTTGAATTCGGTTTTGACATGTCCGTCCGCCATGGCCGTGCTGGCCATCAGAAGGGCGGCGGTGGTGAGTGTTGCAAATTTCTTCATCGATCATTCCCCATTTTGTTTCACTGATGGAATGACCGCGGAGGTGGGCACAAGCGGAGCGCGGGTCAAACCTGCGCAGTAGCCTCCCGGGATTTTGCCCCGCCGTGTACTGGTCGGGTGTGCCCGACCAGCGATGTCTCTTGGACCTGACCCTCGGAAGTGAGGCGGAACCCTAGACATCCTGCACACTCAGACTGCGTGCTGCGGCGCTGTCTGCACAATGCAATTGCAGTGATTGTGGTCTCAGCTCGGCGAATGGCGCCTAATTTTTGCGCACTTGCCGCAGTTTTGCTCTGGAGTTTGCTTCCATAGCAACAGATGGCGCCCGTATGCTAGCCCTTTTCGGGAGCCGCTTCCTCAATTTCTCCTTCGGGAGAGTTGAGGGTAGACCATGTATCGTCTTGTGGCGGCACAGGGGGGGTGTCGCAACTGCGCTTGTGAATGTTCACCTTGGCGATGAAATTGGCCGATACAGGCGCGGTCACAAACAAGAAGGCCATGATCAGCAGCTCGTGCATCGACGAGCTTCCAATGGCAAAGGAATGCAACAGCGAGGCCAGCAACAGCATCCCGATCCCGATTGTGCCCACCTTGGTGGGGGCGTGCAGGCGCGTCATCGGGTCGTTGAATTTCAACAGGCCAATGACCCCGACCATGATAAAGCCCGACCCGATAAACAGGCTGAGAGCTGCGGCATATGTCGCGATAAGCTGTCCGGTCATTCGATGATGTCCCCCCGCAGCAGGAACCGCGCCAGCGCGACAGTCGAGACGAACCCAAGCATCGCAATGAGCAACGTTACCTCAAAGTAAATCTGCACACCCTGATGAATGCCCAGTACTACCACCAGGCCCAATGCGTTGATCACCATCGTATCCAGCGCAAGGATGCGATCACCATAACTGGGTCCGACGACCAGGCGGACCATCGACAAAATCTGCCCGAGCGCCAGCGCGCAGAACGTGACCAGTACGGCGATGTCCATGATGTTGGTCGCGGAACTCATGTGAAAATCTCCTTCAAGCGGGCCTCGTAGCGGGTCTTGATCTCGTCCCGTACCGCGTCCGGATCGTCGGTGTGCAGCACGTGGACCAGCAGACTGTGCCCTTCGGAGGACAGGTCAGCGGAGACAGTACCGGGCGTCAGGGTGATGGTGCCGGCCAATACGGTGATTGCCTCGGGTTGCACCAGATCGAGAGGTACGATGATCCAAGCCGGTTTGAGCTTTTCATTCGGGACCGAAAGCACGATCCACGCCACTTCGATATTGGCCTTGATGATGTCCCCGATCACCATCAGCGAATAGCTGAACATCCGCCCCATGTGAAACCCGCTAGGCGTGTCGGGCCACCAGATCGAGGTGCCCCACGGGATGATAATTCCAAGGATCAAACCAAATACAGCCATACCTGCCGAAAACTCGTTTTGCAGCAGCACCCAAACCACCGCGAGCAGGATGGTCAGGAATGGATGTGGCAACAGCCAGAAAAAGGCGCGACGGGCCATATCAGTGCTCCTCCTCTTTCTTTGGTTTGGAGAGTTTTCCAGGCGTCTTCAGCACCGCGTCGCTGTAGGCCGTCGGTGCGAATAGCGTGGTCGCAATGCGGGTGGTGTACCCGTGCACCTGCCCGGCAAACACGGTGTGCAGTGTCAAAAGCGCGATCAGCCCACCAACAGCCACATAGGACATGGTGGCAGGGCGCGGCATCACAAGATCATCCTCAGAATGGGTGATGCTATGCGCCTTCCAGAACAGAATGCTGCCCGCGCGAGCAAAACCAAGGATACTGATCAGGCTGGAACTGAGCACGATAACCCACACCCACACCATCATGTCGGTTTCGAACGCGGCATGCAGCACCAACAGTTTGCCAATGAAGCCCGACAAGGGCGGCAAGCCTGCCATGGCGATGGCCCCGACAAAGAAGAGTGCTGCGGTCAGGGCCGCACCTGTCATCGGCGATTGCGCCGTCAGGTCCACATTGCCCCGCCCGGTGCGCACGAGGTCCACGATCAGAAACAGGGCCGCCGCTGCCAGAGTCGAATGCACAATGTAGTATAGGGCCGCAGCGATACCTGCCGGTGTAAAGAGCGCGATGGACACCATCACCATGGCCATCGACCCTATGACCGCAAAGACCACGAGGCGATCGAGCCGCTTGGCCGCCAGCACCCCGATCATCCCGATCGCCAGCGACAAGAGTGCGGCGGGCAACAGCCAGACGTCGTGCAGGCCGGACGTCACCTCGACATCAGGCGGGAAGACAAGCGTGTAGACCCGGATGATCGCGTAGGCGCCCACCTTGGTCATGATGGCAAAGAGGGCCGCGACTGGCGCTGGCGCCTCGGCATAGCTGGAGGGCAGCCAGAAATGCAGCGGAACCACGGCGGCCTTGATGGCAAAGACCAGTAGCAGCAGGACAGCCGCGACGCGAATGCCGACGGTGTCCGCCGGATCAATCAGTTCCACACGCGCGGCCAGATCAGCCATGTTGAGGGTGCCCGTTTCGGCATAGATCGCCCCCAGCGCAAACAGGAACAACGTCGAGCCAATCAGGTTGAACAACACGTATTGCACCCCTGCCCGCAGGCGCGCGGTGCCACCTGCGTGGATCATCAGCCCATAAGAGGCAATTAGCAGCACTTCGAAGAAAACGAACAGGTTGAAGAGGTCACCTGTCAGGAATGCGCCCATGATCCCCATCAACTGGAACTGGAACAGAGCGTGGAAGTGCCGGCCCCTGTCATCCCATTCCGACCCAATGGCGTAAAGGAGGACGCACAAGGCCAGAACCGATGTCAGCAACACCATCAAGGTCGACAGGCTGTCACCGACAAGAATGATCCCGAAGGGCGCGGCCCAATCGCCAAGCTGGTAAATCTCGACTGTGCCGTCAGAAGCATTCCACGCCAAGCCCGCCGAAATCACGATGAGCGCAACGACGCCAGCGACAGAAAAGGCGCGTTGGATACCGATGTGGTAGCGCGCAGCCAACACAATGAACGGCGCCAGCAAAGCTGGCAGCACAACAGGTGCGATCAACCAGTGGGTCATGGCGTGCCCTCGGGCTGGTCGTCTACGTGATCATCGTTTGATCCCAGAAAGGCACCAAGGCCGATCATCACCACCACAGCCGTCATACCGAACGAGATCACGATCGCAGTGAGCACCAGCGCTTGCGGCAGCGGATCGGCGTAGGCCGTTATGTCGTCACGCAACACAGGTGGCGCGCCCACCGTCAGACGCCCGGATGCAAACAGAAACACGTTCACCGCATAAGTGAGCAGCGAAATCCCGAGGATCACCGGAAAAGTGCGCAAACGCAGCAACAGGTACAGGCCTGCAGCCGTCATAATGCCAATGGCGGAAGCTACGAGCAGTTCCATGTTACACAGCCTCCTTCGCGTCGGTTTCATCCCGCGAGGGGTCGATGTCCATTGGGTGTTCGCTTTCGGGTTCGTGGGCCCGGCGGGCCAGTCGTGAGAAGCTTTCCAGTGACAGCATCACGGCCCCCACGACCGCGAGGAACACACCGACGTCAAAGAGTGCGGCCGTGGCCAGCTCGAACTTTTCAAAGGGTGGGATGCGCACATAGGTGAAATCCGACGTGAGGAATGGCTTACTCACGAACCAGGAACCGATGCCAGTGAGGCCCGCGACGAGAACGCCCGCACCGATCACGCCGTGATAAGGATAATACAAGCGCGCCGATGCCCAGTTGAACCCGCTCGCCATGTACTGCATCACCACGCCAATGGACACGACAAGGCCCGCGATAAAACCACCGCCCGGTTCGTTGTGCCCGCGCAGGAAGATGTAGAAACCCACCATCATCACCACCGGCATGATCACCCGCGTCAGCACCACCATCATCATCGGATGCATGTCGCCCGCACGCCGCTGATCCGGTTTGCGATTGAGCAGACGCGCCCGCACCGGCCCACCCAAAAGGGTTTGCGTCAGCGCATAGATCAGCAGCGCCGCAATACCGAGCACGATAATCTCGCCGTAGGTGTCAAACCCCCGGAAGTCGACAAGGATCACGTTGACCACGTTCGTGCCCCCACCGCCTTTGTACGAATTGGCGAGGTGGAATTCGGAAATAGGTGAGCTGACCGCATCGCGCAGCAGGAAGTGGTAGGCCATCCCAAAGGTGGCGACGCCACCGGCGACAGCGACAGCCACGTCGCGCACACGGCGCAAGACCGAGCTTTCCACAGGCGTTGTTTTGGGCAGGAAGTTCAGCGCCAGCAGCAGCAGGATGATCGTCACCACTTCGACCGTGAACTGCGTCATGGCAAGATCGGGCGCGCTGAAGAACACAAAGCCGATGGACACCATCAACCCAACGATCCCGATAAGAATCAGCGACAGCAGACGGTTGCGATGGAGGAAGACAAGGCCCACGGACGCGGCCGCAAGCATACCCCAGCCCGCAATGGAAACGGCGTTTGCTGTTTGCATTGTGCGGGTTGCGGGGCCGACGCTGCCTGTGCTCCACGCATGGAAGCCCGCGGCAATGATGGCAATCGAACCGATAGCGGCATAGCGCGAGAACGCGCCGTTGTGCAGAGGCAGGATCAGCTTTTGCGCCAGCGTTGCCACAGCCTCGACGATGGCCTCGAAAATCACCTTGGCCTCGGGGCGCGGGGCTGCATCCCAGACACGCAAGGCCGGTTTGAACACCGCAAGCACCACCAGCCCGCCGATGGTGGCGACCACGGACATATAAAGCGCCGGGACCAGACCGTGCCAAATCTTGAAATACGCCTTGGGCACCTCCGCCTCACCGCCAAGGACCGAGGCTGTGACCAGTTTGATGAACGGTTCGGCCACGAAGGGCGCGAGACCGATCACAACCACCAGCACGACCAAGAAGGCGGGCGGCAGCCAAAGGCCAGCCGGGGGATCGTGCAGCTTGGCTGGGTAATCATCGCGCACAGGGCCAAGGAAGGTGTGCGAGATAAACCGGAAACAGTAGGCCGCAGAGAACAGCGAGCCAAAGACAGCAAAGGCAGGCACCAGCCACGGCACGCCGAAGAGAACGGTGTGGTTTGCCTCTTCCAGCATCATTTCCTTGGACAGGAAGCCGTTCAGAAGCGGAATACCGGCCATCGACAGGGCAGCCAGCGTCGCGATCACAAACGTCACAGGCATCAACGTGCGCAAACCACCTAAACGGCGAATGTCGCGTGTGTGCGCCTCGTGATCGATGATCCCGGCGGACATGAACAACGCCGCCTTGAACGTTGCATGGTTGAGGATATGGAACATCGCTGCCATTGCGCCAAACGCTGTACCGGTGCCGAGCAGCATGGTGATCAGGCCCAAATGGCTGACGGTCGAGAACGCCAGAAGCGCTTTGAGGTCATGTTTGAAGAGTGCAATCACCGCCCCCAGACACATGGTTACCAGTCCGGCGGTGGTGACGATCATGAACCATTCCGGCGTGCCGGACAGAACCGGCCACATGCGCGCCATCAGGAAAATACCCGCCTTCACCATAGTGGCCGAGTGCAGGTAGGCCGACACTGGCGTCGGGGCCGCCATCGCGTGTGGCAACCAGAAGTGGAACGGGAACTGCGCGGATTTGGTGAAACAGCCCAGCAAGATCAGGATGAGCGCGGGCACATAAAGCGGATCGGCTTGAATCAGTTCGCGGTTTTGCAGGATGACGGACAGATCATAACTGCCCACGATCTGGCCAAGGATCAGCATGCCACCGATCATCGCAAGGCCGCCCATACCTGTCACGGTCAGGGCCATCCGCGCGCCCTGCCGTCCTTCGGGCAGGTGCTTCCAATAGCCGATCAGAAGGAATGAAGACAGCGACGTAAGTTCCCAGAATATAAGCAAAAGAAGGATGTTATCAGACAGAACGATCCCCACCATCGCGCCCTGAAAGAGCAGCAGATAGGTGAAAAACTGACCCATGTTGTCTTCGCGGCTGAGGTAGTTGCGCCCATAGGCGATGATCAACAGCCCGATCCCAAGGATCAGAAGGGCAAAGAAAAACCCAAGTCCGTCCAGCATCAGAGTGAAATTCAATCCCAGAACCGGCATCCAGTCGACGCGCGCGGTGACCACCTCTCCGGCCAGAACGCTCGGCAAGTTGGTCAGCAATCCGATGAAGGCCGTCAGCGTCACAGTAAAGGTCACGCCCGCGCAGGCCGCGCGTCCGGCGGAATTCATGAGACCGGGAAGCAACGCACCTAAAAAGGGCAGCGCAACGAGAATGAATAGTGACACGAAACCTCCGCCCGATCTTTTTTTTATCAGCCCTCTATTTGGGCTAACTCTCGCGCAGATCAATCATTATCGACAGATTTTGTCGAGTATTATCGGCGCGCCCCTTGTGCGCCCCGTCTCGGAACACTGGTTCGCCCGTCACACGTCATCATTCTTCTGCAGGTCAAACCTTGCTGATTGGTGCAACGGCGTCAAGCAAAGGACGGGCGCTGGCCCTTGGATATCACAGCCATCCTGTGGCCACGGCGCGTGCCCAGTCAGAACGCCCGCAATCGCGCGCCATCTGCGACATCCGCGCCGTGTCGTAAGAAATTGCGCGAAAGGACACATCCCAGGTCGTACCCACTTGCGTGACAACCGAGTAGCGCGCCTCGGTAGACCCTGCAGCGACCACATGCGGTACGGGTGTCTCGTCATCGTAGGCAGGCAATCCGACGCTCCCAGGATTTAGGACCATGCGCCCATCGCGCAAACGGACCAACCGCGCCAGATGCGTATGTCCACACAGGATCAACGGACAGGTCACCCCTGCCCCAGCTGCCTCGATCCCTTCGCGGCTGTTGGGTGTAACGGTGCCATCCGGCAGCACCGTTTCCAGCCAATAGGTCGTGTCGCTGTCCGGTGTGCCATGGCACATAAAAACGGAGCGCTCCAATTCGCGCGTGGCCGGCAGGCTGCGCAGCCAATCGAAATCCTGCGGGCGCAGTTGATCAAAGGCGGCGGCATCCGAGGCACCCATTTGGCTGCGCTCCTGTTCAATAAGCCAGCGATCATGGTTGCCGCGAATGCTGATCATCTCCCGATTTTCCAGCAGGCGCGCGGTTTCGCCCGCCGCCAGCGGACCGCTGAAATGATCGCCAAGGTTCAGGATTGTCGTGATCCCCTGCGCATCGATATCCGACAGCACGGCGGTCAATGCATCAGAGTTGCCGTGGATGTCTGCGATCACTGCAAAAGGGGCTGAGAGGTCAATATCCATGAGATCAGGCAAACACGCCCTGTCGCCGCCATGCAAGCAATGTCATGAATGCTGGGTCTGCATCCATGCATCCAGCGCCTCGATCTGCGATGTTTTAAGGCGCAGGCCCATCTTGTTGCGCCGCCACACCACGTCTTCTGCCGTACGGGCGTATTCGTGTGCCATAAGATAGCTGATTTCGCGTGCCGTCAGGGTCGCACCGAACGATTGGCCAAGATCTTCAGCCGTTGCAGCGTCCCCGAGCACGGTCCAAGCGTCCGTACCGTATGCGCGAACAAGGCGCCGGGCCCAGAATGCGTCAAGAAAGCCGTATTCAGAACGCAACCGCGCAACCAGTACGTCAAAGCCATCGACCGCAAAGTCACCACCGGGCAGAGCAACCCCAGCCGTCCAGTGACCAGACGTGCCGGGAAAGAAGGGCACGATCTTGTCCATCGAATCCTCGGCCAGCTTGCGATATGTTGTGATCTTGCCGCCAAAGATGTTGAGGATCGGGGCGCCGCCGTTCTGATCAACTTTCAGTGTGTAGTCTCGTGTGGCTGCGGTCGCGCTGCTGGCGCCGTCATCATAGAGCGGCCGAACGCCGGAATAGGTCCAGACCACGTCGGCTCCGCTGATGTCCTTCTTGAAATAGTTATTTGCGAAGTCGATCAAGTATGCCTGTTCTTCTGGCGTGCATTCAGGACGCACATGAGGGTCGTGATGTTCGGCGTCTGTCGTGCCGATCAGCGTAAAGTCCGTCTCGTAAGGAATGGCGAAAATGATGCGCCCGTCTGTGCCCTGAAAGAAGTAGCATTTGTCATGCTCAAACAGCCGCTTCGTCACGATGTGGCTGCCGCGCACCAGCCGCACGCCTTCGTTGGATTTGAGACCCAGTTTGCCATGAATGATGTCACCGACCCACGGGCCACCGGCGTTGACCAGCATTTTGGCATGGACGGTTTCGGTGGTGTCGGAGGCAAGATCGCGCAGCGTAACGACCCAGTGATCTGCATCGCGCTTGGCTGCCTCCACGCGCGTGCGCACCATGATGCGTGCACCCCGGTTTTCGGCGTCCCGTGCGTTCAGCACGACCAGTCGCGTATCCTCGATCCAGCAATCGGAGTACTCGTACGCTTTTTGAAATTTATCAATAAGCGGAGCACCTTCCGGGGCGTTTCGAAGGTTCAGAGTGCTGGTTGCAGGAAGGATTTTGCGTCCGCCCAGATGATCGTAGGCGAACAGCCCCAGACGGATCATCCACGCCGGCCGCCTGCCCTTCATCCACGGCATGACACGAGCGAGAATTTTGGAGACTGGCGTTTCGCTCTCAAATCGCATGTCCGGGCTATAGGGCAGTACAAAGCGCATGGGCCAGCTGATGTGAGGCATTGCGCTCAATAGGATTTCGCGCTCTTCCAAGGCGTGACGCACCAGATTGATCTCGAAATACTCAAGATAACGCAGCCCGCCATGAAACAGCTTGGTAGAGGCCGACGAAGTCGCGGAGGCGAGATCGTTCATTTCGGCCAGCGCCACGGACATTCCCCTGCCCGCCGCGTCGCGCGCGATGCCACAGCCGTTGATACCGCCACCAATGACGAACAGATCGTAGGTCTTGTTGTCTGTGTCTGCGGACATCGCGTGGCCTTTCTGCGGTCAATGGCGCGGGGTCATGAGTATGCAGGCGCCAGGGCATTCGCAAGTTTCCAATCGCCTTTTTTACCCGCCATGCGACAGGAAGCGGCAACCGGTCGCCGGAAAACGAGTCGCAAGCGCCAGTGTTTTTGCAAGCCAATTTTCAAAAATGACGGTTTCACGGGCTCTGGGGCTGTGCCACACATCCTTTACTGCGAACGAAAAACATACTCCCAAAGCATAGAAAGCTGCGCCCATGATCCCTTCTGCCTTCACCGCTCCGGGCACATTCTGGCGGGGCAACCTGCACACCCATTCCGACCTGTCTGACGGCGCGCTGACCGCACAGGAAGTCTGCCGTCGCTACAAGGCGGAAGGGTATGATTTCATTTCACTTACTGATCATTTCATCGGGCAGTTCGACTACCCAATCTCGGATACTGTGCCGTATCGTGATGATGATTTTACGACCATCTTGGGGGCCGAGCTGCATTCCGGCGCGATGGAGAACGGGGAGCTGTGGCACATTCTGGCCGTCGGATTGCCAAGCGACTTCGCACCTTCCAACACCCCCGGGTTTGTGCCGATCCCCGATCAGGAAACTGGCCCCGAGATCGCAGCCCGCGCCGTTGCCGCCGGGGCTTTTGTCACCATCGCACATCCGCAGTGGTCGGGCATGACGATGGAGGATGCCCGTTCGATCACGTCCGCCCATGCGGTTGAGATTTACAACCACGGGTGCGCGGTGGAATGTGACCGGCCTGATGGTACGTTTTATGCCGATTTGCTGATGTCGGAGGGGCGCGATGTGACCCTGATCGCCACGGACGATGCCCATTTTCTTGCCCCTGATCACTTTGGCGGATGGGTCATGGTCAAGGCCGAGGCCAACGATCCGGATCTGCTGCTTGCGGCCCTTAAACGCGGTGATTTTTATGCGTCCCAAGGGCCCGAGCTGCACAGTGTCGAGGTGACCGAAGACGAGATCGTCGTGACCTGCTCGGCTGTGAGCGTGATGACCGTTCTGGGCCAAGGGTCCGTGTCCCCGGCGGTGCATGGAGCGTCAATGACGCGGGCGGTCTTGCCGCGCAAGCGGCTGCGTGACAGCCCATGGATCAGGGTGACAGTGATCGATGCGGCAGGAAAACGAGCGTGGTCGAACCCGATCCGCCTGTGACCGCGCAACGCGCGGTGGGTGTTGCGCCACTCATCGCGCGAATCGGAGGTTAACGCGAGCAAAACATGGGGTTTGGCGATGCACCGGGCATGCACCGTGCGTGCACAACCTGTGCACGGCGGATGCACAGCACCTTGGGTTAACGGAGCGTTCGGTGCTGTTTGTTAAGACTGTGTGAACACTGCCCCTGTGAGGCCGGTTGCTTGTCCAGAGTTTTTGGACTCGGTCACAGCGGGGCCACGCGGACGAGACCCCGACAAGCGCCGGATGGATGCCGATGGTGCGGCACAGTGGAAGGTCCAGACCATTTGCTTTTCGAACGTGTCGGATCACTGGCATCGCTGCAAATCATCTGCCGCATGTCGCGGTACTTCCGACGCCCCATAGACATCTTCTGCCCGATCCACGATGACCGCCTTTCAACGTCCATTGATGCAAGGAGGGTTTCCATGATTGCCGTCATATTTGAGGTCTGGCCCAAAGAGGGTCACCGCATCCCTTATCTGGAACGCGCCGCCGCGCTCAAACACCACCTTGCCGACATCCCCGGCTTTATATCGGTAGAGCGCTTTGAAAGCCTGATGGAGCCGGGCAAGCTTTTGTCGCTGTCGTTCTGGGAGGATGAGGCCGCGTTGGAGCACTGGCGCAAACTGCCCGATCACCGCGCCGCCCAGAGCGCTGGCCGCGATATCCACTTTGACAACTATCGCCTGCGGGTGGCAGGCATCATCCGGGATTACGGGATGGAAGCGCGCGACGAGGCCCCCGCTGACAGCAAAGCCTTGCATGACAGATAGCCCAAACATCACGTGGACCAGCTGGTTGATGGTGGCCACGCTTGGCCTCACTTGGGGCGCGACGTTTCTTGTGACCGAAGTCGCTTTGGAGGGGATCACGCCCTTCTGGCTTGCTGCGTTTCGCGTGGTCTTTGCTGCCTGCTTGATGGTGCCGGTTTGGCAGATGCGAGGCGGCGCCCTTTTTGCTACCCCGCCGCCGCCGAGCGTTCGCCTTACGCTGTTGGCGATTGGCGGGTTCAGCACAGCGATCCCTTTCATGCTGCTGGCGTGGGGGCAGCAATATGTGACTGGGGGATTTGCCGGGGTGTCCATGGCCTCTGTCGCGCTGATCGTGCTGCCGCTGGCCCACTTTTTCATCCCCGGCGAGCGGCTGACGTGGCGGCGCAGTGCGGGCTTTGCCATCGGATTTGTCGGGGTCTGCGTGCTGATCGGTGCGCAGGCTTTTGAAAGCTCAGGGGCCAGATTGGAAACAGCCGGGCGCGTGGCTTGTGTGTCTGCGGCCTGCTGTTACGGGATCAGTTCGGTGCTGATGCGCCGCCTGCCCGCCGTCGACCCCATTGGGCTGTCGACGATCATCCTGATAATTGCAGCCCTGATTACTGTGCCTTTGGCGCTGATAAATGAAGGGGCTCCACCCCTGCCCGATACCAAAACCATCCTCGTCATCGGCTTTCTGGGCCTGATCCCCACGGCCGCTGCGAACATGTTGCGGGTATTGGTAATCCGCAGTGCAGGGCCGGTGTTCATGTCCCTCACCAACTATCAGGTGCCGGTATGGTCTGTGCTGATGGGGGCGTGGCTGTTGGGAGAACCCTTGCCGGCGAGCCTGCTGCTTGCCATGGCCCTGATCCTGATCGGTGTGGGCCTGAGCCAATACGGAGCATTGCGTCGGTTGTTTGCCCGGACAGTCGCCTAAACTTTTTTATGCTGCTCCGACCGCGTCGGTGACAGCCGCGACAACGTCGTTGACGGAAGCGTGCAATATGCTCTCGTCTTCGCTTTCTGCCATCACGCGGATCAAAGGTTCGGTGCCCGACTTGCGGATCAACAGGCGCCCGTTTCCCTGCAGGCGCGCCTCCGCTTCGGCGATGGCGTCCTTCACGGATGTGATCTCGAGCGGGGTTTGACCGGCGGCGTAGCGCACATTCTTGAGCAACTGCGGCACCGGATCAAACACGTGCATGACCTCGCTGGCGGGCTTTTCGCTTTCGATCATCGCGGCAAGGAATTGCAGTGCGGCCATCAGCCCGTCGCCCGTGGTGGCGTAGTCCGTCATGACAATGTGGCCCGACTGTTCACCGCCAAGGTTGTAGCCACCCGAGCGCATCCTCTCGACGACGTATCTGTCACCAACCGAGGTGCGTTCCAATCCGACACCTTTGCCTTGCAGGAACCGTTCGAGGCCAAGATTTGACATCACGGTGGTCACAAGGGCGCCGCCCTTCAGCCGATCTTCGGCTGACCAGCGGGCCGCCATCAGACCCATGAACTGGTCGCCATCCCCCACACGCCCATGCTCATCCAGCAGGATCACGCGGTCTGCGTCACCGTCCAGACAAATGCCCACATCCGCCCCGTGGGCCACAACAGCCTCGGCCGCGGTTTGCGGATGCATGGAGCCGCAGCCATCGTTGATGTTCTTACCGTTGGGCGCCGTGCCGACGGGGATCACAGTTGCCCCCAATTCCCACAACGCCTCTGGCGCAACCCGGTAGGCCGCACCGTTGGCGCAGTCAATCACGACCTTCAGCCCATCCAGGCCCATTTGGCGCGGAAAGGAGGATTTGACCCGCTCCACATAGCGAAACCGGCCATCATCGATCCGCTTGGCCCGCCCGATGTCTGCCGCCGGGACTGGATCGACGCCTGAGGCCACCAGTGCTTCGATTTCCGCTTCGACCTCATCGCTGAGTTTGAAGCCGTCGGGGCCGAAAAACTTGATCCCGTTGTCGATGGCGGGGTTGTGGCTGGCCGAAATCATGACGCCGAGATCGGCGCGCATGGACCGCGTGAGCAGGCCGACCGCAGGGGTCGGCACAGGACCCAGTAACAGCACATTCATGCCTGCACTGGTCAGGCCTGCCGTCAGCGCACTTTCGAACATGTAGCCCGACAGCCGCGTGTCTTAGCCTATGACCACCCGGTGGACAGAGTCGCCGTCGCGCCGAAAGTACCGTCCCACCGCTGCGCCTATGCGCAAGGCGGTTTCGGCGGTCATGGGGGCGGTGTTGGCGGTGCCGCGCACGCCGTCAGTTCCAAAAAGCTTGCTCATGTCAGGCATGTGCCACAGCAGCGCGCCAGAGCGCAATGGCCTGAGCGTGTTCGGCCACATCATGGACGCGGACGATCTGCACCCCTTGGGCGATGGCCGCTAGCGCCACTGCGACGGAACCGGGCGCCCGGTCTTTTGCATCTGGAGCGTTGCCCAAGGTGCCAATGAAGCGCTTGCGCGACGCCCCCAGCAGGATGGGAACGCCCAGCCCGTGAAACAGGCTGATCCGCTGGAGGATGGCGAGGTTGTGGTCGAGTGTTTTGCCAAAGCCGATCCCGGGATCGGCAGTGATCTGGTCGCGCGAAACTCCAAGCGCGGTCAGCGTCTCGATCCGCGCTGCAAGCGCGTCATAGACGTCGAGCAGGACGTCGTCATAGGAGGGGTTTTGCTGCATTGTCTGCGGCTCACCCTGAGCATGCATGACGCAGACGGGCACACCACGTGCGGCACACAAGGGCGCGAGGTCTGCATCAAAGGTGAAACCTGAGACATCGTTCACGATGCGCGCGCCTGCATCCAGTGCGGCGGCGGCCACGTGCGCTTTGCGTGTGTCGATCGAAATAGGCGTCGTGGTGCCTGCGGCGCGCAGTCCGGCGATGACAGGCGCGGTACGTGAGATTTCAATATCTTCTGGTACAAAGCTCGCGCCGGGGCGTGTGGATTCGCCACCGATGTCGAGGATGTCCGCCCCTGCGGCAGCCAAGGCCTGCCCTTGAGCGATCCCTGCGTCCAAAGTGTCAAAGGCACCGCCGTCCGAAAAACTGTCAGGTGTCGTGTTGAGAATGCCCATGATCTTTGGCGCCTGCGCGGCACCCATAAAACGCGCGCGTTCCGCGTCTGTGATCTCGGACACCGGGACAATCTGCGCCGGCTCAGTGCGGCTCAGCACTTCGACATGGGTAAACGAGCACCAGCCGAAGGGCACCGCCCCCGGCGCCATCACCGGACCCACCTGCATCAACGGTCTGAGATAGCGCATCGCTTAGATTTGGGCTTGGGTGGCAGACATCATGCGCAAGGTGACGGGCGTTTCTTGGGGGGCTTCATCGCCGATCACCAACATCTCGCGCGCCTCAAAGGTGGCCGCGAACCAAGAGGCCAGCGCCACTGCATCCGCCCCTTTGGCCGAGGGACCGTCAACGGCGTCGAGCACAATTTTGGACGGGGCCCAGATGCAGATCTGGCCGTTGCGCATGGCCCAATCCAGTTCAGTGCGGGTGTCCACGACCTTGCAGCGGGCATCGCGGGCCGCGAGAACCCATGCGTTCTGTTCAATCGCCAGCAGGTCGATGCGGCGCTGCGCCAGTGGATGACTTGCAACAGGCGCCGCAGTGTCGGCAGGACCGACACAAAAGATAAGAGGACGGCCCATCGCTTCCAGCTGGTCGATCCATGCGCTCAAATGGGGCGACGCGATCGCCGTGTTGGACAGGTACACGAGTTCGGGGTGCAACACCTCGGTATCGGCGGCTTCGACCGGGCGCACGGTGCCGCGCGAACGCACAATCTCCACCCCCAGTGCGCCGGGGCCACGATCCAGCTTTTCGATGCGTACAAAGACGCGCATGGCCTGAGGTTCCAGCAAGATGCGGTCAGCGACCCGTTCTGCCAGAGTTTCCAGCAAGTTCAACCGTTCGTCCGACAACTCGTAAGCGATCGCTTCGGTCACCTTGTCATAGCTGAGGATGCGGTCCACATCGTCGTCAATGGGCCCGGTGAGCGGGCGCACTTCGACCACCACGTTGCAGCAAATGCGTTGAGTGACCCCGCGTTCGGCCTGAAACGCGCCGATTTCGACATCAACAATGTGATCCCGCACCGAAATGCGGTCGAGCGGCGCGCTGGTTGCTGTCGCTTCGGAGCGTTCGGACGGGTGTGAAAAGGCGAGGCGAATTTCAGAAGCCATGGACAGACATGCCTTTTCATCGACGTGAATAACGCCGCCCTTCTAGCGCCCGCGCGGATCAAAGCACAGGGGCAAACACGCCGCCCCCGCGTTCAAAAGCGTCAGATCGCCTTAGTTCTTTGCCGTACGGTATGTGTGACGGTAGAACAGGTGCACGCCGATAGCAGCAGTCTTGCTGTAGACGCGGGCCCATTTGGGACGCACAGCCGTGGTGTGATAGTGCGTGGCACCACTGGTCAGTGCGGGCGCTTCCCCATCAAGTGCGGCACGGGCCACTTTGCCGACGGACGTATAGGCCGCTGGTTCGCGGATCGCATCGGACAGGCCATCACAGGTATAGGTGAACTGGCACTGATACTTTTTCCCAGTGCCCTGATTGATCACACCGCAGATGCTGTCGGGAAAACGGCTGCTTTTGACGCGATTGATGATCACTTCGGCCACGGCAAACTGACCTTTGAGTGTTTCACCGCGTGCCTCGAAATAAAGCGCTTCGGACAGGCACCGCCACTCCGCACCGCCATTTGCGACAGGTTGAGTGTCAAGCCAGCTGCGAGAAAAGGATACAGGCGTCGCAGTTTTGGGCGCTGTCAGCAGGCCGGAAAACCGGGATGCCGGCACCGAACTCAGGCCGCGCAATTCGGCCTGACGCAAAGCGCTGTTTGAATCTGCTGTGCGAGTCTCGGCAGAAACGCCCGACACAAAAATAGAAATTGCCGCCACGAATGTGGCGGGTTTAAAGAAAAACCGCATTAAAATGACCCCCAGGATCTTTAGAACAACGGCGCGTTTAACGAAATTTAAACGGATCGTCCAGTTTTGTGGCAGAAATGGGGCGGGATCCTGCCTTGCATGCTGTGCAATTCAGGAGGCCTTGACCCCACCAAACGGCACTCAAGCGACTGTTTTTATTCATCTATTTGACTGGCAATTGCCAATTGTGCGGCTGCCAGCCGTGCGACAGGCACGCGGAAGGGCGAACACGACACATAATCAAACCCTGCTGCCCGACAAAAGGCAATCGATTCGGGGTTGCCCCCGTGTTCGCCGCAGAGCGACAGGGTAATGCCCGGCCGGGCAGTCCGCCCGCGTTCCGACCCCAGCTTGAGCAACTCACCCACACCGTCGGTGTCCAGACTGTGAAACGGGTCTTCGACAAACACCTCTTGGCGTACGTAGTCGGACATGAACCGACCCGCGTCATCGCGGCTCAGCCCATAGGTCATCTGGGTCAGGTCATTGGTGCCGAAACTGAGGAACGAGCAATGCTGCGCGATATCCCCGGCCCGCAGTGCGGCGCGGGGCGTTTCCACCATCACGCCGAGACGGTACGTGAAATTGACCCCGGTCTCTGCCATGACGGCGGCGGCAATGGCGTCGACATTGGTACGCACCAGCTCGACCTCGCGCTTGGCACTGACAAGCGGGATCATGATTTCGGGCACAACGGCTGCTGTGTCGCGGCTGGCGAAGACGGCAGCCTGAAAAATGGCGCGGGCCTGCATCTCGTAGATTTCGGGAACAGTCACGCCAAGACGTACGCCGCGCAAACCGAGCATGGGGTTGTATTCCATCATCGCCTCGATCCGGCGCGTCACGTCCGACAGCGGCAGATCAAGCGCGTCAGCCAGTTCCCTCTGGCCGTTGCGATCGGTGGGCAGGAATTCGTGCAAGGGCGGATCGAACAGCCGAATGCAGACCGGCTGGCCCTCCATGATCTTGAAAAGCTGAATGAAATCTGTGCGTTGCATCGGCAGCAAGCGCTGAAGTACGGCGCGCCGGTCATCACTGCTTGTGGCAAAGATCATCTCGCGCATGACCGTCAGCCGCCCTTCATCAAAGAACATGTGTTCGGTGCGGCACAGCCCGATCCCCTGGGCGTCAAAGTTGCGCGCTGTTTGCGCATCAGCGGGCGTGTCAGCGTTGGCGCGAATGTCGATATCGCGCGCCTCGTCCGCCCAATCCATCAGGTCCTGAAAGGCATCATCAAGGGCCGCCTCGAGCATCTCGGGCGCGCCAAGGAGGATGGTGCCGTTGGTGCCGTCAACCGTCACGACTTCGCCTGCTGAAATCACGCGCCCGTCCGCGGTCACCAACTGACCCCTGCGGGTCTGAAACCGCATATCGCCGACGCCAACCACGCATGGCAGTCCGATGCCGCGTCCGATCACCGCGGCATGGCTCGTGATGCCGCCACGTTCGGTAATGATGGCACGGGCCGCGTGCATGCCGCGAATGTCTTCGGGCGACGTTTCGCGGCGCACCAGAATGCAATCTTCGTCACGCGCCGCACTTGCCTGTGCCTCGTTTGCCGAAAAGACCAGCTTGCCCGTAGCAGCACCCGGGCTGGCGGCAATGCCGGTGCCCAAGAGGTCCCTTTTGGCGTGCCGGTCGATTTGGCGGTGCAGCAGTTCATTCAGCGCATTGGGCTCAATCCGCACCAGCGCCTCTTGGCGCGCGATGATCTTGTCGCGGGCCAGTTGCACGGCAATCCGCACGGCTGCGCGCGAGGAACGGGCCACACGGACACCATCCAGAATGCGCAAGGTCCCGTTTTCTATGGTAAATTCGACCTGCATCTCTTCGCGCAGCTTGACGCGCATCAGCTTGGCATGACTGACCAGTTGGGCAAAACAATCCGGCACGGCCTCTTCGAGGGAGTCGCCGCGTGGATCACGGCTGATGAAGATGCTGGCCGCGTCGCCCCTGAGCGCATCACGCCCCTGCGACTGACGCAGATAGCGCCCGGTGATCTGCGGCATGCCTGTTTTGGAGGAGACCAGTTGCAACACACCGGACCCGCATTCGCCCTGCCCGACGCCAAAGGCCATTTGCTGGATCACGAGGCCAAGGCCCGCATCCAACGGCGCGCCTTTGGCTTGGCGCAGTAGGCGGGCCGAGGTGCCTTCCCATGCGCGGGCCATGGATTTCAGTACACCTGCCAGTTGTTCGGCGCGGGTGGCGGGAAACGGCGTTTCGGTTTCGGCCTCATAGGCGCTCAGTTCATCGGCCAGCGCGGCCGGCCCCTCGCCTGCGATATCGTCGAACATGTCCGGGTCGAGGCGGTCGACGTGGATCGCGTAGCTTTGCACAAAGCGTGTGAACAGGGCTGCGGCGGCGTCCGGGCCAAGGGTACCACACAGCACCTCGTAGCGCGCATCGTTCATACCTATGTTGAGGATCGCGGACGGGCCGCCCCAATCGGGGTCTTCGGAGGATGGACGCACGCAGAGCAGCGCATCTTGCGGAAATTGCTGCAAAATCGCTTCGATATCGGGCAGATGACCGCTTGCGATCTTGTGCACGGCGTCAAAAGACAGGGCGACGGTCGTCGGGACAGGCAGGTCCAGCCGCGCCAGCCGTTGCAGGCATTTTGCACGTCCCCCATGGGTCGCCGTGGTGATCGGCGCGATGGGTGTGACGAGCGTTGTATCGGGGTTATTCTGCACTGCGGCGTTCCTCTCGCGGCGCAGCATAGAGTGTAAACTTCATGTGACAAGAGCCGTGTTTGGGGCGGTGAAATCTGCTGTCACACGGCGTACACCATGTGTGCACAACCCGTGCACCGTTTTGGTGCATGGCGCACGGGCGTGTTGGGTGCTCTGCCCCTGAAGTTTGTCCGGCAAGATGAAGACGGATCAGCCGTCGATCTTGGTGAGGTCCGCAACGGAGAGGCAGAGCGTGCGGATGCGGCTGAGCAGGTTCAGCCGGTTGCGCCGCAGGGTCTGGTTGTCGCTGTTGATCTGGGTGGCCTCGAAAAAGGCGTCGATGGGTGTGCGCAGTTCGGCCATAGCGGACATGGCCGAGGCGAAGTCCTGCGCGGCCATCGCCGGGGTGATTTTTTCTTCGGCCTTGTCGAGGGCTGCAAAGAGCGCGCGTTCTTCGTCCGTCTCGGCAAATTTCGGGTCCGCACCGAAGGAGTATTCTACGCCATCGGCCTCTTCGGCTTGCGTGAGGATGTTGTTGGCGCGCTTGAAGCCCTGGATGAGGTTTTGGCCGTCATCTGTTGCCAGTGTTTCATTGAGCGCGCGGGCGCGTTTGACGAGGAGGGTCAGGTCGTCGTTGCCCTCCATGGCGATGCAGGCGTCGATGATGTCGTGGCGGATGCCTTGGTCGCGCAGGTAGACCTTCAGGCGGTCGTGGAAGAAGGACAATAGATGCGTCGAGTTTTCTTCGATGCGATCCGCGACAGACTTCAGAGGCGATCCCTCCTGAACATTCGGTTCGAATGGATACCTGTCGCTTTCTTTGATTTTCCGCACCACGGTCCGGAACGCAGCCCCAAATACACCGAATTGGGCGATTTCGTGCAGCGTACTCTCCAGAGTAATGAGGTCTTCTTCGCTTCCATTGGCACGCAGTTGAGTGAGTTCGTACTTCAGCAACTCGCTTTCGATGGGCAGATCAAGGTTCAGTGAGAGATCGTTCTCCAACACCAACCGAATGACCCCTAATGCTGCACGCCGCAGCGCAAACGGGTCCTTGCTGCCCGTCGGTTTCTCATCAATCGCCCAGAACCCTGTCAGCGTGTCCAGCTTGTCTGCCAGCGCCACAGCGACCGATACGGGCGCCGTCGGCACGTCATCCGATGGCCCCAATGGCGAATAGTGTTCCTGCGCCGCCGCAGCTACGGCGACGTTTTTCTCGGTCTCACCGATGTAGTAGCGTCCCATAAGCCCTTGAAGTTCGGGAAATTCGTAGACCATTTCGCTGCTGAGGTCGGCCTTGGCCAGACGTGCGGCCTCTTCCGCCATGTCGGGGTCTGCGCCCACCACGGGGGCGAGTTCGCGGGCAAGGGCCGCGATGCGGTTGATGCGGTCGGCCTGGCTGCCCAGCTTGTTGTGGAAGGTTACGTTTTCAAGGGCTTTCGTCCACACGCTCATGTCGGACTTAGCCACGCGCAGATCGTTTTCCCAGAAGAATTTCGCATCCGCCAGACGCGCGCTGAGTACCTTTTCATTGCCTGCGAGGATTGTGGCCCCATTGTCTGCGGTTTCGCAGTTGGCCACGGTAATGAACCGTTCGATCCGGCCCGTCTTGGGGTTGCGAACAGAAAAGAACTTCTGATGTTCCTTCATGGAGGTTTGCAGCACCTCGGGCGGCAGGTCGAGGAAGTCGTCGCCAATCTTGCCCATCAGCACCACGGGCCATTCGACAAGGCCCGCCACTTCGGCCAAGAGGCCTGCGTCCTCGACCACTTCAAGCCCGCTGGCAAAGGCCATATTGGTCGCCTCGTGCCAGATGGCGTCGGCCCGTTCGGTTGCGTCCAACATCACGAAGGCGCGTTTCAGCTTTTGTGTGTAATCCTCAAAAGACGTGACGGGAAACGCCGCCGGCGCCATGAACCGGTGGCCGTTGGTGGTGTCGCCTGATGTGATCCCGTCGATGTCGAGGGGCACAACCTCGCTGCCTGCCTCATCCGCGAGCACGCAGACGATGCTGTGCAGCGGGCGCACCCATTTCAGCGCACCTGTGCCCCAGCGCATGGATTTGGGCCAAGGGAAGGTGCGCACCGTGTGCTCCAGCACGTCGGCGATGATGTCACCCGCCGGGCGCCCCGGCTTTTCAATCACGGCAAACAGCACGGGGCCTTTGGGCGTTTCGCGTTCGCTCACCTGATCGCGGGTCAGGCCTGCGCCGCGCAGGAACCCTTCGATCGCCTTTTCGGGCGCGTGCGCTTTGGGGCCTTTGCGTTCTTCGCGGGTGGTGGGGGAGTTGGCCAACAGACCCTCGACCGTCAGCGTCAGGCGGCGCGGCGTCGCAAAGGCGGCGGCAGAGGCATAGGTCAGTCCGGCCTCGACCAGACCGTTTGTCACCAGCTTTTGCAGGTCTTCACTGGCGCGCTTTTGCATCCGCGCCGGGATTTCTTCGGAGAAGAGTTCGATCAGGAGGTCTGGCATTGTGGCGGCCTAAAAGTTGACGACAAACTGGATGGCAATGGCGTTGGCAATATCGACAAAAAACGCGGAGACCAAGGGCAGGATGACAAAAGCCATCGGCGACGGCCCGTAGCGTTTCGTTACGGCGGTCATATTGGCGATGGCCGTGGGCGTGGCCCCCAAGGCAAAACCGCCAAAGCCTGCCGCGAGGACGGCGGCGCGGTAGCCCCCGCCCATCACCGGAAACAGAATAAAAATCACAAAACCAAGTGTGATCAGCGTTTGCGCCCCGAGGATCACGGCGATGGCCGGCCCGAGCGCCACGAGTGTCCACAACTGAAGTGACATCAGCGACATGGCAAGGAACGCGCCGAGCGCGATTTCCGTGATCAGGGCCAGTGCGGGGGTGCGTGCGACGGGTGGGGCCTTGGGAAACAGCGCAGTGCGTGTATTCGCAATTACGATCCCCATGATCAGGCAAGGAACGAACAAGGGCAATTTCACCCCGGCAGCCGTCAGCGCGAGGCTGCCCATATAGCCAAAGATGATCGCGACGTTGAGATAGAACAGTGCACGGCTGACCGACAGCGGTTCGATCCGTGTTTCTGGCGTGCTGTCGGTGTCATGGGGCACGCCGACGGTGTCGCCTGCATCCGGGCGGTCGGGTTGAAGGTTGCGCCCTTCCACCAGATGCCGCGCGATCGGGCCACCGATAAGGGCCGCAACAACCAGCCCCAGCGTTGCCACGGCGATCCCAAGTTCCTGTGCGTTTTCAAGCTGCGCTGCAGCTGCCACTTCGGGGGCCCAGGCAATGGCCGTGCCGTGGCCACCAATCAGTGCGGCAGAACCAAAGAGCACCCCCGCTTGCACAGGGTAGCCAAAGAGAACCGCACCGGTCACGCCGATGATGTTTTGCAACACGATCGCGGCAACCGTCAGAACCAGCAACAGCAAGAGCGGCTTGCCGCCGCGGATCAGGTCGCTGAGTTTGGCATTCAGACCGATGCCGGCAAAGAACAGGACCAGAAAGAAATCGCGCGCCTGCATGTCAAAGTCGAACTCGATCCCTGCGATCAGGTATAGCACCAAGGCAAGCAATGCGGCCAGTAGTCCACCCGACACAGGCTCCGGGATGTTGAAACGTCGCAGAACGGCATAGTGCTGGTTCATGGCCGTTCCGACAATAAAGACCGCAAACCCGATGGTCGCTGCGATAAAGGCAGGGACCTCAAGGATCATGGTTGATCCCGTCTCGGGCATTCTTCGCCAACGATGGTGCCGTCATAGGCCTTTTCGCCGCAGTCGTTGAGTTCGTGCCAGATATAGCCGCGCCCGTCCTCGGTGATGGCGACGATCCGGTCGACACCGAATTCGACGTTCTTTTGCCCGAGGAAGGGCAGTGCGGTGCCTGCGTCCAACTCGGTCGCGATAGCGGCGGCGTCAAAGCAATCAAACCAGTATGGGGCGTTGCGGGGTGTTGCGTCTTCAAGACCCACAAAGGTTTCGGTGAGCAGGGACAGCGACATGTCAGTGGTGAAGCAGGCGCGGTAGCGGATGGGCGAGCTTTCGGCGTCAATCGCTTCGAAACTGTTGATCGTGATCGGTTCGGGCATGTCGGAGACCACCGAGACAAGCTGCACCTCGGCCTCTGCGACGGGTTCGTAAAAGCCGTAGACTTGCAAGTAATAGAGAGCGATGCCGCCAATCAGTGAGCCTATCAAGATGATGAGTCCTATCAGTTTTCCGCTCATTGCGCGTCCTGCCCAAAGCACAGGACGTTGCCATCAGGGTCCGTCACTTCAATCTCGCGCATGCCGTAAAACGTGACCTCGGGGCCTTTGTAGGGCTGCTTGCAGGCGTCGAGATGCGCCGTCATGGCCTCCATGTCTGGCACATAGAAATAGGCCCGCCAATTGTCCCATGGCTCGCCTGCGCCGTCCCAGCTGTGCAGAAAGATTTGCGCCTCGCCTGCACGAAAGATGCCAAAGCCCGTCACCGGCTCACCCGCTTCGTTCACCACAGTGTCAAAGCGCAGCACGTCCATATAGAACGCCTTGGCGCGCTGGTAGTCGGAGACGCGCAGCACAGGAGTGGCGTTGACATAGCTCATGCGGCTGTGTCCGGGCTCCAGCCCCCTGCCCGCGTCTGCACGAAGGCGTCCGCGCATTGCTTGGCCAACGCGCGCACCCGCCCGATATAGGCCTGCCGTTCGGTGACCGAAATCACACCGCGCGCATCCAGCAGGTTAAAGATGTGGGACGCCTTGATGCACTGGTCGTAGGCCGGGTGCGCCATGATGATCCGTTTGCCCGTCTTGGGGTCCACGTGTTCGGCGGCCAGCGTTTTGGCGCATTCGGCTTCGGCCTCTTCGAACTGGCGCAGCAACACGTCAGTGTTGGCAGTATCAAAGTTCCAGCGCGCGTATTCTTCTTCGGTCTGCTTGAAGATGTCGCCGTAGCTGAGCGCAATCGGTGTTTGCGGGTCGTTGAAGGGCATGTCCATCACGTGATCGACGCCAAGAATGTACATGGCGAGACGCTCAAGCCCGTAGGTCAATTCGCCTGAAACGGGGTGGCAGTCGTGCCCACCGACCTGCTGGAAATAGGTGAACTGCGACACCTCCATGCCGTCACACCAGACTTCCCAGCCCAGACCCCAAGCGCCCAGTGTCGGGCTTTCCCAGTCATCTTCGACAAAGCGGATGTCGTGGAGCGCCATGTCGACGCCGATGGCCTCGAGCGAGCCGAGGTACAGCTCTTGCAGGTCCGGGGGCGAGGGTTTGATCAGCACTTGATATTGATAGTAGTGCTGGAGCCGGTTCGGGTTTTCACCGTATCGCCCGTCAGTGGGACGGCGCGAGGGCTGCACATAGGCCGCCGCCCAAGACTGCGAGCCAAGCGAGCGCAAGGTCGTTGCGGGGTGGAACGTCCCTGCCCCGACTTCCATGTCGTAGGGCTGCAAAATCGCGCAGCCTTTGGCCGCCCAATAGGTCTGCAATCTCAGGATGATCTCCTGAAAGGAACGCGGTGTTTCGGGCAGGTCGGACATGGGCATGGCCCCTTGATGGATGCGCGCCTTTCCTACGGCCCGCTCAAAGGGAGGTCAATTGCGCGCGAGGTCTCTTTTTTGCGGGTTTTCCCCCATTTTCATTGCGCGGTTTCCTGCTTAGTCTGCGATAGACAAAACGGCACAAAGACCATCAGAGGGGATATCGGGTGTTTTTCAGAACAGTTGCGGTTGCGTGTGCAATGGTCTTCGCTTGGTGTCTTGCTGCCGTTGCGCAGGACGAAGTGGTTTGGGTCCAGATCGAGGCGCAGCCGAACCTGACAGACGCCACCGACAGGGCGCGTGTTTATGCCGCTGATTTGCCGGATGTGAACGGGTTTTCCTTGGGGGGTGGCTGGTACGGGATTTCCCTTGGGCCCTACACCCGCAGCGATGCAGAACAGGTGCTGCGGGTCTACCGGGCCGAAGGGGTGATCCCGCCTGACAGTTACATCGCTTTGGGATCTACCTTTCGCCAGCAATTCTGGCCTGTCGGCGCCAATGTACTGGATCGCGGGGTGGTCGATGCACCCGTTGTCTCAGTGCCGGAGGCAACCCCGGTGGCAGAACCGGCACCGCAACCGGCCGCTCCGGACGAAACGCGCGCCGAGGCACAGCGTAACGAGCGGCTTTTGACACCATCCGAGCGTGAGCAATTGCAGGTGATGCTGAAATGGGCCGGAGCTTATCCCGGTGCCATTGATGGCGCATTCGGGCGCGGGACCCGCGCGTCCATGTCGGTCTGGCAGGAGCGCAACGGGTTCGAGGTCACAGGCATCCTGACCACCGCCCAGCGCGCGGCCCTGTTGCGAGACTACAATGCCGTGCTCAATGGTCTGGGTCTGGCCTTGGTTCGCGATGACACTGCGGGCATCGAGATGGTCTTGCCCACGGACATCGTCGCCTTTGAGAAATACGAATATCCCTTTGCCCATTACGTGAGCCAGGGGGAGATCGAAGCGACTGTGCTGCTGATCTCGCAAGCCGGCGACCAGTCCACCCTCTTTGGTCTTTATGACATCATGCAGACCCTCGACATTGTCCCGCTGGACGGGGTGCGCGAGCGCAGTGACAGTTCGTTCGTGCTGGTCGGAGAGGATGCCACGCGCATCTCTGAGACCCGGGTCACTCTGGAAGATGGGCAGATCAAGGGCTTCACTCTGGTTTGGCCTGCAGGGGATGAGGAACGGCGCAGTCGTCTGATTGCCGAGATGGACCGGAGCTTTGAGCGCCTCGCAGCGGTGATCCCGCCGAGTGCGAGCAGTCAGGAGCAGGCAATTGATCTGGTTTCCGGCCTTGAGATACGCAAACCGCGCCTGTCCCGTTCGGGCTTTTTCGTGGATCGGCGCGGCACGGTGCTGACCACGTCCGAGGTGATCGGCTCGTGCGGCCGCGTGACGCTGGACAGCGAAACCGAGGCGGAAGTTGCGCTGGTCGATGAAACGCGCGGTGTCGCCGTATTGAAACCATCGCGCGAGCTGGCCCCGCTGGCCGTAGCGCGGTTCAGCGATGTCACGCCGCGATTGCAGTCCGAAGTGGCCACATCCGGATACAGTTTTGAAGGTGTGCTAGGGGCGCCCTCCATGACCTTTGGCACCTTGTCGGATGTGCGCGGTCTTGGCGGTGAACCCGACGTGTTCCGCATGGACATGGGCACCCTGCCGGGTGATGCCGGTGGGCCCGTGCTGGATTCAGGTGGTGGTGTACTCGGCATGCTTTTGCCCGACACACAGTCGGGCCGTGCACTGCCCCAAGGTGTGCAGTTTGCGCTGGACCGGACGGCTCTTCAGGCTGTGCTTGAGCAGGCCGGGATGGCGGCGGCGGGCACGGACAGTGCCACACCGATTGATCCGATTGATCTGACCGGCGAGGCGACGGGCATGACTGTGCTGGTGAGCTGCTGGGATCAGTAGGCGGGCGGCGGGTGCTCTGCCCCAGCAATGCTTTGGACCAAAAGAAACCGTTACGGCGCGTTGGTGATATCCGGCGTGAGATAGATGAGCGTTGGCCCATCTGCGTCAAAGGCGGCGCGCACGGCCTTTTGCATGTCTTTGAGTGACGTCGGCGCAACGGCGCGCGCGCCAAACGCTTCGGCCAATTTGCAAAAGTCAGGGTTGTGCGCCACCACCGCATTCGGTGCAATCTGGGCGCGCACCATGCTGTCCTCGATCTCGCCCAGTTTGGTGTTGTCCCACAGGATGATCGGCAGCGGGAGTTTGAGTTCCACCGCGACGCCGAGTTCTGCCATCGTGTAGTGAAAGCCATAATCCCCGATGATCGCCATGGTCGGCTTACCTTTGCGTGCGACAGCCCCGCCGATAGCGGCTGGGGTGGCATAACCCAGCGTGCCAAAGCCGGTGGGATGGTGCCAATGGCCCGGGCGGTCCATGTCCCAGACTTCCTTGGCGGTGTAGGCCAATTGGGTCATGTCGGAGTAGATCATGGTGCCTTCTGGCACGCAGTCGCGCAGCGCGTCACAGACGGGGACGATGCCAGGGCGTTCAGCGTCCACTTCGGCACGCCAGCGGGCGCGGGTTGCGGCGATGTCCGCCGCATTCCACGTGCTGCCCCCTTCGGTCATGAGACCTAAAACGGCGTCGAAAAAGAGGCCCGCATCGCATTTGATACCAGCGTCCCCTGCCCTGCGATCTGCGATCACTTCATCATCGGTATTGACGCGAATGTGCGGACAGGTCGCGCCCAGATCATCGCGCCACAAATCCACCTCGGCCAGATCGGTGCCAACGGAAATGACCAAATCAGCCTGCGCAAAGACCGCGGCACTGTCTGGCCGTGGCAGATAGGCCCCAAAATGCAGCGGATCATCGCAAATCACGCCGCGTCCTGCATATGTTGCAAAGGACGCCGCACCTGATTTTCGGATCACTTCGGCAATAGGTCCACCCGAGGCGGCTGCACCGCCCCCGAGCACAAAGACGGGGCGCTGCGCGGCGGCTAGTTTTTCGGCAAATACTTTGGCGACGTCGCGATGGGGCGGGGTCAGGTTGCCTGCCAAACTGCGCTCGACGTCCCAGCCAGTTTCGGCCTGCGCTTCCAGAAGAGCGATGGGCACCTGAATGTGTTTGGGGCGCTTGCGGGTGGTTTCAAATTCTCCGAACGCCCGATCGACAAGGGCATAAGCGGCGGAGGCGGTACGCGCCTCTTCGGACCAATCACAGACTGTGCCTGCCGCGGCGCGCTGGTCCTTCATTTGGTGCAGCTGGCCCCGTTTTGACACCGTTTCATCCAAACAGGACGACAACACCAGAAGTGGAACACTGTCGCTATACGCCTGCCCCATGGGCGTCATGATGTTGCACAGTCCCGGCCCCGTGATCACGTAAGCCACCCCCGGCTTGCCGCTGGCGCGCGCATAGCCATCGGCCATGAACCCAGCGCCCTGTTCGTGGCGGGCCAGCACGTGGGTGATCCCGGCCTCTTCAATGCCGCGGTACATTTCCTGATTGTGCACGCCCGGAATGCCAAAGATCACATCGACCCCGCGATCCTTGAGCATGTGCGAGATTTGGGCGCCGAGCGGGCGGGTAT
>ERZ1740072.73-NODE-73-length-53587-cov-9.166274_pt1 | contig 53587 bp, 37 predicted proteins | sample MGYA00581733_ERZ1740072 | MGnify/ENA primary metagenome ERZ1740072 (study PRJEB43018, sample SAMN04849741) | marine metagenome | isolation source: floating plastic debris | place: Pacific Ocean | collected 2008-08-30 | study: EMG produced TPA metagenomics assembly...
TGACAGCTGCGCTGATGTCACTGAAAAATCTATTGTATTGCGGCTCGTCTAAAAATCGTTCGCTTCGATCAACAACAACCAGATAAGACGCTTGATTGAGAGTCTCTATTACCTGTTGACGCAGCTGAAGTTCCGCTGTCGGGTCAAGCTCTTGATCATCAGGAAACAGCATTCTATGCCAAACCTGCCAGCTTGGCATTTCATGAGTAGGCTGATAAACAACATGGATAAAATGACGACTCAGCTCCGACTGCAGGGCTCGCAGCAGATGAGTTTTGCCGATTCCAGCTGCCCCTGTTAGGATAATCGAATGATAGCCTGAGCTTAAAACCTCTAAGATACGAGACGCTAATGAGCTTCTTTCTAATAGGCGATTGGTTTGCTCGTCAGGGGGAGAATCCGGAGGTGATGCGCGATCGTTTTGTTGCGATCTGAGCCAGGATTGATAGCGGCGTTTAGCCACTGATCTGAACCTGGACTTGCTAACTTTTTCCCCATTAGGCCAAACATTACCGAGCAATTTCCATAGCTCGTAGCCATACACTCCTCGCAGGGTACTCTGCGCATAGCCCATACGCCTAGCCATAGCGGCATATGACAAGTTTTCTTCCCAGGTCAGCCGTAGTATGTCGGTTTCAACACCTGTTAATAAACGTCCAGCATAATCCTGCACACAGCTATTTACATAGTCTAAGATATTCTCAAATGAAACTTTCTCTTTTTTGGAAGCCAAGTCTTCAGATTGAGAAGAAGTATTTAGAACAAACTCTTTCAACTTAACAATTTGACTTTCGGTCTGGTTATTATAAAGAGCTTCAACTACCTGGGAGAAATTCAACTTGGATATCTTATGCTTAGGCCAAACATCTTCAAGTAGCTTCCACAAGTTATGACCATGGATTGTTCGTAATGTGTTTGGATTATATCCCAAATGTTTTGCCATATCTTTGTAGGTTAAGCCTTCCCAAGTGTAGCGGAGTATTGTTTCTTCAACTTCATTGAGTGATCGGCTGGAGTATTCTCGAACGTGATAGTTGACATAAGCTAAAATTTCACTGAATAGTTTTTTATGATCTGTTGCCTCTTTTAGGAGCTCAGTCTCTTCAAGGCGATAAAATCCTGCTAGTTCCTGTGCTTTGAGATAATGAGTTTCAGCTTCTGGAATTTCTGATAGTATCTCGAAACCTTCTAGAATTTCTGTCCTTATGAGAACTCCCCATCTATTAAAAAAACGCGTTTTGATATAACCCACTTCTGTATTTTTGAATACGCTCAAAAGAAACTTAGCCATGCCATAACTTCCACCAAACCGATGTAAAATGATTACAGCATCTTCAATCGGTTTGATCTTGAATAGGTTGCTGTCTACCTCACAATAAATGGGATATTCCTCAGCCTCATAATGCCAATCCAATATTTTTTCGGGCTGAAGGTTGATAGTCATCAAATATGTTTTTCCTATCCTCACTTCGCGAGGATATTCAATAATAGGTCTAATTGATAATGCCGAGAAATCAGACATGATCCTTGAATTCTAAAAGCAACAGCCAAAATTGAAAATCAATAATTTGAGGAAAGATCAAGCTTAGTCATTGGATGACCATAATAGGCATACATAAATGTTGCTAGATATAGTTTGGACATTGCACTGTTAGTTAAATCCTCTTCTAATTGCTCTGCCACTGAGCTTCTCAATCGACGTAGAATTTCAGGAATTGGAAGATCAGAATGCTGATTATACAGTTCGAAAAACTGACTAATTATCTGCTGTACTGTTTTTTCTTCAACGTTAACTAGCATGTTTAGGACGCCTTTTGCTCCGTATTCTAAAAAAGCTATAGCTAAATCTCTGTGCTCAGTACAACCATTTTCAGTTTCAGCAAGTTGTAGCATAATCAAGCTAGTCGACTCCTTAAAAATTTTTGTACGCTTTAAATAAGCTGTTCGCTTGAATCTAGTAACTTTCTGCAAAGCTAAATCTCTCATTATAATTAACCCAAATTGCCGTTTTAGCTTTTGCAAGTGATCTAAGATTTGCTCGGGCTCATCATGAAAAAACGAATTTTGGACATATACTTGGGAGCCCAAAGAATAATTAGAACTCGCACTTTTTACAGATGTTGGACCGTAAATAATTGCTTGTCCTTGACAGCAATATGTTGCATCGTTTGATGCCTGCTGATTTTGTATTATATATTCTTCGTTTTCTAAAGTAGGTCGAGTTCTGACCGTCTGTAACACTATGCCTAAGGGCTGGTTATCTATATTAAGCAATTCCCAAAGTACATTTGAATCGGCAGATTCATCAATCATCAGACAAGAAAACTTGCCTTGCTGTCGTTTCAGATATCGTATCCAGCTTAAAAATTTTCCGATTAGACATTTCTTAGGCTTATAATCATCGAAACATCCTACTGTTTCCAATGTCCAAGAGTGCTCTACACCAAACTGATCTGGAGAAATGGGCACTGTGACTTGCGAAGCTGTCTCGTCAAAAACTTCTATAGCACTGTGGTGTGCTCTCAATCGATAAGTATCCTCATTTTTCTGAAACCGTAAAACTGCAATGTCATCAGGTGCCGCTTTGTTCAAAGGCATTTCACTATAACTGCCTTGAACTTTCTCTATTCCCTTCTCGTCCTGCTGGCCTTCTAATTTGGCTAGTAGCTCAAAGGCAAAATTGCTAGCATGGTTAGCAGCTATTCTTTGATATCCTTTCTGATCAGTTTTTTCTTTATCATCGAGTAAATCTGAAATACCTCGAATTACTAGTGCTGATACGTTCTGGACTTCCTTAGCTGAAGCTAAAAAGCCGTAGCCTTCTTTTTCAACTGCCAAGGCATCTCCATAATGTTGTCGCAGGCGCTGTTCTGTCTCTGAATATGTTGATGCTACAACATTTTCTCCGGCCGCAATAGCTCCAACATATGCGCTAGGTAAATTTTCTTTGATTTCTAATTCTTTACGATGAATCCAATCTCTCACGATTGCCCTTGCTCTCTGCTCTAGACGATAACTAGGACGTTCTGCTTCAGGTCGGGCTTTAAAGATCTTTTCATCTCGACCAGCTGCGTAGCTATAAACTTTGTCAGCTGCAACTACATCACCAATTTCAACATCCTTACGTCCCCCTGCAATACCAACAAACAGGACAATATCAGGGTTCAACGCATTAATTGCTCGCTGAGTTTCCGTTGCGGCTCTTCGATTACCCTGTCCCGTTTCTACAATAAAAACATCCCAGATTACCTGGCCAGCTGTAAATTGGCCACGTTCATAAATAGTTCCGTCTTTGTGCTCGCATTCATGTCGGTCCGAAATATGCTCAGCAACAGCCATGAATTCTACGGGCAATGCTGTCAAGATGACAACCCTTGGTGGAACCTTACCAGATTCCATGATTTTAAGAATCTGTATTTCTCCTAGAACAGGTTTAACTGCCTTCATATCAGGTAGTTTCCCAGTCTGGCGAAGATTTTTTGTTCCAGTAATTTCTTGAAGAAACTGGTTCAAGGCTCATTCACCTCCCAAGATTTAAGGGATGGAATATTTTCAATTTTTGCACCAAGCGCTTGAGCCAATCGAATAGGTAGGTCTTTACAATACTTTGGCTGTGGATTCAGAACGACGGCCTCCACCTGTTTTAATTGTCGAATCTGCTCTGCTACTGACAGTGCATCTTCAATTCCTCTACGATTTACAAGTTGGTTCGGTTTCTCATTTTTTCGGCTATTTTCCAAGGGCACATTGCCACGTCCATCACTAAGAATAACTAACATCACCTGCCGCACTGTGCTGCGTCCATGCTGTAAGTCGTGGCGTAATGTTTGCAATGCTAAATCTAACCCATGAGCTAACGGGGTTGCTAACCCAGCAGATTCATTTAATCCAGCTTGTACTCTAGGTACTAGAACAGATTGGGCTGTAATTTTTTTTGCTTGAAGTTCTTTTGAGATTCGAGCTATACCTACTTGTATCAAACATATACTGGCACGTTCAATATAGGCCCATTGTAAGTAAGATAATAAGACTTCCTTCCACTGACAATTTTTCAAACAGGTGTAGTCTAGAACAAGAGTTAATAGTTGCTCTGGTTCAATAGCACGTCGATAACGACGTAAGTCCGTAGAGTGCAATATCAGCGGAGATTTAGAGCTATTTGTTTTAGACCTTACTGCTTGATACTTCGCAGACTCTAACAATGTGCTCACCCAAGCAATATCGTAAGGCATAGTTGCAGGTTCTATGCCTATAATTGGTCCTCGCCCTGGAGTTGATTGATAGAAATGACGAGGTGGAAAGCGTAATGAGGCTGCTTCTCGCTCAGTTGAGACGCTATCCTCTGGGTAAGGATCTTGTTTTGATTCATGTATCTTTATGAACTCAGAAGGTAGCTCTATGGTGCTATCGGATGGATATACAGGTTGTAGTCGATTTGTTTCCGTCGTCTTTTCTTTATTCTCTCTAGCTAATGTGTTGTTTCCTTCTGATGTGTCATCTCTGGATAAAATTTGAGAACGAGTATTGAGTGTTTGTTCATATAACAACTCTGATGGTTTTTCTAAGCCGATCAATCCGGCGGCCAAATCAACATGTTGTGCTGTTGTTTCAGAAAGTTCTGAAAACCGAGCGCGGGCTTGTGCTAGTCTGAGCAGTGCAAGTTCTCTTCTGAAACCTTGATTATTGGACTTGGCCAAATATGCCATTCCTCTGTCAAGTGCTTCTTTTGATATATGTGCTTCTTTTCGATGAGCTGACTGCAGACGTTGCAGTAGTTTGTTCGATAGCTCTACAGTTTGTGTAAAGTTATTTGATGTTGAAAACCAATTTCGTAGAGCCGTAGTGTGATCGCACGCCTGTGAGTTTTGACCAGATAACCGTAGCGCGAAACGATCTAACAAGTGAGGTGAGAGGAATTTGACCTGTTCACGTGAACAGCCAGCCAGCCAGCACAGGTTTGATTTCCAACAAGCCTGGTGCCCATGACGTTCGAGATGGGCCACTTCAGATCCTATGAGAGAAATGCAGGCCCGTGCTGCTGGCAAACTAATCCGTGATAAATCTGGAATTACAATTACCCGAAGAGCAGAGTTATTGCCTAGTAATCCTGATTGCCAATCAAAGGGCTGATTTTTATAAGTATGGGAAAGGGTTAAACTACCCCAAAGGCTTTCCTCTGTATCTGCTGATCCTAGATAGACTGATTTGACTTCAGTTTGAGTGGTGACCGATAACATCTTTACCCATAGTTCAGCAGCCGTTTGAAGTATAGGAGGTGAGCTATCAAAAATTAAGACGCTTCTTAGACTGGGTTGGATGGTAGCACAGGCTAACCCCTGAATTAGAGGTTGTTGAAAATTTTCGGCCGGTTGCGATTTCCCGGAAATCGTGACTCTAGCCACCCTCGATCACCTGATGTACCAAATCATCATCTTCATCTGTCCAAATAGCTTCGTTGCTCTGAGCCATTGCTGGACGACGATGCTGTAAAGCTAAGGAGGCAACAACAGCCACATGTTTGGCTGTTGCTTCTGGTTGATTTTCTTTAGCAGCGTATGCACGGGCAGCTATCGCTAAAACTCGTTCCCCTCGATTGCCTTCTACTTCAAATTCAGTGGCTAGAGCGACACATAACGGCAGAACTGCATCTACGTTGACTTGTCGAAAGCGTTTTTGAGCGCCTTGTAATTGTCTGACCAGCTGACGATCTGCTTTATCAGCCTGATCTAGAAAAACTGATTTCTCACCTCTCTCACGTTTAGTCCACTCATCATCAAAGGTTAATACATTCTTGAGAATTTGAAGCCGATTGATTGAGTCTGAGCCAGTAGTTACATTAACCATCAATCCAAAGCGATCGAGTAGTTGGGGACGAAGACCACCTTCTTCTGGATTCATGGTGCCAACTAAGGTAAAAGGCACATCACAAGACTCGCTTTGTCCATCTCTTGCTACGACTAGCTTACCTGTAGCCGTTACATCCAGAATAATATTAACGATGTGATCGTCTAGTAGGTTAATTTCATCCACATATAACAACTTATTTCTGGCTTCAAGGAGTAGACCATCTTTCCATTTTGGATTTTTTTGGAGCATTTCTTTGATATCCCAACCACCTATTACTCGGTCTTCTGTCGCATTAATAGGCAATGTTACTGGTAATTCTCCGTTGTAGACCATTTGAGCAAAAGCTCGAACAGCTGTAGATTTTCCTGTCCCACGATGTCCACTTAGCAGTACGCCTCCTAACCGAGGCATAATGTAAGCTAACTCCAGGGCTAATTTCAGTGACTCTTGCCCAACGATAAGACTGTAAGGCAAGACGGGGATTGTTGTTGGTACAGTTTTGGGAGTTGCTTTAGCCATGACTATCGCCCATTTGCCAAATCTGCATAGACTGTGATCTCCCAACCTAAAACTAAAAGTAAAAGAAATTCAATTCCGCTCAGTACGTAGATAGCTATCACCGCGTCTGGTACTAGAAGCCAGAAAGCTATTAGGGCAACAATGCCCGCTAATACGAAAGTGATTTCATCGACGATTAGCTGTTCAATTTTTCGCCGTGAACGGCGACGATCACTCCGGTGAGTAATCTCCCAACCAAAAAGTGCTTCTATATCGGTGTAGCCACTTTTCTCTTTAACTTTTTCGACTAGAGTCAATCGAATGTATCGTCCAATAGCGGAAATTTTTTCATCATTGACTAAATAGGTCCAACCTAGAACCAAACAGACCCAAGGTACGACCAGAAAGGCGTAGTAATTGGCTACATTAGAAACTGCAAAAGAAACGACAGCACCAAATACGCCTAATGTTACGTAGAGGAGGTTATCTCGGAAGCCAATGCGTTGGATTTGTTCAGATTTAAGTTTGTCATATTCTGCAAGCCAGACGCTAAGAGTAAGATCTTCAGTCATTTGGGCGTATTTATTCAGTTTCTACTTCTATTTTGCCTAATTTACTACTGCTTAGGTTAGACGAAGTAAAAACCTGGTTCTACCATAATTTGTATTTTGTAAAATGAAAGCAGATGAGCTTGCAGAGAGGAATAGTAACGAAACTTTGCTGCTAACGGATGAGTAGCATACATACCTAGCTGTTAGGGCATCGAGTTTATGTAGCACTGCGGTACCATTTGGGGATACTTGAATATCATATTAGCGGCAGCGGCGAGTGCTAAGAGTTTATAGCAATCGGAGCTCTAGTTGGGACATAAGGCTGTCTAGAACATCTGTTTCACAGGTATTCTAGACAATAATTACGCTCATAGCACCTCAGCAATTGCTATGTATCAAGCCTATAGTGAGCTAGCCCAAGACGCCGGGATCGCAATCTTGATATACGTCTCCGGAATAGTCAGCACTGATGATTTGAATGCCATGCAATAGGCTTGGCAGCGATTGTTCCCTAAGATTACCTAATTTATTGTTTGCATGCTGTGCTAGAAATTCAACGGCTCTGTCGTTTATATAGCTAATTCTATAAAACAGGGACCGACAAAACTCTGGCAATTCTATTGCGGTGTAAATCGTCGACAATTTGCGCAACGACTATGAAGGTTATTCAGATGGGTCGAGGCTCAGACTATTACTGGTCACTTGTTGTAAGTGTTGCTGAAATTAAAGGCTAAAGCCCCGGTTTAGATGTTGTAAGCACCTATCGGTGGCGCTAAATCATATGCTCTGCTTTTTGCGATAAGTCTTGAATCCAACGGACAAACATAACAATATCTGATTCGGTCTGCTGCCAAGCTGTAGGATAACTTTCCACCAATCGTCGTATCCGAGACGGGTCTAGCTCAAATCCATAGATACTTGTGACCACATGGCGAAACCCCAAAATTTCGCGCAGTGACTTTGCTGTTTCGGGCTGCACCACAGCGATTCTATCGTCTCGTTCAGCACTCATTCGATCCAGCAGCCGTCGATACCAGTCCGACCCAGATGGCACGCCACCATTTAGCTCATTAGCAACCAGGGTAAAAATGCGCTCACAGCCCGTATAAAAACTGTGCAGCTTCAGCGCCAGATTTTCATAAAATAGAGCTGCATGGGATGGATCGCGCTCAATCTCTTGCCTTACGTACCGTATTGACTGCTCCAGCTGACGTAGTCGTTCTAGTTCAAACTCAATATCCGCTGCTAGTTCCCGTAGATTCGTTGGACTTAGGGCTCTCATCCATCCAAATTCCTTGAGATTGAATACGCTGCCAAAAATAGGGCTCTAAAATCGACAAAACGTTGTTCAATCAAAACTTAGGGTGTAAAAGCTACACCCTATCTTATCTGGAGCAAGCTACTGGGCGGCAGTCTTTTTGCGTCCCCGCTTAAGCAGTGCAGCGGACCCTAGCAAACCTAATAGAATAGAAGGCTCGGGTACAGCTTGGGCGTCATCGCCGCTGCTGATAGCACCGGCGGCCGCCGGTGCGGCAATCGCGTCGGCTTCTAGGCTAGCGACAATGACAGGTTCTTGGAAGACGGTGACCGCTGGCTTTGTGATCGCAGGTAGTGAAGCGATCGCAGGTACCGCATCCTCTTCTAATGCTGCAGGGGGAATAGTCTCACTTTCGGCATCAACTACGGCAGACTCAGCCGGTGGCAGTTCAGGTGCCAATGATGCGCTAAAGAGCTGCTCCTGCTCGGTGCCGGTGGTGGTCGTCGCCGTAATCACGCCGTCGGTCACGGTCGCATCTAGAGCAGTCCCTGCCGGGTCAGCGCTGACAAAATCGGTGGTGGCCGCAAAGTTATTGACAGCTACGGTACCCAGGCTAAGGGTGGGACCAAATATCTGGGCTAGGGTAGCTATCTGCTGCAGGTTTGCGATCGCAGCGCTATCTTCCTGACTCAATGTAATTTCAGTACTGGTCAGCAAATCACTGGTAAGGCTGACAAACTCGCTCAGCACCAGGTTGACGCTATAGCTGATATTGCCATCTAGCAAACAGGTGGTCGATAGACAGCTTTCTGCCACATCGGTATCGTAACCGTCAATGACAACCGTGTTGCTGGTATTGCTGTAGCTAATATTAAACGGACTGGGATTGCCCGGTAGGGAGAAGTCTTTAGAGGTAAGGATACCGCCGCCTTGAAACTGACTGATATTGAACAAGCTATCTGCCGATTCTAGAAGCTGACCGGCCGCTAGACCATAGTCACCTAGCAGGGTTTCCAGGATGGCATCGCCGCCCACAATGGCCTCGTCAATCAGGCTGTAGTCAAACTCCAAACTGCCGTCGGTAAACTGAGCCGTATCGTCTAAAACCGTAAAGCTGCCTGCAACATCATCGGCGGTTACCGTCAGGCTGTTAGGCACCGTGATACCGCTGAAGGTATTACCGGCAAACAGCGGGTTAAAGGTCACCTCTAACGTACTATCAACGTCGTAATTAAAGGTCAGAGTACCCGCTCGGGCAGGGGCCGCTAATAGCAGACTCGCCGCTGAAAGGGCTGCTCCAGCGGAAATAACCAGTTTATTCAAGGTGCTGTTTTCTCCCTACAAAAGCAGATTAGAGTCTGCCGATGTTTAATGTTGGTATATAGCTTAACCAAACCAATTTGAAGTTAAGAGCAACCATTCCCCGCGTTTGCTAAAGCTTTGATTAAAAAAAGTTTGATTCGTCTGAATGACCGCGCTATTGCCGATGTATCCATCAGCTTTGCGTAAGATCAGACCTCTCCTCGCAGGCGAACCGTAAGCTTTGTAACAGGCATCTGTGGTTCTTAGAGACACTGCATAAGATCAAAATAGGATGAGTAAAGACTCTGTGGGAATAGTTTAGAGAGTCACGCAATCTGTTGTGGATGCTGTGTGCAGATTGGCTAGCATGGCTGATGCTCAGGATGGACCTATTCGAGATCGCAACTATTCACCCAGCAGCAAGATTGTTGTCAGCTCATCTATGGCCCCTAATTCGGTGAACTGTCATGGTTAAGAAATTTGTTCTTATCTGTTTAGTTGGATTACTCGGGATTGCTGTATTTGCTCGTCCTGTCTGGGGCCGTACCGCTTCAAGTACACCAGTTTGGATAGCTCAAATGGAAACCCCTGATCGCCCAGCGCCCTCAGAACAATCTCCTGCGAATAAACCAGCGAAAACGTCGCCTGCGACTAAACCAGCCCCTGTTCCACAAAAAACAACCGACTCGCCATCTGTAGAAAAAACGGCTGACTCTAAACCCTTTAATCCCTATGACATGAAGGCGCTTAAGCAGTTTGACGCAGGCGATCATCGAGCCCAATAGCTCTAGTTGCAACTGCCGCCACCGCCACCATCGGCAATACATTCCGGTGGTGGCACGCACTGGGGCGCGTCAAAGTTTGCCGGAGCCGGTAGCGGTTTAGCGGGTTCTGCGCAGGGAGAACAGCCCTGAGTGCCTACCTGAAACTGGGTCATCATGTCATGGTCTTCGTGGACCAGATTGTGACAGTGAATCATGTATTTTCCTTCATGGGGGCCAAAGCGGCCAATCATATCCACCGTTTCAAAGTCATTGACAAAAAACGTATCTTTCATCCCTCGTTCGTAGGGTTTAATCGGGGTGCGGCTGCGGCCTAACAGCCGAAAGTGACCTAAATGAATATGGATCGGATGGGCCCACCCTCCCGTTGAGATAAATCGCCAAATCTCCGTCGCACAGGGTTCGACAAACGCATCCACACGATGGGGATCCCAGGCTTTGCCGTTAATCAGCCATTTGCCGGCCCGGTCAAACCGGAATGTTCTGATAGCTGTGACCTCAGACTGCAAGGTTTCCATCGGTGTCAATGTAGTCAGCCGATCCGGCAGCGGGGGATTGTCTTGGGCCCCATTCCCTACCTGGAAGCACATGATTTGGGTGCTGCGCAGATTGCCGTCGATATTCCCAAAGAAAATTGGATTGACCAGCAGCACTTCTTTGTCGGCGTAGTCGGCAAAGTCAATGACAAACTCATAGCGTTCGGCCACGCCTACCCGCAGATTCTTTGTGGTGACTGGAGCACTGAGTAAACCAGAGTCACTGGCCACAACGTGCAAATTTACCGGCTCTAGGGTGCCATCGCTGTGTTTGACCCGTGCCTCCAGACTAAGGGTACGAGATGGTCCCCCATTTAGGACACGGAAGCGATACTTACGATTTTTTACGTTCATCCGGGGCCAGGGGACACCGTTGACCAGTACGACATCATCGTAGACACCTCGATGGGCCCGGTCGTTAAAGATAAGTTCGCCATCGGGACTAAGACGCTTATCCTGAATTAGGAGAGGAATGTCAAACTCTTCCTGAGGCAGCAGCTCCTGAGCGCCGGGCTCGCAAAAGTCATGGTCGTTGTACTCCACGATATACATCCCGGCCAGACCCATATAAACGTTGCGGGCGGTGTGCATGACAGCATGATCGTGGTACCAGAAGGTAGCGGCCCTATCGTTGGGATAATAGTAGTCCTTGTAGTGCTGCGGTGGGATCAGGTCTTCGGCATAGCCATCATACTGGGGCAGTGAGGCCACCCCGTGGAGGTGAATAACAGAACTAATCCCCCGTCCGCGATCGTCATTACCTAGCTTATTAATAAAACGTACTACAGACCCTGTGTCCTGACGCTGCCGAATCAGGGGGCCGGGGACTGTGCCGTTGTAGGTCCAGACCTCTGAGGGTTTACCCGGCAGAATCTCTACCTGGGATTTTTCCATAGTGATGGTGTATCCATCTAGGTCCGAGCCAACCGCCTTGGATGGCAGCACCTGCATCGGTTCAAAGGGCCGATCAAAGAGAGGAATATCAGGACTAAACCGAGGATTGATGTAGGGACCCGGCGGTTCTCCTGTCGCATGAGCTTCACAGTCTGCAGACTCTGCCAGGGCGTAGCTGCCCTGATTCCAGGTAAACAAACTGCCAGCACCCAGTAGACCCAGACGCAGGGCATCCCGTCGTGTAAAGTCCATGTGACCCTCCACCGTTTATAGTCTTTTTACATGTGTTTTATATCGATGTGCGACGCCGTGTCGCGCAACCCTATATGCCTGTTTTAACTGCTGAGTAGGCAAACGCCATAGAAAACTTGAGAAAACGCAATCTTTACAAAGATCGCCTCACAGCTGTCTAAGTGCTAGCCGTAGTACAGCGCGAAAAGATCTTCTTCCCTCGCAACAACTTTAGCCCCACTCCCCATCCCGACATAGCAAACTATAAAAAAACTAGTAGCAACGCCTAACTAGTGAGTTATCTGTGTATCTTGAATAAATGTTTTGTATAGAGCATTTACTATGGCTTGGCAGCGTCCTGATGGTCGGCAATCTAATCAACTACGTCCGGTAAAATTTGAACGACGGTTTACTCGCTACGCCGCCGGGTCGGTTTTGGCACACTGCGGCAATACTCAGGTGCTGTGTACCGTTTCTGTCTCTAAGGATGTGCCTCGCTGGCTAAGGGACTCGGGGCAGGGCTGGCTGACGGCCGAATACCGGATGCTGCCCAGCGCCACCCACACGCGTAAGTCGCGGGAGCTGATGAAGCTGTCGGGTCGTACCCAGGAAATTCAGCGGTTAATCGGTCGCAGTTTACGAGCCGCTATCGATCTAGAGGCGCTTGGAGAAATTACCTTGATGGTGGATGCGGATGTGATTCAGGCAGATGGGGGTACACGGACGACCGCCATTACTGGGGCCTATGTGGCGCTAGAGGATGCGATCGCAACCCTCATTGCTGACGGTACCCTGCACACATCTCCCCTAACCCAGCAGATCGCCGCTGTTTCAGTGGGCCTATTAGAAGGCGACGCCTTTTTAGATCTCAACTATCCAGAAGATGTGGCCGCCGATATTGACTTTAACGTGGTGCTCAATGGCGACCTGGGCTACATCGAAGTTCAGGGTACCGCCGAAGCCAACAGCTTTAATCGGCCACAGCTTAATCAGATGCTGGACTATGCCGAGACAGGCATCAAACAGCTGATGGTCCTGCAAAAAGAAGCCCTGTTAGAAAAGTAGGCTCGGGCTGGCTAAGCTGCTTTGGTATTGCCGCTAGAGGTATCAAGCGAGAGGGCAAAAACTGCGATCGCAAGCGTCAGCCCGCCCGCGACAAAAAATGGAATGCCGTAGCCAAACGTTACCAGCACTCCAGAGATCGCCGGGCCAATGGCGTTAGCGATACTCAGACACGAGGAATTCGTCCCTAACGCTTCCCCCTGTTCGTCCTTAGAGGTGCGCAGCGACAGTAGCGAGTCGATCAGCGGCATCGGAAACGCATTGACAATGCCAAAGAAGAACAGCAGAATCCAAAATACCTGAACGCTCGGAAAAGACGGATACAGAATCAATAAGATGCCTCGCATTGCCAGCGCTCCCACCAGCAGTGTTACCAGATTTATCCGTTTACGCAGTGGCTCTAGCAAAAATACCTGGGAGAGAAACGCCAAAATACCAAAGAATACAAAAGCGAACGCCAGGTCTTTAGTATCTTGTTCTAATACGGTTAGAAAGAACGGCTGAAAGGCAAACGTAAATACCGTAAACGTAGCCCCGTTGAGGAAGGTCATCAAGAAAATACGACCGACCACAGGTTTTCGAAACGACTTCACCAAACGACCCAAACCAAAATCTCCCCAGGAGAACCTTAGTTGAGTGTCGCATTCTGACGGCGGTCGGGTTTCTGGCAGGAACGCAAAACAGAGAATGGCCGCAATCAGCGCCATCACGGCCGATATAACAAAGCTCATTCCCAGCGATGTAATCCCCGGCAGCGGCGGCAACGTCTGCGCAAAATACGCCAGCGGTGGCCCGACAACAAATCCTAACCGAAACATGCCACCAAAAATACCAAATGCCTGGGTACGCTGCTCTGGCGTTGTCATGTCGCTGACCACTGCCTGGGCCACCGAATTATTGCCCCCGGTGAGACCGTCCAACATGCGAGCTAGGTAGAGCCACCAGGCAAACGGGCTCACGGCCGCCAGCAAATTGGCTACCACCGTCCCCAGCAAGCTGAGCACCAGCAGCGGCTTACGTCCAACCCGATCCGACAGCCGTCCTAAAATAGGCGTCCCCACAAACTGCGAGAGCGAAAATGCCGTTGTCAGTAAGCTGGCTGCCAGGTCGCTAAGACCAAACTCCTTGGCGTAGGGATACAGTGTCGGAATGATGATGGTAAAGCTAACAGAATTGATGAACGCCACCAGTGTGACAATCCAAAACTGTAGAGGGAGGCGTGACTTGGCGGCCATAAGTAGTGACGTAAAGTTTTGTAACCTTGTTCAGGATATCAGGATGCCAGAAAGGAGCGTCAATAATTTTGGCCTTACTAGTTCTCAGCATGGTTTCAACTGTTTAACAACAGCTGCCTAGCTAACCTTTTAAAGCAGGAACACCATATTTTTTCTGGTTGACGCTCCAAAAACGATTACGCTAGAATCTCTCCATCGAGTTTTTTCGTTGTTATGAACGCCACCCAGCAACTATCGCTACAGAGTCTCACTAGCCTTCTAGGGCTGGGACTACTGCTGCGCTTGGCGCATACTAACTTGACTTCACCCCAAAACTAACCGATCCAAGCAGGCTTTTTCCAGAAATTAGGCATCTCAAAGCCCTTATGAGTAAGGGCCTTTGTACTTGAGTTGTCTGTCTATACTCTGCGTCTCATCAATGGTTTTCTGTTATGCAAAGCAGGACCTAGATGATGGCGGCACTGCTATAGACCTTCATTTCTGTTGTCTGGGCTCAAAACTATGGCTGCCCATCAACATCCAGCCCATCCTGGGAGAGGCTCCGGGACGGGTTCCCCTGGAGATTCTTGCTGTTGATCGCTTGATTCGACGACTAACCCACCCCGCCTCACCGGTATCTCTCCCGATAAGAGAATTTACAACAACAACCGTCTTAACTATCATGTTGCAAAATCCTGCTCAGAAATATCGTCCCTTTCAACCTATTCAAATCTCAGATCGTACCTGGCCCAGTCGCACCATTATCCAAGCTCCCATTTGGCTCAGTACCGACCTGCGTGATGGCAATCAGGCTCTAGCCCAGCCTATGTCTATTGACCAAAAACTACGATTCTTTGACCTTTTGGTACAAACAGGTTTTAAAGAAATCGAAGTCGGGTTTCCCTCCGCCTCTGCCACCGAATTTGAGTTTGTTCAGCGATTAATTAACGAAAATCGTATCCCTGATCATGTCACTATCCAGGTGCTGACCCAAGCAAGAGAATCTTTGATTCGGCGAACGTTTGAGTCTTTGCAAGGGGCCAAGCAGGCCATTGTTCATGTCTATAATGCCACGGCTCCTGTTTTTCGGCGGGTTGTATTTGACCATAACAAACCAGAAACCATTGAACTGGCCGTAGCCGCCGCTACCCTTATTCAACAGCTAGCGCAGCAGCAGTCTGACACCCGCTGGCGATTTCAATATTCTCCTGAGGTATTTACGTCAACAGAATTGCCGTTTGCCCGAGACATCTGTAACGCAGTATTGGCTGTATGGCAGCCTAGGTCAGAGGCTAAGGCGATTATTAATCTTCCAGCTAGCGTAGAAGTGGCGACTCCTAACGTGTTTGCTGACCAGGTAGAGTGGATGCATCGTCGTCTAGATTACCGAGATGCTGTTGTCTTGAGCGTCCATCCCCACAACGATCGTGGCTGCAGCGTGGCGGCTGCCGAGCTGGGGCAAATGGCAGGAGCCGACCGGGTAGAAGGCTGTCTGTTTGGCAATGGCGAGCGCACGGGCAACGTAGACTTAGTAACGTTGGCGATGAATCTCTATACCCAGGGCGTTGATCCCGAGCTAGACTTTTCAAGCATTGACACCGTGGCTGAGGTGGTAAAACACTGTACCCAGCTGCCCATTCACCCCCGGCATCCCTACGTTGGCGAGTTAGTATTTACGGCGTTCTCCGGCTCCCACCAAGATGCTATCAAAAAGGGCTTTGCCCAGCGACAGTCCGAAGACTCCTGGGAGATCCCCTATTTGCCGATGGACCCGGCAGATGTCGGTCGCTCCTACGAGGCGATTGTGCGAGTCAACAGTCAGTCAGGAAAAGGCGGCATCGCATTTTTATTAGAGCGAGATTACGGTGTGGTGTTACCCAGATCTCTACAAGTAGAACTCGCTCAGGTAGTCCAGCGGGTGATGGACAATAGCCAGCAGGAAATGTCCTCTGCAGCTATCTGGCAGCTGCTCTATCAGCGCTATGGCAGTAGCGCAGGCCCGCTGGTATATGCGACCCATTCTCTCAAAACTGCGGGTGACAACAATCAAGTACAACAGCTAGCGCTACAGCTGGATAGGAACGGCGATCCATGGCATCTTGAGGGCGCTGGCAACGGTCCGATTGATGCTCTAGTGGCGGCTTTCCGCCAGAATGGTATTCATTTGGAAGTAGCTAGCTATGAAGAACGTGCCCTTGATACGGGAAGCGGCGCTAAAGCTTTTGCCCTAGTGGATATTAGAGGTGAAGATCAATCTCAAAGCTACTGGGGAATCGGCGTTCATGCCAATCTGACCACAGCCTCTATCCTGGCTGTTATCAATGGAGTCAATCGCCTACTGTTGACTTTGCCTGACAGTACAGTCCAACAAAGACAGGTGCTTCATTCATAGTCTTTTCTGCAGAAAGACTTCGCTGACGAGAAAGCGTCAGCTTACCGCAGGTAGCTCTTTATGAGGATGTTTAATATTCGGTAGGTAGAGCAGCTCTGTTAAAATAGTGAGCCTGTTTTCAACCAAACTTTTGGGCAGGCCAGAGACGATATTGGCAGCTTAAAATACCTATGACTGAAGACCTCTCTGAACTGATTACTGCGCTCCAAAGTTCTGTCAGCATCCTTGGCAAACGAGATATCCAAACGGCTGCCAGCACTATCGGTCAGTATGTCCACACTGCCAGTGCAGACCCTATTCATCTGGGTGACGACTGTGCTGCCATACCTGACGGTGATAGCTATCTTCTACTCGCGGCCGAAGGTCTCTGGCCCCAGCTGGTTAGTCAAGATCCTTGGTTTGCTGGCTGGTGCGCCATTATGGTCAATATTTCTGATATTGCAGCGATGGGGGGTACCCCTATCGCCGTGGTAGATGTGCTTTGGAGTCAGTCTGAAGCCGCCAGTGCTCCTCTGTGGCGAGGGATGCAGGCAGCTGCGCAGGCCTACAACGTGCCCATCGTCGGCGGTCATACTAACTGTCATAGTCCCTACGATGGTTTAGCGGTGGCTATCCTGGGTCGGGCCAAGCAGCTGATTACAAGCTTCGGTGCCCAGCCGGGGGACGATCTGGTGATGGTGGTCAATATGCAGGGTAGCTACTATGGGGATTATCCTTTTTGGAACGCGGCGACAACGGTTGAACCGACTCAGCTACAGCAGCACATCGGTCTCTTACCTCAGCTAGCGGCCAGTGGTCTGTGTCATGGAGGCAAGGATATCAGTATGGGTGGGATTGCGGGGACCCTACTGATGCTGAGCGAAGCGTCAGGGTGCGGAGCGAGTTTAGATCTTGATCTAGTTCCTCGTCCGGTTGGGGTGTCGTGGCGTAAGTGGCTCACCAGTTTTCCTAGCTTTGGCTTTTTGCTGAGCGTTCCTCCAGAGCATCTTGCTCAAGTACAGGAGATATTTCAGCCCCACGGATTAGCTTGTAAAGCCATAGGCACTATAAAAACCGGCTCCCACGTTGTTTTTCAACAGGCCGGGGAGCAACAGCTGTTTTGGGATGTGACTTTGCCGCTGACAGGATTTGGTCAGCGATTGAGAAGTAAGGAAATGTAACGCTGATAGGGTCTTTAAGGGTACGTTTTGGGCTACTTTAACGTCCTGATTACGAAATGGCTTATACGTAGGGTTACGGAGAACGAACATCGTTTCCTTTAGCCCATGGGCTGAACCTCAGCGTTTGCAGGTGAGCATTGCGCATGACACTGTCGAGATACCAGTTCCAAGCAGAACTTCATCGGAGCGAGCGATCCATTGTGGAACGGGGTCTTTTATCGGGACGCTCCGTGGTGGTCAAACGCCTTAATCGTCAGTATCCATTGCCTGCGGACCTGGCTGACTATCAGCGTGAATACGATGTGCTGCAGCATATCCAGAGTGACTGGGTGATCAAAGGATACAGTCTCAATGCTGAGCAGCATGCGCTAATTTTGGTGTTAGAAGATATTGGGGGACAGTCTCTGCGACAGCTGTACCAGGAGCAGGCGCTGCCGCTAGACCAGTTTTTGGATATTGCGATCGCAATCACCCAGGGTCTAGCCCACATCCACGCTGCCCAGGTAATCCACAAAGACATCAACCCCGGCAACATTGTTTTAAATCCCACCACCGGCCAGCTGCGCATCATCGACTTTGGTCTCTCCAGCCGCATCCGGCAAGAAACCACAATGCTCCAGCATCCCAATACTCTAGAAGGCACCCTCCCCTATCTGTCTCCGGAGCAAACAGGACGGGTAAACCGGCTGATCGACTATCGCACCGATATCTACTCTTTGGGAGCCACCTTTTACGAGCTGCTCACCGGCAGCCTGCCGTTTACCACCACCGACCCCATGGCCCTGGTCCACAGCCATTTGGCTAAGCTGCCCCCCAGTGTCTCCGAACTACGGCCTGAAATACCTGATTTTCTAGCGGCCATGGTGGCCAAAATGATGGCCAAAAGTGCGGAGGAACGCTACCAAAGTGCCTGGGGCATCCAGGCAGATTTAGAACGGATTCAGGAGAGATTATCTCGGGGACTTGCTCTAGAGTTACCCATTGCCCAGGATGACTATCCGTTTCAGTTTCGCTTGCCCCAGACGCTGTACGGTCGTGAAACAGAGCTGAAGCGGCTGCTGGCCAGCTTTGAGGAGATCCGCTGTGCCCATGGGACACAGCTAGTGCTGGTGACGGGCTATTCAGGTATCGGTAAGTCATCTTTGGTGCGGGAACTGTACCGCCCCATTACCGCAGCCCAGGGATATTTTGCAACGGGCAAGTTTGACCAGCTGCAGCGGGCGGTGCCCTATGCCGCCTTGATTAAAGCCTTTAGTGGACTGCTAAGACAGCTGTTGGGAGAAAGCGCGGCTCAGTTAGAAGTGTTGCGATCGCACCTGCTTATCGCCGTGGGCAATAGCGGTCAGGTCATTATCGACGTGATTCCCGATTTAGAGCTGGTAATTGGCTCCCAGCCTGCGGTGCCTGCCCTAGCTCCTGCCGAAAGCCAAAACCGGTTTAGCAATATCTTTCAGCGGTTTGTGCGGGTGTTTGCGCGTTCAGAACATCCCCTAGTGCTATTTTTAGACGATTTGCAATGGGCCGATACTGCTAGCCTCAATCTGTTGCATCTTCTCCTGAGCGATACCCAGACAGAATCTTTGCTAATTATTGGTGCCTACCGCAGCAATGAGATCAGCGATACCCATCCCCTCATGCGTACCCTAGCAGGGCTAGACAGCATTACCCCGACTATACTGACGCTTTCACCGCTGGCACTACCTCACATCTGCCAGCTGTTGGCCGATACGCTACATCAAGAGCTACAGACCGTAGAACCACTGGCCCAGCTGATCTTGGAAAAAACCCGGGGAAATCCATTTTTTGTAAATGAGTTTCTCAAAACACTAGAAGCCGAACAGCTTATTCGATTTGATCTGTCTCAGCGTCGCTGGCACTGGCAACTGGCCCAGATTCAGGCCCAGGAGATTACCGACAATGTGGTAGTGCTGATGACCCGCAAGCTACAAAAGCTGTCGTCAGTGGTGCAACAGCTGCTGTGTATTGCCGCCTGTATTGGCGCTAGCTTTGACATAGACACCCTAAGTCTAGTGGCCGAGCAAGACCCCACGGAGATTCGCAATACTTTGGCATCGGCCCTGCAGTCGGGGCTAATCCTGGCCTCAGAACAAACCCAAGAACTGACATTTCTCCACGACCGGGTACAGCAGGCGGCCTATAATTTGCTCGATTCTGGGGAAAAATCGGCACTCCATCTCCGCATTGGACAGCACCTACAGCCCCAGCTGGCCACACTGCCAGAAAAACTGTTTGAAGTGGTGGACCATCTGAATCTGGGACGATCTCAGCTATCGCCGGAGCGTTGGCTAGAGGTGGCTCAGCTGAACTTAGAAGCAGGCCAGCGAGCCAAGCAGGCGACGGCGTATCAGGCGGCAGAACAATATTTGGCAGCAGGGGTAGAGTATCTTAGAAAGACTGTTTCTCTATCTCTTAATAGTCTCACTTACGATCTCCATCGAGAATGGGCCGAGGTGCAGTATCTCCTGGGAGAGTTTGACGCCTCCCAGTCCACTATTGACTATCTATTACAGCAGGATCTATCGCCGCTACAGCAGGCTGAGGTCTATAACCTACGGATTGTGCAAAACACCATCCAAACCAACTATCAAACTGCCTTGGCAGCAGGTAAAGAGGCCCTTGCGGTGCTGGGGGTGACTTTACCACTAACGGATCTAGAGGCGTCCTTTAATGGGGAATATGCCAAGCTGCAGGAAAATCTCGCAGATCGGTCCCTGCCCTCGTTAGCGGATCTGCCCGCCATCACTGACCCTGAAAAAATCTTTGCGGTAGAGCTATTATCCAACCTGGGCTCGGCGGCCTATCGCTACGACCGACGGGTGTGGCAGTTGATTGTGGTGCTGTCGATCAATTTGTTTTTGGAATATGGCAATGTGCCCCAGTCCTGCTACGGCTATTCTAACTATGGCACGCTGCTGGGCTCGGTGCTGGGGGACTATCAAGCGGGCTATGAGTCGGCCCGGCTGTCGCTGCGGCTAAGTGAGAACTATTGCGATCGCACCCAAACTTCCCGCGCCTGCTTTATCCTCAGTAATTTTGTCCAGTCCTGGGTAAGACCCGTTTCTGAAGCGGATGCTGTTAACCAGGCAGGGGTAGACGCGGGTCTAGAAACCGGAGAATTTCAGTATGTAGGCTATACCCTCAGCTACCGTATCTCCAATTTGTTTTTCCAGGGTAAGCCCCTATCTGAGGTAATGGTGGCGCTTCAGGAAGCCATGCAGTTTTGTCGCCAGGTAAAGAATCAGTGGGCCATTGATGCGCTGCTGGGCTACCAGCTCACCATCCAACAGCTGCTGGGAGAATCTCTGTCGGGCATAGACCCAGACTACATTCAAGCCTGCCATGACAACAACAGTCTTAGCGGGCTGTGCCGCTACTATATTTTGCAGGGTCTAGCCCTTTACTTAGACCGTCAGCCTGCCGAGGCTCTGGCCATGCTAGACAAAGCCACTCCCATGCTGGACTTTATCCTGGGGGTGGTCTGTGTCGCTGACTATCATTTTTACCGGGCCGTCCTGTTGGCAGAGCTGCCCGCATCCTCCGATACGCTACTACAGCAGATTGAAACCCATCGCACCTGGCTCCATCAGCGGGCGGCCATTTGCCCTGAAAACTTTTTGCAAAAAGCTCAGCTCCTTGAGGCAGAACTAGCTCGTCTCAAAGGACAACAGTGGGATGCGATCCAGCATTACGATGCCGCTATCACCAACGCCGTTAGCCATCAGTTTTTACAAGATGAAGCCATCGTCTGTGAGCGGGCTGCCCTCTTCTGGCTCGATTATGACAAAACAGCCTTTGCCCAGCCCTATTTGCGACAGGCCCACTATGCCTTTATGCGCTGGGGCGCGGCCCAAAAAGTCACCCAGATGGAGCAAGAATTTCCCTCGCTGCAGTCCATTAATGACCTAGAGCTAAACCCAGCAGCTATCACCAAACGCATCAGCGGCAACACCTTTAGCGATACGTTAGACCTCTCTAGCCTGCTTAAAGCCTCTCAAACCATTTCCAGTGAGATCGTTTTAGAACGGCTAACCCGAGAGCTGATGGAGATTTTAGTAGAAAATGCCGGAGCCCAGCGGGGCTATTTGCTGCTTAAAGATGGTGCAGATCTGCGGATAGAAGCCCATAGCGGCGGCGGTAATGCGCCAGTAGCCGAGATTGCCCAGGATCCAAACCAGCTGCCCCTCTCTTTAATCAACTATGTCATCCGTACAGAACAAGCGGTCGTACTTAATGATGCTGCCATTACTGGAGACTTTGCCCACGATCCATATATTCGTCTCTATCAGCCCAAATCTATTTTCTGTGTGCCGTTATTACACCAGGGCAACCTGACGGGGCTAGTTTATTTTGAACATTTTCTGGCCCCCAATGCGTTTACTCGTGACCGCTTGGAGGTGATTGTTTTACTCTCTTCCCAGGCAGCGATTTCCATCCAAAATGCCCAGCTGTACAATACCCTAGAGCAAAAGGTGATTCAGCGTACCCAGGCTCTAGCGGCAGAACGGGCCAAGTCGGAAAAGCTATTACAGAACATTTTGCCGGTGGCGATCGCAGAACGCCTTAAGGAAAATGAACGGGCCATTGCCGACGGTTTTGAGGAGGTGAGCGTGCTATTTTGCGACATTGTGGGCTTTACGGGGCTGTCTAGTCAGATCTCTCCCACTGAGCTGGTGGACTTTCTTAACCAGGTGTTTTCGGTCTTTGATCAGCTGTGTGACCGACATCAGTTAGAAAAGATTAAAACCGTTGGGGATGCCTACATTGCGGTGGGTGGGCTGCCGGGGAGCGCGGTGGATCATGGGGGTGCGATCGCAAATATGGCCCTCGATATGGTCCAGTCGCTACAGTCATTTACCTACCCCAACAGCACTCCGCTACAGGTGCGTATTGGCATTCATATCGGGCCTGTGGTCGCTGGAGTAATCGGCACCAAAAAGTTTGCTTACGATCTGTGGGGAGATACGGTCAACGTGGCCAGTCGGATGGAGTCCCAAGGAACAGCGGGAAAAATTCAAGTGACGCCTACGGTTTATGAAAAATTGACGCAGCGGTACACCTTTGAGCGACGGGGTGCGATCACCGTCAAAGGTAAAGGGAAAATGACTACCTATTGGCTAACCGGCAAGAAAGCGTCTTCTGAAATAGAGAAAAATAACGATCTATTGGTTGACTAAATCTCCCGATAGCTCACTGCCGATGGCGACATCATCGCTATTGAGCGATATCGATCTAGCCACCTATACCGGGTGAAGAACTCATAGCTTTGCTGATACTGCTGGGCGATCTATCTTTGATCATGCCATTTCGAGGAGCAACGACACGACTGCACTAGATGGGCTCCTGGAATAGGGATCTTACAGCTGCCTGGCTGTACCCCCTCTGCCACCCACAAATGAGCAATTATACTTATTGATCTATTCTTATATCAGAATTATTCTTAACTAAGGGTTATCCTTTTCTGACGAGTTTGTTTCGGGTTTGATGCGAGCGGCTGCAAACCTGGATGAGAACGTCTTATGAGGTTGTTTAAAGACGAGAGAAGAGATTGTTATGAAAAATAAAAACAATAGTTCTATTCCAAAAGATACGGATACCCCAGTATTGTTGAATCATAGTGACGCTGCCCTAGATCTTCGTATCCAATTGGGGCATGAATTACGTAAGATTTTAATCCAGAAAAGGCTAAAGCAAAGGGAGCTTGCAATAATACTGGCCGTTCAGCAACCTGAGGTGTCTCATCTGTTTAATGGTCATTTTAATCGCTTTACAATAGATAGATTAGTTCAGTTTTTTAATCGATTAGGTTGGATCGTCAAATTTCAAGTATATCCCTGCGATTTTGACTAACGTCAGTTAAAGAACAATTCTGGAATTGCTCTCTCTTCTGAAAATTTTCTATTCCTTGATGGGTTTGAAATATCATGAATTTCAAACCCATTTAGTATAGAGATTCTAGTCATATAATTTTAGACATGAGTCTTTCTAGGCGGCTTCTATTTTGGGTAAATAAAACGGTTTCAAAAAAGATATAAATTATTTTGGATAGCGTTATTGGGTTATCATTAAATCCATAGAGTATTTGGTATATATAGGATTTTGGTAATATTTCATGTAAGAAATAGATGAAATATAAAACCTATATTTTTTATAAAAATACCTGTTATATTAGTTTGATTTTTTTAAAAAATCAAATATCTAAATCGTTTTTTTGCCTTCCTCTTTATAGGAGAAAATCTATAAAAAGTAATTTTTTAATAAGTTGGTTTTATTTTAAAGATAGGGGTTATTATTGTTTTAGAACATCTTGTGATTCATGCTGATAGTCAGCAATTTGATTCAGTTTTTTCTCACCTACTTTGGTGAACCGGTAGAAAGTCAAAAAGTTCGCACTAAACGCAACAAAGGAGATAATATGAGCGACCTAATGGATGCTAGAGGTGGTAGCAAAACTGCGAGCGGCGGATGTCCATTTTCAGGCGGAGCTCCCAAATTTACCGCTGGCACTGGAACGTCTAATCAGGATTGGTGGCCCAATCAGTTAAACCTGAAAATTCTTCACCAGCACTCTCCTCAATCTAATCCCATGGGTGAGGTGTTTAGCTATGCTGAGGAGTTCGAAACTCTTGACTTAGATGCCGTCAAAAGAGACATCTTTGACCTGATGAGAACGTCTCAAGATTGGTGGCCAGCCGACTACGGTCACTATGGGCCACTCTTTATTCGCATGGCCTGGCACAGTGCGGGTACCTACCGCATAGGCGACGGACGTGGTGGTGCGGCTACCGGTAACCAACGTTTTGCACCACTCAACAGCTGGCCTGACAACGGCAATCTTGATAAGGCTCGCCGACTGCTTTGGCCGATTAAACATAAGTATGGGAGAAAAATCTCTTGGGCCGATCTAATGATCCTTGCTGGTAACTGCGCCCTAGAGTCCATGGGATTCAAGACATTTGGTTTTGCCGGTGGACGTGAAGATATTTGGGAGCCGGAAGAAGACATTTACTGGGGTTCTGAGGCCGAGTGGATGGGCGACAAGCGGTATACAGGTGATCGTGAGCTTGAAGATCCTCTAGGGGCTGTTCAAATGGGTCTGATTTATGTCAACCCAGAAGGTCCAAACGGTAATCCAAATCCAATCGCGTCAGGCCGAGACATTCGTGAGACCTTTGGACGGATGGCGATGAATGATGAGGAAACCGTTGCCCTCGTTGCGGGTGGACACACCTTTGGTAAATGTCACGGTGCGGGTGATGCAGCACTTGTGGGCTCGGAACCCGAAGGGGCACGAATAGAAGAGCAGGGTCTGGGCTGGAAGAACAGTTTTGGTAGCGGCGTAGGTGTTCATGCAACGACCAGCGGGATCGAAGGTGCATGGACCACCAACCCAACTCAGTGGGACAACAACTACTTTGAAAATCTGTTTGGCTATGAGTGGGATCTAACCAAGAGTCCTGCTGGTGCCCATCAGTGGGTGCCAAAAGACGGTGCTGCAGCCAATGCAGTGCCCGATGCCCACGATCCATCAAGACGGCATGCGCCCATTATGACCACGGCAGATATGGCCATGAAAATGGACCCCGTCTATGAACCAATTTCACGCCGCTTTCTTGATCATCCAGAACAGTTTGCCGATGCGTTTGCTCGGGCCTGGTTCAAGCTAACCCACCGCGATATGGGACCCGTCTCGCGCTATCTTGGTCCTGAGGTGCCATCAGAAGAGCTGTTGTGGCAAGATCCGGTCCCTGCCGTCACCCATGAACTAATCGATGAGAGCGATATCGCCACGCTCAAGCAACAGATTCTGTCATCGAGTCTAACGGTCTCTCAGCTAGTGTCAACGGCCTGGGCGTCGGCATCAATATATCGTGACTCCGATAAGCGGGGTGGGGCAAACGGGGCGCGTATTCGTCTGGCTCCTCAGAAAGATTGGGACGTCAACCAGCCGCAACAGCTAACGACTGTACTGCAGATCTTAGAAGCTATTCAAAGCACCTTTAACAGCTCTCAGTCTGGTGGCAAAAGGGTATCCCTGGCTGATGTAATTGTGCTGGGTGGCTGTGCAGCTATTGAGCAAGCGGCCAAGAATGCGGGTTGGTACGATATTAAAGTCCCCTTTAAGCCAGGACGTACTGATGCATCACAGGCGCAAACAGATGTGGAGTCCTTTGCTGCCCTCGAACCGATTGCAGATGGTTTCCGCAACTATGCTAAAGGTCTGTTCACCATACCGGCAGAGAAATTGCTGGTAGATCGAGCCCAGCTGCTAACGCTGAGCGCACCGGAGATGACCGTTCTGATTGGTGGCATGCGCGTCTTGAATGCAAATGTGGGACAGGCTAAGCATGGTGTCTTTACCAACCGACCAGAGACACTAACTAATGACTTCTTTGTAAATCTGCTGGATATTGGCACGACATGGAAGGCTGTTTCTGACGCTGAAGATGTGTTTGAAGGGCGCGATCGCAAAACAGGCGATCTCAAGTGGACCGGCACCCGCGTCGATCTTGTCTTTGGTTCCAACTCTCAACTGCGTGCTATTGCCGAAGTCTACGGCTGCAAGGACTCACAGCAAAAGTTTGTACAAGACTTTGTGGCAGCCTGGGACAAAGTGATGAACCTCGATCGCTTTGATCTAGCCTAAGCGGATAGACGTTTGTAGCCTTACCCAATAACAGGGTGAGGCTACGACAGCATTTAAAGCATTCCAATGTAAAACCCAAACACAAAATTGCCGTTGCTGATTTAAGGGATGTACCGATTGCTTAGAACTGACACGTGTCAGCGTTTTGCAGACAAAACCATTCCGAGGATCAGCAGCGCTGCAAAATCAAGCCAGTCCTCTAAGAAAAATGAATGAATCAACCTGTCAACTATTTCGTGGAGTTCTCTTCATTTTAGATTTGTTTGCATTACTAACCGACGATCTGTTGCTCTGGCTGGCCGCTGTATGGATATATTGGATATTTGTCTTTTAGCCGAGCGTGGGTTCTTAGGCGTGGAGCTAACGGGTCTAGGATAAGTATCTCCACTCATCAGGCGAATTGTAGGGCTGACTGGCTCTATTGAATACAAGTAAGGAGCTAAGAAAGTGGTGTTTAACCACGAAGGTCAGCGCGTTCCTCAAGCCACCTTTCGGATATTTGCTGAGGGGGAGTGGTACGCTGTTTCGACGACGGATCTCTTCGATCACAAAACTGTGGTGGTGTTTGCGGTGCCAGGAGCCTTCACCTATCCTTATTCTTCTATTCAACTGCTGGGGTACAACGAGTATGCCCAGGTATTTCGTACAAACGGTGTGGATGAGATTCTTTGCATCTCAGTTAACGATCCGTTTTCGCTAGTAACTTGGGCTGAAAATGAGGGTGCCGATCAGGTGCGCTTTATCCCTGATGTCAATGGGGAGTTTACCCACAAGATGAAGATGATGGTAAATCTCTCTAATCGAGGTATGGGATATCGCTCTTTGCGTTATTCCATGCTGGTGAGAGATGGGGTAATTGAAAAAATGTTTGTTGAACGAGATGGGTTTGAAACAAGACCCGTGGTTTCTAATGCCGAGACTATGTTGAACTATATCAACCCAAAGGCTAAGAAGCCTGAGCGCACGGCTGTGCTGATGCAAATGTGGCGGACAATGCTTTTTGACTAGACCAGGCTGTTAGAAAAGCAGCCTGGTTTTTAACGATTTTCTAAGGACAGCTCAGTGTCCGATATCACGAGAAATTTTCCCTGGATCCAGCCCTCAGTGTAAGGCTCATGCTCCAAGCGAATATGATTCCAAGCGGTGCTTTCATCGGCCTCAGGTAAAAAACTAGCCAACTGTTCTAGGACCGTAATGGGGTCGCCATGGATGCCGTAGCCTACACTTTGCTGATTGGGAGCCGGTCGTAAATAAATAGGAATCGGGGCTCTAGCTTGAGGGCCTACTAACGTAGCAGGCTGGTTGACCGGCTGGCTTCCTAAAAACTCCATGGCCCAGCTAGGGTCTGGAATTATAGTCAGTGTGATTAATAAAACTGCAACAGACAATACACCCTGCCAAACGCGAATCATCAACAGGTTAGATAGATAACAACCTATTATTTGCAACAGGCGTGGGTATTGCTTTGTTATTCTCATGATGGCAGTCAGTATCCAAGCCATTTTATCCGAAACTTTGCCTGATTGTATCAAAAACGATTGGGTTGGCATCAAGCTGGCTGGCTGGAACAAGAATAGGATGTTTCGGTTTTGCCGTTGCTGATTTAAGGGATGCGCCGATCTGTTAGAAATGCCACGTGTCAGCATTTTTCAAATAAAGCCATCCCGAGGATCAGCAACGCCTCGGTTTTTAACTATGAATATAGGCATTTATATCTATGATCAGGCTGAGGTGCTTGATTTTTCAGGTCCTTTTGAGGTGTTCTCAACAGCCTCTAGGGTGTGTGTCTCTGAGCCGCCTTTAATGTCTTTCTGGTGAGTGAAACGGGTGAATCGGTGACCGCACGGGCGGGATACAGCGTCAATCCTGCCTTTGGATTTCACAATCATCCGGTCATTGATGTATTGATTGTGGTGGTGGGTGTCCATACTGAGGAAATGACCAAATCGACGGTGATCGGCTGGATCGCTCAGCAGGCAAAACAGGCAAGACTGGTGACTTCTGTATGTACGGGCGCATTTCTGCTGGCTGAGGCGCAGGTATTAACGACAGAAGCGGTAACGACCCACTGGGAAGATATTCCTGAGCTGCGATCGCGCTATCCAAACCTGAGCGTCCATGAAGCGATTCGCTGGGTAGATGCCGGATCAATTATTACCTCGGCCGGTATCTCAGCCGGTATCGATATGAGCCTATATCTGGTTAGTCAGCTCCACAGCCTCGATCTAGCTGAAAAAACAGCCAAACAAATGGAGTTTGATTGGGCCAAGACCGGCTAGACGTTAGGCCGGTCGTTAAGGATACCGGCTGTACCGTTGCGATTAATACTGTGTGCCAACGAGCAGAGTTAGCGATCGCAAACAAACTACCAACGCAGCTAATTTTTAGCCCAAATTCGACCTAGGAAAGTGTCCTTACTCAAGAAACAGTTTCCATACCTATCAAGCTGTTTCGATATATATTAGACAAATTAAGGTTAAGCCAGCAGTACAGTAAACTCACGGTATAATCACGTGTAAATATCACTACTAATGAGTTCTTAAATTAGGATAATCGTCTTGCTATGTCTGCAGAAGCCCAAGCGTTAGCGGCCTTAATTATTGACGTATTGGGGAATCGAGGAGGCGGATTCTTTAGAAATAAGGGCAGCAAGCTATTTAGCTTGTTCAAAAAGCGTCCTAATCCACAGACGAGGCAGTCTATTCTGACGGCTTCTACAACCTATGTACAAAAGTTTAAGGAACGCCACGGCAAACTCAAAATACTGGGTATGAGAAGGCCGGTCAGTCTGGACTCGATTTACGTTCCCGTAAGGCTTTTAGAAGACAGTGAAATTAATCGTTCCATGTCCATGGACGACATGGAAAAAGCCTGCCGGACCCGACACGAGTGGGGACCAAAGACGAAACCTGGCCAACAAAAAACAGCCATTGATGTTGCTAACGAATATCAGTATTTATCGATTATTGGTGCACCCGGCTCAGGTAAAACTACCCTATTAAGAAAAATTGGTTTAGAAGCCCTTAAATGTCAGGATAAAAGTGAGTTTCAGTATGTCTGTATACCAATTTGGGTTGATTTAAAGAAGTTTATCGAAGACACCCTTGATTTCAAAGATTATATTGTCCAGGAATTAGACGCATTTGATTTTCCAGAAAGTCTAGATATCGTCGAAAAAGGGTTAAAGAAAGGCCGATTTTTACTCCTTTTTGATGGATTAGACGAAGTTCCATCCAACAGTCAGGCTCAAGTTTTAGATGAAATTGAGTCCTTCGTCGCACGTCATGGAAAAAATCGCTACGTTGTCTCCTGTCGCGCTGCGGCCTACCGGTCTCCCTCCACCAGCTTTCGCGAAATAACGCTGGCGGGCAACAGTCAAGAACAAATCAAAAACTTTATCTATAACTGGTTTGCGTCCGATGAAGAAGGCGGGTCTGAAGCCGCTGAAAAATGTTGGAAATCCCTACGAAAGTCAGACAATGTAGCCGTTCGAGAACTGGCGCAAACGCCTCTACTGCTGACGTTTCTCTGTCTTGTCTATAGCCGTTCCCTAACATTTTCTGGAAACAGAAGTATCCTATACCACCAGGGTCTGCGCATCCTGCTTAAGCGATGGTTTGACGAAAAGCGTATCTCCAAAGAAAGCATCTACGAAGGACTACATGTAGAGCTTGAAGAAAAGCTCTTGGCCGAGATTGCCTATAAAGCCTTTAGAGAAGACAAATTACTCTTTACTAAAATCAATCTGGTCAATCATATTCGTGGCTTTCTGCTCAAAGAATTAAACGCTCCCAGCAGCCTCAGCGGGGAAAATGTATTGGACGCTATCGCCGTACAGCAGGGGATCTTAGTTGAACAGTCAGACGGAATTTATTCATTTTCCCATCTCACATTTCAAGAGTTTTTAGCGGCTAAATACATTCACGAAAACTATAGCAATCAGGCTCTCTCTGAGATGGTGAGAACCTATGCCAACGACAAACGTTGGGAAGAGATCTTTCTATTGGTAGCCGGGCTTAAGTATGACGCCACCAATGCCATTAATCTGCTGCTTTACCTCAACCAGGTAGCCCAGGGCTTTATCAATACAGAGCAGCTTAGCTCGCTGTGGCTGTGGGCGGCCCAGGTAACAGCTGATGACGCTCAGTCTGACAGGCTGGTGGAAAAGCGAGCTAATGCCCTTTATCGGGCCTTTCACTACAGTCGTATTTTAGCCAAAAGCTCCCAACTAAAAGGTGAGCTGGAAAAAGTCCAGGCCCTGCTACAGCCCTTTATCTACAATCTCAGGGCATCCACCGACTTAACCCTAACGACCCATCTGATCAATGCCCTTCAATATACGAGTACCCAGATCGAACGAACTGGAAAACTGAGCGATTCCTCTTCTAGAAATCGCATCCAGAGTGAACTTAAAAAAGCTATTAAGCTTGCCAAACCCTTAGCTAATCAAATTCGCAGACGCGCCAGCGTTCGCAGCATGCGATATCTCAAGAGCCATGAACAGCGCTCCTCTATAGAGGAAGATTTGAGACAAAAGGAAATCTTTGCCAGTTCTGATTTTCTCAGTCTGTTTGAGTATTTAACCCGGTTAAGCCTTAATATCCCAGGAACACAGTTTCCCAGCCATGTTCATAAAAAGTTCTTAAACGAGCTCAAGCAGGTCTGTCTTGGTATTCTTAAAATAGACGAAGCCTGGCTAACGCTAACGCCAGAAGAAGCCAGATCCTGCCAGGACTGTCTGTATGTGACGCTGCTCATGCTGAAATGTCGCCAGGAAGCGAAACGGGTATCGGCTGAACTGTGGGAGTCTGTCGAAGCGCATATCCTAACCTTGAGCGTTGGTGGCTATCAGCCAGCAATGGTCTCTGCTCAAAGCTTTCTAGATCAGGTGGGTGCTACGTCTAAACAGGCTGATGAACGTAACCTACTGGTGACTGAAATACCTGAACAATTTGCCCTACGTCCCCCCTTCTTTGTATCGGTAGCTTCAGAACAGCTCAACAAAGCAGCGATCGACGAACTATTTCAAAAGTCTAACGATATTAGAGGTGAAAATACCGACTTAACCGGCATTATTCTCTATGAAAATCTTCCCGATCGAGAGTCTAGGGAGCTAATTGCTGAGCTAAAAATACACCAGGGCTTTAATGTTGTTCCCATGGCTCTAGCCGAAATAGAACAAGTGCTACCTGATGCTGATGCCTGTCAAGAGGCGTTGTCCAGGCATATTGCGCGATATGCCAATACGGCTGATTTCTTTGAAGACAAACGACCGATCCACGACAAACTGCTATTTTTTGGTCGTACAGAACTTCTCACCGAGCTATCGACCAATCTAAAAAACAATCAAAGTATTGGTATATTTGGATTGCGAAAGTCAGGCAAATCGTCTGTATTGCATCAGCTAGCCCTACAGTGTCAGGAACATGCCATTGTCTATACGGATCTTCAGAAGTATAGCGATATAGGCTACGGTATTGAACTGCTAGACGAGATTCTACAAAGCCTTTACTCTTTAGCTAAAAACAAAAATTCTCTACTTGAAAAGCCCCCTGTTTTGGCTGAATGCGACTATTCCATCAAAGATGCGTCTTGTGAGTTTCATCAGCATTTTAAGAAACTATCCAAAGATCTTGAAGGCGTTGGCTACCAGCTGCCGGTGCTATGTTTGTTAGACAACATAGACAAAATCTTCCCACGCTCAAACGAGAAGTTTGAAGAAAAAGCCGAGGAGTTTAATTTTGTATTTGGTGAATTACGAGCCTTGAGCCAGAAAGAACAGCTGCTATCCCTGGCTGTGGCTGCCGTGCGTCCTGAGTGTAATCGCACCAAGCAGTGGAATTTCTCTGAATCCTCAAAAAATCCGCTGCATCGATTGTTTAAAGAATCTTTTCTACCTCCCTTTTCAATTTATGAAACGGCGGCAATGATTAACGGCATTGGTAGCCTGATGGGATGGGATATTGATCGACAAACGGTTCAAGCGATTCATCGCTTAAGCGGCGGGCATCCCTTTTTGGCTAGAAAGATAGCCGGATTCCTAACCCAAAAAGCGAGCAGTCAGATTGATATTCGAGAGAAACGCCACATCTCGTTTGTCTTTACCCAGCAAAATCTGAGAAAGGTATTTCGCGATCAGCCTATAAAAGGCTATGTGGAGTATGGCATGATTGGCGAGCTGCGATCTATTAATTCAAGACCCAGGGTGCATCATATTTTGAACGCTATGAGCATCATGACAGCGGCGGCTAACACTGTTGACGGCTGGCTGAGGGCAAAAACTCTCTTAAGCTTTTTGTCTAAAAGATTAGATGTCTCAGAAATTCAATGCTTGGACGCAGTTCACATATTGCAGAACTTTGGCATCGTAGAGCAGACGGTGCATCGCGATGGCTATGACTGTTATCGGATTCGGGTATTGCTGCTACATCAGTGGTTTCAAATGGTGAGAAAAGCAAAGAGCGCCTAGATAGTATTACTTCTTTCCAGTATTTCTCCATCAACGAAAACGTTTTATGGGTCAAACACTAATCTGGCTAGCTGATAGGTCTCGGCTGTTTTTAGAATTTCTCCTGACTGACTAACGCTGAGAGCAGCGGCAATTTCGTCCGGGTGACCGACAACCAGGGCCTGCCTGGTTGCCCTCAGCTGTTCTGAATCAGGATTGTAGACATAGAGCACCGGCTGCTGGGTATAAAACACCAAACTGGGTTTCATAAATCCGACCATGGCCAACGGCTCACCGGGCTGCTGTTCGGTTTGGATTGTCTCGGCTAGCTGGCGCAGGGGCAGCTGTCGCTGCGCGTCAGCAATGGCAGCCACGGGCAAAATGGACACCACCGTAAACATTAGAAATGCGAGAAAGCTGACGACCCATACCCAGCGAACGCGGCGTACGATCATCAGCCCCAGCCCTGCCACGGTCGCTAAGCCCCAGACAATCGAACCGTGCAGCATCGCCTGGGACTCTCGCACCAGCTCTGGAAACCTGGGCATGACCGGGTCGCCACCGACCCAGTTAGGCGTCAGGTAGGAAGCCACCGCTAAAATTGCAAAAAAGACAATACTCAACCCGGCACTAATCCAGGTGCCGCGCTGTCTGGGGCCGGTCCACATTAGCCCTACCATGATGGCTGCGGCTGGTAAGAGCGGTAAGACATAGCTGGGCAGCTTAGTAACGGCGGCTGTAAAAAAACAAAAGATTGATAAAAACCAAATTAGAGCAAACAGACCCAGCTGGTTTTCTCGGGGCTGCTTTCGCCAGTAGCCGATGGCCCAGGGTCGCAGCCGAGCCATGGCAAAGGGCAATGCCGGTGACCAGGGTAGAAACCCAACGGCTACAACCGCAAAGTAAAAGTACCAGGGAGCCGCATGACCGTTGACCACATCGGTAAAGCGCTCGTAGTTGTGATAGCCAAAAAAGCTGTCGATATAGGTTTGTCCGTGGATGGCCGTTACAGCAACAAACCAGGGTACCGTCAGCAGCAGTGTTAGGAGACTTCCCCGCAGCAGCCGGATTTCTTTAAGCAGGGTACGGATCTGACCCAGGTAAGCCGCAAATACAAAGACAATCAGCCCTGGAATCACCGCGCCGACGGGACCTTTGTCTAAAACAGCGAGACCCACAAAGGTGTAAAACCCGTAGTACCAGCCAGCCTGGCCTCCTTTGGCATAGCCCCAAAAAAAGCACAGCAGTGCCGCTCCCATACAGCCGGACAGCAGCATGTCTGATACGCCCGTGCGAGCCCATACGATAGTCTGGGGATTGAGCGCCGTGGAGATCGCACCGACTACGGCGGCCAGGATAAATGCGTGTTTTTTGCTGGTAGTAGTCAGCTGAATCTGGGGATAGCCAAAGCGCTGTAGGGTATAGAAAACAAATCCGGTTAACCCGGCCGCCGCCAAGGCTGAGGGCAGCCGCACCCCCCATTCACCCACGCCAAAAATGTGGAAACATAGGGCCATACCCCAGTACACCAGGGGAGGTTTATCAAATCGAGTGGCTCCGTTAAAGTAAGGGGTGATCCAGTCGCCGGTAGCGTACATCTGACGGGCGGCTTCGGCAAACAGCGGCTCCGTTTCATCAAAGAGACCAATGCTGCCGAGCTGCCAGAAAAAGGCCACAAATAGGGTAATAGCAACTGTTGCGATCGCACCCCAGCGTATAGACAAAACCGATGGAGTCCCGGCGATTCTCCCAGGTCGAGAGTTAACCAACGCATCTCCCCCTACAGCAAACGGCAACGTTTAGTTTACTGCGCGGCGGTCGTATCGATCGCGTGAATAGACCGGGGCCAGTAGCGGCCCATCAGACCGTAGGCTACCAGACCCGCCGATTCACGCAGCGTTAGCAGTCGGCGATAGCTGAGACCCAGCTCAGTGGGCAGCGGGCTGGCATAGGGAATCACCTCAAAGCCGTAGCTGCGAAAAACCAGCTGCGATCGCAGCAAATGAGTAGGGTCGCTCACCAAAATAATTGAATCTGCGTTAGTCGGTAATAGCTTTTGAGCCGCATATCGAGCGTTTTGTTCGGTGGTCCAGGAACAATTTTCCCCAGAGATTTTATCGGGATCAACACCCATATTCATCAGCATTCTGGCAATGGCCGGGGCATCATCACGACCGCTGACAAAGACCCGAGCAGCGGAATTCTCTTCCATCAGTTCGGCGGTAAGCATGGCCCGACTGGAGCGTAGCCACCGCCCCCGCCCCAAGACAACAATCGCATCGGCGGTCTGGCCATCGTATGGGGGGACAAATGTCGTCAGCAGCGGTTCGCCAATTAACAGCGGAGACACACTCAAAAACAGCGCCAGCGGGAATCCCCACAGCCACAGCCGTTTAATCGAGCGACCGCGCTCGATTAAGATAAATCCGCGCATAAACAAACCGCTGACAATTAAAAACGTCAGCACCAGTCCCCCACCCACCAGCAAACTGTGCATGGGAGAACTCATCAGCCAGCGCAGACTTGAGTGCAGCGTCAGTCGCCAGTAGCTGACGCTTATATCCTGCTGACAGCCATTCAAAATTGACTCAAGTGCCATGCGCGATTGATAAAATGCCCTGTCTATAGTTTGCAGAACCGGCCCAAAATTGTCAGGGGGCCAGCCCAGCGTTAATACAGTCTACAAAAAAGCCAGCATGGCCTGGGCCGTATCCTGCGGTTTCTCTAAATGGGGAACATGACCACAGCTGGGGATCCAGACGAGCTGGGCGTTGGGAATGGCTTGCTCAAAACGGCGAGCGTCTTTGATACCTAAAATTTTGTCCTGCTCACCCCAGATGATTAGCGTTGGCGGCTCTATTTTTGAAATATAGGGACTGAGAAAGTTATAGCCGCCGCTTTTAGTAAAGGCAATCAGCGCTTCTTTCCAGCGGGGCATTTGCAGATGCAGCGCCGCGCAGAGTTCGGCATCTGGAGTGACCAGGGTGCGATCGCGATACGCCTGCTGGCTAATCCGCCGCCGCACCCCTGGATTTTTAAGAAATGCAGTGGCCCAGCTGTCGAGGGGCGGCACCATAAATTTTCCCATGGCGGGTCCAGCAGCAAACCCAGCGCTGTCTAGCAGCACCAGTTTTTCGACCGCCTCTGGAAAGTCGAGGGCAAAGTCAATGGCGGCGGCTCCACCCATGGAGGCCCCGGCCAGGATCATGGGCTGGCCAATATACTGCTGCCAAAAACAGTGGAGATGATGCTTAATGGCGGCTGGTGTCATGGCGGCTCCCGAGGCGCGATCGCTAAAGCCAAACCCCAGCAGGTCCATGGCCCAGACCTGTGCGCCAGAAGCCAGCTGAGGAATCAACCGTCGAAACTCAAACAGAGAGCTATCAAATCCATGGATCAGTAAAACCGGTGTGCCAGCGCCCGTACAAACATAGCTGGTGGCAATCGGACGATCGCTTAGATCGCACATCACATCAGCAAACTGAATCTGCTGGGCTAGGGCAACTGATGTATCCTCGGTCAAATGCTGAACATCAGCAGGTAGTGTGGTCACGCTCAAGCAAGTCTATAAGTATGTGCTTATTATCTGACATTAAGCCTTAGCGCTGGCCGTTTTAACTTTTTCGGCTAACCCAACCGCTTTGAGCAGTCGAATCACCCCCCACACCGGGTCAATTTCCCACCAGTTTTTCTGAAAACAGGCCGACGACTGGCAGGCATGATGGTTGTTGTGCCAGCCTTCACCGTAGGTTAACACCGCTACCCACCAGCAGTTGGTGGACATATCGTCGGTATTGGTAGGGCGATAGCCAAACTGATGGCAGGCGCTATTAACAAAGCAGGTCCCGTGGAAGCTCACCAGCAGCCGCACAAAAACACCCCACACTAGAAACGGCGGGCCTCCCAACGCAAAGAGCACTAGACCTAGGGCAACTTGCAAGGTGATGTAGTGATTGTGGCAAAACTGATAGAACTTATCGTCTCGAATATCCTGGGTCATCCGGGGCAGCAGGCTATGGGTGGGCACTGTATGCATCAGCCAGTTGATATGGCTCCACCAAAACCCTTTGCTAGCGCTGTGGGGGGCTAGCTCTTGATCTGTGTGCATGGGATGCAGACGATGGTAGCCGACCCAGCCGTAGACGCCGCCTTGAAAGGCCAGGGTGCCCAGCAGAATAAAAACATGCTCTAACCAGAGCGGCACCCGCAGGCTACGATGGCTGGCTAGCCGATGGAACCCAAGAGAAATACCTAACCCCTGGGTAATGGCATGTAAACCAACAGCCACACCCACAGCGGTCCAACTAAAGTTGCTTGGCAGCAGCGCGAGCAGGGCAAGTACATGAAGAATAATGGTTGAAACCGTCACCGACCAGCGAAGCTGTGGGCGCGGCAGAGCTGCTGTAGTCACCAAAGGAAAGCACCTAACTAAAATTATGCCGGGGATATTCCCTTAGGGCAGACTAACACATTCGTCCAAAATGGCTGTGGCTGGCGTCTATTGCGACGATAGATACGGACAGACTGCTGCTGCCGGTCTCTTTTGATGAGGTTCTTTATTTACTCCATTGGCTTATTCAATCCGTCAGCCGGGTTTTGCCCTTTGTGAACAGAGCGAAAGCGATAAGCTAAAGACAGCGTGCCTCTCTTCACTGAATGCAGACATCAGATTCTTCCCAAGCGACTTCCCTTAAACTTGATACCGGTCTAGAGTCCAACACGGTGGGTTTTGATGCTCACGAACCGCCCGATCAGTCGCTGATCGATGCCTGTGTCCACTGTGGCTTTTGTCTGACCACATGTCCCAGCTATCGCGTCATTGGTAAGGAGATGGACTCGCCTCGGGGCCGCATCTATTTGATGGATGCCATCAATAAAGGGGAAGCGCCGCTGTCTGAAGCGTCGGTTAGCCACTTTGAATCTTGTTTGGGCTGTTTGGCCTGCACTACAGCCTGTCCGTCTGGGGTGCAGTATGACCGGCTGATTGACTCGGTGCGATCGCAGGTCAACCGCAACCATCAGCGCCCGCTTTCCGCTCGACTGCTGCGTCAGCTGATTTTCTCTTTATTCCCCTATCCTGACCGGATTAGGCTGCTGCTCAGTCCCCTAGCTCTCTATCAGTGGCTGGGTGTCTCTAAGCTGGTGCGCGCCACCGGTCTGCTTGATCGCTGGGCGCCCCAGCTGGCGGCGATGGAGTCTATTTTGCCCCAGGTTACCCCCCAATGTTTTCAAAATAATCTGCCCGAGACGGTCCCTGCCCAAGGGGAAAAACGCTACCGCGTTGGCATGATTTTAGGCTGTGTTCAGCGAGTCTTTTTCTCCAACGTCAATGAGGCCACAGCGCGGGTGCTTAGCGCCAACGGCTGTGAGGTGGTGATTCCGCCAGCCCAGGGATGCTGCTCGGCGCTACCGGCTCACCAAGGGGAAACCGAGCAGGCTCAGGCCCTTGCCCGTCAGATGATCGACAGCTTTGCTGATGCGGAGGTGGACTATATCATTATCAACGCCGCTGGCTGTGGTCATACCCTCAAGGACTATGGTCATATTCTGCAAGATGACCCGGTCTACTGTGACCGAGCCGTTGCCTTTAGCAATAAGGTGCGCGATGTCCAGGAATTTTTGGCCGAAGTTGGGTTGACCGCGCCGCTTTCACCCCTGACCCAAGCACCTCTGAAGCTGGTCTATCAAGATGCCTGCCATCTGCGCCACGGTCAGGGACTGACCCAGCCCCCCCGCCAGCTGCTGCGACAGATTCCTAAGGTGAGCGTGACTGAACCGATTGACGCGGAACTTTGCTGCGGCAGTGCCGGGGTGTACAACATGCTGCAGCCGGAGGTGGCCAATGAGCTAGGGCAGATGAAAGCGACTAGTCTAGTGAATACCGGGGCCGTTCTGATTGCCTCTTCTAATCCGGGCTGTGCGCTGCAGATTCAAAAACATCTAGCCCGTCAAGGCCACACCGTACCGCTGATGCATCCGATTGAACTCCTAGACAAGGCCATTGCTGGAGAACAACTCGATATTGACCGCTAACTTAAAACCTGCACGTACCATAAGACTAAATCCGTTAAAATTGTCGGATGGTCTACAAAATCGTTAGTAATGATTGATGAAGGGCCTTGTTAAACGTGCGGCATTGCTGATCGGATCGGTCTTTTGACCCCAACCACTCGGATTCGAATATAGCGTCACGATCATCTCAGACACAGTAAGACAATTCAGCGCTATCAGACACCAATGCAGTAGAGCAATCTGAGTAATGGGGAATCTTCTGCAATCACTTCTCTTTTTGAGCGACTACCCGCCCGGTGGTCTGCCCATCAACCTGCACGTCATTAGCAGTGTGGTCATGGTCTTGACCTATGTCTCCATTCTGCTGACGCTTTACTGGACCTGCAGACGCCAGCGAAATGAGTTTATAATCACCCGAGTATTTCGGCTGTTGGGTCTATTTGTCACGCTTTGCGGCATCGGCTATGGGCTAGATATCTGGACAGTCTGGCATCCTGCCTACAAACTGGTTGTGGCTGTGCGCGTGCTGACGGCGCTAGTGGCTGTTGCTACCGCCGTTGAAGTTGTGGCTCGACTGCCTCAGCTGCTGACCCTAACCAGTCCATCGGAGCTGGCCGCCGTTAATGAAAAGCTAAAAACTGAGGTCTATCGACGTCGGGACGCTCAAACCGCTTTCTATGGTCTGGTGAGTTCCACCTCGGTGGCGACCGGCGCTGACTATTTCTCTACGCTGGTGGTCAGTCTGGCGATGTTTCTCAATGTCGGTACGGTGGTTGTTAGCGAGCGACTCTATCCAGATTCGTTAGACATGCGCACCCTGGCCATGTGGCACCACGGGAGCGAGCTTGACCCAGGGGTCACTTTTTCAGCAGCGGGTACCCCCTGTGCCTATGCCATCGAGAACGGCACATTGCAGCATCGCTCAAAGTTAAACCTGCCATCAGACCATCCGTTTAATCGCTTAGACATTACGACATACCTGAGTGCGCCTCTGTTGGATGACGCGGATAATGTCATCGGCACCCTCTGTCTGCTTCACACCGGGTCTTTAGAGGATCCTGAACTGGCCAAATCAGTTTTACATGTGTCTGCGGCGCGCTCAGCGGCAGAACTAAAGCGTCATCAGGCTGAGCAAGCATTGCTCAATACCTACGACAATTTGGAGCTGCGGATCAAACAGCGTACCGAGGAGCTAGAGCGAGCCAAGGAAACGGCTGAGCTAGCCAATCGGGCCAAGAGCACGTTTCTCGCCAAAATCAGTCACGAACTGCGCACCCCTCTCAATGCGATTTTGGGGTTTACCCAGGTAATGGCCGCCGATTCAGAGCTGTCGGTGGCCCATAGTCGTGTGCTCGATATTATTGATGCCAGCGGGTCTCATCTGCTGAATTTGATCAACAATATTTTGGAGTTTACCAAGCTAGAAAACGGTCACGCGAGTCTGCAGCCAAGTACGGTGGATGTTAAAACCCTGCTCTGTCAGGCAGGCAATATGGTGCAGCTTAAGGCTCAAGACCATGGACTGACGCTGACGGTGGAGTGCGATCGCACCATTCCTCACCAGTGCTATATCGATGGCAGTAAGCTCCGGCAGATTGTTCTAAATATGTTGGAAAATGCCATTAAATATACCGGCAAAGGTCAGGTGTGTCTAAAAGCCTATACCCTTGAGCAAGACGGCCTGAAGCTGGGTCTAGAAATCTCTGATACCGGGCAAGGTATCAGCCCCGCCGAACAACGCCGGATTTTTAATCCCTTTTATCAGTCCTACACGCTGTCCAATGCTCACGATGCCAGTGCCCAGGGCGTCGGGTTAGGTCTCGCCATCTGTCAGGGATTAATTAAACTCATGAATGGCAGCATCACCTGTGACAGTCAGCTAGATGCGGGCACCACGTTTTATATTCAGCTACCCATGACCGTGATTCAGGAGTCGCCTCACTCAGATACTGTCACTGAAGCCGTGCCTACCTACCCTGCTCTATGTCAGCAGCACTATGAAATTTTGATTGTGGAAGATGCCCCCACCAATCGTTTGCTGCTCAAAAATATTTTAGGTAACGCAGGGTTTCAGCTTCGAGAGGCTGAAAACGGTCAAGAAGCGATTGAGCAGTGGCAGCGATCGCGGCCGTCGCTGATTTTAATGGATATGCAGATGCCAGTCATGAACGGGTATGACGCCACCGCTGCAATCAAACAGCACGATCCGCAGCTGCCAATTATTGCCCTGACTGCCAGCACCTTTGATGCCCAGCTAGAAGAGATTTTATCCGCTGGCTGTAATGCCTGTATTCATAAGCCCTTTAACCGGGATCATTTACTTGCGACCATCTATGAGCATCTGGCCCAGCCCACCGGCCCGGATAGTTCGGAGCCAGCAGAATTTGAAAAAACACTTTAAACTGCAGTAGGAAATTATTTGCTGCACGACCATGGCCAACTGGAAAATTAAACTTCTCTACGATGGCGACTGCCCTCTGTGTCTGCGTGAAGTTAATTTTTTACAAAAGAAAGACAACGGTCGTGGGCTGGTGGCCTTTACTGATATTGCGGCTGACGACTACGACCCGGCAGCTAATGGCAACGTCTCCTTTCAAGCAGCCATGGCGCGTATCCATGCGGTGCTTCCAGACGGAACCGTAATTCAAAACGTTGAGGTTTTTCGCCAGGTCTATCAGGTGCTGGGGATTGGCTGGATGTATGCCCCTACCCAGTGGCCTATTCTGGGTCCGATTGTCGACAGGCTGTACGATATCTGGGCCGACTGGCGCTTAAAGCTAACCGGACGTCCTGATTTAGCAACGATTATTGCCCAGCGCAACCAGCGCTGTCAGCCTGAAGAAGTCTGTCGGCTATAGCCGCCGCCCCGTGCATTTATGTCTGAACCCATGCCCATCGACCTCAGAAGCGATACCATCACCCAGCCCACTGCTGGCATGAGAACGGCCATTGCGACCGCCGAAGTGGGTGACGATGTGCTGGGCGACGACCCGACGGTGCAGCAGCTAGAGAGATTTGTGGCGAGTTTGCTGGGTAAAGAAGCCGCTGTCTTTATGCCGTCTGGGACCATGACCAATCAGGTGGCGCTGCGCACCCACACGGAACCCGGTGACGAAATCATTTTAGAATCCCAGGCCCACATTTATTATTACGAAGGTGGCGGTCCGGCGGCCCTAGCTGGAGTGATGTGTCGTTTGATCAATGGCGATCGCGGCATTTTTACCGCCGCTGAGTTATCCCAGGTGCTGCGTCCCGATGATGCCCACTTTCCCAAAACTAAGCTGGTCTGCTTAGAAAACACCCACAATCGCGGCGGCGGTGCCATCTATCCGCGCTCAGAAATCGCTGCGATCGCACAGGTGTGTCAGCAAAACGGGCTAAAGCTACACCTGGACGGTGCTCGTTTGTGGAATGCCTGTATTGCCACCAATACCTCTGAGGCTGACTATGTGGCCGACTTTGATTCTGTCAGCGTTTGTTTTTCCAAAGGGTTGGGGGCCCCGATTGGCTCTGCTCTAGCCGGCTCGGCTAAATTTATTGAGCGCGCCCGGCGCTTTCGCAAAATGTACGGCGGCGGTATGCGCCAGGCGGGTATGATGGCCGCTGGAGCCCTCTATGCCCTCAAACATCATCGCCCCCAGCTAAAAGAAGATCACCACAATGCTCAAACGCTGGCGCAAGGACTGCAGTCAATTCCTGGAATTGCGATCGCGCCCGTTCAAACCAATATTGTTCTCTTTCACACTGCGGCGCTCCCGGCCCCAGCGCTAGTCGAACGCCTGAAACTCAAGGGAGTCTATATGAATGCCGTGGGGCCAAACACCATCCGAGCCGTCACAAATCTAATGGTGACGGGCGAACAGATCCAACAGGTCCCCGATTTAGTCGAGCTGGCTCTTAATGACCGCTAGCCCCATGCGAGATCTGACCGCTCGTCTCTATACGGCTTGGCGAAACGCTGTTTTAGATGAGAAAATCATTAATCCGTTTCAGGCCAGTAAAGACGGTAGTCACTGGGTTAAAGGCGATCGGATTGTCTATGGCATTCGCTGTATTGATAATGAAACCGCCTACTATGCCCAAAATCTCACCCAGTCCCAGGAGATCAAAGGAGGCACCGAGCGCAAACGGCTGGGCGACACTGGCTATATCTGTCAGTTCAACAGCTATCGCGCGCTCCGACCGGGGGCTAGCAATCGTCCTGTCGGTCGTCAGCCAGAGATTTCAGCGGCTCCAGAAGACTGTCGCTTTCACTGTCAAGATGCCACCCATCCCATCAGTCTATTACAGCGGCAGCCGCTGCTAACGGCCCATCTGGAATATTCTCCCTGGCATGCCTACTACAACGTTGCTCCTTTAGATAAAGACGGACATTTTCTCTGGGTGCCCACAGATGCCCACACCAGTCTGTTGCCCCATGCTCCCCAAACGCTCTCGTTTGAGACCCTGGTCGATGCGGTGCAGCTCTTTACGCAGCTTACCCAGACAATTCTCTTTTTTAATACGCTTCATGCCGGAGCGTCGGTCAATCATATCCATTTACAGGCGCTGTATCATCGCTACCCCCTACCGATTGAATCAGCTGCTGTCATCGACTACCGGGGTTACCAACTTTTGGATAACTATCCGGTGCAGGCCATCGTATTCTCTATTCAGACACCCATACAAGAGATTTTTGCCTGTGTCGATCGACTACAGCAGGAGAGAATTCCATTTAATTTGATTATGGTCAACGACCGTATCTTAGTCGTTGTTAGAAACGGGGATCATGAAATTGTCTCCGAGTTTCCAGGTGACGGATTTGCCGCTTTGGGTATGGGCGGTGTCATCACCACGGTGGATCGCCATGCCTATGACACCATTACTGTAGCTATGATTGAAAGTACCTTTGCCAAAATGGTGATTCCAGCTAAACAAATTGTCGATCGATGGCTAACATGAAGACTTCCTCTCAGATGTTGCCTCGGGGTATTTCCTTGCCACCTATGCAATAGAACCCGTAGCTGCTGAAGGTACTCGGCTGGGTGAGCAGTCGAGAGTAGAATAAACACTAGTTTCCGGTAAAGGGTATGGGCGCGACGGATACCACAGCGCTGACGCTAATGATTGTGGACGATGACCCCATGATGCGCTTGGGGTTAACGGCGGCGCTCAGTCAGCAAGCTGGGTTTACGATTGTGGGTGAGGCCGCTAACGGTCGTCAGGGCGTGGAGCAGGCTGGTAGGCTCACTCCCCATCTTGTCCTAATGGATGTGGGAATGCCTGGTATGGACGGTATTGAAGCTACTCAAATCATTAAGTCTCAGCTGCCAGAGACGCGGGTGGTGATGCTCACCTCACATACTGATGAGACTGAAATTATTGCCGCCCTTTCCAGCGGGGCGGACGCCTACTGCATTAAGGGAACGGATGTGGAAGCGCTGGCCCATGCGATCTGGGTGGCGGCATCTGGAGCGGCGTATTTAGACCCGCAAATTGCCCAGAAAGTAATGCAAAACCTCACACCTGCTCGTCCTAAAGTCACTGGGGATGTGGGGCTGTTGAGCGATCGCGAACGAGAAGTGCTAGAACTCATCGTAGAAGGCTTAAGCAACACTGAAATTGGCCAAAAGCTGTTTCTTAGTCCCAATACCATCAAGACCTATGTCAAGGGGATTATGAATAAGCTAGTTGTCAGCGATCGGGTCCAGGCCGCTGTAGCCGCTGTTCGTCGTGGCTTAGTGGAGTGACTCTTCAATTAACGATGACGATGCGAATGCCGCTGTTGGTTTGAGCTGCACTGATGGTTTCTAGGCGATCATTGGCACTGTAGCGAAAGCGAACTTGTTCAATACGGCGCAGACGGCCACTGCTAAAGTAGCTGAAGTCGATGTTGGCAATCCTTTTTAATCGACCGCTGTTGAAATAACGAAAGTCAATGTCATCAATCTCGCGAATGCGACCATTGTTGAAATATCTAAAGCGAGTTCTGCCGATAGTGCGAATTTGGCCATCCGAGCCATAGTTGGTTTCGACCGTGTAGGTTTGCTTGGTGATTTCAATCTGGCCGCTAGCATAAACCTTGATTTGCGCATTGGGAATATTGACAAACGTGCCTAATACATTCCCCGCCCGGTCTACATAAACGGCGTGGATGCCTTCACCGGCTTGTTCAAATTCGTCGTCTTCATCAAAATCGGGCAGCCCCTGACTGAGTAGCAAACTCTTTTGGCTAGGCTGAGCTGAAACAACGTCCGATAGGGTTGCGTTGAGCATATCGGACATTGAGAATATGCCAACATTGAGTAGTCCTGATGCGAAGAAAGCGGCGACTCGATATGGCAAGCGGGTTAGCAACATGCTTAATAAACTCCTTGAGGGGGGTGATATAGGCCCTCGACCGGCTCCACATTTTTAGGCTAATGACATCAGCTTAGCCAGGGCTTTAGGGGTTGAGAAAAGATTGATTGTGGGATGTCATTGTTCTGTTCGAGGGATTGTGTTCGGAGTGTGACTGGCTTTAGCCTATCGTCGCGTTTGGCACTTCGGCATCCTGCGGTCAGGTTTACCTAGTTGGGTGAAGCCAACTCCGCCAATTGAACACCCATTGGCAGGTGAGGATGTGAAGGGACGTCAGCATATTTTGGAAAAGTCGTTATCGAGCGCATTGAACTAGCCGCCGCCGCCAACGACAGCCTCCATTTACGGTGTCATCATGGTTTGCAAAACATTTTTTGTCCTGGCCGTTACAGCTAGCCTGTTGACGGGGTGTGCGTTGCCCTTTGGTGCTACTGATGAGGATACTGACGCCGTTCCGGTTGCGGTAACGCTGGATGCTGTCGTGGCCCTGGGACGTATTGCGCCAGAGGGAGATGTGATTCGTCTATCGGTTCCCAATGCGGCAGATAGTCGGGTTAATGAAATCCGGGTAGCCGAGGGCGATCGCGTTGAAGTTGGACAGGTCATTGCCGTATTGCAGGGCGCACAACGCCGTCAGGCGGATCTACAAGCCGCCTATGCTTTGGTAAAACAGCGCCAGGCGGAACTGGCACAGCTGGAAAACGGCAGCGTCAAGGCGGCGTCTGTGACGGCCCAGCAGGCCAAGATTGATGGCTTGTCAGCGCAGCTTACGACCCAGACCCAGCAGCGTCACGCTGAAATTGCCTTGGCTCAGGCCAACCTCAACGAAGCGAAAGCTAACTACCAGCGCTATCAACAGCTTGCTGCTGTGGGGGCCGAAAGCCGAGCGCAGCTAGATATGGCCAAACGCGATTACGAAACGGCTCAGGCTGAGCTGGTTCAAAGACAGGCCGCTCTGGATGAGACGGAGACTACTGTGCGATCGCAAATCTCAGAAGAAAAAGCTCGGCTGGTGGAACTGCGACAGACCACGCCAGAAGCGATCGCAATTGCTCAAGCCCAGCTCGAACAGGCCCAAATCCAGGTGGCCCAGCGGCAGGCGGACCTAGATGATGTGATGGTACGTGCCCCGGTTGTCGGACAGATTCTCAAAATCAACACCCAGGTGGGGGAGCAGGTCAACACCCAGCAAGGCATCGTAGAACTTGCCCAGACCGACCAAATGATGGTCCTAGCAGAAGTATACGAAACCGATATTCAGCAGATCGCTCTGGGTCAAGCGGTGACGGTCACCAGCGAATACGGCGGCATTACCCAAGAACTGACGGGTACCGTTGCCCAAGTGGGTCTGCAAATCGGTACCGCCAGCTTTGGCGAAGGGGAAACTGACCCTACCCAGGATATTAATGCCCGAGTTGTCACCGTAAAAGTGCGTCTTGACCCGGAGGCGAGTGCCGCTGTTGCGGCTTTAACCGGTATGCAGGTACGCGTCGCGATCGAGGCAGGTGAACTGCTCAAGCCCACACTGTAACCCCTGCCTTTTGCAAAGGGGTGCGCCCCGCCCATCCACTAGCTTTTCCTAACTGTGATCAAATCTTTTTTCTCTCATGTTTCCAAGCCCCTGGCCTGGGCCCAGCTTTCCCACCAAAAGGTGCGACTGGCGGTGGCGCTAACCGGTGTGAGCTTTGCCAACATTCTCATGTTCACCATGATGGGGCTAGAGGCGCTCATCTCCGACGGAGCGACAACCCTGCATGAAAACCTGCGGGGCGATCTGTTTTTGATGTCGTCTTTTAGTCCCACATTGCGCATAGGTTCGTCCTTGTCCCGCGCCTATCTTTTGCAAGCTAATGCGGTGGATGGAGTGGCCACTGCCGCACCGCTATATATCAATATTGCCAACTGGACAAATCCTGAGCAGCTGGACTCGTCTAGTGAACCGGGCGAGGACGGAGACCTGTTTGGCAATCAGGTGCGGGTGATTGCCTTTAATCCATCTCAGTCTGTGCTGGATTTACCCGAGGTAGATACTCAACGCGAGCGTCTGGGCACTCCACAAATGGTTCTCTTTGATGCCCTGTCCCAGCCTTCTTTGGGCGATATTCCCCAGCAATGGAGCGCAACCGGAGAGGTCCAAACCTTGATGGCAAACCGGCGCGTTACCGTCGTGGGACTGTTTAGCCTGGGGAGCACTGTGATCGAAAAAGGCACGGTGGTCATGAGCGACCTCACCTATACCCGCTGGTACGGCCAAAACAGCCTGAAGCAGATTAGCCTCGGTGTGCTGAGCCTGGAACCCGGCAGCGATCGCACTGCGGTACAGGCTCAGCTACGGGCCCATCTGCCTGAAACGGTCGAAGTGCTGACGCAAGCCGAGCTGATTGCGAAAGAACACCAGTTTACAGCCAGTGACCCCATTGGCATCATCTTTGGCTTTGGTAGCACCGTCGGGTTTGTAGTCGGCATCGTTATTGTGTATCAGGTGCTCTATACCGACATCAGCGACCACCTGCCTGAATACGCCACCCTTAAAGCGATGGGATACAGTGACGGCGCGTTACTCAGAGTCGTGCTGATAGAAGCGATGCTGCTCGCCGTTTTTGGCTTTATTCCTGGGTTTACCGCCTCTTTGGGACTCTATCAAGTGCTTACGGTGATGACCCGGATTCCCCTGGCGATGAAAAGTGTCGTGGCGCTACAGGTATTTGTGCTGACCCTGGTAATGTGTGGAGCCTCTGGAGCGATTGCTATTCGCCGTCTTCAATCTGCTGACCCTGCCGATGTGTTCTAGCGCTATGAAACCTACCGTTACTATCCAAAATCTCAGCCACTCTTTTGGTAAAGGCAGCCTGCGCCGCACCGTTTTGAACGACATTACTCTGGCCCTATATCCGGGAGAAATTGTGTTGCTTACAGGTCCGTCCGGCAGTGGTAAAACAACGCTGCTAACGCTGATGGGGGCCCTGCGGTCGGTTCAATCAGGCAGTTTGCAGATTCTTGACCAAGAGCTAAGGGGTGCAAAAAAACGACGGCTTGTCCGTCTGCGCCATCAGATTGGTTTTGTTTTTCAGTCTCACAACCTGCTGGATTGTTTAACCGCAGCAGAAAATGTGGAGATGGCGTTGAAGCTGCATCAGATGTCCAGGCTAGAGCGCCGAGAAAGAGCTGAGACTATGCTGGCAGCCGTAGGACTAGAAGACCATTGCCACCACTATCCTGACCAGCTGTCGGGAGGGCAAAAACAGCGAGTTGCGATCGCACGCGCTCTAGTGGCCGCACCCAAAATTGTTCTAGCCGATGAGCCCACCGCCTCTCTAGACAGTCATTCCGGACGAGACGTTGTCAACCTGATTCAGCAGCTGGCCCATCAGCAACACTGCACCGTTTTGCTAGTGACCCATGACACCCGCATTCTCGACATCGCTGAGCGCAGTCTGCATATTGAAGATGGGCGGCTGTGCGATCGCAACTCGTCTCAAAAAGCGGTCTGATCCCATGATACATATACGTCCCTACCAGCCTACTGACTGGCCCAGGCTATGCGAAATACATGACGCATCCCGTCTCGATGAACTGAGCCTAACGGTCGGTACAGAGGCGTTTCTTCCCCTTGAGCAAACAGCCGAAAATGAAGGTCTTTTTGACAGCAGGCTGTTTGTAGCAGAGGTCAATACTGTCGTGCAGGGGTTTGTTGCCTACAGTGATGAAGAACTGACCTGGCTTTACGTGGATCCTAAGTTTTACAAACAAGGAGTGGGGCGCGCGCTGGTTCGACAGGCTGTGGCAGACTCATCGTCCATGGAGCTGGAACTGCTAGAAGGTAATTCACCCGCGCTAGCGCTTTATCTGTCTGAAGGCTTTAGGGTGATCAAACGTATCGAGGGTAGGCTTGAAGGTAATCCGGATTTTGCTGCAGTAGGTCTTGTTTTGAGACATGATGTCCCTGAATAGTCAAAGAATCTCATACATTCTTGACGGTATCTAGACAACCAACGGGATACCTGGCATAACTGGATGGGACATTGCCAAACTGTGTATCTTTTGAGCTTTGAGATTCTGAGCTCAAACCCCTTTATGCCTACCCTGTATATTTCAGATCTTGACGGTACATTACTCAACGATACAGCGATCCTATCTCCCTACACCCGCCATAGCCTCGGTCGGCTTTTAGAGTCGGGACTGACGTTTACAGTCGCCACCTCTCGCAGCATTAGTTCTATTGGACCCATCTTTCAAGGGCTATCGCTGCCGCTGCCGGTGATTGAGTTGAATGGAGCCTACATTACTGACATCGTCACGGGGAAGCATCTGTTTGTAAATGACATTGCTACAGACCTGGCGGCTGATGTACTGACCCTGGTGCAGAGCTATGGGATTCAGCCCTTGGTGTCTAGCTACAACGGTCAAAACGATCAGGTGTATTTCACCACCGATGCCAACCTGGGGGTGCAGTGGTACATCGATGATGCCGAGCGGAATGAAGACGGTCGCTGGCACTGCTGCCCGGACCTGATGAATGTGTTGGATGAGCAGATTATGCGGCTGACGCTGATTGATACTCAGTCACAGCTAATGGCGCTGATGCAGGACTTGGAAACCCGGTTTCCTGCCTGCTTAGATATGCACTTGTTTGAAAATCCCTATCAGCCTAGCTGGTACTGGCTGACTCTGCAGGACCGCACGGCCACTAAGGCCAACGGTATTCGTGAACTACAGCAGCTCAACAACCTGCAGCATCACCATCTGACGGTGTTTGGGGATCATAACAACGATATTTCCATGTTTCAGCTGGCCGATGTGGCGGTGGCGACAGCTAACGCCACCCCTGAGCTACAGCAGCATGCTACCGAAATTATTGGTCACCACAGTGAAGATAGCGTGGTGAAGTATTTAGAATCCCGCTGGTCCAGCATCGCTGTCTAGTCAATGCCCTGGTGAATGTCTGACGCCCTCCTGCCCGATAGCCCTGATAGTCTCGATACGCCCCCACGGGTAAGACGAACGCGTCCCAAGCGGCGACGGCGCTATATTGCGTTGGCGATTGTGGTGCTGTGGTTGGTGCTGGCCTGCTGGCAGGCCCCGGCGGTCAAACTGGCGGCCACCAGCCAAATTCGCGGGGTGTGGATGACCAATACAGCTGCTGCCATTAACTACTACAGCTTTCGCTTAGATGACGTGGTGGCTAATCTAGCAGAGCATCGGATCAATACGCTGTATCCCAGCGTTTGGAATCAGGGCTATACGCTGTATCCCAACGAGGTGACCAAACAGGCTGGAGGAGCGTGCTGCGATCGCATCGCCAATGTGCCCTTCTATCCGTTTGACGATATTCTCCACAGCCTCACCCGCCAGGCTCACCGTCATAATATGCGGCTGATTCCCTGGTTTGAGTACGGTCTGATGATCCCGGCCTCATCGCCTGTGGCCAGAGCCCATCCTGAATGGCTCACCACCAACCAGGCAGGGGCAACGGTGCCCGCTCCCCTATCGCCCCATCCCCTGTTTCCCGGACCTGTCCAAAATTTTCAGCTAGAGATTAGCGGTGGCAATCTAGCCTGGCTAAATCCCATGCATCCCGAGGTCCGTCAGTTTTTGACCGATCTGATTGTCGATGTGGTGAAACGCTACCCGGTCGATGGAATTCAGCTAGACGACCACTTTAGTTTGCCAGTTGCCATGGGCTACGATCCTTATTCGGTACGGCTCTACCAAGAGAGCCACGGTGGGGCCTCACCGCCAGCAGACCCCAATGCGCCAGGCTGGGTTGCCTGGCGCGCCCAGGCGATTACCTCACTGCTAAGCGAGATCACCCAGGCCGTCAAAAGCGTCCGTCCAGAAACTCTGGTGTCAGTGTCTCCCAATCCGCCTGGATTCGCCTATCGCAGATACCTTCAAGACTGGGTACGGTGGGTCAACCTGGGCATTGTGGATGAAGTGGTAGTCCAGCTTTATCGCAACGATCTGACCGTATTTGAAAACGATCTTTACCACAGCGGTTTTCATAACCTGCGTACCCAGGTACCCATTGCCATTGGTCTTTATACAGGTCCGCTGACGTCGGCTAAAGCCTTTGATCGCACTGTAGATGAAATTGCCGCCGTGCAGCAGGCAGACTACAGCGGTGTATCTTTCTTCTCGTGGGAGACCACATTTTGGGTGATGAAACAAGCCTCTGATCTAGAAGTCAGAAGTACCCTAGAGCGTCTGTTTCAGTCATAGCTGTTTTCCACACAGTGGAGACAGCGTTTCAGTGGAGACAGCTGGATTGGTTAATACAGCCTTACGACAAGGCTCAAGAAAACGTCAGCCTAATCGCTCTTATGAGTCCTGCTATCTTTTAGAAACCTACGCAGACTGAGGGTGTGTTCCCAACGGAGGATGACATGCCAATGATGACCCACCATACTAAGGCACTAGAGTTATTCTGTGAGCGGCTATGGTCTTGTACAGAATTGGTGAGTTTCCACAAGGTAGGCTAAAACAACCTAATTACTCGACACGTTATTTTAGCGATTGCCCCTTACAGGAAATTGAAGTATACAGTGCTGAAAGTCATAGGGTAGGCAGAGCCGATGATTTGCTTGTCGATGAATCAGGCAGTCTGCGATATCTGACGATTGATACAGATAGCCACAGGCAATTGTTGCTACCCATTGAGCGCTGGGAGAGAGTATCCGACCAAAACCATATGTACGTCACCTCTCTTAACCGAGAAGAATTTAAGGCGTTGGCTGAATACGATGATACGCATAGTACCAAGGGAGCTTCAGTGGATCAGGTGGATCCTCAGGCCGCTGATCCACCGGTCGAGAGTTCAGTAGAATCAGACAGGCTCGATGTGCAATTGCTTGAAGAACGCCTGGTAACCCAAACGCAGCGGGTGAAAACAGGCGAAGTCAAAATCTCTAAGCACACGGTCACAGAGAGTGTAGAAGCATCAGTACCTGTCACAAAAGAAAAGGTCATTATTGAAATCGAGTCAGTTTATGGTGGCCAGACACAGGTAGATGTGGATGACGCGCAGGTAGCTGAAGATGGTACTGTTCGCGTTGGCATTTACGAAGAGCAGGCGATGGTGTGTCGCCAGGTTGTTCCTTACCAAAATGTTGCTATCCGCAAAGAGACGGTCGCAGATACGGTGGTCACTCAAGAACAACTGCGAAGAGAAACGTTGGACACCCAGACAGACGGCTCCCCCGTAGCAAATTCAGCCGATGAAAAAATGCTAAGTAAAAAGAAAGCTGGCACAGCTCCGGCGTTGAATGGGGCAATGTTCGAGAATATTTTTCTGATCTTCAATCCTGTTTCAGGTCGAGGCGATCCTGAAAGGGATTTAGCCCTGATTCGGCGTGAAATTGGGTCTAAAGCTCAGCTGAGCGTGCTCGAAACGACGCCAGAGAAGTCTGCTGTAACGCTGGCTCGTTTGGCTAAAGATAAGGGTGCTGACTGCATCATCGCTTCTGGCGGAGATGGCACTGTTTCTGCAGTGGCAGGTGCCTTAATGGGTAGCGACGTTGCTTTGGGTATCATCCCCAGGGGAACAGCCAATGCGATCGCTGCCGCCTTCGATATTTCTAACGATCTTACTGAGGCTTGTAACACCATACTGACCGGGGTTGCTCAAAAAATTGATGTCGCAAGCTGCAATCAGCGGCCCTTTATCTTGCTAGCTGGCATTGGCCTAGAAGCCGATGTTATCTCACAGGCTAATCGTCAGCTAAAAAACAAAGTTGGCAGTGCAGCCTATATTTTATCTGCATTCCAGCAGGTTCAAGAGCTAACGTTTTTTCAAGTAGAGATGGAGATGCCCGATAGGGTAATCACCGTCAAAGCTTCAGGTATTACCGTTGCGAACGTGGCACCCGCTACCTCTGTATTGGCTCAGGGACCTGCGGATGTTTTACCTAGGGATGGCTTGTTGGATGTGACTATTTTTGCCCCAGAAGGAACAGGCGGCGCGCTCACAGCCTCTTATAATCTCTTTCAGTCAGCGCTCAACGACACTCCTGTACAGCGAGAAGACGTTGGCTACTTTCGGTGTTCTGGCATTAAAGTTTCAACCGAACCCGCTCAAAAAGTGGTGCTAGATGGTGAAATGATAGGCACTACCCCCATCGAAGTGAAGTGCATTCCTAAAGGACTAACGCTGATGGTGCCCAGACATAACAGTGTTGTTGCAGATGAAAAACTTGAGGGACTGCCCGACTTAACTGTTCGCTACAAGTAACTGAGGTTGATGTATCGATGTCTCAGGTAGTTTCTCTATCGTTCAAATTGCCCATAGAAAATCTTAGTGGGACTTCCAGCATAGGCAAGACAATAGCGGAAGCTGTTAGACCATTCCTAGTTCCAACTAAGTTTGTTTGGATATCATAAGGTCATCGAGTTTGGAGGCC
>ERZ1740072.74-NODE-74-length-53365-cov-4.782255_pt1 | contig 53365 bp, 51 predicted proteins | sample MGYA00581733_ERZ1740072 | MGnify/ENA primary metagenome ERZ1740072 (study PRJEB43018, sample SAMN04849741) | marine metagenome | isolation source: floating plastic debris | place: Pacific Ocean | collected 2008-08-30 | study: EMG produced TPA metagenomics assembly...
CATAGTGATCCACTACGACCGCTGGTGGAACCCTGCAAAAGAAGAACAGGCTACAGACAGGGTGCATAGAATTGGACAAAATCGGGGGGTACAAGTCTTTAAGTTAGTTACAAAACATACAATAGAAGAGCATATCCACCAAATGATCGATAGTAAAAAACACTTGATTGAGCGCTCTATCGGGAAAACGCCGTCCGATCAGATTCGGGTGTTATCAAAAGAAGAGCTAATTGCTGTCTTGCAAAAAACCGCCTACTTTTGAGCCTACTCTTTTTTCTCTTCTCGCTGCTTTTCTTCTTCAAAAGTAGAGAAATCTAATCCGCAAATGGGATGACAGTTATCGAATAGATCTTCTCTGTTAGTATTGACAACGTCGGGGTAAGTAGAAAAATGAGCATAAGGGTTGTCTTGAGGGAGCTTATAGCACGGATTTACAAGATCGCATTCAACAAGGGCGAATTTTTCAGTAGGGCTTTCTTTTATATAGAGCGTTGGCATTTGATGTGGTTGCAAACTCTTTAAGCGCTCCCTTTCTGAACGAAGTTTAAGAAGAACTTCTAGATTAGGTGTTTCTTCTTCTACTGGAAATGGATCGTGGTTGTACATGCCTTTATCGTTATGGAAATCCGTATAACGGAGAACTTCTACTGGCCCTTTTGCAAAAACTTTGGTGAAAATATTTTCGTCTTCTTCTGTGAAATTTTTTAAAGCTAGCTGGTGCATCTTTTGAAAAAGGAATGTAGTTCTAGGGTTTTTATATAACCTGTAGAGAGCTACCGCTTCAATGGCCGCTAAGAGTCTAGAGCGAGGTGTTACCGGGATCTCTCCGAAAATATTGTTTTGCTTTTCTCTTTCAGCCGCGAACGCATAGATATAGCGCGTTGGCATTTGATGTAATTGCAAAAGAGCTAAGCGCCACCTTTGTAAAGAAAGGTTACAAAGAACTTCTAGTGAAAAGACGCGGCGTCCTATACGTACAGTTTTTTCTAGATCAAGTCGCTCTTTTCCTTCAGGCGTTATATGTCTATGCAGTAGATTCGTTGCTTCTTCTATACTGATAAAAGAGGGTGTCAAAAACTTATATTTAATGAGCCAATCAATCAGCCGGTTACGGTAAATGCGGTCTTTTTCATTAATAGATAAACTAGAAAAACCTTCGGGAAATTTTACAGGATCCGCAAGGTTTTCAATCACCTTTTCTTTGCGTAAATATTCGTTAGCGTCTTTAGAGCCTGAGGACTGTTTACTTTCTGAAGAGGGGCTTAAAGAATAAAAGAACTCGATATAAACAGGTTGCCTTTCTTCTGGAGTGGTTTGAAAAAATTCCTGATTTTTCGCTTGTTGTAGATGCTTTACCTTATTCGGTACACCTTGGCTGTACTCTCTAGCTGTCCATTGTGTTTTTTGAAAAGCGCTTTTTAATGCCTGGGAAATAGCTGCATCTGAGTGCGTGCGTAGAGATGGTAATCTACGTTTTTTTGTGAAATGATAAGCGAAAAACTCTCGAAGGCGCTCCTCTTTTTCTCGAGGCGGGCATATATCAAGATACTTTGGAAATGCGGGAGATCCTTCCTTGGTCTCTTCTTTTATACCCGCGACCTCGTATAAAGCCTGAAGATTAACTGGGGGACGAGGTTGGTAACAGATCTTTCTGCGTCCTTTTAAATAGTAAGGTTCACCATTCGAAATAGGGAGGTCAAACTCCCGGTATATTTCGCTGCAATGTGGTGCTAGATATGCAGCTAGAAAGTGCTCTAATCCTACGCCAAGGCATCTAGGTATAGGTAAAGATGTAGATAAAGAAGCCGCTCTAGTAGAAGGGCTGCTGCCTTTTTTTTCAAAAAGGGTGTTGACTATATGAAGTGGAAGTTCTTGTTGGTAATAAATAAAGGGAGGAGAAGTCTCTTTTTTATTTGGTAAATCTTTACTATCGATTGCACCAGAGTCGATTTTTGTAAAAGTTTTTTTTCGAGGTTGCCCTCGAAAAGCGGAAGGGTTTTTCATAGTCGATAAAACCCAAATAGGCCATACGATTGTGAAACAAAGAAGCACCCCAGCTAAAAGGTTGAAGCAGCTGTACGCGAGTTCAATAGTTTTTTTGACCGACTTAGAAAGATAGGGGGATAAGGAGGGCAGCCAGGTATCTTTAGAGAGAGGTAAAGGCAAAAGCAGCCTTTCAGTAGCAGAAATTTCAGACACAAAACCATCCTAATGTAGCAAAAAATTTACCATGAATAGACCGTTTTTTGTAAAGAATTATCTTGTTTTTTGCAGCGCGCTGCCTTTTTTTAGCATGGGAGCGCCCTATTTGCTATTCAAGAGATGAAGCGGAGATTTTCTCTATCCGCTGCCTTTATAATTGGTGTTTTTTCTAGAAAATTGTTATTATTTTTACATAAAAAAGATGTTTATAACAGGAATTAATTTGTGCATAAACCGATAAAAATTGCTATTGTAGGTCGCCCTAATGTGGGCAAGTCTTCTCTATTCAATCGACTTTGTCAAAAAAGAATTGCTATCTGTCATGAGCAAGAAGGAGTTACAAGAGACCGGATCTATGGAGATAGCGATTTTTTTGGCGTTCCTCTTCGCTTCATCGACACAGGGGGCATCGATCCAAATAAAAAAGATCCTTTTCAAGAAGAGCTGCACATACAATCGATGATCGCTGCAGAAGAAGCAGATGTGGTGGTCCTTGTGGTGGACGGCAGGTCTGGCTTGACTCTTCTTGATGAGATGGTTGCCAGAAGAATCTTAAAGCAGAAAAAAAAGATCCTTTTAGCTGTGAACAAGATAGATCACGATAACCATAAACAAGAAGAGTACGCCTGGCATACATTGGGTATTTCCAATGTGATCTTTGTATCAGCGATCCAAAACCTAGGTATAGAAGAGCTATTAGAGTGCGCTATTGAGGACATACCGTTACAAGAAGAAGAAGATCCTTCTACAAAACCTGAAATCTCCATTGCGATTTTAGGCAGAGCAAATGTGGGTAAATCTACTTTACTGAACCAGATTTTTTCTGAAGCGCGCTCGATTGTAAGCGATGAGCTTGGTACCACAAGAGATCCTATCGATGTGTCGATGATTTTGGAAAAAGCGCAGTTAACCTTTATCGATACTGCGGGGATACGCAAAAAAAAATCACAAAAAAATCCTGTTGAGAAGTTTGCGGATATTCGTACGCAAGAGGTGTTAAAAAGAGCAGATCTTTGTCTGTTTTTAATCGATGTAACTAGAGGCCTTACAACAGAGGAAAAAAGGATTGCCTCGATGATCGATGCATCAGGTAAGGGCTGCATCCTTCTTTGTAACAAATGGGATCTTGTCAAAGGATTTCAGCAAGAGCATTGCATCAGAGCTTTACAAACAAGCGCCCCTTTTTTAAAGCATATACCGATCCTTTTCATTTCTGCAAAATACCAAAAAGATCTATCAAAAGTCTTTACTAGCATTTTCCAGGTCTACGACAACCTATCTCTTAGAATTTCCACAGGGGAATTGAATAGATTCATTGCAAAAGCTGTAGAAAAAGCGCCTCCTCCGATGATTCAGGGAAAGCGCTTTAAGATTTACTATATGACGCAAATATCGACTCGTCCTATGCGTTTTATGCTGTTTGTAAACCGAGTAGACCGTTTTACCAAAACCTACCGGAAATACCTTATGAATCAGCTTAGAAAGGCCTACCCTCTATCGGGAGCTCCCATCCAGTTTAGCTGCAAATCGCATCAAGAGAATAAAGCCGTCGAATAGGTTCTTTACGGAAGTTGTATCATTCAGCTCTTTACTCGCTCTGTTTGTTGTCTCCAGAGATCGTATTAGATACCCGTTTTGTTACACCCTGCTTGATGCCATCTACTACTGCCATGCAGAGTGCTTTTGCTACACATGCTGTTATCGCAGGAACCACTGCTTGTAAATGCTTTCCGATGTTCGATACATATTTACCCACATCTTGAGAAGATTGATCGAGCCATGCAGTAATTGAAGCGGCGCCTAAAAACGTTCCTACTGTCCCTAAAATACCATAGGCTACCATAGCAGCTTTTGTAGTAGCGGTAACTCCTAAAAGAACACTTCCAATTGTGACAACAGAAAATGTAGTAATAAGCGCGGAAGCAGCTAAATTGGCTTTCCAAGCGTCAGGATTTTTAGCGGCGGGATTAACTGGGGTACTTGACATATTGCTCTCCTAAATTTTTTGATTTAGTCTATACAAAATGCCGATTTTTTTTCACCTAAAGATTATGCGTGCAGGTGATAGAAAAAGATCGGAAAATGATGAACTAGTTTGATGATATCATCAGATTTTCCGATCAGCGCTTTACTTTTTTTATCCAAAACATCTCCCTCTAAGGCGAAAGCGCTAAAAAGGGGATATCTACTTTGCTAAGGTTTCTCTACCTTTGCAGTAAAGTCTGGTCCAGCAATACGTCTTCGGATGAGTGTTGCTAATCCTTCTAATACGGCGTTAACTAGAACTTTACATCCAAGAATAGCCACCGCGCTTGTCACTGCAGGAAAATGGACTAGTAAATGATTTTTTACAGTAGAAAAATACTCTGTATTGCTCTGTTCGCTTAACGGCGTGTTACTGTTCGCTTTTTTTAAAAAAGCGGTGATAGCTGCGCCTGTGAAGATTGCGCTGATGATTGCTGTGGCAACAGCGGCTACGATGAGAGCAGTTGAGCTCACTGTTGCAGCTAAAACAGCAGAGGTAATGGTGGTGGCTGCTGCTGCTGTGATGGTAATAGATGCGGTAGTTCCGACTTGCATAGTTCTCTCCTTTTATTTTTTTTAATAATATTAACTGTTTATTTTTAATTAGTCAATTTGTCGTTTAATTAACAAAAATTAATTAAAAATATAAATGTTTATATATAAATATATTGGTTGGTAAAGTAGATTAATATGGGGGTAAGAGCTCTTTGAGAGTAATAGATGTAGTAGTTACTACTTCTATATTTTTTAATGTTTATTATTTAAATTAATGTTTTTAAATAAATTTATTTTTATTCAACTTATTTTTTTATGTGAGTTGAATAGATAGGTGCGAAAAACAGAAATTGTTCTACAGGATGAGATAATTATTTTTTAATCAACCATTTCATTAATTTTAATAAAACGCATCTTATATGGTTTATGTAGTAATTCATTTTTTGAGATGTAGATCGCTTATTTAAAAAATAGATGAATCTATACCGCGTTTTTGCCATAATCCAGCGGATACACACTTAGGTAAACTATGCGATTTTTTTCCGATGTGCGTACGTATAATCGCGCTTTTTTCAGAAAAGATCTATTTGCGGCTTTTTCTATAGCTTGTCTTGTTATCCCCCAGTCGATTGCCTACGCGCTTTTAGCCGATCTTCCTGTCATTAGCGGTCTTTATTCTGCGATTTTTGGTACCTTTATAGCGGCCATGTTTTCTCGATCTAGCCTACTTATGTCAGGGCCTTCTACGGCGATGGCAATTTTAGTACAAACGGCGATTGCAGAGGCAAGAAGGGGAACTGTTCATCCAATCGATCCATTCCACGTGCTTTCACAACTTGTGATCTTAGTCGCATTTTTATACATACTTTTTTCCCTTTTTAATATTGGTAGGTGCTTGCAGTTTGTAAGCCGCTCAGTGATGTTAGGCTATTTTTCAGGGCTGAGTGTGGTGATTATTATCGAGCAGATGCTATCTCTTGTTCATGGACCTAGTGTGGGCAAGCCGATCGACTCTTCTATAGGATCGAGTTTTGTACTTCGTAAAATGGCAGCGCTTTTTTCTCCTGATCAAACCGTTTACTGGACTCCTTTTATTGGAGCTATTTTAGGTTTAGCGTTCCTATTTTTTATGAAGAAAAAATACGCCTCTTTTCCTTCGGCTTTTATTTTGCTTTTTGGCTCCGCTTACCTAAGTTACGCCTTTGCTCTGTTTCATCATATACCTACATTGAATGCATCTACACCTTTATATTTTAGCGCAGAGATAAAAGCGCCTTCCATTGATCTTTTATTGATGAGAGAGATTTTTCCCTCTGCTTTAGCGATTGCGTTATTAGGTGTAATCGAAGCGTTTTCTGCAGCAAAAGCTCTTTCCGCTAAATCTAAAGACGCGATCTGTCATAACCAGGATGTATTTTCATTGGGTATGGCAAATAGCTCTTTAAGCTTATTTCCTTTTTCTATGCCTGCATCAGCTAGTGTGACAAGGAGCCTTCTTGCGTATAATGTGGGTGGAAAAACCCGCCTTTCTGGCATGATCTCTTCTTGTTTTGTGTATGGTATCTTATTTTTTTTCTGGCCTTGTGTAAGCTATATTCCTCTGTTTGCTTTTTCTGCTCTTTTGATTTTTACTGCGTTACATGTCGTAGATCGTCAGGCGTTAAAACTCTGTTTTCGAGCGACAAAAGAAGATGCCTGGATTTTTTCCATGACCTTTTTTCTTTGTATGGTGTTTCGATTAGATATCGCTTTTATTGTAGGAGCATTTTTTTCAATAGGGTTTTACCTTCGCTCGGTGGCCATTCCCCACTTTCAGGAATATGCTTTTGACTATGCAGGGAAATTATCGATTATTCAACCAAATGCAAAAAAGCATAGTAAAGTGCGGATCATAGGTATTGGTGGAGAGCTTTTTTTCGGCGTAGTGGATGTTCTAGAAAAAGCGATTGCCAATATTGCAAAAGACGATGAGGTAAAAGTCGTTGTTCTGCGTTTAAATAACGTCCATCATATGGACGGCTCGATGTGTTTAGCCCTTGTGCAGCTGCATGAACAACTACAAGCTTCGGGAAGGCATCTTCTGATTTCTGGTATTACCACAAAGGTATGGCGCGTTTTAGAAAGATCGGAAGTATTGCAAAAACTGCGTCAGGAAAATTTTTTCCTGCGCGATGAGACAAGGCCCCAGCTATCTACCTGGAAGGCATGCCTTCGAGCAGAAGAGCTACTCACTACCTCTATCAGTAATCTATAGCTACTTGGTATTTATTCTTTAGCGCAGGATCATATTTAAATACGCCCTCTTCATGATTGATGAGTTTATAAACCCAACGTTCATCGTTTTCTCGCAGCAATCTATCGCAGCCCATAATAAAGCCCTGCCAAAAGCCGTAGCGCTTGATTGCCTGCCGCATGTAGGTAGAAGACGTGGGTCTGTAATGGCTTCTTTTACATGTGGTAGGTGAGAGATACGTTTTATGAAAAGAGATCAACGCATCTGCTAAATCGATCATAGGATTGGTTTCTACTTCCTGGATAGGCGAGGGGAGCTTTTGCTTAGCGATGAGTTCTCTCTCTTTACCCCAGGGCTCTTTGTACAAACTAGAGGAAAGAGTCAAGTGATAAACTGCGCTAAAAACCGTAGCGAAGCATAAAAGTAGGCGCATGTTTGTACTCCTCTGCAATAGTGCGGGCTTGTTTTTCGTACATCCTTTCATTGTAGTATTTTGCCGATTCTCCCGCTCCATAAATACTGCCTACATACCAGCCGAATTCAAAAAAGGAAAAGATAGCTCCTGCAGCGATATTTCCCTCACGAAAAAAATAGTAGGAAGAATAGATAAAAAGGGAGTTGAAAAGAAAGGTGGTTACAGCGGTTTTTCTCTGACCTAAATAGAGGTACCCCATCCCTGGAAAAAGGGCGTTATACGTCTGCGCTTTAAAAACCGATTTTTTCTCAGCTTCATATCCATGAATCAGCGATTGTAGATAGGGCTTTTTTTTTGAGAGGTGAGAGAGTTTTGGTAAATCTCCTGTCTGCAAGGCTAAAGAAATCTCTACATCCTCATGGGTTTTTGGATAGTGTTTTTGCAGTAGACGCTGAATCTTCTCCGCTTTTTCTTCGTTGCCGACCTCTAAATAGCTTTTAAGCAGTACCAAAAGAAGATCGTGGTGCGGCTCAAAAGAAAGATCTACATGCATTAAATTGGAACGTTCAAAAGTGGCAATTGCATCGAAGTAACGCTCACCTAAATAGTAACAGTAGAGCATAAAATAGGAGAGTTCTTGCTTGCGATCAGGTGCATCTTCAAGTAAAACAGCAGAGCGTTTAAAGGTGGAAATTGCTCTATACAAATCAAAATCTTGCGCAAAGCAAAGGCCGATTTTATACTCTTTTGCCCAGTCTTGAGGGATCTCTTCTTCGGATAGCGGGGTAAATGCAGATGCAAGATTTTGGATGTGATCTTTTTCTACTTGGAGCGATACCTTAGGCTGAATAGTATCTGTTACCTTGACACACGAAGTGGTAAAAAATAAGAGCAGGAAAAACAGTACAGGTTTATTCATCATCGATTGATTTGATGCTTTCCATCCCTTCATCGAATTCTTTTTCTAGTAATGTGCTGCCAGTACCTTCACGAAAGACATCTTCCTGCTCTTCTGTAATCACGCGCATATCTTCTCTAGAATGTAAAATTCTTGGGCGGATAAAAAATACAATATTATTGATTGTATCGCTACGAGACATAGAAGAAAATGCTGAGCCGATAAACGGGATGCCGCCTAAACAAGGTACAGCAGAGGTCTGTCTTCTTTTAAGCACATCGACAAGGCCGCTTAAAACCAAGAAGCTTTCATTCGGCACATGGACGGTTGTATCTAACGTAGTTTTTGTCGTTGTGATGCCGCTTAATCTACCTGTTTGTGTGTTGGTATTGAGCGTTTCGCCGGCTGCATCGGTGGGATCGACAGAATTTTCAATATTGATTGCGAGGGAAATGACATCAGAATTTCCAATAACGGGAGTGATGGTCAGATTAAGACCAATATCGCGGTATTCGATATTCGATGTTTGAAAGATGCCTGCACTTGTACTCGAGTTGAGGTTTTGCAAAACAGAGCCGGTATAAGGGATGTTTCTTCCTACAAAAAGAGACGAGGTTTTGTTGTCTTGCGCTATGATTTTTGGCGTGAGAAGAATCGCTGTCTCTTCATCTTGCTGCAAAGCGCGTAGAAGAGAGCCTAACGTGAAAAAAGAGCGCCCCTTATGTGTGATCACATTACCAATCACCCCTAAATCAAAACCTGGAGAAATAAAGGGAATATTCGCTGGGTTGGGGGAGTTCGAAGGGTTGACAGCGCTAAGCTCTTTTCCAAAGGTTCCATCTGTTCCACCTGCACCGAAATTGCCTGTAGAGTAACCAAAGCTGCCTCGGTAGTCTCCTTTACTTCCCCAGTCTAAGCCAAAATCAAGCATATTGTTTAGCGTCGTTTGAATCGCTAATACTTCAATGAAGACCTGTTTTAAAGGAACGTCAAGGTTTTTGATCAGCTCTTTTAAACGGGTAAGGGTTTGTTGATCGCCAGTAACTAAAAGAGAGTTTGTGATCTCCAACCACTGAATAGAGCGGATGGCATCGAGAAGGCTTGCATTGACTTTGCTATTGGATTTTGCAAGGTCTTTTCCAATGCTTTGTAGCGCCGCTTGTAGATCAGAGCCTTTATGGTACTGCAGCTTATAGACAAGAAATGAGGTATTATCGATAGGCTGTATTTCTGAGGTTTGTCCCGCGCGCTCTCCTGAAGGAACATCAATTGTGCCAATCAGCTGCTTGGTTTTTCCTAACGATTCTTCAGATCCTGTAAATACGAGAGATTTTGTTGCGGGTATGTATTTAGCAGAAAATAAAGAAGCGTATAACCCTGGATCAGATAAGCCGCTATCTTTTAAATGATCGGCAAAACTTTTCAAGAGTTTTTCTAATTCAGGGCCTGTTTTGAATTCAGGTTTATAGATAAAAAACTTGGATGGAGGCGTTTCTTCTCCCAGTCCAGAAACGTCAAATTTCATGACGAGGGTCTTCGCTTTTTCTAGCGCAGACTCAGGCCCGGTAAATACCAAAGAGTTGGTATCTTTTACATGTTTCATGCTTTGCAGGGTTTTGACAAGCTGCTTATCGTAATTTTTACTTTTTTTCAGGTCCTGGATGACGCCATCAATTGCTTGGATAACGCGGCTGCTACTTGCATTTTTCAACTTATAGACAAGAAAAGAGGTTTTGCCGATACGCTGAATTGCGGCATCTTTTGATCCAGGTATATCGAGCTCTTTGATGATCGCGCCGATTTTTTGTAACGAGCTAGGCGCTCCTGTAAAGACAAGAGAGCGGGTTTTTTCGCTATATTGCATGCTCTGGATGGCTTGGATAAGTCCGGAATCGATCAAGCCGCCTTCTTTTAAACTTTTGGCGACATCAAGAAGAGCTGTTTGCAGCATTTCTGGAGACATGTGCTGTGGTTTGTACATGAAAAAATCGCTGGCTTCATCTTTAGCGGTTTTTGGATGCGCCACATCAAATTCTGCAATGAGTTTTTTTACCTCTTCAATACCGGTTGGTGGCCCGATTAACACAAGGGAGTTCGTAGCTTTAATCCATTTAAGATTATCGATGACCTCTAAAGCCTGCGCATTTCTAGCTGCAGCTTTCCGCATATTTTGAGCAAAAGACTCCAAAGCTTTTTCAATGACATCGCCTTTTTTATGCTTTAGCTTATATACAAAGTACGATTCTCCTACTTGAGCGCTTGGCATGTCATATGATGCGATCAACGACTGGATCGTTTTTAATGCAGGCTCCTCACCAGAAAACATGAAGGAAGCCGAGTTATCAATCCACTTCATCGAGCGGATGGCTTGGTATAGTCTTTCTTGCTTTTGATCTTCTTGATCGAGGTTGCTGGCGATTTGATCGAGGTACTTTTCTACCATTTTGCGGCTGACATTTTTCACCTGAATTAAAACAAAGGTGGGTTTGTCTTTATACGCTGTGGGATTGTCGATTTCCTCTGCCATTTTCTGCAGTTTTGCAAGATCGGGTTTAGGTCCTGTAAATAAAAACGAGTGGGACTGTTGGATCCATTTCATCGAAGAGATGGCTTGTAGAAGAGGTTTTTCTACTGCATTTTCTTTTGCAAGGTTGGATTGTAGTTGTTTGAAATACTCTTCAAAACGTTCTTTAGAGATGTACTGCAAGTGGTGAAGAAAAAAGGTTTGGTGTGTAGCAAAAGCAGAATTTGGCGTGTCGATGGTTTGTAAAAGGCCATCGATTTTTTGCAGCACAGGAGGCGTGCCTGTAAATAAAATAGAGCCTGTAGATGCAATCCACTTCATGTCTTTGATGCTTTCTAATACATTGGGATCAGAAAAGCCTGACGCTTTCAGCTGTTTGCCATATTCTTTCATTGCTTGGACGATTTTTTCTCCAGAAAGATGCTGCGGCTGATAGGCTAAAAACTGGGACTCTTTGCCAGCAGGTCTTGCGACATCGATCAAAGAAAGCATTTCTTTGATTTTTGGGAAAAGAGCAGCGTCGCCTGTAAAGACTAAGGCGCCAGCTGTTTTGGTAATACCGCTCCTTTTTTGCAGATCAATCAGATCTTTTTGCCCCGAAGGGTTTTTTTCCAAGTGGTGGAAGATCTCTTGCAGGCTTTGATAAATTTTTTCTGGCGATGCATGAAGAGGCTTATAGAGAAAAAAGGAGTTTTTCTCAGATAAAAGCGCCTTTTTTGTGGGAACATCTAACCCGGGAATAATCTGTCTGATTTTCTCGATAGCGCTAGGGACGCCTGTAAATAAAATCGAATGGCTTTCTTCAATAGCTTTTGCACCTTGAATCGCTTGGATCAATCCTTTTTCTTCATAGCCTTCTTTCATCATACTCGAGGCGATTTCTCGCATGGAGCTTAGTACTTCTTTAATCGGACGGTTTTTTACATGGTATAAAAACACCGTCTGGCCTTGGAGAGATTTTTTTTCTTCAGGGGTATCGAGAAGCTGCATGAGTTCTTGTACTTTCACAAGAGTAGGTCCCGAAGCGGTAAATAAAATAGACTTGCCTTGATCAATGCTATGTGCGGTTTGTAAAACGCGGACAATACCTTGGTTTTTATACCCATTTTTTTCGATGTTTTTTGCAATTTGCTGTAAAGAATGCAGCAGCTCTTTTGCTGATCGGTGGCGTACTTTGTACATGAATACATTGTTTGGATCGATCTTGTGTTTGCCCACATTTTCTTTATCCAAATTGCGTAAAATGCTAAGCGCTCTTTCTGTCAGCCTGGGATTTGCTACAATGAAAAGATTAGAAGAGCCTGGGGGATTGGTGATGAGTAGAGGTTTTCCCGCAGCAATTGGCGCTAGAATTTCTTTTGTTGTCGCGGCTAAAAATGCAGGGTCATTGTGCTTTACTCTGTAGAGTTCAATACCAGCGGAGCTATTTGTAGTGTCTATATGAGATAATAGCTCTGCTATTGTTTCGATGTTTTCTGTAATATCAGTGACGATCAAAAGATTGGTTTGCGGTAATGTTTCAATTTGCGCTTCCTTGGACATCATCGGACGGATCACAGCAGCTAATGCCTCTGCCGACTCATTTTTTAGTCGAAATACCCTTGTCGTCAAAGGGTATCTGCGGTCCATATCTTCTGCTTTGAAAACCAGTCTTGCAGGCTGTTTTACATCGGGGTTTTTATGAATCACCAAATTGTTATCTTCTTGCAGAAGTAAGAAGCCTTGGATGCGGAGAATTTGCGTTAAAGTCGCCATCACGTTTTCTGGTGTGATCGGCTCTTCCGATACGATCGTTACCGGAATAGCTAGCTCTTCTTCTGTAAATAGAAAGTTGACTCCAGTGACTTTGCTGACAAAACGGACATACTCTGCAAGAGCTACGTTTTGGTAATTGATTGTGAAGCCGTTTTTAGGGGCCTCTTTTGCAAAAGGGGTGGGGCGCGTTGTAGTCGCAGCTAAGCAGGGAACCACAAACGATAAGAAGACGAATAGAATTTTTTTCATAAGGGGATATTCAGTAGGATGGGTTTAGAGTAAAAAGCGTACTTCATTGCATACCTCACTTAAATCGTAATCCACTAAATGGAATAAATGCAACCAATTCCCTCTTCTGTTCGTAGGGAAAGTCCTACCGCTACTTCCCTAGAGAAAAATCGCAGTTTTTCAAGTGGGGTTTTTATCTGTAGGGATACGATTTTTATTCTTTTTTTCTACAAACGGCAGATGTTTTTCAAGCGCCACTCGATTCGATCGATAAGATCCTTACTCCAATAGTATCGCCTAAAGATAGCAGTTCTCCGCTAGCAATTTTTTTTCCTCGTACACGTAAAGACACGAGATTTCCAGGGTTATCTGGAAGAGTAAGCGCTGATCCTGGTGTAAGTTGTGTTAACTCTTTTAGAGAAAGCTCTAGTTCTGCTAGATTCACGGACACTTGTAAAGGAAGCTCTTCTACTGTTTTTTTCGTAGCGTTTGGGTTTTCGTCAGTCTTTTTTGCATCTTCTTCCATAAAAGGCTCCGGGTTGGAAATACATGATTGGATAGTCAGCTTATTTTTTTGAATCGATCCTGAAAAAAGCGTATATCCTGAAATAGATACAGCAGCTTTTCCCATCTGCTCTTTGATCTGGTATGCAACGGCGTCAACAAGGATGCAAGATCCCACCTCAATTTGCGCAAACTCCTCTTGGCTGATCGAGATAGAGCCAACGGTTATTGCAGCAAGAATAGGAGCATCTACTTTTATAGACTGCTTTGGTAGCTCACTTTTCCACTCGGTAAAATAGGTTAAAAACGATGATTGAAATGCTAAAGGAACAAGCAGGTATCCTGTAATCGATGTTCCATTATGGATGAAGCGGACCGCAATGGAAAATAGTTTTTGCGGAAGCTCATTTTGTAGGCAAACTTTTGGCGACATCCGAGAAAATAAAGGAAGGTTTGTTAAGGCGTCTAAACACTCCAATACGATGTAATGGTAAAAACCTTCATAAAGCGTGGTATAAGATAGGCTATCTGCCGCTTCTTCAGGAAGAAGCCAAGAAAGCCATTTGCGGATGTGTTCTTTACTCATAGCCCAGTAACATTCCCCTTCGATAGGGCCTGCGGTAAAGGTCAAAAGCTCATCTTGCGCGTAGCTATTAGCGCGTTTTTTTTCTACATAGCTTTGTCTGCCGAGTTTTACTTCGAAGTCTTGTAGAGAAAAACGCTCTTGTAGCTCTTCTGTAAAGGCTTCTGCATCAAAATAAGAGAGAGGCGTGATTTTTGGTAAAGAAGGATCCTGAGCTGCAAGGGTTTCAATACAGGGGAAAATTGGATGCGCTTGGTTCATCGATCTCTCCTTTCTGATGTGTCGGAGTCTTTATCTCCACTTGCTGAATCTTTGCGGCGAAAAAGGGCTCTTTCTGGATCGTAAGAAGCGTGTATTTTCCCCACTCTAAAAGAAAAACGGCCCTGTTCAAAAGCTTGGTATAATCCAGAGATCCCTTCGATAAAAGCGTTCATTTGCTGATGGTTTGATCCGATGAGCTGGATGTTGAATGAATCAGGAGCGCTTGCATATTTTTCTAGAATAAGGGAAGAGCCAAAAAACATGGACTGCTGAAATGCAGGGGAGTTTAAGATGACTTCTGTTCTAGATAATCCATTTTGTTGCATGACAATGGCTGTCCCTACAATTTGTGTAAACACGTTTTCCCACTGCTGGGGAATCGATACGCGGCTGATCGCTTCAAAAGATGCGCCAACTGCAACGCCGGTTAAAGGAAAGTTCCCTGTATCCATGGAAAAAGGGGTATGATGTTCCCCCTCTTTTTTATGCGGGTCAGTATCAAGAGGACAAACGGGAGAAAAGTCTTTGGCAAGGCTTGTTAGATACTTCTCTTTCTTTATCGAAACATCGGGTTTTTCTTCTTTAGTAGAAAAAGGTTTTTTTTCATACGTTGCAGGGGACTCAAGATTTGCTGGATAAGGATCTTCTTCTTGCTCGTTTTTTTTGCTAGATGAAGGCGCCTGGTATGCAGGGTTTTTTGCAGCTATTTCCTCATAGGCGCTTGCCTTTGGATCTTCGTCGATAGAGCTTTTTTGTTGCATGAAGGTGTTTGGCGCGTAGGCTCCTTGATCTAGTGAAGACTCAGTAGGAGCATCCTCCTCTTTAAAAGGCGCATCTTCTGCGTTGTAGCCTGCATCTTGCCCCGTATCTTTTATTACCGCTTTGCTTGTTTTATGTTGGGGGGTGTTTTTTGCTGTTTTCGCGCTACGCTGGCGTGTGGTTTTTTTATCGTTAGACGGATGAGAAGAAGCGTCTCTAGAGTCTTTACGGCCAGTCGGATGTTTTCCTGTTTCTTGCGACCGGTTATCCTGATGGTGTACTTGATCTGAATGGGAATTTTTCCGCGCAGTTTTCTGCCAAAATTCGTAGCTATGCGGCAAGCTGCGGTTATCGGTAAGCTCTGGTGTAGACGAGGGGATATTCGAGGTCATAGGGCGGCCAAATGAGCGCTCTTTTCCAGATTTTCTATGATCGTAGATCGAACGGTTTTTTGCGGGCGCATGCTCCTGCGTTTCAGCAGAATGCCCCCGCTCTTTTTTCTTTTTTCTTGCGTCAGGATCGATCGATTCGGTTTTTTGGACCTTGTCGACTTGTTCTTTGAATTTGGTGGGGTCAATATTTCTTGAGTTCTCTTTTTTTCGTCCCTCAAAAGCCCCCCCAACAGGATTGATGCTCATAAAACTACCTTTATTCTAGATTAACTAGACTTTTTTCTTTTTTCAATGTTCTTTAAAATATGCGCTGCAGAACCTAGTTCATCTTGCTCTTTTTCTTCTGCTTTTTTTTCCATATATCTAGCCTCTTCACTCCAATCTTTTTGGTGTTCGAGGAGTTTTTCTACATCTTTTTCCCGCATAAACACAAGTTCTGTGGCTTTTTCCACCTCTTCTTGTTTTTGGGATACGACTTTTTTTTGTGAGGCGACTTTTTGCTCTTTTTCTGCTAACTGTTCGTCTACTAAGCTAAGGTATTCTTTCATTTGTTGGATTTTATCTGCGGTTGTTCCCCCATCCAACGTTTGTCTCATCTGCGCTAGTTTTTCTTGTTTATGGTGCAGGACCTCATCGCGCGCTTTTTCTAGTGGTTGCAGCTTTTCTTCTTCTTTTTGTAGTTCTTGTTTGCGTTTTTCTAGTTCAATAATCGCTTGATCATAGCGATTTTTTTTGATCGCCATCAGTTGGTGTAAGGGATATTTTTCCTTGGCCATAGTTGCTTATCGAAATAAGGTTTGTAGCTGTTGTAACGTCTCTTCAAATGTCGTTTTTTCTTCTACTTCTTGGCGCAGGAATTGATTTACCTTATCTACATATCTAATCGCAAAATCGGCGTCTTTATCGGAGCCTGGTTTGTATTCTCCGATACGGATCAAAAGCTCGTTTTTTTTGTAATTTGCTAAAACTTCGCGCAGCTTTCCGATAAGTGCAACGTGCTCTTTTGTGGTAATTGAGGTAAGGATCCTGCTGATCGATTGCAGTAGGTCAATTGCAGGGTAGTGGTATTTGTGCGCAAGAGCCTGCGATAAAACAATGTGTCCATCTAAAATCGATTTTGTTTCATCGGCAACAGGTTCGTTCATATCGTCGCCTGCAACTAACACAGTATAAAAAGCTGTGATAGAACCTTTTTCTGAGTTACCGGAGCGTTCTAACAGTTTAGGCAGCGTAGCAAACACAGAAGGGGTATATCCCGCTCTTGCGGGAGGCTCTCCTGCAGCTAGCCCGATTTCTCGAAGGGCTCTTGCAAACCTTGTGACAGAGTCCATCATTAAAATGACGGTTTTTCCCTGTTCGCGGAAGTATTCTGCGATAGCTGTGCCTACGTAAGCTGCATTGATACGCAGCTGAGGCGCCTCGTCTGAAGTAGAGGTGATGATGATAGATCGGGCAATGCCTTCTTCACCTAAATCGTTTTCTAAAAACTCTCGGACTTCTCTACCCCGCTCTCCAATAAGGGAAATGACGTTGATATCGGCTTTTGCATTTCTTGCAATCATCCCAAGAAGTGTGGATTTTCCCACGCCGGCTGCAGCGAAAATACCTACTCTTTGCCCCTTACCGCAGGTCAAAGCGCCATCGATGCAGCGGACGCCTGTTGATATCGGCTCTTGAATGAGTTTTCGCTTTAGAGGGTTAGGCGGCTTGCTGATAATAGGAAAGGTATCGGGAACATTTGTCAACGGTCCTTTAGTGGAAAAATCTAAGGGCTCTCCAAGGCCGTTTAGTACCCTTCCTAAAAGTCCTTGCCCCACTTGAATATGCAAAGGCATTCTAAGGGGAATCACCTCAGAAGAGGGGCCGACGCCCTTCATTTCACCGATGGGTGATAGAAACACTTCATCTTTAGTGAAACCTACCACTTCAGCGGCTAAAGGAGCTCCCTCTCTTTTGACAAGGCAGATTTCTCCCATCTTCACTTGAGGGACAACTGCTTTTAGCAACGTTCCTACCGCTTCGGTGATTCTGCCGTGTACAGTGGTGAGCTCCACATCTTCGATGTGGCGCATGAGCTTATCTAGCGTGGGATGGTTTTTGTCCATCAGATAGGAGTTCCTAAAGCTGTATGTTCAGCATTTGTTTCATACTTTCAATGACTTTACTTAGCAAAATTGAGGAGTACTCTAGATTTTGCTGCGCCTGCGCCGCTTGAATTTGTACGGCTAACAAATTGGCGGGGTTGAGCTGTTTTGTATTTTTCCCCATCTCTTCTAGCCGCGCTTTTGCTGCGAGAAGATTGTTTTGCCCGTCGGTTACGTAGCGTAAAAAACGCGCTACAGGGCCGCCCCTTGTGTTTTGAGGAGCGCTTTCAGGGCTCGGTATACCCATTTTTGCATGCATTTTTTTGAGATGCTGGTTGGCATTTTGCATCTTATTTTTTAACAAATTTTCATGCTGCCTTTTGAACTTTAAGTTGGGATACTGCTGCAATTTTTTTTGCATTTCGTTTAAGTGCTGATCAGAGCTTGCTACGTTTCTAGAAATTTCTGCTAAGGAAGCGCCTGTAGGTGCAGAAGCATTTTGCGCCGCTAAATCCATGGGGGATATATTCGATGCATTTGTAGATGCACCTGGCTGATTTCCAGAAGAAGACTGCATAAATGACTGGAAGTCTTTTCCATCTGGAGGCAGCTTGCTAGGATTGATCCCTTTAGAACCTACGGCGTCTGTGGTCACTTTTTTGATTTCATCGCTCATGAGACGCTACCACTCCTCTTGCCTTTAGCTTCTTGTAGATCTAAAGGAGTCGGTTCTTTTTTCACGAAATTATCTACAAATGAAAGCGCATCTGTAGATAAATTTCGGATTAAGTTATCGGACGATTTTTCCATTTGAAAAAGCAGTTTTTCGCCTTCGGTAACTTTATCTGGTGACATCGTTAAAGCGAGTCCTAAAAATGTTTTTGCCATCTCATTTTGCGGATCTTCTTTTAGCACTTCTTCGAAATACGAGCAGGCTTTGCTGATTTCAAGTTTATGCAAATGCATATACCCAAGACCTACTTTCGATAGGCTATTTTTCGGATCGACTAACATCGCTGCTTGAAAAAGCTTCACTGCAGAATCTTCATCTGATTGATTGACTGCAATGAATCCTGATTCTAAAAAAAGGAAAAAATCTTCTGCAAACTCAGATAACATGCTCATGATATACTCATTATTGTGGTTTTTGGTTTCGAACAGCGGAGTTGATTACACTGTTTACTTGGGAAATCAAGTTAGAAATCGATTCACCTACCTGCGTTACCTGGCTCATCTGAAATTGTACAAGTAGAAACTGACCTGGTGCAGCTTGGCTAGAGTTCGATGCAAGCGCTTTAATTTGGATCACTAGCTCTGATTGCATTTTTTTATACTGTTTAATCAGTGTAGAAAAGGAAAGAATCGCTTTGTTTTTGTCTGATATAAATTCACTCATTTCGTTGCCTCATTTTTCTCAACTTTTGTGGTTACTCTTTTTACAGCTTCATAGGCGTGGAGTAATATTCCTAAATTATCTAACTCTTCTCGACTGGGCGCTGACTTCAATGTTTTTTTGATTTTCTCTGTTTGCTGATCTGCTCGAGAGATAATCTCTTTTGCTTTTTCAGGATCTTCGCTGATTTCTACTTCTAAGTCGAAACGAAATCGATCAAAATTTTTTTCTTTTTTTTCTAATCCAAACATATTTTTCACCTAGCTTACCTATTACCTGGAGTAACTGATTTTGTATTTTAATCCATCTTTTTCTAGTAAAACCATCTGAGGCAAGATTTTTGTGATTTTCATGCCGTTGATGCTTTCACCCATCGTAATGATTTGCCCGTTAATAACTACGCTATAATTCATATGGTCGTATTCTGCAAATCCATTTACCTGGTAATTTTGCGATAGATCAATACGCGAGGCATGCTCACTTGCAGCAACAGCTAAATTTTTGATCGATCTAATTCCAGGGAGTTTTTTCACGCTTTGTAATAGCTCTTTATAAGCGGAAGCGTATTTTTCATCGTATAAACCACCTAAAACCAAAAGTCCATTTGTCATCTGCATCTTCACCCTGGAAAATCCTTTGGATAAGATCAGGTTTTGGATTTCTTCGATCAAGTTGGTTTCGACCACAACGTGGTTTTCTAACCGATCTGCGTAGGAAAAATTGCTGTGGAGATAGTCTGCTAAATTTTCTAAGTCAGAGGCGGTTTTTAGATAGCCTGCAACGACAAATGTTCCCGCTTTAGGAGCGTAGAGAGATACCCCTTTTAACCCCATGTTTTCTGTAAGCACTTCATTGATAGATTTTGCTACATACTCATCGACCACGATGCTTTCATCGATCGATTCGATAAAAGAAAGGTCTTGCAGTTGGTAGAGAAGCGTATCTTTTCTTACAGGGGTTAGCACATGGCCTACTACAAAAAGCTTGCCTGAGCCCGCTGCATAGTTGAACGTAAGGTCGTGGTAGCTTGCAAACAATTCTTGCAAGATATCTTCCTCTTTTTTAGGAGCCACATGGTCTGCTGTTTTTGATTTCAATGTGGAAAAAATCGATAGGAACATCACTAAAACAATCAGAGCAAAAGAGCCTGCAAAAAACAGGTACCTCGTAGGAATCATCTCCTCTTTCCAGGAGGTTTTCGCAGCGGCATCATCAAGCGGCTTTTCCTCTTCTTTTGTAAAGGGAAGGCTTTCTAAGCTGCTGTATTCAGGAGCGTAAATGGTTTGTGCATCAACTTCTCGATCGATGATCAAAAACGTGGTTGTCCCCACAGAAACGATATCTTGCCCGGTGATCTCTTTTCCTTTATCTAAGGTAGTTCCGTTGACAAGCGTTTTGTTTTTTGACCCTAAATCTTCAATGTACAGGCCGCCTTCATCAGATATGGAGAGCTTTGCGTGGTGCCTCGATACACTAAGATCTTGGAAAACTACATCGGCTTTTTTAGGATCTTTACCAATAATATAAGAGCGGCCCTTTTCCAGCCCAATTTCTGCACCTGCATTTGGCCCTGCAATAACCTTTAAAATCAGAGGAGCGTCGTTAAATAAATTGAAAGGCAGCGCCTCTTCTTCTTGATCTTCGAAAATGGTATCGTACGCTGTTTTTTCCGATTCATCTTCATCCAAAGAAGAAAAGTCTGTGGTTTCTTTAGGCGGGGGAAGTGTGGTTTCTTCACGTCCTATCTGCGGAAGCTCTTCTGCTTTTTCATTGTCGTCAAATAGCGCATCGAAAGCGGCGCTATTGAGTTCAGTTTTTGGTAGAGCTTTCGTAGAAAACTGAAACGTATTTTGTCCAATGGTAAAGACAGCACCTTCTTGCAAAATGGTAGCATCTTCTACCGGATTGCCATCTAACAAGCAAGGGGCATCTGGATGGATATTGCTAAGAGAAATCGCCCCTTCTTTTAATTGGAATTCCGCCTGCTCTGGAGCAATTGTCGAGTCGTCTACAAAAAAGTCGGCAAGTTCAGGATCGTTTCCAAGTGTCCATATCTCTTTTTTTTCAAAGGGAAAAAAAAGGCCTTTTTTCGGGCCATTAGTTATAGTGATGTGTCCTATCATCGGTGGTAAAAATGCTCTCCAGATCGTGTTTCTAATTCATCCAATTCTTCTTTCCAATAAGTAGCATAGTTAACAAACTCTTCGAGTTTTTCCTTAAAATCAGGATAGCTGCACTCTCTACTTATGGCCAGCGATAAGGTCAAGTAGGTTTCACTTGTATCGATGCCGATAACAGCGCCTCCTGTGCCTTGGCCAAGGATGCATGCATGTAGCAGTTTGGCAAAAACTTTTTCCCGCTCTTGCTTTGGGATGTCCCGAATAGTTGCGGTAAAGTGTAGTCCTGTATCTAGCTCCCGTATACATGTAGTAATAGGGTCTATGTATAGGTTGCAAGAACGGTTTTCTACAGAAAGATGTGTTAACTGCAACTCTTTTGCTAACGTTTGTGCAAACGATTCAAGCATTGTAGATCCTACGTTTCACGTGCTTACTTCAATTATTAGTATCTTTACAATAAATTTCAAACACCAAAAAAAAACCGATCGAAAACTATGGTTTTGATCTAGAGAATGCAAATAGATTATCGGATAAAAAAAGCCCTGCTTATTTTGAGTAAGCAGGGGTTTTTGGTAGAAAAGATTTTACAGAAAAAATCTTTAAGGAAAATTAGACAGCTCGGTTTAAAGACACCATGGTTTTTTCCGTTTCGATGAATTCAGATGCTCTAGAAACCTGCTGGTTATACATAGCAAGAGCAATTTGTAAAAGCTGATTAAATACCGTGGTAACGTAATCCATTAGCGCTCTTGTTTGTTCTATTTGCGCTCTTTGTCTTTCAATATTTGCTTTTTGAAAAGCTCCTACCGCTTGCATAGACGACTGGCCGATCTGAGAAAAGATGTTGAATTTTTGTCTTCTTGTCTCTTGTGATTGGATGGCGCTATTTTTTTCTTGCGCGGCGTTTTGTTTTGCCTTTCTAGCGGCTTTTAGCGAGCGAACAATTTTTTCTCGGTGGACAGGATTTCCCCTACTTTGCCTGATCGTATTGGAATACTTTGTCCGGTAAGTTACCGGGTTTCCCGCAGGATCAAGTAGACCTGGAACGTATTGATCTAGTTCGCCTGCGTTATAAAAATCTTTTGCTCCAAAGCGGACAAGAAGAAGCGCAATTTCTTCATCGGATTCAGGCACGCCAAACAATTCTTCTGGAGGCGCTCCACCGGCTGCTCCTGCGATACCTGCAGGGCCTTCGGGCGCTTGCAGCCCTTCTTGTATAAGCGATTCATATTCGCTAGCTGCAGTTTCTTTTGTTTGCGCTGCGTTAATCGCTCCTCTTTCAGTAAGGTCCATGCCATAACTTGCCACTTGGGGAGCGAGTCCTACACCTGCAGATACAGCGCTTGTCATACCATCCCAGTAGGTGGCATCTGCCTGTTTTTCTACAGAACTTTTGATCGCATTTGCCTGTTCTTTATTGGCTTTTTTAAGCGCTCTCATTTCCATTTCGTTTGCCTGCAAACTGGCAACGGCAAGTTTGACCGCAGCCTCTTCTATCTTTTGCATAACCGAAGAAAGAGCCCCTGATGCACCTTGTTGCATGACTCCTAAATCCATGATATTTCTCCTTTTAATATGTTGTTATACAGCTCTTGCCGCCATTACGCGGGCTAAAGCTTCAAAACCAAGGGATAAAGAGCCTAGGCTTTGTACCTGCATATCGTAGCTTTTTGCAGACGACTTGAGGTTTTCTTTTGTTCTTTTTTGTAGGTTTTCTAATACGGTAGATGAAAACTTTAGTATCGCTTTTTTCTCTAATACAGCAGCCATCTCCCGGCTTAACTTCGCTTGTTCAAACTGGATTTGTGCAAGCTCTGATTGTAGCGTAGCTTTCGCTGCAGAAGCGCCTAGCATACCTGTTGCAAGTACGCGGGGGATCATAACAGACGAGTTTTTCATGTAAGATGGCAGTGTAGTACCAAATTTCGCTTCGATCTGACCTGCGATTCCACCTTCTGCAGAAGAGGGGTTTCCCGCAGCTGCAAGAGCAGCTAATACAATAAGCATGCTGGTGATGATGGTTAAAATGTCGGCAGCTTTGCCTTTGCCAAATAGCTTTTTCAGGTTTTTTTCAATGACATTTGTGGCCATCAGCATCTGCATAGTTCCTGCCATTGTTCCAAAACGGGCGCCTGCAGCGAACGCTTCTGTTCTTGTTTGAGGTCGGTTAGGAGCGTTTTCTGCACCTGCTTCTACGCCATCTGCGGCTGCATCGTCTGCTGCAGCAACACCTGCGCCTTCAGCGGCAGCTGCTGCTGTATCGGTGAACATGATAGCTCCAGCGCCTCCTGTTGCAAGACCAATAGCTGCGCCAAGACCAATACTTACTCCCGCTTTTTGTCCGTCGCTCATGTTTTTTGTCATTTCATCTGTCGCGCCTGAATACTGTAAAGCCATCATTGCTGCTACAGCGATCATCGCTTCTACTCCTGCCATAATTGCTAAAAGACCGGCAAATACCGATACAATGATCCCGATGGTTTTCATTTGCTTTTGTTTTTTCTTTGCTGCTTCTAGTTTTTTTTGCGCCTCTTCGATCTTTTTGACCTCTTTTGCAGCATTTTTTTTCGTTGCTACTGTGATCTTATCAGAGATCTTTACCTGTTGATCTGCTAAGTGGCTTTCAAGCTGGGTTAATACGATATGGACTTTCACCATCATTTCTAGCTCTTCATCGAGAAGCTTTTTTGCTTGTTTTTCTGCATTTTTATCGGAAAGCTGGGTCTTTGGACTCGATCGTTCCATCCGCTTTTTTTCTACGTTTTTTCTATTAGAAACCGCGGCGTTTTCCGCTTGGATCGAGTGGTTTTTTGCTGCATCTTTACTCTGCATATCAACAGAAGAAAAGGGAGAGCTTGGTGTTTTTCCTATTTCTATAGACATCGCCTTACCTCGCTATCGCAGCTAGAATATCTAGCTCGCTATTGGCGTTATTGATTAAGTTAGCAGCTGCTTGCTCTAAGCTTTGCTGCGCTTGTGTTTGCTGGTTTTGCTGCGTTGATGCAGATTGTTCTTTTGCGTTATACATCTCTTTTACCGCATTCAACTCGGTGGTGACTTTACTGATCGTTGCAGAGTCTGGGTTGCCGTCAAGCTCTTTAAGGTAGCTTTTTTGCGCTTCGATCTCTTCTTGTTTGACCTGAAGAAGCGCGTTATCAGTGATCAATAAAAGCTTGGCTAAGGTTTGCTGCATCTCTACTTGCAATACCGTCGCATTGAGCATTGCTCCTTTGATTCCTGCAAATAAAGCTCCATGTAGATTGGTTCCCATCATGAAGTAGTAGGCGCCTTGCGCTTTTTCCCCTTTTGCTGCAACTTTGCTATCATCTATGGGTATATTCATAGAGTTTCTCCTTTTTATTTTGTTTAAGCAGGTTTTTGGTTGCGCACTTCAGCGCCGATCCAACCCTGGCTATAATTAGTAATCACAATCGATTTGATCTCACTGATCAAACTCTGAATCTGTGATGATAACTCTTTCATCTTGATCGATATCGTCTGCGCCTGCGATGAATAAGCAGTAGATGCTGCTTGCATCGCTTGCTGGATTGTTCTTGTGATATCGGTTGGCCCCGAAGGTTTTTCTTTTCCTTGCGTTGTACTTCCTGGCTGATAGAAGGTTTTGTGATCTTTAAAATACTGATCTACCTTATCCCAGCTAGAAATACTTGGATCTTTTAAAAAGTCTTCCATCGTATGACCTTGGTCATCGATTTTGGTTTTCATGAACTGGCTAAAAGAGGAATCTGTTGTGCTGACAATATTGCTTCCAAATAGCCCTTGTAGCTGTTTTACCTCATACATCAAATGGGTCATTTCATCGGTCATCTTCTGTAGGTCTTTAGAAGAGATCCCATCTTTTGTTCCCATTTGCGCAAACTCTTTCTGGATGTCGGCCATCTTCTTACTCACATCGGATAAGTATTTGTTCAAAAATCCGTATCCGCCGTAGCTATACTGCATGTTGCTCATCGTCTGACCCATTGTGGCAAAGATCAAGGTGATGAGTACTGCAGGGTTTTTCTTAAATCTTTTGACAAGGGAGTTTACTTCGTCCATGAAGATTTTGTGCAGTAAATCATGAAGATCTTTGTTGCCTTCGAAAAAACTGAGCATTTGTCCTACCATAAAATAATCAAAGTCATCGGGATCCATTGGATCTTCTTGCTGTTTTTTAATCCAGCTATCGATCCCTTTATTTTCATGGTCTGCCCAAAACGCGATCTGATTGGCAAAAGAGTTTTCTCCCTTCATCTGGTCGAAATAAGCAGATAGCTTTTGCATCGCTTCTTTTGCTGCATCAGCGCCGCCATTTTTGTAGGCAAGGTCTCTTAAGGTATCGACCATAAGTTCTGCTAGCGTCTCGCCGTTTGATCCGGTAATTGAAGACAGCTGATTGAAAAACTTGTTGAATACCGCTGCAGTAGCAGGGGACATATCTCCCGATTTTTCCTTACTTAAAGCGGCCATAAACCAGCTTAAAAAAGCCATAAGCTGATCGGGTGAAGGAGACGCTTTTAAGCTGTTCAACCAGTTTTGAAAAGCTGTTGCCATCGAGTCGGGATCATTTGGGATAGAACCGGGATCGACAGGTGGCAGCCCTGGTATAGAAGGAGGTGTAATTCCTACGGGATGTTTATCCCGTGTAGAGGACTTTACAGCAGTTTTTCCTTGAGTAAATCCAGACGCTTTTGTCGCTGCAAGCTCTACTTTCATCTCTTCTTCTTTCAGCTTTTTTCCTAGACTTTCTGCTGCAGCCATGTTGCTAAACATATGCAATGGGCTTTGAGAAGGCTTGCTTTTGTTTTCTTCAAGAAGAGCGTCAATCGTGCTGGTGGTTTCCTGCACAAAGGCTAAGCGTAGCGTATCTGTAGAGGAGGTTGTTTTTACTTCTTCTACTTGGATTTGATCTGTAGTTGTTGCCTTTATTTTGGCAAGTTGTTCTGTAGATAATTTATCTGTCATAAAATGTCCCTTTGTTTATTCGCCAAAAAAATTGTTGGCAGCTTTTCTAGCTTGTTCTAAGGCGTAAGCTATATCAGCTGGATCGATGTTGTCTTGATATGGATGCTTTTCCACATCACTAATCAAATCTTTCACGATCGCAGGAGCATTAGGCTCTGCAATTTGTAGACTAAGAACTAGGCGGTTATATAAGCTTTTTGCATCAGCTGCATTTCTTGTATGCTCCTTTGCGTTCATCATTAAAAGATTGGCAAGAACATCGCCTCCAAAGCTTGCGTTCATGAATCCAAAAAACTCATCTGCGATACTGCTACTAAACGAGTCTGTTGCTGTGGTGGATAGAGTCAGTAAAATCATTGTCATATCACCTAAAAACTTTTGGCTTGCTGCATCAAAATCGGGAAGGCCTGAGCTTCCTGGCCCTCCCATATGCGATAGGAGGTAATTGATGGTTGTTTTATTGCTATCTAAGTACCCTGCAATGAGATTTGGTCCCGCATTCTTTGCATTGAACCTGTTGAGGATATCTTGGTAGTTTAAGTGACCTGCGTCTTTTGCTATATGCGCAGCAAGATTGTATAGGCCGTTTCCTAACACTTCTTGCATTTTGGCTGGATCTTTTCGCAAGATGGCAAGTAGTCTATTGCCTAAATCAGGGATATCTCCACTGCCTTCCTTTGCAAGTTCTAAAATTTCACAAAGAAGATTGATCACATCAACCGCATCTTCTGTATTTTGGATATCATCTTTTGAAGGTGCAGTGGAAGGAGTGGCATCTGTTCCAAAAATCGCATCCAAAAGGTACGATGAAGTAGCTGCGCCTAAAGAAGATGGGGTAGAGTCTGCTGTTTTTTCTGCAGCTACCTCTACTTTATAGCTTGTCTGTACGCTGTGAATTGTCATGCTTTTTTCCTACTGTATATTGTTTGTTAAACTGCGAGCCATTTCGCAGATTTTGCCCGTTTTTTCTTGGGCTTTTCATTTTCTTCTTTGAGCTCTTCTACCGACCTTGTTTCATCGATATGCTCTCGGTATGATGAGAGCTCTTCTCTTGCTTTACTTAAAGCAGCCCACTCTTCTTCGCTAAAGTTCTTTTTATCGCTAGCGTAGGCGTTGAGTTCATCTTTTGAGATTTTTAGCGCCTGCATCGCATCGTCTGCTTGCTTTTCTAACTGGCTTTTCAGTCTTTTTGCATGCTGCATGGCCGCTTCTTTTTCTTCTTTTGTTCCTTCATTGAGTTTTTCTAGGATCTGCTCAAATGTATGAATCGACTCCGATACAACCATATCCATCTTATCTGGTGTGAGCTCATTGATCTCTTTGTATAACTCTTCTAATTTTTCTATCTTTTCTTCCATTAGTTTTGTTCCTTTTTGTCTGCTTTCGTAATTCCCCGTACATTTATTATAACAAAAAAACTTTTACAGCGCAAGGTAAAAATATGACTTATCTTATTTAAATTGTTAACAGTAAAGGGTTTAATTAATTTTTGCCTCAAGAAACTGTTAGGAAAAAATGGGAGTTTTTTGCAGAAATCAGTGTGTAATTTGCATGTTTACGTGCTCCTAGAGAGGTTTTTCTATCCTATTTATAATGAGCGCTTTATGAATACACATGCTAGTAAGCACTATTTATAGTGGGGGAGCCAGACATCATCAGCCAAGTCGTAGAAGAATCTCTTATTATTCTATTTCTATAGTTATGAACATTTATATTGAAATATTTAAAATTATAGTTTATAATATAATAAAAGGGGTATTATGGTTAGATTAATAATAGAGAAAACAACACCTTCTGTTCATCATGGACATGCTGCCACTCGTTCTCGTATAACAGGTCCTAGAGCATCCAGGCAGCTTAGTGATTATGAAATTGTTTTAGAAGAAGCTCCTGTAGAAAACGCTGAAGCTATTCCTGTAGGGCCTGCGGATACGCCTCCTGCTCTTTTTTTAACTATTGGAAAAAGGGGAGAAGAAGTGCAGATGAAAGGGCGCACTTCTTCTGATCGGGCGCAGATGCAGGAAAAAATGCGCGCTCTTGAAGAAGAGTTTTTTACTGCAGTAGCTACTATCTACGAAAGAGAAATGGGAGCGGGGCACGTTTTTCAGCCCGAGCGTTTTGTGTTTTTCTCTATGAATAACTCGATTCTTACTTTTAGACGACCTGATGGGACTCTTTTTTCTGTCCACGCAAGAGAAGGGGAAATTCCTACTTTATCAGATATGAGAAATATCGTAGAAGATCACGGAAGGTATAGCTTACCGGTGAACGCATCTTCCGTTGTAAGTTACATGGCTTCATTAGATGCAGCTCCTTCTATTTTAGATCAGCCGCAATGTTACACGCCAAGGCTAAATAGCCTCTCTAAACAACGTTTCATCTCTGCAGATGGAAAATGGAACATGGCTACTTTAGAGTTTTTCGAGCATTTAGCTGGAAACCCTCTAAGGCTATTGATCGATGATGAAGAAAAAGAGCGCACTTTTAAGGGTCTAACCGACATGTTAACAAGAGCAAAAGCTCTTAAAAGACATCTTTTAGCAGAATGCAGGCGCATGATCGGAGCGAAAGCAGCTATCCTGGAAAACGCTGCTGCGCCTCATGATGAAATTCTACAAATCCAAAGCGAAAAAGCGCATTATGAAAAAACAGCCATGGAGCTGATGCAATTAGATCAAACCGCGCTATTTGTAGCTCTTTATACATACTATGAAACCAAAGACCTTTCCTCCATTAGAGAAATCGCTACAAAGACACAAGAAATCGAGAGAAGGCTTGCTGCTTACGTACAGGCAAATAGCAAAAACTCCTATGTGGGGCAGGTGCCTTTACTAGGAGATGCGATGTATCATGCAGGTTCCTACTTTTCTTTTATGAAAAGCGCAAAAGACCTTCAGCCAGAAGAGATGCGTTATGTGAAAACAGCAGTTCAGGCAGGTATCTTCAATATCGTTGCAAAAAATCGTCTCAATCAAGACTTGGCTTTAACAAAAGATAGCTGTTTAGAAAGCTTTGTCCGCGCGCTTTTACAAAACGATCACTTCGCTCTGGTTTTTAGAAAAGAAGAACGCCCCGAGGCGGTTCAAGAGTTTGATGACGCAGTGAAAACCAAGATGAACGAAACATTTCCAGATGTTTCCATGCATGCTTTTGAACGGGTCGACATCCACAAACGCCTTAACGCATAAAACAAGGTACAATACAAGATTTAGGCGCTTTTTTCTGTTTTTCTATGAATCACCGGATCGTTATTTCCGGTAACGGTGATTTCTTCGACAACAATTTCTTTAATTGTAGGATCAGAAGGCACTTCAAACATCAGGTCGCGAAGAAGGTTTTCCACAATCATCTTAAGCGCTCTTGCTCCTGTGTCGGTAGCTTGCGCTTTTTTCGCGATAGCGTAAAGGGCGTCTTCAGTAAAGGTCAGTTTCACCCCTTCTTCTGCAAAAAGCTGGGTATACTGCTCGATCACGGCATTTTTTGGCTCTACTAAAATCCTTTTTAAGCTATCGACATCGAGCTCATTGCAGTTAGCAATGCTATTGAATCTTCCGATGAATTCAGGGAGCATGCCGAATTCGATTAGATCTTCTGGCTCTATTTGAGAAAGAAGGAAATTCGACTCATGAGAGCTTGGTAGGTCCCGATCTGCTGTTTCAAAGCCGATGGTGCTTTTTCCTAAACGCTTGGCTACGATTTTGTCTAAATGGACAAAAGCGCCGCCAACGATAAACAAGATGTTTTGTGTATTGACTTTGATGTACTCTTGGTTGGGATGTTTTCTTCCTCCTTTAGGGGGAACGCTTGCAACGGTTCCTTCTACGATTTTTAAAAGAGCTTGTTGGACTCCTTCTCCAGATACATCTCTTGTGATCGAAACATTACCACTTGTTTTTCGAATTTTATCGATCTCATCTATATAAATGATGCCCATTTCTGCTTTTGCTACATCGTAATCTGCAGCCTGCAAAAGACGCAGTATGATGTTTTCTACGTCTTCTCCCACATAACCAGCTTCTGTTAATGTGGTCGCATCGGTAATCGCAAAAGGAACATCTAAAATACGGGCAAGTGTTCGGGCAATCAGAGTTTTCCCAGAGCCTGTAGGGCCAACGAGCATCACATTTGATTTAGAGTACTCTATGCCGGTATCTTTTGACATAGATCGGATCCGCTTATAGTGGTTGTAGACCCCTACAGCAATGGTTCTTTTAGCAAGTTCTTGGCCGATGATGTATTCATCGAGTTTGTCTTTGATTTCTTTTGGTTTGAGCAGTTGAAACTCTGTAGGAGCTGGTTTTTTCTTTACGATATCTAAGCATAAATAGACGCATTTATCGCAAATGTAGGCGTTTGGCCCTGAAATCAACTTTTCTACGTTTTCTTCCGTTCTACCGCAGAAAGAACATGCGGTGGGAAGTTCTTGTTTTTTGCTCGACATTTAGACACTTGCCTCAATTTCTTGTTCTACTTTTTTCGGCTGGGCGATTTCATCAATTAGCCCATATTCTTTTGCTTCAGATGCGCTCATCCAGAAATCTCTTTCAGCGTCTTTGATGACTTTAGCGATATCTTGCCCGGTAAATTGCGCTAAGAGTTTTGAAGTGAGCTTTTTTAGTTCTAAAATTTCCTTTGCCTGAATTTTGATATCAGCAGAACTTCCTCCAACGCCGCCGTAGGGCTGGTGTAGCATGATCCTGCTGTTGGGAAGGGCAAAGCGTTTTCCTTTAGTGCCTGCTGCAATCAAAAGAGCTGCCATCGACACAACCTGACCTATGCAATAGGTGTTGATCGTGCAACCTAAAAAAAGCATGGTATCTAAAATGGCTAAGCCTGCAGAAATCAAACCACCAGGGGAATTGATGTATAAGTTGATGTCTTTTTTGGGATCTTCCATTTTTAGAAAAAGCATCTGAGCGATGACCACATTTGCTACTTGATCGCTGATTTCTGTGCCAATAAAAATAATCCGATCTTTAAGAAGACGGGAAAAGATATCCATAGATCTTTCACCTCTTCCCGTATCTTCAATGACGTAGGGTGTAAGAGACATTTTGGGTCTAGAATCTTTAAAAGACATAGCAACTTCCTTCTGTTTTCGATGATCCAAGTAAAAAAGAGCGGGAAATTTTTGTCAAACCTTTGCTGCCGGAGTCTTTTTTGCTTGGGTAGCTGAGCTTTGTATGCAATCTTGCGCCTTGCGTAAAATGACTTTGGAAAGAGCTAGAGCAAAGACTTCTTGTGGTATATCTTGTGCATTTACCCTTACAGGGCCAAAGGTTTGTAAAGTTCGTTTTGCTTCTTGCTCGACTTCAGCTTTTGTCACTTGGATGCCGCTGTCGCGAACAATTGCTCTAGATAAATAAAATAAACGGACAGCTTCCTCTGATTGGCTGGTGATTTCAAGGTCCATCGCTTTTTTTTCTTCTGCAGAAAAATTCTCGATTTGCTTTGACCTTGTTTGATCTTGTAGGATTTGCTTTTTTCGGTGGTTTTTTTCTGCCTCAATTAGAGATTGAGGCATATCGAAGGGGTATTGATCCAGTAAGAAGCGGTTGATCGCTTCTCTTTGCTCTTGGTCGTGCTTTTCTACTGCTTTTTGCTGCAGGAGATTTTTTAAGTAGTCTTTTAGCTTGTCGACTGTTTCAGCACCTGCTTTTTTAGCAAAAGCATCATCGAATGGGGGAAGATCTGCTTCTTCGACTTTTTTAATCGTAAGAACGACATCTTTTTTCTCCATTGATTCGCTTTCTTCACCCTCCTTTTTGTCTTCTTTAGGATCGCTGACGCCTTTTAATACGTCGCCTGCTTTTTTTCCTAAAACAAGTTTTTTCATCCAGCCAGCCATGTGCGTATCAGAAACCTCAAATCTGGTATCTGCAAATACTTTTTCTCCAGGATTATCCGCTGTTTCTAGATCGATGATGATGAAGTCATTTTCTTGAATACCTCGGTCGATTACAGGATTCCATTTAGCGTAGAAAAAGCGCATTTGTTTAATGGCTTCTTCTAGTTCTTTTTCACCGATTTCTTGAGGCTTTTCTTCACTTACCTGAAACGCAGTAGCATCAACTTTCGGAATAATTGGATCTGTCTCGTAACTAAATAAAAAAACAGGAGATGCAGGATCAGAAGATTTTAAAGAAAAGGAGACTTTGCTTTGATCATTTAGTAAAGGGATTTTGATGAGCTGCATTGAAGCTCTAAAGGCAAGCTCTGCAGCTTCTGTTTTTGCTTGTTCTTGGATCGCATGGCCATATTTTTTTTCGACCATTTGTTTTGGAACTTTTCCTTTGCGAAAGCCTGGTAAAGAGATGTCTTTGCGCACTTTTTTTAAAGCGAGATCTTCTGCTTTTTTGAGAAGTATTTCTGTAGGAGTCGTTTCAAGAGAGACGATACAAGAAGATTTTCTTTCGAGTACAACGGCTACCTCATCATTTTGAAACGTTTCTAAAGCGGGAGTTTCTGGTCTTGGAGTAGCTTCAGGTTTTGTCTCTACTTTCGTTTTTCCCTTTAACGGAGTTTTTTTAGGAGGGGAAGATTCCTTCGGAGGTGTTTTTTTGCGGGGAACTTTAGGAGACTTATTTTTTTCCGTCACAGATGGCTGCCTTTATGTTGAAATTAAAAGCGGATGATGAGATTCGAACTCACGACCCTCACGTTGGCAACGTGATGCTCTACCACTGAGCTACATCCGCACTTGTAGTCAATACACTATAGAAAAAGGAAGCTTTTAAATCAACTAGACCTTTGCTGTAAAGGGTACTTTTTCAATGGTATATAGGCTGCATTCTTAATGCCTCCTATGTGTAAAAAAAAACTCTAATTTTTCCTTGCTCTCCTAAACCGAAACCGGTAAAAACGGAATATACACCTATTAATTCTATATTTACATGGAACCAAAGACATGTTGAATTTTCGCAAGCTTAAGCAAGATTTCGCCTCAAATATTTTAAAAGAAGGAAAACAGCTGTACCAGTCACAAAAAGTGGTGTCGGCAAAGATCCTTCGCTTAGAAAGCGATGTGATCCGGATTGGAGCGAAAGTTTTGGGTAAGTATGATAACACCTATTCTTGTGAAATGGAGATCGATCGTTTTGAGTCTGAAGTGGTGCACTCGAACTGTGACTGCTCTTACCGCTACGACTGCCAACACTTAGCTGCTTTGGTCTTTTTTATTGAGGAAAAGCTCGATTCTTTAATCGTAGACTACTCAAAAGAAGCCTCTTTAGAAGAGAAAAGTGATCAAGAAGAAACAAGAGCTCTACTTAAAACCATTGAAGTTGCAAAAACCAAAGAAGTGGAAAAGCGGGATCTACTCCAGCAAAAGCAAGTGCTGCAAGAATACAAAACTGCAGCAAAAGTGCTATCCATGTCCCCATTTTTCTTGCCAAGTGAAGACAACGTCTTTGTGCAAGCAGAATTATTGATGCTTTTCAATCCCCAGTCTTTGCAGAAAAAAGGGAAAAAAGTAGAGCTACAAATTGCGCTTAGGCTCCCTTTTCGCTCGAAGCCTTTACAAATTGCTAATATTGCAGTGTTTATGGAAGCTCTTCGGTATGAAGAGACGATCTTAATTGGGGGAAAACGCTACTTTTTTTCGCTGAACTCATTTTCTGATATCGATGCAAAAGTATTGAAGCTTTTACTCAGCTACGCAGAAATGCCTAGCCCCCTTTGTCGCAATAAACGCTCTTTTTTCATGGATAGCGATCAGTTTGGTATGCTTCTTTCGCTTGTCTATGATAATTTGCTGAAAATCAAAACAAAAGCGTTTACCTCACGTTTAGAAGAAAGCGGCTCTATGCCTTGCATCTTTGTAGGTAACTTAGAAACGCCTTTGAAATACTCTTTTTCGACAGCTATTTTCCGCTTTATTTTAGAATATATAGATTCTCCTTCTGCTAAAGTGTTTGTAAAACCGATGCTTCTTTTAGGGCAAGAAGAGGTGCATGTTGAAGAAGCTTGCTTGTTTTCTTCTTCTCTTCCAGGGTTGATCTATGAAAATACATTTTTTCGCTTCCCAAAACACATCAAAAGAACGCATTTAAAAGAAGTGCTGTCGATCCGAGAGATGACGATTCCAGAGCCTTTATTTGGGACATTTGTAGAAGACTCTTTGCCTGAGCTAAAACGCTATGGAGAAGTGGTAGATAAAAACGTTTTAGAAAAATTTGTCACTCTGCCGTTTACAGGGGAGATGAGCGCTGTTTGTAAACTTTCTTACCTAGATGGAGAGCTCGATGCGAGCGTCGATTTCATCTACGATCAGACGGCTGTTCCCGCTAGTGTAGAGCGCCTTTCTTTTGAACAAGTGGAAGCGTTTGTGGCAGGTGAGGGGATTTTAGCCAGAAACCTTGCAAAAGAAAGAAAAATTGTAGAAGAGCTTTTCCAAGATTTTATTCCCGATCCGAAAACGGGAACCTTTTCTCTAAAAATTGAGAAAAAAATTGTGGAGTTCATGACAGGTGCGGTACCAAAAAATCAGCACCGGATCCAGTTTCACTGTCCAGAAAATCTGTTAGAACAGTTCATTTATGACAAAACAACATTCAAAATCGAGTTAGATCTATCGAAAAAAGCAGGATATTACCAGTTAAAGTTAGTGGTAGATGGTCCTTTGAAAGGAGTAAGGCTTGATCTACTTTGGGATTGCATCGCGTCAAAACGCTCTTTTATCGAGCTGCAAAAGGCTAAAGGGCAAATTGAGGGGCAAAGATTTTCTAGGATTTTAGTGCTCGATTTAGAAAAGATGGCTCACCTTGTCCAAATTTTTGATGAGCTGGGGATTCAAAAGATTTCTTCCTTTACTGAAGACCGGCCTCTTTGGAGCTTAATCGGTATTGAAGAGTCTACGTTCCAAGATCTCCCTGTATCGTATTCTATGAGCGGAGGGTTAGCCGAGGTAAAAGCGCAGATTTTAGGCGAAAAGAAAATTGCTTTAGATCCTTTTCCAAAGGATGTAAAAGCTGATTTGCGCAGCTATCAAAAAGAGGGGGTAGACTGGCTCAATACTCTTAGGAAAATGTATTTAAATGGCGTGCTTGCCGATGATATGGGGCTTGGTAAAACCCTGCAGGCAATTACTGCTATTTCTCAGGTTAAAACGCAAATGGATCAGGCAACTTCGATCATTGTTTGCCCCACTTCGCTTTTGTATAACTGGAAAGAAGAATTTCATAAATTTAATCCCAATATACGTGTCGCTGTGATCGATGGGATTCCCTCAGCTCGGAAAAAGCTGATTGAAGCGGTAGATACATGGGATATTGTCATTACCTCTTATACGCTGCTGCAAAAAGATATTGCCCTTTATGAACACTTCGTTTTTGCCTACGCCATTTTAGATGAAGCGCAGCATATTAAAAACCGGGGCACAAGAAATGCAAAATCGGTCAAAATGCTTCAGTCGGTCCACAGACTTGCTTTAAGCGGTACGCCTATTGAAAATTCTTTAGAGGATCTATGGAGCATTTTCGATTTTCTTATGCCAGGGCTTTTATCCACATTTGAGCGGTTCTCTGAAAAATATGTCCGCGCTCCCAAAGAAGAACAAGGGGAAAATATAGAGCATCTCAAAAGGAAAATCGCGCCCTTTATTTTACGACGGATGAAAGAAGATGTGCTTAAAGAATTGCCTCCTGTAGAAGAAATTGAATACCACTGCCAGCTGTCTGATGTGCAAATGGAGCTATACACCTCGTATGCAAGATCGGCAAAAAGCGAGCTTGAAAAATTAGTAGAAAGAGATGGATTTGATAAAGTCCATATCCACGTTCTTGCGACTTTAACCCGGTTAAAGCAGATCTGTTGCCATCCTGCAATTTTTGCGAAAGAAACCGCAGAGCCGAACGATTCAGCAAAATATGAAATGTTATTAGAGCTTCTCCAGACCTTAGTAGAGGCAAATCACAAAACAGTGATTTTTAGCCAATACACCCGGATGCTCGAGATCATGCGCAACGATTTTGCACACAAAGGCATCCGATTTTCTTATTTAGACGGTTCGAGTAAAAACCGGCTGCAAATCGTCAAAGAGTTCAATGAAAACCCCGATATACCCGTGTTTCTCGTTTCACTCAGGGCAGGGGGTACAGGTCTCAATTTAGTAGGGGCAGATACCGTTATTCACTACGACATGTGGTGGAATCCAGGCGTGCAAAGCCAAGCCACCGACCGCGTCCACCGCATGGGGCAAAAACGTTCGGTTTCTTCTTATAAATTGATCACGCAAAATACCATTGAGAAAAAGATCTTAGATATGCAGAAAAGAAAAAAAGGACTCGTCAAGAAAGTGGTAAGTTGCGATGATGAGATTATGAGTAAACTTACCTGGGAAGATGTGCTAGAACTTCTACAGACATAACATCATCAAGGCCATGAGTCCATTTGCAAAAGATCTTGTGAAAAAGCTTCTCGACCAAGCGAAGACACACGTTAAAGAAAAATACAACCGACTATCGATCCTCTTTTCTAGCGACATTGGAATAGATCTTGGCACTGCCAACACACTTGTCTACGTCAAAGGAAAAGGAATTGTATTAGCAGAGCCTTCCGTAGTTGCGGTAGATTCTCTAACAAATGAAGTGCTTGCCGTAGGGCATACAGCGAAAGCGATGCTCGGCAAAACTCCAAGAAAAATCCATGCTGTTCGCCCCATGAAAGATGGGGTTATCGCCGATTTTGAAATCGCTGAGGGGATGTTAAAAGCCCTTATTAAGCGGGTCAATCCTTCAAGAAGCTTGTTTCGTCCTAAAATATTAATAGCTGTTCCCTCAGGTATTACCGGAGTGGAAAAACGGGCTGTTGAAGATTCCGCTCTTCATGCAGGCGCGCAAGAAGTCGTGCTTATTGAAGAACCTATGGCAGCTGCTATAGGAGTGGGTCTTCCTGTGCATGAGCCTTCTGCTAATCTCATCATCGATATTGGCGGGGGTACAACAGAAATCGCAATCATTTCTTTAGGCGGTATAGTCGAGTCCCGCTCTCTTCGGATCGCAGGTGATGAGTTTGATGACTGCATCATGAATTACATGAGAAGAACGTACAACCTCATGGTTGGACCAAGAACAGCAGAAGATATCAAAATGACCATTGGATCTGCGTATCCTTTAGGTGATAACGAGCTAGAAATGGTAGTTCGGGGAAGAGACCAAGTAGCGGGTCTTCCCATCACAAAATGAATCAATTCGGTAGATATCCGAGAATGTTTAGCAGAGCCCATCCAACAGGTTATTGAAAGTGTGAAGCTCACACTAGAAAATTGTCCTCCAGAGCTTGCTGCAGACCTTGTAGAAAGAGGGATGGTTTTAGCAGGTGGAGGCGCTTTGATCAAAGGCTTAGATAAAGCGCTGATTAAAGAAACAGGCCTTCCTGTATTTGTTGCTGATAGCGCTAGTCGTGGCGAGAGTTTTGGGACTGGTAGAGCTATAGACTGGCTTGAGCGGTGTTCGCGTTAAAAAGCTCCTGAAGTGTGAAGTTCTCCACTTTGAACATCCCTTAGTATATTTTAGAAGATTTTTATTGAACTTTCTGTTATGATTAATAAAAATATAAGGAATCTATCTATGGAAAAGACATTATCATTGATTAAACCAGATGCTACTTCTAAACAAGTCATGGGCAAAATCATTGCTCGATTTGAACAAGAAGGTCTTTCTGTTGTAGCTATGAAAATGCTCCGGTTATCAAAAGAACGTGCAGCAGAATTTTATGCAATTCATAGCCATTTGCCGTTTTTTGGTGAACTTGTCTCTTTTATGTCTTCTGGTCCTATCATCGCTTTAGTTCTACAAGGAGCAGATGGGGTAAAAAGAAACCGGGAAATTATGGGAGCAACCGATCCTAAAAAAGCAGAAGAAGGATCTCTTCGCAAGCTGTATGGAACCAACGTTGGGGAAAACGCAGTCCACGGATCTGATAGCTTAGAAAATGCAAAAAAAGAGATCGCATTTTTCTTTGATCTTAGTGAAATCTACGCGTAAGCTAGAGCTGAAATGAGGCGCCTAAGTAGTGCTTTTTTGCCTGGGCGTCTTGCACAATCTCTTCTGTTGATCCAGAAACTAGCGCTTTTCCGCTTTGTAGCAAATAACTCCTATCCACAATAGAAAATAGCTCCCTTGCATTGTGATCGGTGATCAAAATCCCGATACCCCGTTTTTTTAAATGGCGCATCAGCTCTTTTACCTCTTCGATCGATAGGGGATCGATGTTAGCGAAAGGTTCATCTAAAAGAAGAAGTGTAGGGCTGCGGATCAAACACCTAGTGATCTCTAATCGCCTTTTTTCTCCACCTGAAAGCGTTTTAGCTTTTTTATCTTTAAGGGCTGTTAATTTAAGCTCCTCCAGTAGCGCATATAACCTTTCAATCCGCTCTTTTTTTCTTAGGGGCAACAGCTCTAAAATACAAAGAAGGTTATCTTCTACACTTAAATCTAAAAGCACAGAAGGCTCTTGTGCAAGATAGCCCAGTCCTAAAAGAGCCCGTTCATGAATTTTTTTTGATACTAAGTCTTGCCCTTGCAAAAAAACGGCGCCTGCATCTGGTTTGAGCATGCCCATAATGATTTGAAATGCTGTGCTTTTCCCCGCTCCATTTGAGCCTAGAAGCCCTACGATCTCTCCTGGATGCACGTGAAAACAAAGCCCTTGTAGTATCGCTCTTTTGCCAAAGCGTTTGTGGATATTTTCCATCTGCAATAAAAAAGACATAGCTTTAGCATAACAAGATCGGTTCCAAAAAGCGACTTTTTGCCGAAAAAGGACTTTGCTATACTGGTTGTTTTTTTAAGAAAAATAGAGCATTTAGCATGAGGAGCTGGGCGTATGCAATTTACTCCACTACAAGAAATCTGTGTATATTATCAGCCGAAAAAAGAAAGACAATTAGTAGGGCGTTTAATCATGCAAGACCAGCAGGTATTTTTTACTTATGAGAAAAACTTCTCTTTGAAAGGCTTGGAGCTGTCTCCGTTCAAATTGCCTATTACTGAAGGGAAAATCCCTGCAAGCTGTAGTCACTTCGATGGCCTTTTTGGCGTATTCAATGATAGCTTATCCGATGGTTGGGGCTGCCTTTTATTAGACTGCTATCTTACGAAAAATCAGATCAATTTTAGCGATTTATCTCCATTAGATAGGCTCTATTTTGTAGGGTCACATGGTATGGGAGCTTTATTGTACGAGCCTGAAGTACAGCATAGCTCCACTACAAATACTCATTCCTTAGACGAAATAGCAGCAGAAATAGAAACTTTTCAGAAAAATCAGGATTCTACATACGTAGAAGACTTGTTAGATTTAGGCGGCTGTTCCCTTGGAGCAAGGCCTAAAGCGCTTTTATCAGTAGATCAAGTCGATTGGTTGATTAAGTTCCCTGCTAGTAGCGATCTAAAAGATCTATCCGCTATTGAATACGCTTATCATCAAATGGCAAAATGCGCAGGTCTTGATGTTCCAGAAGCGAAGTTATTTCCTTCTCGTAAAGGATGGGGGTTTTTTGGCACAAAGCGGTTTGATCGAATCGATGGTGGAAGGGTGCATATGCATACGATCAGCGGTCTTTTGCATGCAGATCATCGGTTGCCTAGTCTAGATTATGAGATGATCTTGAAGGCAACGATGCATATCACAAAAAATATACAAGAATGTAAAAAACAGCTTAGAGCCTGCGCATTTAATGTGTTTAGTCATAACCGGGATGATCTTGCGAAAAACTTTGCGTTTTTGATGGTCTCATCTGGTGTATGGCGCGTTTCACCTGCTTATGATTTGACGTTTTCCTATGGCCCATGTGGAGAGCATTGCACTATGGTGATGCGAGAAGGGAAAAATCCAGGTAAAAGTCATCTACTACAGCTTGCAGATAAGATCGGTATAGCAAGGTCTGATGCGGTAGAGATCATCGATGAGGTACAGTCTGCAGTAGATGCGTGGCCTCAGTTTGCAAAAAATGCAGGTGTGAGCAAAAAAAGTGCGCTGCAGGTGCAAAAAGCGCTACAATCTATCTTACTATATTGAAAGTTACAAAGGCTTACAAACAATCTGCAGGTGATCTGTCCTACAAAATCCCTCTTTGAAGGAAAAATAAAGGGAAGGAGTATGCATATTTCTGCTGTACCATATCCCGTTTTTTTTTCGCTTTTCTTCGCCGTATATATCTACTTGGGAAAAAAGAATGGAGCCTTCTTTTGGGCGGTAGATTGCATAGGGAGAATATAAAAGCTGCGGCTTTTTTAATCCGCTTGTAACCGTTTCTACAAAAGAAGCCTCTACTTGGTATAACGCTTCTTCTATCTGGTTTTTTGTAGCTTGTATCTTAGATGTTTTTGCGGTAAGAAAAAGTGTTTTTTTTCTCGCACTTTCTTCTACTTGCTGTTTCCAAAGGGTTTTTTGTACTCCTTCGGCGGAAATTAAAGCTTGTTGCTTTGGTTTTAAAGAAGGGTTTTGTTTTTGTGGAAGAGATACAATATACAGAGTAAGTAGTCCCAAAAACCCGGTGCAGGTCCAGCAGAAAAAACGGGTTTTTCTATATCCGTGCATAACCGCTACAAAGGGCATGTAAGGGAATGATTGTTTGTAAAAGATCTTCTAAATCTTCATGGGAAAGTACAGTTGATGCATCGCTTAACGCATTTTTAGGATCGGGGTGTGACTCGATAAATACCGCCTGAATACCTAAAGATACAGCCGCTTTTGTAAGGCCTGGAATAAACTGCCTTTGCCCACCTGAACTTTGCCCCAAAGCGCCGGGAAGCTGCACAGAATGCGAGGCGTCAAAACAAACAGGTACACCTAGCTCTTTCATCACCATAATCGAGCGCATATCGCTGACTAGATTATTGTATCCAAAGGCTGTTCCTCTTTCTGTAAGTACAATACGGGTATTTCCCGTTTGTCTAACCTTTTCAACGATATGCTTCATATCCCAGGGAGAAAGAAACTGCCCTTTTTTTACGTTTACCCATTTTTTTGTCTTACCAGCTGCCACTAAAAGATCGGTTTGTCTGCATAAAAAAGCAGGAATTTGAATGATGTCAACCACATCTTTTACCACATCTGCTTCTTTTGGTAGGTGGATATCTGTAGTTACAGGAATAGAAAATGTCTTTTGTACTTTTTCTAAAATCTTTAAGCCTTCTTCTAGGCCAGGCCCTCTAAAAGAATGGTAAGAAGAGCGGTTTGCCTTGTCATAACTGGCTTTAAAAACCAGTTTCAGCGGCTTTTTGGCAAAAAGTTGCACCAGTTTTTCTGCGCAATATAACGTGTGGTCTTCACTTTCGATCACGCAAGGACCTGTAATAATGCAAAGGGGATCGTTTTCTTTGAACATATTTACCTTGAACATTTTCGAATTTCATCTTAATCTAAAAGTGATTAAATGAAATCATCTAAATGCTACGGATTGATAGCTCAATGGATAGAGCACCCGCCTTCTAAGCGGGCGGTTGCAGGTTCGAGTCCTGCTCAATCCAATTTTTTATTATGGCGCAACATACTTTAGGCTCTTTACAGTTTCCTCCTCGATCTTTTCAAAAAATTGATGAGGTTTTTCAAGAGTTTTATACAGAAGAGTTCCAAAAGCTGGCCGATCGCAAAAGAAGCGATCTGGTCAATAAAGCGCTTTTGCAGTTGATTCAACAAGCGCCTATGCCCGCTTTTTTACTCAGTGAAGCCTTAGGATTTATTGAGAGAGTCGACCGAGAAAATCTATTACAGCACTACATCTTCACGAGTTTTGAGCTTTGGCTCAATCAATACTCAGGTTTGTCAGAGGAAGAAAACTACCTTGTTAGAGCAAAGATCATGGGTAAATATGTGCCAAGGGAAGACTACCAAGTGTTTTTCCCTATTGGTATGGGCAAAGTTTTTCCAGGAACGCATTTTGTTACAGCGCATAAATCGCCTGATTTAGACACCACAATTGCCTCTTTTTGGGGATGGGTAGATGCTTTTGCCGCAAGGGTAGGCTCAGGCTCCCATATTTGGAATGTACCTGGCGGTCCCCCCTCACAAATTGAGATGGACTTACTCTTTCGTCAGGTATTTGGCGCTGCCGTCTTTACCCACCTTCCCAAAACTAGAACGATTTTATCTTTGAGCGGCAATGATCTCATGACGCAAAAGCCAATGCTGCGAAAAACCGCCATCGATACGCTACAAACGCTAAAGATGGAAAGGGGAGAAAAAGCTGTGGTCATCGTCGATAAAGACGGGTATTACCTAGGGGATTTTCGTTCTATCGATGTGGCAAGCGTACGGCAAGTATTGAACCTTCTCAATCAATGCCTTCGCTGGTTTGAAAACACCCTCCATATGAAACTAATCGGTCTTTTTGCTAAAAAAGATGTCCATATAAAAGATATCCATGCGTTTATTCAGGAAATGTTTGGCTTAGTTATTGCAGACTGTGAGCAGACAAAAGAATTTAGCTCAGAGGAGAAAGAGCATTTTTCTCTTTTACTGCAGCGGGCTTTTCATATTGAAAAGGGGATTTTTTGTACGTTTCAAGATATAGGGATGGCCCTTGCAAAAACTGCTATGACAGACTTTCAAAAGGTGAGAGATGCGGTTTTTTCTTTACAAACAGAAGGTCTTTTTTCCTCTTCTGGCAAGCTGTTAGAAGATCGCCCAAAGATTTTTGCTACAGTAGAGAAAATCATTGGCTCTCTTCATTCTGGTATTCAGAAGATTCGGGCGCATACCGATCATCTAGGGCTGGTGAACTTAGTCAAAAAAGAGGTATTAGGCCTTGCACCTAATTTTGTAAGTGTGCGAGCCGATGTCGAAGAAATCCTAAGCAAAATGGGCTCATACCAGTTTTTAACGGTAGTTTATCCAGATCAAGACCGGTTTTTTCCCGTAGGTGTGATCGCTGCTAGTGATCTTCGACAAAATGTACTCGGTACGGTAAGTCTTCGGGATTTTTCCAGCCGCTCAGAAATGACCATCCCTTCTTATCTAGATGTCATTTCTATAATCGATCATCATAAATCAGAGCTGATCACAACCCGGCCTATAAAAGCGATCATCACCGATGATCAATCGACAAATACTGCAGTTGCAGAACAGGCGTTTATTTTAAATGACCGGCATACAACCTCTGGTTTAGATGAACACACGGTGAAAACGCAGCTACAAAGCGTGCAAGAGCCTGCTATTTCTAAAAGGTTATGGAACTACCAAGCGGTTTTTTCTAACCAAAGCTCGTTTTATATCCACCCAGAAAGAGAGATGCTGGAGTATCTCCATTTTCTCTATGGTATACTTGATGATACCGATCTTCTTTCCAAAGTCTCCGCAAAAGATGTGGAGATCATGGCCTCTCTTTTAAATCGGTTAAAAACGCTTTCATCTAAAAAAGAGATGCAAATTATTGACCTGAGTGATCTTCCTCGAAACGAAACGTTTCCTCAGCAAGCAGCAAAAAAGATTTTGCGAAATGAGGATATGTATTCTCTGTATAAAAAGGTATACCTCTATCGAGAAAAAGAAATAGAAAAGCAGCTTGTTTTAGCGGCAAATGATGAGCCTTCTACTCTTTTTGCCGATACAAAAGAGATCAACCGCCTTGCCCGCGTTGGACAAACGAAGATCTTTGCGAAAAATGTAGCTTCATTGGAAAAATACAAACATAAACTACAAACCATTTGGTATGAGGCTTCTGGAGAATTTTTCCTCGACCACCCAGATACCGATCTTTATCTACATATGATCAGTACTATTGTAAGCGCAGATGAGGTGTATACAGGCTCTTCTATTAACTATATACACCAAGATGAGCTTTGGGTATGGGCCGCTCCCACAGAAATTGGTGTGGAGCATTTAAAGCGCTTTTTAAGCGCTTTTCAAAGGGCTCCAGAACTCATGGGTAAAAAGATGCAGGTCTCTTTTCTAGGAAACAATGCAGATGCATTACATACAGTATTTCAGGAAAGTTTTGCTCAAGTAGATAAACAGGCTGTAGATAGCGACATACCTATCGCAGTGATTCATTATGAGGCAGGACTGGTAAATTCTAGAAAATCGATGATCTCGCCTTATTTACCTGTCCTGTCAAAATAGTTTTTAGCGCGCCCTTTATTCAAGAATTTCCAAATTAATTCGGATGCTATTTCTGCTAGCTACTGACATCAATAAAGTACGAATCGCATTGATCGTTTTCCCTTTTTTGCCAATAATTTTCCCAATATCGGATTTTGCTACTGACAGCTCTAATATTCTGGTATTTGTACCACCTACTTCATTAATACAAACATGCTCTGGATGGTCTACAAGATTTTTGACGATATATTCTACAAATTCCTTCATGCGCTGGCCCTTCGATTGGTGATTCAAATAAAAAAATAACTTTATAACATAAGCTTTCTTTTTATGAGAAGCTATCTACTAGATTTTTACTATTTTGACAAAATTCCTTCTGGATCATCTGTTTCATTTCTTCTGGTATAGGCGCTACGATAACTAAAGGGGAGTGGGTAACGGGATGTAAAAAAGAAAGGCGGTACGCATGTAGATAATGGCGCTTTGCTTTGGTATCTGGACCGTACACTGGATCTCCTACAATAGGACATTGAACAGACTGTAAATGCACCCGGATTTGATGGGTTCTACCCGTTTCAGGTTGCACAAGCACAAGGCTTTTTTTTTCATTATATGCGAGAAGATGTAGAGTGGAAAGCGCTGATTTGCCCTTGTCGGATACGCACATTTCTTTTCTTTTTGTGGGATGCCTTCCGATGGGTTTTTCAATCGTTTGATTTTCAGGTTTTCCATAGCAAATGGCTAGGTATTCTTTTTTCATCTGCCTTTGGGAAAACGCCTGGATTAACTTCCGGTGAGCGTCTTCTGTTTTTGCCGCAATTAAAACGCCAGAAGTGTTTTTATCCAGCCTATGGACAATACCAGGCCGTAAATCACCTTCTACAGGAGCGATGTTTTTGCAGTGGTACAAAAGAGCGTTAACAAACGTGTTTTCATAATGTCCAGGTGCGGGATGCACTACCATGCCAGGAGGTTTATTAATAGCAATGATGTACTCATCTTCAAATAGAATATTTAAGGGGATGTTTTGCGGCGCTAAGGAGATTTCTGGTGTCAGGCGGAAAAACACCTCCACTTCATCGCCTTCTTAGAGAAGAATCCGTTTTTTCACTGCAGATCCATTGATCAAAACGCATTCTTGTTCAATAAGATACTGAAAGTAGGTGCGCGATTTTTCTACAAAACGCTCCTTAAGAAGTCGATCAATTCTTTGACCTGCTTCTTCCTCTCTCACAATAAAAGATTGGGTTTCTAAATGCTCTTCTTGTTCCATACAATAGAAAAATTTTAACAAAAATAGCGATAGAAAGCCAAAGCTTTCTAGTCTAGGTCGGTCAAAAAGAGCGCAGGCAAAAAGTAGGCTGCAAAAAGAAGTTAGAGGGGTTTTCCCTCGATGGAGCGCTTCATCTGTTCAGCTGCTTTTTTTTGCTCTTCTTGCATATGAGAAATAGACTGGTGAAGCCCATGTAAAAGTATAGATGTCAATACTTTAGATGTTTTAGGCGTACTTGTCTCTAAGATCGCAGGAGCCTCATATGGTTTCTTTGCTGTTTTTGTGTCTGATACATATATAGTCATAATTTACCTCTACATACATTATAGCACAAAAAAGGAGAAAATTCAAGAAAATACTACTTATTTAAAAGGCTGCCTTGCTCTTATCCCGCTAATAATTAACTGTTTAAAGGGGTTTTCCCTCAATGGAGCGCTTCAGCTGTTCTTGGGCTTTTTTCATGCGCTTTTGTTGTTTTTTGATCTCCTCTGAGATACTTTGTTCCAATTGCTTGATGAAGCGCTTCCACTGCTTGTCGGTAAATTGCATCGGGCCAAATTGATGCATGCGGCCGCTTGTGTCTACTTTTGTTTCATGTGGAGCGGAAGGGGGGTACTTTTCTTTATAAGTGGGCTTTTTTTTAGGAGGCTTATGCGCTGGCGAAGAGGGCTTATCTGTTGGAGATGTGGGCTCAGGGGAGTTTTCAGACATACAATTACCTTTATTTAAAATTAGCAAAAATGCTTTTCTAGATCAAACAATACCAGAAAAATCTACATGATCCAAATAAAAGAAGAGAGCATCTATATCAAGATTTTTTGGGAAGATGATGTAGTGGCATCTTTTCCAAAGGCTTTATGGTCAAATAGGTTTCCCAAATGTACAGCGGATACAAAACAAGCCCTGGTAGAAAAAATAGAGGATCTTCTAGCAAAAAAAGCGTACAGCTACGCACTAAAATATCTACAGAGGCAGCTTACGTATTCTGCTTATTTGCACAAAATTTTAATCCGTAAAGGATTTTCTTCTTCTCTTGCTCAAAAAACCATAGAGAAATTACAAAAACAGTCGTATTTATCTGATGATAGCTACATAGAAGCGGTGATTTATCGGGGTATCGCCCAAAAGCAAAGCCCGCTATATCTACTTAGAAAGCTGCTGGAAAAACAAGTACCTCAACAAGCAGCAAAAGCTGCAATAGAAAGGATTTATACACCAGAAGAAGAGGAAAGAGTCATCGAAAAGTTAAGGCGCCGCTACGCTTCTAGAAATAATCAGTTATTTTCCGCTTACCTATATAGAAAAGGATTTTCCACACAAAACAGGCGATTTGATTAGACATTTTTTGTGAAAAAAGATAAAAATCTTTCCAAAAAAATTATGCACTGTTTGTGGTTTTTTCATGCTGTGCAATTTTCACCCGTAATTTAGCCCATATTTTTTCGTGCAAAAACTTAGCTTTTTGTGCGCTACAAATTGCAAAGGAAAAAAATGGTAAATCCACTAGCTCCACCTCCTAGATTAGTATTACCTTCATATACAGCGTCTAATGCGGAAAGGAAAGAGGGTCCAAGCTTTATCAACGGTCTAAGTGTTGTTTCATTGAATAAAGAACATTTACTAGATGTACAGAACAAGTATAGCCCCCATCTGTTTTCTTTTATTCCGACCGATAGGCCTTCTCTTCCGCCGGCCCATAAGCTACTAGCGCTTGGCTGTCTCATGCTTTCTAAGCATCGCCAAATCGTGCGCTCCCTAGTCCCTGATAAAAGGAATTACAAGGATATTTTTGTTGCAATCAATGAGTTGAATACTAAACACGGTGCGTTGGAGGCTCTAGATCGGGCTAGTACTGGAATGTTTAATAGTATTCAGCTCGAGATGAAGAAAATTTCAGGATATATCCAAGAGGGAAATATCCTGGAATTGAACCGTAGACATCCAGAGGCTGTATATGCAGCCTATATTACATATCTATCTAAGTGTGATCTGGCCCATAAGCAGCTAGCGCTTTCCTGTCTTCTGCTTTCTGCTCACCACCAATTGGAAGGTCGGCTAGTTGAAAGCAACATCATCAGCGCGAATGATACCAAAGGTGTTTTTGGTGCAATCCTTAATCCGGATACTCTAGGTAAGCCTACTACTACTAGGACTAGTACTGAAAGGTTTACTGGTATTCAGTTTGAGATGAAGAAAATTTCAGGATACATCAAAAAGGGAAATATCCCGGAATTGAACCATCGACATCCAGAGGCTGTATATCATGCCTGCACCGTCTGCCTTTCTCAACTTTAGAAGGAGCTTGAAGCCCGGTATGGTATGTGCGAGGGGTCTGATCGTCAGTGGCTGGACAGTCTAGTTGCACAAAAAATTACCGATGTAGATACGATAACAAAGGCGTGTAGTTCTATCAATACGCCAGCTCGTCTAGGCACAGCTGGTTTAGAGGTAAAGGAAAGTAGGCCGCCTATCAAAGGGAAAAACAGCTCAGACTCGGAACGCCCAGAAGCTGCACATACATATGCCAGACGCCTATCTAACTATGTTAAGGATCTTCAATTCCACCTTTACTCTCTCATACTTTCTGAGCATTATCGACTGGCGTTTCGACTAATAGACGAAAAAAACAAGATTATCGATGAAAATTTCATCAAGAATACTTTTAGTGCTACTAGCAATTCAGGCGGCAAGTCAGGTGATTCAGAAAAGAAGTTTGATCAACTGATTGAGGATATGCATCTTGAGATGAATGAAAGCTTGTAATTTATCATAGAGGGAGGTATCCGTGAAGAATCAAAGCTTAGCCAAGAGGCTGTATATCACGCTTATGCAAGCTATCTGCCTAGACTGGCTAATGATGAGAGACTACGAGCGCTTCAATCTCTCATGTTTTCTGATTATTCTACATTATTAGACTTGCTAATCAAAAACAAAATTGTCAACAAGGATGATATCGAAAAGATTTCGAGCGATCTCAACAATGCAGGTCCTACAAGCGAGGCTTGTACTGACCGAATTAAGAGAACTCGTTCTGAAATGCAGGCCGTTTTAGCATGCATTGGGAGTGAAAATATCTCTTTATTGGGCAAGCTGGATGCAGGTATTGTATATCTCTTTTATGCCCGCTATCTTCAGTTTCAAAATCATGGCCAATTGGAAATGCAAGCGCTTTATCATCTTTTGCTTTCTAGTCATCAAGGCTTGGTTGAGCCGTTAATCGAAAACAACATACTTCGTGAGCAGCACCTGGAAATTGTTTTTAAAATTATACGAAGATTTAAAGACCCCGCGCCTAATCTTGCTTTAATTATTCGCCGCTCTATTACAAGCAAAAGTAACTTTATCTTTGACTATTTTAAAAAAAAGGGTTTTCCTTTTGTAGACGAAGGGGATTTTATTGAGTGGCTTGAGCTGTGTATCAAATATAAAAGAGCGCACCGTCTATACACACTATTACCTATCGAATACTACAAAGATCCGGTGAAAAGCTGGATACAGAATTTATTTGATGCATTTGACAAAGAACCTGGTAGTCTTGGTGATGCAAAAAGCAATGAAAAAAGCGATTCACAAAAACTGCAGCTTAATCAAGAGTTACAAGAGGGGGATAGTGTAGCGTCGGATCGCATACTCTTTCTTCTTTTGTCCGATTTTAACACTATTGCAGAAGGTAAAGAAGGAGATAGCCTTTTAACCGAAAATCAGAAAAAAAACATCTCACAGATGGCAATTTCCCGTGGGTTTTCCTCTGTATTTGATCATTTTTTAAGAAAAAAAGCGTATAGCGCTCAAATAGATCATTGGGCAGATTTATGCGTTCAGCATAACCGATCCTTTTTTTTAGAAAAAATTCTTGAGCAAGAAGAGTATGAAAAGCTGCAGGTTGCTCAGAAGCAAAAAATTTATCATAGCTGTAAAAATCTACCCTATTTTCAGAATTTATCTATTGCAAAGAAGCTAAAGCTGTTCCCTGAATTTGCCTTGCAAATCCTAGAGCGCCATCAGCTTTCTCCGCTCTCACAGGCGGCTTCTGAAGTGTTTAGTTTTGTTATAGAAAATAGCAATAGCCCTTTAGCCAAAACATTACTGATTAGGTATGCACAACATATCCAGCCTGACTTACCTCGTAAATTTTTGCACTACGCAGTACAAAAAAAGGATCGAGAATTGATCGCTTTTTTAGTACAACGATTTACCAGATCTTGTTATGAGCGGCCCTTAGTAAGAAGTATTTTATCTTTGGGGCTAGAGCAAGATTGGAGGCTTGTGAAAACCGTCTTAGAAGCGTATCCCTATTTTACTACCTATCTTTTCTGCGTTATCATTGCCGTTGTGGTTTCGGTAAAAAGCATTTTTCTTGGCTTAGCTGGTTTCGCTCAGCAGCTATTTCCCCCTAAAAATAGTATATAGTTTTAGAGTCTCTTTATAAAAAAATCTGTTTTTATCTATATCAATGTCTATTTAAATAAATAATAGTATTCATTATAATGTTAGAAAAAGGGATTTTTATGAGTAATATACTTAAACTCGGCTGTCGACTACCTAGTTCTAGTATCACAGTGAGTTCCTCCGCATACCGCAGAAGTTACCTAGGTAGGATCAAAAGTGTTGTAGATCAAATTTTTTCTTTTATCAAGTCTTTATTTCACAGAATTTGGGGCTCTTCCTTAGAAACAGGATCTTCAGGTAGGTCTGTTCATCGTATAAGAGAGACTTGGTCTAATGAGCCGCTACCTGAAAAATCGATTCCCCTTTAGAAAAATCTCCTTCAACGGTTTTTTTCATACTTTTCTTTTTTTTGACTGTTCTATGTATTTTTATAGAATTATATTAATTTCTATTTGTTTCATATAATTATACTTTATAATATTTATTTAAATAAAATGGAGCATTTGTTATAATATTAATTTTAATAACAAAGGAAGGTTAGGTTATGAATGCTACATTTAATGCAAAAGCAAGAGAATTCGAATGTGATACTTCAAACGTAGGTTGGATAGAAGAAGAAGAATTTCCACCCACAGACACTCTTTTGGGACAAAAAACGGTTATTACGTGCTCTTCTTCATGCTCTTGCCTAGATAAGATCAAAAATGTTATCTACCGAGTTCTGTGTTCCATAGGGCAGTTTTTTAGTAGTTTTTTCTCTACATCTCATGAAAATCACCAGGTGCGAGACTCGTGTACTGTTCGGAAAGTTGAGTATTTTGCAATTCCTTCAGGTCGAGATGTCTAATTGTCAAAGTTTTATATTCTAATTAGATTTTTTTATATTAATTAATAAAAAATTTAAATTTTACTTTAATTAAATTAAATATTTTTGTATAATATATAAAAACAGAAAGGGAGTTATCAAATGTATTCAGGATTATATTATCGAGGATTATATTATCGAGAATTATATCATACGACTGAGGTTAGCAAGTCTAGCGCGTTTCGTTTGCCAATATCACAGCAGGATGCACCAACAGGACCTAAAGATAGTTGGCTAGAGAAGATCGGCAGTATTTTCCGATCTATTGGGGCATTTTTTGCACGCTTTTTATGTGGTGTTACGCCGCAGGATGACTTACGTCCAGATGGTGAAGGTGCGCTGTCTATGGGGTCACGCGCAGTTTCGGTTGTAGAGGCTGAAGAAGAGCCTAAAGGTGAGCTGCCTATGGGGTCAAGCGCAGTTTCGGTTGTAGAGGCTGAAGAAGAGTCCACAGCAGAAAGCCTTGAGGGGGGTAGAGTTGCTCTCAGGGACGACCACATGTTTCTCTTGGCATGCACTGGGTATGCAGATCTGACGGATCCAAAGATTCCAGACACATCAGAGAAATCTGGAACTTCTCAGCACTCTAAGATCATACATTCTTCGCCTAATGGCCCAGCTACTGTTGAAGAAGCAGAGTATCTTAATGAATCTGGAGAAGGAGTGGTGCCAGTTGCTAGGGAATTCCCGGCCACGAATCCATTTAGTAAACACTTTGCACCAGACTGATGTTACACAAGGCTGCGCTGGGTTGTTTAGCGCAGCTGGTATCTACTTTATGCTGTAGATGCAAAATTTTTATTAGCAGACATTTTTTTGCTGAGGTGGGATAAATATAGCTTTTCTTGGATGTTGCTATTCTAGCGATGTCTTATTTAATAGATCGACGATCTTTTTAAACTTTTTAATTGGTAAATTTTTATAATTTATATTTTAAAATTTTATTTATTTATAAATAAAATTATGATATAATATTATAAAATAAACAGGGAGTTTTTGTGGTTAATAATTATACAAATCAAAATCAAAATAAAAATGGAAATGAGCGCGTTTATGAAGAATTGGTTTTAGCCAATTATCCAGGTATGTGTCCACCTAGAGTACGGAAAAGTACAGACGAGTCAACTACATCTATTATACCGCGAATAGGTCGAGTTTTTGGAAGTGTGGTTGCTGGGTTACGGGCTATAGGCGCGTATTTCAGGTCTTGGTTTAGTGCAGAGCCGCGTTCATCTATAGTGTCTACATCTACTGATATCAGCACAATTGCACCTTCACTGTCTACGGAAGAGTTTCAGAAACCACCAGTGTCTCCACCTACTACACCCAGATCAAGTATGTCTACACCTCCACCGTCTCCAGTAGCACGAGGTGTTGATCCTGCGAGTTCCTTGTCAGGTCCGCGTTCGAGCGAGAGTGTTCGGTTTTCTTTCTTATCTAAGCATCCTCCTACCGGGACTCTAACGACTGGGAGAAGAAGACGATCTTCAGCCAATAAAGTGGTGCGCTCATCTGATGCAGCGGCAAACGCTTCTCGTAAGTATCCAAAACGTAGGGATGCGCGCCCTGTTATTATACCAGAGGATTTTACTTCACCTGACGCATGAAGTGCAGATTCAGTGGTATCTGAAGGTTTTTAGCGCTGATTTAGGTTAAGAAAAGAGGTGAATAGAGCTTGATTGCTCTATGATACGCCTCTTTTTTGTTCTTGCTTTTCTTTTCTCTTCTTTTTATAGGGAAAAGTAAAGGGAGGCTTTTTTGTGAAAATTGGAGTAGTTGGTGTGCACTGCAATACAACCCCTCTGGATTTTCGAGAAGCCTTCATCAAATCAATGGGTTTTTTGCAAAAAGATCCTTTTTCTTTTGTAGTTGTTTCTACTTGCAACCGAGTGGAGATCTATTTCTCTGGACCAGATCTTGTGAAGATTCAGTCGGCTTTATTAGCGTGTATTCAAAATATCTTCCCTTTGGAATACCTCTATTCCTATTTTTCGAAGGACTGTTTTGCGCATTTAGCGAAAGTAGCCTCTGGTTTAGATAGCGCGATTTTATTGGAATCAGATATCCAAAGACAGGTAAAAGTAGCTTATGAATTAAGTCGAAAACCCCTTCCTAAAGATCTGCATTATGCATTTCAAAAAGCGCTTCATATCAGCAAAACCCTGAGACGATCGTTTGGGAAAACTTCCTCGTCTTTAGAAAGCGCTTTATGGGATCTTTGCTTTAAGGAAAAAAAAGAGCCTCTACTGTTTATAGGGTTTTCACAGACCAACCGGCAGATTTTTGCCTACTTTCAGAAAAAGTGGGAAGGGGAAATGGCGTTTTCCTCGAGAAGAAAAGAGGTGGAGGTGTTTTGTAGAAAAAAAAAGGCGATCATAGAGCCTTGGATGGATCTAGATAGCTATGCGCGATATCCCGTCTGGATTGTGGCAACGGCTACAAAAAAGCAGATCTCTTTTGTAAAAAAAGAAACGGCCCGTTGTATCATTGACCTTAGTGTGCCTAGAGTCATTTCTCCTACTGCAAAAATGGAAGGGGTTTCTCTTTTTAATATCGAAGATCTAGATAGAGTATTTCAGAAAAGAAAAAAACAAGAACACAAGAAAAAATCCCTTTATGAAGAGCTAGTTAAACAGCATGCAGGTAGGCTTTTTAACCTATATGAGGAAAAAGCCTTACTGGAAAGAAGCATGCCCAGGAAATCTTGGGAACGGAATCGTATCGCGGATATTTTCCATGCCGGTAATCAGCTGCAAAAGACGCTCAAATCCAACGCCAAATCCGCTATGGGGGCAAGATCCGTACTTTCTGAGTTCTAAATACCAGCTATAGTCGGCAAAAGAAAGACCTATGTTCTCCATTTTTTTCTTGAGGATATCTTCTCTATCTTCTCTTTCTGATCCGCCGATGAGCGCTCCTATTTTTGGTTCGAGAAGATCCATTGCGCGGACGTTTTTACC